>Ga0137385_10001659_pt1 | contig 18818 bp, 14 predicted proteins | sample SagtaG_FD_104921 | JGI IMG/M metagenome (GOLD analysis project Ga0137385, IMG submission 104921) | Vadose zone soil microbial communities from Sagehorn Ranch, Mendocino, California, USA - Sage2_R_80_16 metaG | ecosystem: Environmental > Terrestrial > Soil > Vadose zone | place: USA: California... | reverse complement strand
GTGATGACCAGCAAGCAGGAAAGTTCCACAAGCTTGGTAAGTCAATTTGGTAAGTCAGTTAAGTGTTAGTTATATGATTAGTCATCATAGGAGTTAGTTATATGATTGGTCATCATAATTGTTGGTTATATGGTTTGTCATCATATGATTAGTCAGGTCATATCAGGTCACAGTCACACCATTTGCAACATTTATGCATAATAATATATAATTGCAAATAAATAAATACAAATAACTAGCTATGATAGTACTACTATAGGAAGTGAGCAGTGGCGGCGATGGGGTGCAGGGCAGGGTCATGGCGGGTTGGTGGTGAGGCTTTTGCATGGCGCTGTGGTGGGTGGCATCGCGGTGGGGCTCATGTGCAATGGGTTGGCGTGGCGGGACTTGAGTGCTGTGTTGAGGTAGCGAGGTTTTCGCATGGCGGGTTGGGGTTGTGGTGGGGCTTGCACGCCATGGCGGGACTTGCGCACCGCGTTGGGGTGGCGCTGTGGCGAGGTTTTCATGGGGTGGGTTGGCGTTGAAGTTGGGCTTGCACGCCGTGTTGGGATGGCGTCGGAGCAGTGTCATGGTGAGTCTTGCGCACCATGACAGGGTGGTGGCAGTGGACTTGCGCGTGGCAAAGGGGGGAGGTGGAGGTCACGACTTGTGTGCAGGAGGTGGCGGTGGCGGGGACTTGCAAGGCTTGAGGGGCAGGATATGGGGGTAGGGATTATGTGGTGGAGAGGCGGGGGTTTGAGGACCCGGCGTGTTGTAACGCCACAGCCGGTGTTATCGTGCGACGTGCACGGTTCATTGTTTGTGAGGGAAGTCTTGTCAGGACTTCAGTACGATGATGAACAAGATTGTGGGAGCTAGGCTCAACCAGATATAGCGGATAGTCTCTCTACGCGAGACGCAGAACGTATGCTGTCTGCAGGCAAGCAGCAAAACAATAGGCCCTCTATCGCACCTTTAGGGAGGGCAAAAGGCGACTGTCTCAGAGACTATGGATCGGATGCTATGATTGAAAGAGATATTGAGTCTACTGTACAAGCTAAGTAGACTACGGTATATATAGTATGAGCTGGTGTTTGTCCGAGACAAACACATGATGCGATCCGACTATCAGGATCCTAGGAATGAGTCATATCTATCATACATGAGTAAGCGTGCGTCATAGTGACATTGTAGTGATGTCATATGGAATGATCAGTCAGCCACTACGTCATGAATCAGTCAGCAGTCTGTAAGCGTAATGAGTCATCGGGGCGGCACGTAATGGAATGTGATGGAATGTAGTGGAAGGAAAGGAAACGTGTCCGAAAATTGTAACATTACCCCCCGTTCAGACCTGAAGTCGGCCTGACTTCAACTCTCCCCATCGCCGTAAAGCTCGATGTCTACCTCCTCATTTGCGGGATCTTCGTTGTCAATCGGTGGGCAGTGGTGGGCATGCATGAACCCCAAGGGGCCACGACTTCTGCATGCCCGGCATTGCTCGCGTGTCGGGCAGTTGACCTCTTCATGTCCCGGATTGTTACGGAGACACTTACCACACCATGTTGGCACGTTCTCTTTCTGTGCCAACGCCTCCTCTGTGGTACGCTCCCATCGTGGTACCTCGATCTTCAGCCTCTTGAATAGGCACCTACTTGACCAATGGGAGTGACTCCCGCACCAGTTGCAGGTCTTAGGCCCTTTTCACTGGGGGCACCTCCTCCACTTGTGATTTGGGCTGTTGCACTGCCAGCAGAGACTGGAGTGTGGGATGTCGTTGAGTCGTGGCATCTCCAATGGCCCCCTCGGCCTGAGCCCGAGTGGTGCATCGGAGGGTGAATGCATGGGCCCCGTGATCATACTGGCGTAAGCGTCGGCGAGTGTCTGGTAAAGACCCGCGCGCTCCATCTGATCTTGGACGGAGCTGATCGTCTGCTCCACGTCGAACTGTGCACCCCAAAGCTGTGTTTCTTGTTGACAGAGATCGTCAAGCTGCTTTTCAATCTTGACTTGCAGCTCGAGTTTCTTGTGGAGACGTGACACTTCCACGTTGATGCGTGGATCTTCTAAGCATCATAGCGTCTTGTCAATGGCGTAGGTGCGCAGGTTTTCGGCTGAGAATTGGAGGATTTGGGAGTTAGTCATGGGGATTGGGAGGTGTGTTGGGTTTGGCGTGGAGAGGTAGACAGGAGTGGCATAGAGGGGCTGGTCATGCCCCATCGTGCCGACGACTTCCTGGTCTCGGTTACGATAGTAAATGTAGGCTGCCACTTTTCGTGTGGCGAAGTCGTCGGTCTGGATGAGGAGGGGGTAGTAGCGAAGAGAAGAGGGGTGATTTGGGAAGAAGGGGAGCCCTGGGTTGTCATTGACAGGCTGTTCTGCCTCTTGGTGGTAGTTGATGGGTTCGTTGACTTCTTTGATGGTGGTGGCGGTAGTCTGTCCTATGAAGTCAAGGAAATGGTCTTTAGCCATTTCCCTTATCATGTCCGTGGATGGGATCATGACTGGTGGCGGGGTGACGGTAGTCTCTTCGACTACTGTCCTACTGTCCGTTGGCAAGGAAATCTGAGCTTGGCGAACTTCGTCAGCAAGGATGGCATTGTGATATGCCACCCATTCGCCTACGCTGTCGCTCGCGTCGCTGTAGTAGGATGTCATAGTGTGAGGGGAGTGTGTAGTAGAGGAGGAAGTTGGAAGTGGGGAATGGGGCTCTTTCATTTCGTGAGGCCTTATTTTATGTCTTTTGAGGTGCCCCTTCTGCATTGGGGTATCAGTGATAGAAGTTGGCAATAAGTTCTGGGGTGTGTTTCAGGTGCTCCATGGGTTCCCAGGTGCTGTCACTTGTGGGAAATCCCTTCCACTTGATTAGGTAGTGGAGTTTGCGTCCCTGTCCTTGTTGGCATGCCTTTTGAACTTCTTCGACTTCGTATTCTTCTTCTCCATCGATAAGGTCCGGTGTTGGTCGGGTATAGTTTGGTCCATGTAGCGCTGTCTCCTTATAGGGTGTCAGGAGGTTCGCATGGATCACCAGGTGTATCTTCCATTGGGGCGGCAGTTCTAGCTCATATGAGATGTCTGATAAGGCCTTCTTAATGGGGAATGGTCCATATCATTTCGGGGCTAGTTTTGATGTGGGGTAGTGGGTGTGTAAATTGACCCCTTCAAGCCAGACCAATGCCCCTGTCTTATAGGGCATAAATTTGGTCTTGCCTCTTTCGGCCATCAGGCGTTGTGCGTGCTTGACGCATTCTTGTGCCTTGTCTCTGGCTTCGTTTATTTTGAGTAGTCTTTGGTCTACGGTTGGTGCCTTCGTCGTCTTTTCTTCCCATGTCGTCCGTGGTTCGCTCCCCATGAGCAACTTAAATGGTGAACTTTTCGTGGTTGCATTGGGCCAGGAGTTGTGTGCGAACTGGGCTATGGGCATGAGGTCTGCCCAGTTATCTTGTTGCGTGTTGCTCCAGTGTCATAGGTACTATTCAAGCCATTGATTGCTTCTCTCAGATTGCCCATCCATTTGGGGATGATATGCTGATGATATGTTTTGTTTGATCCCTAGGGTTTCGCAAAGGGTTCTTGTGAATGTGGATACGAATTGCATTCCTCTGTCAGTAATGAGTCATTTCAGGATTCTGTAATGGGGATATACGTGTTGGAGGTATAGTTTGGCGAGTCCTTCTGACGTGATGGTTTCATTACAGGGGATAAATATCGCAGCTTTGGTGCAATTGTGGTCCATGACCGTAAGTATGGAGTCATAGCCGTTTGATGGGGGAAGTTTTGTGATGAAGTCCATTGTGACTACTTTGAACGGTTGTGCTTTGGGGTCGGTTGTTATGGGGAATAGGTGCGGTTTCTGGTGGTGAGTGTTGATTTTGTCTGCTTGGCATACGGTGCATCCTTTGACGTATTCTTCGGTGTCTTGCCTAGCAGTCGGCCACCAATAGTCTTGCTTTAATAGGTGGTAGGTATTGGCGATTCCTGGGTGGCTGCAGTAGGGAGGGTCGTGAAAACTGGAAATTACCCCCTGCTTAAGGTTGTTGCCGCTGGCGACAACTAATGCCATGTCCTTCCACCATGTGTTGTGTTTGTGTCATAGCTGGTGTGAGTTTGCCCATTGTCGAATCGTCCTCTCGTGGGCCATATTGCTTGCATTGACCTTTGACTGTATGTCAACTTCTTCTATTAGCTCTTTGCCTGCCATTTTGATGAAAATTTCGTGGGGTAGGATGACGACGACTTCGTTGTCTCCTTCCCCTGTATCGTAGTCGCTTCTCCTTGACAGGGCATCTGCTCTAGCATTCTTTGTTCTGGCTATATGTTTTAGCACAAAGTTGTACTCGGATAGCTCTTGGAACTCTCTTGCCACTCTTCGGCTGATCTTCCTTGGCTCCTTCCAATATAACAGATTCGCATGATCGGTGTGAATGACGATTTGGTGAGGTGCTCCTGCGAGGTATGTTCACCAATGTCGTAGGGATTTGACTATGGTGAGGAGTTCCTGGTCGTATATGTCATAATTGCATTCTGCTTTGGATAGTGTCTCCAAGAAGTATGCCACTGGGTGCCATCATTGTAATTCATCTTGTTGGCTGAGGGTTGCTCCTATCACGAAGCTGGATGTGTCAACTTCCATTTCAAATGGGTTTTCCAGCGTTGGCATGAGGAGCACTGGTTCGCTGCATATGAGCCTTTTCAGCATTTCAAATGCTTGTTGCCTTTCGGGGGTCCATTCCCAGACTACATCCTTCTTTGTCAGCTCGTTGAGGGGTTTGGTGATTTTCGAAAATCCCTTGGTGAAGCGTCGGTAGAAATTGATAAATCCCATGAATCCTTGGAGTTCTGTGAGGTTCTTTGGGGGTTTCCATCCATCTACCCCTGCCACTTTGACTGGGTCCATCCGAATCCTCCCATGCCCGATGATAAGTCCCAGGTATTCAACTTCTAGTGCCTCGAAGGTACACTTCTCTGGTTTGAGGTAGAGATCGTGTTCTTCTAGTCTTTTGAGCACTTGATGTACTAGTCGTTGGTGATGATTTAGATTGCTGGGGGTTGCGATCAGGATATCATCCATATAAATGATGACTTCTCCCATCGTTACAAGATCGCGGAATATGGTGTCCATCATAGTTTGGAAGGTGCTTGGGGAGTTTGTAAGTCTGAAAAACATGACGCATGGCTCGTAGAGGCCTAAGTTGGTTTTGAAAGCCCCTTTCCACTTGTCGCCTTCTTTTATTTGGACGTTATTATACCCCCAGCAAATATCCAACTTGGTGAATAACTGTGCCTTCCGTACTTGGTCAATAAGTTCGGAAATTAGTGGCAGTGGATATCGGTTTTTGATGGTTAGACTGTTAAGTCTTCGATAGTCTTGGACTGGGCGTAGGTCTCCGCTCTTCTTTTTGATGAAGAAAAATGGTGAGGAATACGGGGATTTGGAGGGATGGATGTATCCTTTGGCAAGTTGTTCCTCTATGAACTTGGCAAGCAACTCTTTCTCTCCTTGTGTCATGGGATAGACTTTACAGTCGATTGTCTTGGGTGCTTCTGGGAGTAGTTCTATTGCGTGGTCCCATGTTCTTGGAGGTGGAAATCGATGCGACATATCTTCGCTGAATACCTTCTGATATTTTTGGTATTCCTCTGGGACCATTTCTTCATAGGTCTTTTTTGTTTTGTCTGCAGCCAACTGGGCTAACTCAGATGCCACAGTGGTCTTTCGGAGAGTCACTTTTTTGGACTCCAGCTCTGAACTCGTTTCCCAGCCTCCTTTCATTAAAGGGTCTAGGGCTTGGGTGTGTATCCTCCGGATTGCCGTATATGGCACTGAATCCGGGTCTTCGTTTTCGATCTCCCATTCTTCTTCCGTGATCGCACTCGATACTTGTGCTCCTCTTGGGTTTAAAGATGATATGATGACGGGTTGGAAGGCTTTATCTAGGGTGGCATCTTTCCAGTGTATTGTGGGTTTGAATGCGGTGAGCCATGGATATCCTAGAATGACTTCGTCCTTCCCTAGGTTGGTTAAGAGAAACCTCAGGAGTTTGGTATTGGCACCTGTGCGAACTTGTAGATCCATAAAATGGGTGATTTGTCCATCCTGATTGTGCATTCCGTCTACGTTCCAGATCCTTAACAGAGTGATTAAAGGAAGGCTGGAAATCTGGAGTCGTTTGAGCAAGTTTTTGCATATGAAGTTATTGGTTGCTTCAGAATCGATGAGGACTTCTCGTTCAGCCGTTGTGTGTGTAGATTCAAATAGAACTGATATTCACATAGATTTGTATCTGCTGTTATACATGCTAATTCGAAGTGCCTTTGCCCAGGCTGTCAGGTTTAGGCATTGAGAAAATCCTTTTTATTTGTGAATAATTCATCTGCAAATGCGTTGCGCACTTCTTCAGGTTTGTTGTGGAGGGTGGCTAAATAAGCCTGCGCTCATTGTTGGTTGGAGAGTGGACTTGGAGAGTTTATGGCGACTGTGGTGGCGATAGTGGAAGTGGAACCTTCATTTCTCTGGGGGCAGTATTGTGAGATGTGTCCCATTCTGTTGCATCGGAAACATCGCCCTTCTGCCTGTTGCTTTTCTTTTTCTCCTGTGACTCCCGTAGTGGTGGCCCGGGCTTGGGTTCTTCCTATATCCATTGCATTTGGATTTCGATTGAGCGCGTTCCTCCACTGTGTCTGCATATGTCCTTGATTCTTGTATCCTTTGAGCCTGTCGCGAAGTTGAATGTACTCTTCTTGGTGGAGTCGTGCTGACTGTGTCCAATCGTTCCAATCAATGGGATGGTTGAACTTGATACAGTTGACCATAAGTTTTGGTGGTAGCCCGTCAGCGAACATTCCCAGTGTTACGTTTTCATCGAGAGTATAACCTGCTTTTCTTGCTAGGTTCTGGAATTGGGAGATATATGTGTCGATGTCATCTCCCTTCATTTTGAAATCTCGAAGTTGGTGCTGGGCTTTGACTTTTTTGGCCGTGTCCGTGAAGGCCTGTTGGAATCTAATGTCGATGGTTCCCCATAGATTCTCTTTGGCCATCATGACTCCGGTTTGTACTTGGTCCATCAACCATTGCGCTTGTTTGTCGACCCAGTCGTCGACTAATGGCCCCCTGATGTAGGACAGGAAGGTCATTGCTCGTTGGAATGGAACCGCCAATTGTTCTACCATGGGGTTCATTCCTCTATACAGGGTAAACGCGAGTAGAAAAGCTCGGCTCTTCTCTCAGTTCCCATCAAATTCAGCTGGTGGATTTCCTCCCAGCTTTCCATGAAGGGGTGCGGCTCCGCCTGCAGGTGGTGCTCCTGCAGGTAGCCCTCCGCTGCCACCGCCTCCTCCTCCTCCTCCTCTGCCTCCACCGCTGCCTCCACCACCACCACCTCCACCTCCACTGCCTCCACCTGTGGGAATGGTGGCGGTGCCACTTGGAATTGTGCTGGTAGGTTGTGTAATGGTAGTTGTCGCGGTTGACATGGTGGTAGTGGGTGGTTGGGTGATGACAGTAGTTGTTGTAGGGTTGGCGGGTGGTACCGTTGTGGAAGAGGTAGTTTCTGTGTTCTGTGATCCTTCTGCAGGAGGGTCCTCTGGTTGGTCTATGTCGATTGGAGTGGCAGGCGTCCTTGTAGGTCCTACTCCTAGTCCTAATGGGACTGGTTTGATAGTGTACCACTTGTTGGCTTCGTTGACTGCGATGTATACCCAGAGGCAATCTTCTTCGACATAATGGATAGGCTGATATTCTTGGAGCCTATGCAAGAAGATATAGTACCCTTCTGTTTCCCTTCCTGGATCTTGTCTCCAAACTGCGACTCCTTTAATGTTTTGTGATAAGGTGTCATCCTCGATTCTATCGATGTACGATGGTTGGAACTTGGTTCTGGCTCTACTGGTAAGCGCCACGTTGGAGGAGACTCGATATAATGTAACGCCACAGCTGGCGTTATCGTGCGACATGCACGGTTCATTGTTTGTGAGGGAAGTCTTGTCAGGACTTTAGTACGATGATGAACAAGATCGTGGGAGCTAGGCTCGACCAGATATAGCAGATAGTCTCTCTACGTGAGATGCAGAACGTATGTTGTCTGCAGGCGAGTGGCAAAACAATAGGCCCTCTATCGCACCTTTAGGGAGGGCAAAAGGCGACTGTCTCAGAGACTATGGATCGGATGCTGTGATTGAAAGAGATATCGAGTCTACTGTACAAGCTAAGTAGACTACGGTATATATAGTATGAGCCGGTGTTTGTCCAAGACAAACATATGACGCGATCCGACTATTGGGATCCTAGGAATGAGTCATATCTATCGTACATGAGTAAGTGTGCATCATAGTGACGTTGTAGTGATGTCATATGGAACGATCAGTCAGCCACTATGTCATGAATCAGTCAGCAGTCCGTAAGCATAATGAGTCATCGGGGCGGCACGTAATGGAATGTGATGGAATGTAGTGGAAGGAAAGGAAACATGTCCGAAAATCGTAACAACACAGCCTCTTACTTACTTACCTATCTTTCCATTCATATGTCTTATCTGTGCCAGCTCATCTTTTCTCCAATATGATATCATCACAATGTCATTATGATGCCATTCTGTTCCTGACTTACCAATTCCTACAATAGCTGTACTAGGATGACATTGTCCTACATCATGTGACACCAACCTGTGTCATGAGTTTATCCCTGACAAACTCCACTGTACTAGTATATAAGTCACCTCTACCCAGCTTGTATCAGTAGACTTGACTTCCTGTATAATACCAACACAACTACCTCCAAACACACCTTCCAAATACTTTCAGTTGACCTTCACATCTAACTACTGCATAGGATCTCTGTGTCTCTATTAAATGACACATTAGCTTTGAGCCACATCCATAGTTCAAGATAACAAGATAAGGGCCTAGCCCATGCCTAGACTTTCATATGGCAGATCATGTGCTAGGTCATGTGACTGCAGAACTTCTATCACTTGAGTAGCATGTATATGTCTTCATCAGATAAGGGCTCACATTTCATACTGCCCATTCTGGCATACATCCTATGCTCATTGATCCTGTCTTCTTCAGACTCTTCTGCACTTCTGGCTCTTGCTGCCAGTTTGCCTAACTTCACTTCCTGCTGTTGGTCACATGCAGGTGTGTATGTAACATAATACTTATATAACCCCAAACTGAAGCCCTGATACAGCTTCACACCTAGAACCTGCATGTCAGATGATATGCCCCATTGGTGTGTAACACCAGGTGACTGGAATTCTGCATGGTTTGTGAGTTTATTTGTTTGGTTGTGTTTGCTTATATTTCATTATATTTGAGAGTGGGAGCCCTTATCTTATTTTCAAGTGGCCCTCATCTTATGCATAGTTGTTGACTTTTTGTAGGCTGTAACACACTTAAAAAGAAAGGTATAAAATGTAAGCTTTGATGTGCTGGCCTTTCCCACTTAGAATTACAACTCAAAAAGTAGTACAGTCATTCACCAGTCTTTGAGACACACTGGTCAATGAGACACACTCAATTTTTGAGCTCAAATCTTGTTCGATTCTCTCATATTTTTTTTCATTGTCTTTGCATGCCTCGTGGATACCTGATTCTGAAATTTCTAAGCCATATGTTGTTCCAATCTTCTGTTCTCTGCAGGCAAAGTAAAGTTTGAGACAAAAGTGAATATCATTTCAAGAGATCATGGGTAAAGATGATGAGAAAGTGTCGATTTTTTTTGATAATATCACAGAAGATACCTAAGGCATTGGTTTGGAGACATTTCTATGTTAATAGTGCTTTGTGGTGCCTGGAAAACAACTGAAACCACGAAATTGTGCCACAATTGTACAATCACATCAGGTCATGTCACACTTTCTATTTTTGGAACACATCCATTTTGGGAATTGATTCCAGAGCAGCAACAAATAGTTGTACCATGGTCAACCACGCAAAATCCAATGCCCTCAAGTCCCAAATTGACAGGCAATGGACAACTTGTCTTAAGCAGTTGCCCTTTACCAGGCTGAAAAGGCCAAGTCCACTGGAGGAAAACCAGCTTCACTCTGATCGCAGCGATAGCAGCTGAGCATATACCAAATTGGGAAATTTCAGCGTGATGTGACACTGTCTCATTGACTGGTTTTGGCCCGATAGCAGCTCTCGACATTGATTATGCCCAGGACAGGTTCAACATCACTTTTCTGCCATTTTAAATACATATGAGTTTTTTTCTAATATACATCTTTCTGCCTACTTAGATTCTTTGTTCTCTTGAAATAAATGGAATGCAAGGGGGAACTTCATTTGGTTGTCTCAAAGAGCAGTGAATGACTGTAATAAAAAATACATGTTTTCTGTGCCCAGTGTATTTCCTTATTTAACACTGACTAAATTCCAAATGTGGTCAATGAATTTATTGATATTTAACACAATTTCTAAGGGCTTAATAATTGTCTAAACCTCTAAATTCTAAATAATACTATGAACATGTTTTCTAAGTAATGATTAAAACAAACTAATAATAATATTAAAAACTCTTTATTGCAAGTCTTAGCCCTTAAGGTAGCTAGGGAACAGAAGCATGCATTTGCAGGTGCAGAGAGGGCATCTGCCTTGGCCCACTTATCTAACTGCTCCCCTCTACTGTAGGGATCAGTAAATAATAATTTACATTTCCCAATAGGCCCTATATGTTGAGTTGTCAAATTAGGCAAGTCAGGGGAAGGCTGTTGATGTTGCTTAGGTAATTTCTGGGTGGCATGCATGTTGTGGGCTGTTTTCCTTTAGAAATTGCAATTTTGCATTAGGTGTTTCCTGTTACATTCCAACCCAAAGACACTTACTCATTGGTTGTGACTATAGAGTAAGTGGTAATTAGTCATGGACTTATGCATCAGTCAGCCTAGTATCACATGTAAGATATGATGACTCAATACTAGGATATGGGTAGTAGGGTTTAGGATTCAAGAGGTGCTTTAAAGCCCTCTTCATGTAGTACTTAAGATGTAGTCATTGAAGACCTAGCTCTCCAGCTTGGTCTTCTTGAATCGTCACTTGCATTCTCTTCTACTCTGTGAGATCAAAGGGCTCTTACCCTTTCTCTACTTGTACTCAAGAACTGACCATTGTCTCATGTTCAAGTGTTGTTGGACCTTGTAACCATCAGCATCATGTGACTGTCAGAGTCCATGTATTCGCTTTAGCTAAGTCATGTATAGCGCATTGTACTCCAAGCCTAAGTCAAGGCTGATGTTGATGACAATGTAACATTAAGACCAAGCTCTTCTACCATGGCATGCCTTACAACCAAAGATCATTGGGTCTTCGCACCCTATTCGAATGAACAAAGAGGAGAACAAGACATACCCATCATATACCTCAAGGAAGCAAGGTGGAGAACCATTCGAGGCAGTACTGGATATTTTGTGAATATTCTGATGCAACCAGTGCAATATTACCCAGTTGAGTTTAACCACAACTTTGTGTGTTGGACCAAGATTATGTGAAACACCCCTTATCAAAGGTGGAACATTGATAGACCAACTGGACCCAACTATCACTGCGATATATTTGAGGACGAAGTACAAACTGCAGGACAAGTAGGACCCATTGATGGACAACCACCTCAAACCCTGAGAACTCCAGCACCATCTACAGAAGACAAAGATGAAGGAAGTGAATGCTCTGACAATACTGTCAAATCTGGAGCCCCAGGAAATACTATGGAAGAAGAAAGGTTGGCCAATTTAGCTGAGTCCATTCACATCAATCCACCTGCCATGACTACAATGACCAAAACAAGAGAACATGTACTCAACAAGGAAGCCAACTACCTCAGAAGGGAAGTAATGGAAGACATTAGCCCACAGACAGGACACCAAATCAGACAAGTCGCCAATATAATAGACAACAAAGCAGCACTTCGATGTGCCACAGGGCCTGATAGAGCCAATCCACCCAGTGGAGGACCAGAACAACTCCCTGAATTACTGCCAATTTGACTACCTCAGGATGATGTACCCACAAGAGGATTCCCTGGAGGAGGGGGATTCCCTGGAGGAGGAATACTGGGAGGAGGTGGAGGATACCCAGGAGGAGGTCCACCTGGAGCAGGACCCCCTGGAGGAGGATGGGGGCCCCCACCAATCCAAATGCCCCAGCCACAACCAGGAAAACTGGTAGGAGAAACACCCTCTATCTATGATGGGGACAGGAAGAACACACAACTTTTCATCAATCAATGGGAGCTATACTGGGGGGTAAACAATGATAACCCCCTCATGATCAATCCATACCAATGAGCTATGTTCTTCCTCACCTATATCAAAGGAACATGCATTAACGAATGGGTTGTTGTGGTAAACCAGTGGTTGACAAGGCAACTACAAGGAGGAATTGCAAACACTGATGAAAGGCTCTGGATGGAAGTAGCTGCATCCTTTTTAAGGCACTTTGCTGATAGTTCGGCAAAAGAAAACACCCAATCAACCTTACAAGAAGGCCTTAAGATGAAGGGAGAAGACATTGACAACTATGTGGCTGAATTCGAGGAACTTGTTAGGATGGTGGGTTATAGGTTTGATGTACCCTAGACGATCGAAACCTTTACAGAAGGACTGCCCATGGGACTGTATCAAAAGGTACTCAAGTTTGATTGACCTCACACTTACAAACAGTGGAAGCAAGCAGCTATCAATTGACAACAAACCTATATCTATATGAAGGCAAGATTGCAAGCACACCAAGGAAATGCCGCACCCAGACAAACCAGAGGTGGATGGGCACCAAGAGGACAACTCTCTGATCCTAATGCCATGGACACATCAGCTGGAAGAACCCGTGGACGAATTGTGGGAAGCGAGGACATGAACCCCAGCACAATGCCATGTGGAGGATATGTACCACGAGGAAGATATGCACCAAGAGAAGGGTTCATACAGGGGCAAGGAAGGGGAAGAAACCTTAGCAAAGTTGAGTGTTACACCTGCCATAAGAAAGGACACCTCAGTCACAATTGCCCTTAGCACATGTGGAACCAATGAAGCCAAGGATGAGAAGCCATAGTAGATGACAGGAGTGTCATTGAAGATGATCAAGTATTGGTGGCCCATACTCAAACACCCCAACAACAAGCCAACACGTGGTTACAAGGAATGGCTAGTGCAGGAGAAGATGTACAGGAACTTGTGATGAGGGACCTCATTGGAAGAGAGGGTTTTCAAAGCACCTGAACCCATCGGCCTGGGTGAGGGTGGTTCATAATTTCAATTCTGTAATAGTGACTACACAATTTTGATCTATGCACATTCCCATCTCTATCAGAACTAGTAACACAATGGCCAACATCAAAGGACTTGTAGACTCAGGATGTTACGATCTTGGACACGTCTCCATTCTTTTACTTACTTGACTCATTATCCTTACATGCCGAAACCCCCATGACTCATTGTGACTCAGACTCATGACTCATCGCTTACTGATTGTTCCATATGACATCATCACTGATGTCACTATGACACATGCTTACTTATGATTACTCATTCACCTACGTCATCATGACTCATACTGACTAGGATCGTGTCATATGTTTGTTCAACACAAACATTCTGTACTAGTATATAAACCCTAGCCCTATTGAGGACCTTCGACATTTGTCTCTCACCAGCACGCAGGCCTTCGTATTTTGCCTTGCTTACCCATAAAGATTGTGGACCTTCAATTTGTCTCACACCTCTCCAGTCATGAATGTAGTCCCAACTTGGATCCCCTCTCACACCAGTCTTAAGCAAAGCTCGACTTGGTACTTGTGCATCATCGAACTGAAGCCCTGATATGGCTTCGCTCTACAAAGAACCAGACCTGAAGCGCACATCGCACGATAATGCCAGTCATGGCATTACACAGGAGCTACCAACTGCTTCATGAGTCCTGCATTCATTCGATGAATGCAGTTAGGAATAAGACCTCTACACAAACCAAAGAAGATATGGAACATTGATAATACCGCAAACAAAGATGGGTTGATTACCCATTACATTGATCTAAATGTGCAGACAAAGGGTGTTCACAGAACGATATGATTCCTAGTCACAAACATAGGAAGTGAAGACCTCATCCTTGGTTACCCATGGCTCACTACATTCGAACCACAGTTTAACTGGGCAAGTGCAGTCATCAATGAAAGAGCACTACCTATTGTCATTAGGTCTATAAATCCCCAAATACTGGGAAAAGACCCCATTATAGCAGGAATACAGACACGGAACTCCCACCTACAAGCAACGACATCTACTGAGCTTGCAATCAAGGCCCAACAGTACCCACAAAAGGCCACAATACCAACCCATTATCAACACTTCAGCAAGATATTCAGTGAAGAAGAATTGAAGTGTTACCCACCAAAACATGCATGGAATCATGCCATCGAATTCAAAAAGGATGCACCAGAAGCAGTAGACTGTAAAGTGTACCCCATGAATCGGATCAAAGATCAAGCAGTACAAGAGTTCCTCAAGAACAAACTTGAAAAGGGATATATTTGCATATCAAAGTCACCATACATGTCCTCCTTCTTCTTCATAAGGAAGAAGGATGGAAAGTTACGACCGGTGCAAGACTACTGAAAGATAAACACTCTCACCATGCATAACCAATACCCACTCCCACTCATCTCAGACCTCATTTGTGACCTGAGTAATGCCCATATATACATGAAACTCGACATCCATTGGGGATACAATAACATCTGCATCCATGAAGGAGATGAACAAAAGGCAGCCTTTAAAACTCAATATGGCCTTTTTGAACCAATGGTGATGTACTTTGAGCTCACCAACTCACCAGCCATGTTCCAGACCATGATGAACTACATCTATCAAGATGTCATACTCAAGCATGAACCATTGGGTACAACAATTCGTGTCTACATGGACGACATCAGCATCGCAACTTGGACAAATATGGAGGATCACAAAGCAGCAGTCACAGATGTGCTGCAAGTCGCACAGGAACATGACCTCTACTTTAAGCCAGAAAAGTGTACCTTCCACACCCCATCTATGGATTACCTGGGGGTAATCCTTGAAAGGGGGGTGACATGTATAGACCTAGCAAAAATTGCAGGCATGGATACCTGGCCCATACCTAAAAATGCAATGGAAGTACGAAAGATCTTGGGGTTCCTCAATTTTTACCATCCATTTATCAAAAAATTCACACAACTTGCACAACCCCTACACAAGCTAACAAGGAAAGACCAAGAATGGCACTGGGGACAAGAGGAACAAGAAGCATTTGACACCTTGTGAGGAAGGGTAACTGTGGAACCAGTACTGGCTCATGCAAAACTTGATGATCAATTTGAACTCAAAGTAGATGCATCAGGATATGTGGTGGGTGCAGTACTTCTTCAATGCAAAGAGGATGGCAAAAAGCATCCTATAGGATACTATTTGGCAATGCTCAATGAGGCACAGCAAAACTATGATATCTATGATCTCGAACTACTCACCATTGTAATGGCACTCAAAAACTGGAGACCATTACTTGCAGGATCCCTGCACAAGATCATCATCTATTCCAACCACCTCAATTTACAATACTGATGACTACCACAAAGGATATCTTGAAGGGTCATAAGGGAAGTACTCGAACTCTTGGAATATGACTTTGAAATATGCCACATTTCAGGGAGATTAAATGGAAGAGCCAATGCTCTATCCTAAAAACCAGGCTATGATCAAGGAGAAAACAACAACTGAGACATGACAGTACTATCAGATCACGTGTTCATCAGAGCAACTGAAATAGAACAAGCCCCTCCATTACACCAAATAGTGTCATAGGAAGAAATGGAACCCGCAAATCCAGTGTACCAGCAAGACGAGAAAGTACTAGGACCATGGGTGGATGTGCATCACCTCAAGAAAGTCAAAGGAACATGGTACAAAGAGGAAAGATGCATGGTAACCAGAAATGAAGGGCACAAATGCACCTTTATACACAATTGCCATGATACACCAACCTATGGACATCCTGGGATCAACAAAATGTACCAGCTGATGAGCTGAAGATACTGGTGGCCCAACATGTGACAAGACATTATGAACTTAAAAAAAAAAAAAAACAAAGAAACAAGGTCAATACATGACCTACCAGAGCACTGCTGCAACCAATATTTCCCCAACATGAAGCTATGCCATTCAAAACTGTTGCGTTAGACTTCATCACTTAGCTACCTCAGTCACAGGGATATGATTCAATACTTACCATAACAGACCATGACTGTAGCAAAGCCATCCTATTCATCCCATGCAGGGAGATGATGACAGCAGAGGAAACAGCAGGGCTAATCGTCCAACACGTATTCCTGCAATTCAGACTCCCACTAAAATTCATAAGTGATAGGGACCCTAAATTTGCATCTAGGTTCATCTGAGGACTGTGCAAAGGTACCAGCACAATGCAAAACATATCCACAGCCTACCATCCAAGGACCGATGGACAGTTGGAATGCACCAATCAGTGGCTTGAACAGTACCTAAGGTTCTGGGTCAATGAGCATCAAGATAACTGGCATGCCTATCTTCCACTTGCAGAATTTGCACATAACAATTGGCCTAATGTTACAGACCAAACTGAGACTCTTACTCACCAGTTATGACTATGGCATAAGAGGTACTTAGTCATGGACACTTGCATCAGTCAGCGATGGAAGGTTGTCGAAGATCGTGGAAAGGTACTTAGGCATGTGATAGTTGTACGATAACTGATTCATGAGGCGCTTCAAAGCCCTCTCATCTTGTATATAAACTACGAGTAGCAGACCAAGGCTCTTCAGCTTGGTCTTTCTGAATTGTCACTCTTCTTCCTCTTCGGAAAGCTCTCTCTCTCTCTCTCTCTCTCTCTCTCTCTCTCTCTCTCTACCTCATCTGAAGTAGCGACTGTCAGATAGGACGTACCTTGAAGGAGACGACTCTGTAATGAGTACCCCACGTTATTGGTTTACTGAACCTGCGGGAACAAGGAAGGGATCCGTCGCGCACATCAGAGAGCGCTGCCAAGCATCCGCATATCACTTGAGAAGTGATTGCCATATCGCTAAGTATCCCTAGTGAGATTGCCAAGTCATCCGCCTAAGTCAGGCGCACATACAGTGACTACGTAACACCTAATGAGACCACAGGGGAGTCCCCTTTCTTCATTCTTTATGGATTCAACCCTCGCACTGATTGGACTGATAAGCCAACTCCTATTCCACAAGTGGCACTAAGGATAGACCAATTCAAAAGGGTGAGACAGTGCACCCAAGAGCTGATGATCAAAGCACAACTGTTACATTCTCAGATTGTGGATCCCAAAGATACTTACTCACTGGTTATGACTACATGAGTAAGCAGTAATTAGTCATGGACTCATGTATTAGTCAGCCCAAGTATCACATGTACGATAGTATGACTCAATCCTAGGACAGTAGTACTAGGGTTCTGGTTTTAAGAGGCACTTCAAAGCCCTCTCACTGTAGTACTTAAGATATAGTCGTCAAAGACCAAGCACCCCAGCTTGGTCTTCTTGAATCACCACTAGTCTCCTCTTCTACTCTGTGAGATCTAAGGGCTCTCTCCCTTTCTACTTGTGATCCTATTGACCATTGTCTTGTGTCCAAGTGTTATCAAGACCTTGTGACCTCATATACCACATAACCATCTCCGTCTGTGTGTATTCATCAAAGCTATGTGTATTGCACACCACTCTTGAGCCTAAGTCAAGGCTGACATTCAGTGGCAACATAACATTAAGACCAAGCTCCCATGGTGGCACACCTTACTACAAAAGATTGCTGGGTTTTCGCACCCTATTCAATCAAAGAACAAGGAGACAGAGACATACCCCTCATATATCTCAAAGAAGCAAGGTGGAGAACTATCAGAGGAAGCACTGGGTATTTCATCAATATCCCAACAAGACCATCACAGTATTACCCCATTGAGTTCAACCATAACTTTGTGTGTTGGACTGAGATTACTTGGAATGCACCTCAAAACAGGTGGAACGTTGAAAGGCTAACAGGCCTGATTATTGCTGCGACATATTTGAAGACAAAGTACAAACCGCAGGACAAGTAGGACCAATAGACGGACAACCACCCCAAACTCCAAGGACTCCAGCCCCATCCACAGAGGACAAAGATGAAGGAAGCGGATGCTCAGACAATATGGTTGAATCCGGAGCACCAGGAAACATGACTGAAGAAGAAAGACTAGCCGATCTAGCTGAGTCCATTCATATCAATCCACCTGCAATGACTACAATGATGGAAACAAGGGAGGGAATCATCGAGGAACCCCTCTACATCAGAAGAGAATTCACGGATGAAATCAACCAGGACACAGGACACCAAACAAGATGTGTCACTAATGTGGTAGACAATGAAGCAGCCCTCCAACAGGCTACAGGACCTGACAGAGCCAATCCCCCAAGTGGAGGACCAGAGATACTACCAGAACTACCACCAATCTGACTACCCCAAGATGACAGACCCGCAAGAGTGTTACATCCTAGCAGGGATGTGAACTAAGTTCAAGGGTTCATCTTAGCCCAAGGGGCAGTATCACACAATGTCAGAGCAAAGATGTCTATTGTCTTTATTGCTACGATGTACAAGGGTGTCCAGGGTGTTGTGCACAGGGTGCACAATGACTTAGCGGTTAAGACTTTTGTCTGAGGTGCCGAAGCACTTCTCTGCACCTAGTTGCTGGTGCGCTAAGTCTCAGCTGAGTGTGGCGTTGTTATAGTACAACTGCAAAGACTTTGATAGGAAGGTTCGACCCTAGAAGGGTCTGAGGGAGATGGTT
>Ga0137385_10001655_pt1 | contig 18849 bp, 25 predicted proteins | sample SagtaG_FD_104921 | JGI IMG/M metagenome (GOLD analysis project Ga0137385, IMG submission 104921) | Vadose zone soil microbial communities from Sagehorn Ranch, Mendocino, California, USA - Sage2_R_80_16 metaG | ecosystem: Environmental > Terrestrial > Soil > Vadose zone | place: USA: California... | reverse complement strand
CCAAAAAACTTTTTGAGCACTAGTTCATAAAGCGACGACCCACGATCCACGGAGATAACCCAAGTACCGCATGTGCTATGCAGCCAAGACGGACCACGTGTGAATGAGCAATTCGAAGACAACGACCAACGTGGTTCAAAGGATTTGTTTTGCTCAAGCGTCTGCTTTGACGACGATGGGTAAGTTAGACATGATGGTAGATGGGCAGTCGCGCATATCAATCTGAGTTCGATCAGTTCGCGACGACATCCATATGGCGACGAGCACTTATGACGGTGCCTTTTGAGTGTCCGAGTCCGTCCGGGATGACTTTGCGTTCCTAATCAAATAGGAAAGTGGCTCATCCTCAGCTTCTTTCAGGTCCGGCCCAATCAACGTAATACGGGAGGAATAAAGCCTCGCGGTGATGTGCTTCAATTTCGAATTTGGCATGCACAAACGTCACTCCTCTGTTGCTCCCTTGTAGACGGGTATTAGATTTGGCCCCCAGTACCCTCACGAAACTAAGAACTACAAGACGGCACACATAAGCGCCTGCGAGAGGGAACGCGCAGGGAGAAACAGAGAACTATAGGTATTGGGCGTGAGAGCAGCCAAAGCAAGGTAGGGAAGAAGGGAGAAAGTAGATACGCGAAGTCGCAGGTGGGTCGGATGTAAAGAGTCTCGCGGCAGCAATCATCATGAAGAGAGGTAACGTAAATGTGGGACGATGAGCTCAAGACTGTATCTAGTCTTAGACAACAATGCATTTTCCTTTCTTCTTGACGACAGGAGGCTCGAGGGCAGCCACAATAGCCTGTGTGAGTTGTCAGAGGAACCAAGAAAAACAAAAGGCTGCGCAAGAGGGTAGAGCGAAGTGCTTACCTCATCGAAAACATTCTTCAGGCCCTTCTGAGTGAGTGCAGAGCACTCGACGTATTTGACCGCACCGAGTTCACGCGCAAGACGTTCTCCCTGCTCGGGGGCGACCGGTCGCTGCTTCTGTCGCTGGAGTTTCTCCATCACTTGCGGGTCATCACGTAAATCTACTTGGGTGCCAACGATAAGGCATGGAACTCCGGGGCAGTGGTGGTGCACTTCGGGAAACCACTTCTCCTTTACGTTTTCGAATGACGCGGGTGAAGTGACACTGAAGCAAACAAGGAAAACGTCCGTCTGCGGATACGATAGTGGACGCAGGCGGTCGTAATCCTCCTGACCTAAATTTCGCGGTGGTGCATGAACAACGGATGTGCTACGGGTGCGCGGAAAGGAATTACGGCTACTCACCGGCGGTATCAAAAAGGCCCAATGTGTAGGGGTCGTCGCCGATCATCACAGTGACGGCGTAGTTATCAAACACCTGGGCGGACAGTCAAAAAAGCCCCACTGCTGCAGCGATAGATAAGACTCTTACCGTCGGGACATACTCGCTGGGGAACTTGTTTGTAGTGTATGAAATTAGGAGACAAGTCTGGAGGTAGTGAGAGACAGGGTAGTTGGACCCAGGCGGCAACAATTGAACAATTCTTAAGCCACACCTTACCGACAGCACCATCACCAACTACAACACACTTTATGGTCTGCATATCTTTTCGAAACTTTCAAAAGATATCACAAAACTGCGCTTCAGACAGTGTGAGCCTCGAACGAAAAAGGGGTACGATGTGAAGGGTGCAGTTGGGGAAGGCGACGCGGAGAGGTGATAACTAGCGTTGGAGGGATGCAGTACTCACGATTCTTCGGGCCTAAGAAGATGGATGGCTGGCGCGAGCGTGAGGTTGATAAGTTGGAAACCGAGTGACGGACGAACGTATGGCCACAAAGACTGATCAGTGGGCGATAAAAGACTGAGGTATGAGACGCGTTAGTGTAAGAGTGGATTGGGTTGAGTAGGCGGAAGTTGGGGAAAGAGAGAACACACTCACTCCGAGGCGGTGGCTACTGAACACGAGCGTCGTGCGAGGCAACCACAGTTGACAGACGACGACACCCTCCGGTTCGGTCGGCGTCCGGCCGGCCATTCCTCGCCATCCGGCCATGTTACAAAAAAAAACTTGAAAAAAAAAGAAGCAAAATCATTATCCCATTATCGATGTGCCTAGTATGGCCTATCGTAATCATATACACAGTACATTCAATATCGTGAAAAAAAGAAAAATTTCCTGGGAAAAGTCTATAACTTAATCGAAAAAAAGGAGGGTCGGTTGCACGTTAGCCAGCATCGCAACCACTATGCTCAGCTTGATTTGACACGCTTGCCCGTAGGAGGTTCCCCATTAGCTAGATATATCACCCGCCGTTAGACATCATTCTCCGCTAATAAGCGCCGAGTACTCAAACAGCGCATTGACTCACCTGTAAATCCCCCAGGTTCTGCCCACCAACTTAGCTTTCCATCTCGACTCCCTGTGACTACACAACCGTCGCCTATAACAGCATTTTTCTATGTTCAACCGTCAGTGCTGTCTCCGGTGTATCTGGTAGTTTTCTGGTACTCACCCCGATGGCTTGCACTACGCAACCTTCGCTGTGTGAGTTCCTCCGCTGCGTTAATTTGCCTGGGTACATACCTTCGCCATGATCCAAGCCCCAAAGTACCCTGGCACTTGTTTTGTCCCACGCGAACAAATAACCGCTCGCCGAGCCGTACAGCACGGCGTTGTCGCGTCCCACGAACAGGGCATTCGCATCATAGACCGCATCCGACAGTAGGTCAGGTGCCACTGTATAGACTTGCGTGATCTTGCCACAGTCTTCGTCCTGCGCAATAGCAACAAGATGTGCTCGTCCGACTTGCTGAGAGACCAAGGCATGTGTTCCGGCTGGGAGAACATCTATACCGCGTCTACGGAAGACGTCAACGAACCGAGAACTGGGGAAGAAACGTAGACGTACATTCTTGCTTTAAAAAAGTTATAAACTCGTGGAGTACCATCGAGCATTGGACAATGCCAGCTATAATTTTCTCAGAGCCCCAGTGCGACGTCGACGTGAAATGGACACATACAACACACCGTCCTTCGTTCCTCCGAGCAACACCCCGCCGTCATCAATGAACTCTAACGCAGTTACGTTCTGTCTGTTAATTGGGCGGTGCGACTGCCATGATCCTGCTCCTTGTCAGCTTCTATGGTCGCCATGCATCAGTACTCCACATGTACACTTACCCTGTTTCATCACCCAGATTCGTACCCCGAATTTCGGAAATGACACCGCAATCCGATCGCGTCTGTACGCGAGCGCTGTAGGCGCATCGTCTAGCGCTGTTCCGATGGCCGGCTCGGCGATAAGGCTCCAGTTCCAGACATCGTGTGTACGGGGTGGCGTGTCCCCTGCTGGTCGCGTCCAGCGCAATAGCGCACCGTCCGCGCAGAGTGCAAGGAGGCCAGCATCGTCGTCCATCCATTGCGCGGATACCACCCCAGATGAATGCGGTAGGCGAGCCACTTCATTGTACATGACGTTATCCCAGATGCGGATCGTACAATCGGCGCCTGAGCATCTTTCGGTAAACGTACTTCTCTAGTAATGGAGGAACCGGTACTCACACGCGACGGCCATTAATTTCCCGGTGCGGTTGAAGGTGATGCCTTGAATGGCAACGTGCTCACCCTGCACAGCAGCGCAACGAATAGGTGACATGGTCGGCCACGTGGATAGTGGTGGCCGCTTTGCTGGAATCTCGAGTGACGCAGGGGGTTCTGGGCGAGGGGGCGATGCCTTGCGTTTTGTCCCTGCAGCCATGGAAATGACCCGCCCACGACCATCGGCAGGCGAGCGCGGCGAATGATTGTACCTTTCTATATAAGCCCGTTAGCTCCGCGGCTCCGCAGCCACGAGCCACAAGAACATTCAGTAGCTAAAAGGACTAAATACTCACGTTGGCGATGATATTGAGGCTGCGACCTGGAAACTACTCCTTGTCCCAAAGATACCGACCCCATCGCTTGCATCGCAGCATCCGCACGCGGCTGCCGCGGCGGGTAATTGCCGTCCGGAACCGTTCCCTGTGGTGGCTTCAATGGTGGTTGGGGAGAGATAGATGGTGGACCGAAAGGCTGAATAGTGGGTGAAGACGGTCCTCCGGGAGCCAATGGGGTAACACCCGATGAGTGGCGAGGAGCAAGAGGAATAGCATTCGAACTAGATATCACCGCTGGTCGCCCAGGCGTGGGCGCCGTATAAGTACGAACCGTGGCAGGGCCAGAGGTAGGTCGAAAAGGTGGAGGTGGAGGTGGCTCGCAGAAGTCTGGCCCTGCACGAAAGGGTGGGTCAAAGTCTGTAGATCCTTCATCAAGGTTTGGTCGAAACGGCGGCCAGGAGAATGTCTGAGGCTTTCTCGCGGGCACTTTAGGTGACGAAATATGAGAAGGGACATTCGTAGCAGTGTTCTCGAGAGGGCCATAGCTGAATGAACCTCGCGAGCTGACAGGGGAAAGACGAGATGGCGATTGATCTCGTCTGAGCCCTGGTGAGCGCGGATGCGTTGAGACAGAGAAAGAAGGCGATGGGTGTCTTTCGACAGAAAGAAGTGGAGGAGGTAAGGCAGCGTCAGACCGCGCGAACTGGGGCGCAACGGAGGGAGAAGATGGAGGTTTCTCTGTAGGGGGAAGGAACTGCGTGAGTGCTAGCGCAAATGAATTCGTTCGACTAGAGAGATGCGTATAGGTTTGATGAGGCACTTTATTGTCCTCGTCAGAAGGGTGATTAGAAAGCTTGCCAACAAAGGCTGTCATAGGACTACCAGTGGTAAAAGAGGTCGCGAATGTCGGTTCTAGTTTCATTGAGAATCCATTGTCGTCGGGTGGAGAAGTCGGTGGTGCAGGGGTAGGCGAGCTCGATGGAGGGGTTTCCATAAGAAGGGTTGATTTCGTTTGACTAGTGCCTCTGGCACTGTCTGGTTTCTCTGTCTCACGATCTTTCGTTCTACGTCTGCCCAGACCTTGTGTTGTAAGGGCAGCAGGCACGGATGGACTCCAAGGTCTTTCTGGAGTAGCTATGACAGGCCTTTGATCTTCGTTAGAGTCGCTTGAATCCGCACCTTCGGAATTCTCATCGACTGGCCTTGGGGTGGCGAGCAGGGCAGCGGGTGCGGGTGCGGGTGCGGGTACAGAGGGACTCCAGCGTTCAAGGTTGTCACTGACCATGGCGTTGGTAGAAGTCTAGTTTTCATGAGTAGCTGCACCGGTGACTTTGAAAGACACATACGTCAGGTGGTACATCATCATGTTTAGCATGTGGGGTAGGAACGGTGACAGAAATATCAACAGACGATGGGATCGTAATGTTACTGGTCGAATCAACTTCCATAGGAAGTTCTCGCTCAGAGTGTCTCCGCGGAGCTCTAGATCCCACCTCTGTTGACGTGGTCTCTACTGCAGGTGACAGACCGACTTTGGGCACTTTCGCGGCACATACAGAGTGGGTCTGTGAGCCCTTCTCCGGTGCGGGCCCAGAATCTGCCGGAACAGAAATGGCTTTGCTGACTGTATCAACTGAATCTGTCTGGACCCCAACAGACTGACGGGTGGCCACCTTAGGGTGCGCTACAGGTGCTTTACGAGCAGATGAGTGACGTAGACAGGGCGGTGACTATCCGTCGCACGTACCCAACGGTGACGGCGCCTCTACACGTTTTGCCCAAGGCTTCCTCATCTTGAGGGGTAAAGAGTGTTCCAGAGGCACCACGGCATCATCATCTTCCGCGACCTGGGTCTCTTCTTCGGCATCCGAGAGAGAGGATACTCCTAGCTCATCCCCCTCGAACACAATGGCCCGGTCCTTGAAGGGGCCATCAGAAACTGTAAGGAGTATCTCCTTCCCGGGCTTGACTTCGATCCGTTTGTAGGCGAATAGACTGAATTGAATAACCCCTTTGGTCTCTCCTTCTCCATCCGAGTCGCTTTCGGGCTCCACGCGTCGAAGGACAACATGCGCTTTCTGGCTGGAGCCATGGGGCCGGAAGCGCAAGTTGCCCTTAATTCCAAGGATTGAGGCTGCTGTGGGTGCCAAGGACACCATATCGTTATCAATACTGGAGGAGTCCGTCATTCTGAGTGGGTCGTGTGGGTCGTGGTAACCCACAGAAGGAGGGGGATGATTCAGTTCAGCTGAGGAGTGCCAACGACAAGCACTCTTAGTCCAACGAGGGTACGGCATTTGCCGGGTCCAAACCGACCTGCGCCACGCCCACCTCTTCTCCGCTCACCGCCACGACTCGTCCCTCTCCTCGTATATGCTATGTTCTTTCATTTCATTTCCACTAAAGTCGTCACAGTATCGGCCTATGATTTTCAGCTTTCTTCCTTCTTTCACCGCGTCCCTCTTTTCCTTGACTTCCGGTACGCCACAACCTCTTCTCCGCTCTCACCGCCACGACTCGTCCCTTTCCTCGTATATGCGATGTTCTTTTATTTCATTTCCTCCTATGGACACACAATCATCACAGTATCAGCCCACCATTTTCAGCTTTCTCCGTTCTTTCACCGCAGCTTTTAAGATCATACCTTTGTCCCTCTATCCCTTGACTTCTGGCACACCGTCTCTCCATTTTACCCCTACGCTCTGGGAGACCTCAATGGCTATCTGCCTCACCCCTTGAGTTTGCTCGAGCGAGGCGCCTCCTCGGCGTGCGTTGTCGAGGTGCCAGTTGATCTGGCGAGGAGTGTCCGCGGCGATGAGCGTGCCAACTAAGACGTATGATGTCTCGAGTTGGTTCAGGATATCGAGGTGGCCGTATACAGATCCATAGGCAATCGTGTTGCTAAACCATCCTGCGCGGCCGTTATTCAACCCGTCACACGGACTCGGGCAGTATGATGCGCATACCCATATCGGGATATATTTTATCCAAGAGATCTTGCACGCCGCCAGCAGTCTCACCATAGAGAGCTCGGAAGAATTCTTGGCCACGCGTTTCAAGCACGGGCAACGATGATGAGGTGTCTCTTTGGTGACTAGTGACTCATTGCGTAGGCGTTTTGTTATGGTACTCACCTCTGTCGTGTTGTGTCCCGCAGTTCATCGGGTGTGACCTCGAGAAGAGATATCAGGGAATTTATCGTCTAGTGATAGTCTATCGGTACACCGATTGCCAGGGATAAAGGTACAACACACTTTTGAATATCCGGCTAAAATACCACACTTGAAGATGGCGTCCCGGAACCTGCGTGCCAGGCGAAGCTTTTCTCCCTGTGCCTCGTCTTTCGGCACCTTGAACTCATTCTGCGCCCGCTCAAGATCACCCAAGACATATTTGAATACGAGCGGGATCGCTTCTGGCCTGTTTCCGGCGGTAAGAGCGACGATGATTACGATGTACCACGGATTTTGGACCACTAAAGAAACCGTGATTCGGATACCTGATATGAATCGTAAATGAGTTACCATCCAGTGAAGAGGTAATTTCTCCGTATGGGTACAAGGACTTGAGACGCTGGAGGCCCGCTTCTGTTGTTATTTCTGCCATCTCTACGATTCTCTGGTCGAGTCTCGTTGGTCGCACTTATCGGTGAGGAAGAGTTTGGGCGTATTTGTGCTTCGTCCGAGGCCGACTTTAAAATCCCCATGTGGTGCTCGCCTCATCTGATTCCCACCGAATGCTAGGCGAGCTGAACTCTGACCGAAAAAGTGTCAGGACTCACGCGCTCTGGTCTTGGTTAGCATCTCTTTACGCGTGTACTATACATAGGCTGTTCTAGTAGTACAAAGAATGGTCCACGGTATACAGTTACAACTAGCGCGGGATTGGCAAATGACGCATGTGGGAGCTGAGCTACATAAAATCAGATGCGATATAGGGATGAGAACACGGAATTTCCTCTGCGTGGGGAAGCCCTGCGCAGCCATTACTTGTCACGCAGTATGCAATTTCCTCCCCCATCTTCTGTCCCTCGTAATACGCGCCATGCAGATAACCTGAGGAGAAGTTAAAATTCAAATGGCGCGTTTCGCGACGTACTGGTTAGTCGTCCAAGACCGACAGGGGTGACAGATTCAGGATCTTACAACCCCGGACGTACCGAAGTATTTCAAGCTTGTCGCTTCTCCACCGAACCAGAGTCTCCCATTGACGGTGGCTCTCAGGTTTGTGTGGTGGGCCTTCAGAAAACTCGACGGCCAGTTGCTGTAACTCCCACGGTAGAGCGGATCGCTTCTCCAACGAGGAAAGTAGAATGCGTCGGGCTCGGGGATCGTGGTGTTAGGATACATTGAACGAAGAACGGCGAGGACTTCTTCTTTCACAGCATCATCGCACATTGATTCGACCCGTGCCGAAAAATCGCCCTGAAATCATGAATCAGTGACCCGGCAACACAACAGGAGAAGACACTCCGAGGCGTACGGTGACAGTGACAAAGAGGATGCCGGAGCCGGGGAAGAAGCCATCCATATCAAGGCTCTGCCAAACGGGGTACCAACCCCGTTCGTGGTCAGCGTACAGGGCGAACTGAGATCCTTACGTCAGGAAAACTATGTTAGACTAGGCGAGAACCAAGGCACCTCTGTGTCAAACCAAAACTTCTTTGGGAACTGTAAATATATCTTGGTGTACGTTCCCTGTGGTCATGATAAGATTGTAGAACAATCTCTACAAGTTAGTCAGCCAACCATCGCCATACCGTGTATGGCTTCCGTTTTCCATGTGGGTAGAGCGGGCTCGAAGAGGACATCATCATGCTGCAGAACGCCGAGACTGAACGTAACCAGGGCATAGTCCGCACTCAAGCTGGATCCATCCGAAAGGCTCACTGAGACTCCATCTTTAGAGTACTTAATGGTCTTAACGGTGGAGTTGAGCAGGACCTGCTCCTCGGAAAGAAATTCAGCGGCCTCGGACTGAATGATACTCGCGAATCCACGTTGATCAGTCGTCAGTAGGTTCTCAGTGGAAAAGCCGCCTTGGTCACCGTTGAAGGTGAAATTATTTGCCTGGAATGTGGGAGATAAGCAGCAGGGAGGCGCAAACCAAGACGATCTGGCTCCGAGTAGGACTTTTTATCATCTCACTTCGGAACAACAAACGCGACTGGCGTATAAAGGAGTGATACGTTACCCAAGAAGACGCAACCCAAGAGCTCTGCTCTGGTGTCTGTGCATATTCCCAATCGAATTGATAATACTCAGAAGCTATTTCGTGAGGAGTTCTAGGTTTGGCACCGAGAAGAGAATAGCCGCTGCGAGTTGTGGTATCCACCAATCCCCTGAGGATCCGATCACCTTGGAAACGGCCGTGCCAGCTAGAGTTGTGTGTAAAAGAGGGTAAGAAAAGGGACGCACCTCCTCCAACAGTCAAAGCGGCGAAATTTTCGACCGCGGCGTTGAAAGTTTGCATGTAATCGATGGCCCCGGTGTTGTCGTAGGTCGCTGAAATGAACAGCGTTGGTGCAAAACTACCCCCGAGAGTGTGAACCTACTCATACTACCACGATAATGGTTTGGCTGAGTCGATAGATTGTGCTTCAGGGCCAGGTCGAATACGGGATTAGATGGGCCGTCGTCCGTCTGCGTACCGTGGATCCAATCTGCGCCTAATTCCAAGACGTACTGTCTGCCAGGGGCGCCAAAGGAGAAACTCTTCATACGTCCGCCCAGCGTGCTGCGTGCTTCGATGATCTTGAAATTGTCTATGCCTCTGCTGTGGAGCGTCTCAGCAGCCATGACACCGGCAACACCGCCTCCAAGGATGAGAATCTGGGGGCCGTGGGTGCTGGTAAAATGGTTCTGCTCTGCGGGCACGGCAATGCTTGAGGTGGATTGAGGTAGAACGGAGAGAAGCAGGCTAGAAAAAGCAGCCAGGGAGGGAGGACAGAACGCGAACACGTCCTCGGTGATACTCTCAGATAGGAGACGCATGGTTGCGGAATGAACGAGATGATTGCGAGGCTCTCTCTCAGTATCTGCGGAAATGGGGTTGTCGTCTGCGCTCTATTTAACCACATAAATCTCCGACCATTGAAAGAAACAAAGGGGGATACCGGGCTGCGAGCGCATCCGGACCTGATACAAGAGCGAGCGCAAGGCCAAGACGATAACGCCGCTACGCCACAAGAACTGATAAGCCCCGGATATTGAGGGATGACATCATACTAGTCAGATAAGTAGAAAACTCTAACGTCACCCTCGCATTGTCCGGTGTTACGGCTGGATATATTCATCTTGGACTCCGTGGCAGATGCAGGGCAGCAGCATACGTATTTGTAACAGCTGTTCCCTTACGCAGTCCATCATCCTGACATATCTCGCCGGTCGGAACATATCGACTTGTGGGTAAGTTCCGGGGCACGCTGCAGGCACCCTCGTCGATCCTACGCCGAATGAAGCCCACGCTTTGCTTGAAGCGCAATGTCATTGGGTGGTACGGCGGAGATAACAAGGTCAATTTCTGATTCCTCCAGGATTCCTCCTATCCCAATATCTGCCGCCATATCGCCGCGGCAAAAAGAGGCTGTTGACGTAAGGACTTTAACGATGACTACAGTCACTGAGCCAGTGGATGAACGGAAATTTCAGAAACGCCTGTATCACGAAGTGTCTACGGTAAAAGCTAAACCATCAGCTGCACTCAAATCACCCGAATACAGCGGAGACTCTCGCCTATCTGTCACGATATCTGCCACGAGGCATATCAAACGTCGTGGTCACCTGTCTCTAAATCGTTACGGGTCTGCGAATCATCTTCGGTCTCCAGCTTTTCGATTAGCACCTGGTCCTCTTGAGGAATTCTATATCTTTCGAGTTCCGTCGCTGCTGCGGTCGCAAAACCAATTTCGGTCGTATCGTCGACAGGGTCATCGGGAGCAAGTTCCGTAGGTGGGGCGCAGACCACTTGCTCGTTGCAGTTGCACAATTTAACCAACGCTTTGTCCGAATCGGCGGTTGACAAAATCATCCGTGCACGTTCTGATGCGAACGCACGTGCTACAGAGATGCTAGATCCCGTCACGGGACCAACGACAGTGATGTCATGTACGATAACACTAACGGTGTCGTTTTGTTTTGACTCTTCGCGACTGCACGATTTACTGGACAATCGGTGTGAAAATCACGGATTTGAAGGGACCTCACTAGGCACCCACCTGAAATGAATTCGTTTACAGCCCGACTTCGCTACCCATAGAAACAATGCGGAGACGGGCTCTGGAGGCAGGTCTGGAGATAGGATCTCCAAAACACACTCCATGGCAGCTTCCACAATGCAGACAGTTTTGTCGAAATTGTACCCAGAATCGATGAGGACGGCTGCAACAAGGCTCTCAAAGATGTCACTAATAACTTTTGGGGGGTCGTGTGCCCAACTCTGCAGGACAATGTCACGGCTGGATATCGCTTGTAGTATTGGTATGTACTTGTCTACGGCGGCAATAAGTTCCAAGTTGCCAGCCAATAGGAATTCGTGTAGGTTCAAGACTTGAACTGCAACAAAGGCCAGAACGGGACCGCAGACGACCCGTGAGCGCAAAGAACTGAGCTGACCGGAGTTGGCGTGGGGGTATTTCTTGAAAAGGTATGTCATGACGACAAGGTCAATGACGGCTATGACACGAATATTAGCGGAGTCATAGCAATTACAAAAGCCGTACCATCCCCAAGAAACTCTAGCCTTTGATAAGATTTGCGGCCGAACCAGAAAGAGGGATGTGTAAGGGCTTCCTGCAGTAATTCCTCGTGTTGGAACTCATACCCGAGACTATCTTGCAGTCCCGAATAGCGAGTGGCTGCGGGTTGGGGGTATGACGAAGGGGCGTATCGCATATGCCAAGGGACAGGTCCACCGAAGTTCAACCTGAGCGCGCTGCCTACCTGCAGAGCCATTGGCATGCCCCCGGACAAATAGCCCGCCCCGGTGATGGCCTCCATGCAGTCCTGCAGACTTCGCCGTGCCATGCGTTGTTTGACGGTTCTGTCACTACGCGCAGGATCTTCTAAAGTTGGGCTGCCGTCTGCAACTACAGTAGGCCATGTCCGAACGTTCTGGCCCTCCATGCTCAGATAACGTTCAAGGTTGATTGCTTTCGCCCTGACCAAAAGCGTGTGATTCGAGATGCATCGCCGGCGTAAATGGTCTAGTTGTCCCTCGTGGCAATGAGGGAACCTGTTGTACAAGTGCACCGACGTGGAGAGCTTCAGCACTGAGTCGCCAAGCGTCTCAAGGCGTTGGTTGTTAAACCCCGCAGCTGCAGCAGGTAGGGTTGTCGCTTCGATGAGATAGTCATCGAGAATGGGAGGAAGGTCCAGGCTGATACGGGCACTGCGGACACGCCATACATCTTGGACGCGGTGCAGCAGGCGTGGAAACAAGCAAAAGAGAGAGATCATCTCCTCTGGCATCAAAAACAGACAAGTGGAGGCTTGGGGGAATAATACGGGTTTTGTGGCCACACCTGAAGCCATTTCGACGTCGACTGAAGTATCCCGGGGTAGGAGCTTATACGCCCTGGAAGTTTGTCTGGGTAGGAAGACTGCTTCAATAAGTGGCCCGTCTTTTGGTATCTCTGGTATGTGGCCTTTACGCTTCCTGAGCAGCCATTGGTAGTACTCCCGATATGTCTGGAAGCTAACTTCCTTAATCTCCGTCGGTGGCTTTGACAATGGAGTCAGGTCAAACCGGATTTTGTGAAGCAGAAACGGGCGACCGTGCTGTGTGTTATTCATGACAAGAGTACGATCATATGCGCGTTCATCCACGCCTGACCAATCATGGCTTCCGCCGTCTGGATGCCTCAGAAGGAGTTCTATTGCTTGGAAATTTGGCTGGCAAGAATGTGGAACCAGGGGAACCAAGTAACACGACAAGGGTGTGGAATATGGTCTAGCGGTTACACGCCACCATAGCCCAAGATGTGTGTAATCTTGCATGAGTTTGCGATGTTGCCAATCCTCGTCCGAGTCGAAGAGCACGAGTTCAGCCGCGCCTAAGGCCAGCGTGGTGCCGCTCCAGCAAAGCTCGGTGGGCGGAAGCGGCGTCCCCGTGACAAGCCCAGCAATGCGTCTTCCGTCCATGCTAACTGGGTGTGACCATAGTTTTGACCCCAGGGACCACGGGCTGATAACCGCCACATCCATCGTCTCGGGAACGTGCGTGACATCCTCTGCCTGACTTCGATCCCCATCAATTTCGAGATCACCCTTGCAGTGAGCTGGAAGTAGGTGATCGTCGAAGATCCCCAACGAATGTAAGGCTTTGACGGCTTTGAACGCAACGGCTCGCTTAGCTTCTTTCTTCGAGTGCTTACGCGGTCCTTCATATATAAGCTGTTCAGGTGGTAATGACAATGTTGAGGGGAGGCGCACAGTCGAGACGAAATCACCACTGTAACGCGGTTTATGTGAGGGTGTAAACGCATCGCATGGAATAAGGGAGCAAAGGTGTCCAAGAAGGCCGATAGCTGAGTTATACGTCAGGATCGCACCCGTACTTGGCACGACAAAACGCTCTCGCTTGGCAAGATCTGTCGGATAGACATAATCGCTGCCGCTTCCATCCTCGGTCTCGCCAGCTGCAGGCTCTCGGAGAGATTGAGGAGCTGAGGACCGGTAAAGCCTCTTGATATATACTTCATTCTCGGAGAAAGAACGATAATTGTCAATCTCTGAGGTACTGTTCTGTTGCACCATGACCACGAATGTTGAAGTCGCGCGCCGCGCGCGCCCACGGGATTGGACGTAACCCACCATACCCTGCATGAAGTCAAAACGAACCGTGACGTCACAAGCCTAGAGCTTTCCGTCAATTTTCTCTGAGTTAGGGAAAGCTTCCGGGACTGACAGGAAAGTCCAAGCCTTCCTCGGCTACGGGAGTGGCAATGACTGTGGACAGGTGATGAGCGCAGGATGACGACCTCGTATATACTCACTTACGCAGATTTATTTTTCCATCCCGGAAATCGTTCACGATCTTACGCTGCCTATGGATGGGCATGCCACCTGCAATACCTTTTTCGTCACGCCCGTGACCCACACACTCCGCACAGGTTATGATCCCTTTCAGGACTGGGATGCGAGAAATGATGCCGGAAAGCACTCTAGCAACATGGCGACGGTCCACAAACACGATGCCATGGAATTCGGGGGTATAATTTTCCAACAGAATATCAACAAGGGTCTGAACCTTCGGAGAGAACCAACCAAGGCTTAAAGACCAAGGGGAGGGCACATCTTCACAAAAGGAGGTGTGTTCGAAGAATGGTTGATACTCGGCCAAGATTTCGTACAAATCACGCAATTCGGGGACATCACAAGCGGGAGGGTCATCTATCTTGTGGGAAATGTCCGCATATAAGTATTGCATGCGCAGCAACTCCATCTCGTCGAGGTCTCGAGGGTGTGAGAGCTCCGCTAAACGCATCTGGAGATCAGTGTAAAGGAAAAGCTCGGCGGCAAATATGCCCAAGGTTCCTAAAGCAAAGAGATAGCGGCTGTTCAGTTGTTGCCAAGGTATTTCGACGCTCGCTGGAACTTGAGAGTAGTCAAAACGGCTCCAGATGGTGGGAATGGGGTAATCAGGGTAAGTTTCCGGGGGTGGAGGGAATTCCCTGATGACCTGAAAGAGGGCATCAAGTCAAGGTTACGCATGGTGACGTCATCGTACTGGTCTACCTCAGTAGGTTTCGAAGAATAGAGCGCAAATTCATCCAGGTGCTCCTCAACAGTAACAATCTTGGCATCCAAACACTTTTCAAGATCTGCTAGCGAAGTTTGCCGTGTATCGGGAGTCCAAGTCGGACACGCCGTCATACCGAATACTTTGGGTCGATCAGCATCGGAACAATCTTGATATATAGCCATGATCGCAGTATATGGGTGATTTTTGCGTGTGTGATGACATTCGTCGAAAACAAGAAGCGAAACCTGTTATCTATCAGGAATAAAGGTTAAAGGTTAAAGTATAATGCCTATACCTTATTCATGCTCCAATGTGAGTGAGTCAGTATATTCAGGAATATTTGCCCTAGGTCTGATAAGAAAAAAACTAGCTCACGTTTTCTGGGCGCATGCTTACCGGTCATCACCAGTACTTCGGATTCGGCGAATAGGTTACTCCATCGATCACGGTCCATGACGCCAGCAGAAGATTCGCTATGAACTGGAGCAACGTGTAGCGCTGTGTGTTTGGCGATGAATTTGCTCTGTTGTTCCACCAGAGGGACCTTTGGCACGAGAAATATGACTACTTTTTTTTGAGGGTTCTCTTGCGCAGAAATCCATTTAATTAGCATAGCACATATGAGTGTTTTCCCACTGCCAGTGTCAAGCACGGCGATGACATTTCTCTGTTGTGCCTTGACAAAGATCTCTTCTTGGTACCGACGAGGAATTAGCCCGCTGGACGAAGAATCGGATACTTTGGTTGCGTCATGATCCTGAGGATGAAATTTGATGAAACGTGGAGGGACTCCAATTTCAGGCATCGAAAACGTAGGGCGGGGCAGGAGCAACGCCGCCACACACCAGACCGGGCAAAGAACACGGCGTCCCCGGACCGATAACTCCATCCCAGACCAGCACCAGCATACAAAGACCAGTACCCGGACTAGCACGAGCACTCACAGCGATAGCAATATCAGCGGATATGAATTTAAACGAGGACACAGACTTGTGGGTCTACTCACTAGTTAAATGTGCTAATTGATGTATGATTACGCTTACTAGCAATGAAGCCCTCCGCAAGCATGGAATACTCCCACCACGCGAACCTACACCACTTTCTCCCTCTCCACCACCATCACCAACCTTTGATGATATACTTGATGATCTAACCACTGAAGAGCTTCGAGAGCTCGGAGAGGATTCTCACGATGACGCCGCAGAACGGTACATTGCGCAGTTTCGAGCGCAGCGTCTTGCACAGGAGCGACTGGAAGCTCAGCGTAGGCGCTTCGGCTCTGTCATCCCTATAGGAAGGGATGACTACACGCGCGAAGTCACAGAGGCAAGCAATCAAGATGAACCTGGGGATGAGGAAGCACGCGGGACGGGCGTGATCTGCTTTCTGTATAAGGACGGGTACGTTCGATACCCAACCACCTCCGCACACCTAGTTCTCATATCCTACGTGATAGAATCCCACGGAGCGACCGTGCGCATGCCCATGTGCGCCTGTTGGCGACACGCCACCCGCGCACTAAATTCGTCTCCATTATCGGCGACAAGTGTATACCCAACCTACCAGATTCACGTGTACCTATGTTCATCGCATACCGGAAAGGGGAGATCGTCACCCAGATCACTGCTTGGGGATCGGATCGGGAGCGAAAGCTCGAAGGTGGGTTCATGGTTGCCGCTATGACCTAAAGTTGGAGGTTGACTGTGATGTACCTGCAGAACTAGAGGCGCTGTTTATTGGGTGTGGCGTTGTCATTGCGCCAGAGAAGAAACCACCAGTGGACACGAGAGACGACGTTGGTGATGAATCCGAAGAAGAGGAACATGATCGCCCTTCGCAGATGCGCTCAAAATCGACTTGGGTCAATTATTCGACCAAAAGTGTCCGCCAAGCACCGAAGAAAGATGATTCGGACTCGGACTTTGATTTATGACAAGTTATGTGGCACGCAGTTCAGAGCACGTCCATCGGTGGGCAAAAAAGATGTTGTCCTGAGTCCCACTCTTGGCATCCTTTTCGTCCCCGGCCTGGGGACAAAGGTTTTTTAAATGCAACGATCATTTAGTCTCCTACACAGGTCACAGCAGCTATTAGTACTAAGCAAGTCACTCGGCTTTACTCTGTGCTCTGTGGCTTCGGGGCGTTATCATCTTCCGCGCTGTTAGTACCACTCGCGGGGGCATCGTCTTCAGCTCCAACCTCCACCTCCTTTACAGCTTGCTTGCTGCCGATAACAGTGGCATTAATCCTATTACGAACACCATCGGTTAGGTCAACTATAGATCTTTAAAGATACGCACGTCAGCATCACTTGAACCTTCTCTTTCTCCTTGCCCTCAGGGTCAACAAGCTCAATGGTGAGGCGCTTGCTACCCTTCCATCCGTAACTTCCTGTAGTGAAAGTACTCGGCTGGAGGGCAAGCGCGCCGAGGAAACCCGGATCTGCAGGGGCGGCGGGCGGGCCGTTCTCCTCTCCGGTGGTGGGTGGTGTGTGGGTCACGTTGACGTGCAGTGGGAGAGCGCGCGCTTTGAACAGTGGTGCCGGAACAGCCTGTACGTTGGCAGGGACAGTTGGAACATAAGTGGAAGTGCAAGAATGAGGCGCACTTTAGGTCCTTTCTTTGTGCCCCTTGCTGACCCAGTTCTCTCTTTACGTTTGGCATCGTCGTGATGCGGCACAATTTCCGCCTCCTTAGCTGAGCGTTTCTTGCCTGTGGCTGTGAGTGGCCCAGGTATGATATGGCGGTGCGGGCGACGTACCTGCCATTGCTTTGAGTTGCGATGAGTAAATGTAGCTGTTAGTCGACTGTGAGACAGTTTGAGGTTCGTACAACAATAGCCATGGCAATAAATAATGGTCACGTGGGTGGCGTAGTGATTCTCAATGAGGTTCCACCATCTTATCACAATCACGACGATCGCTCTGATCGCACAAGCCACCGCAAACCAACACACCTTTGATGTTCTTCAACCAGTTCTGACACCCGATCTCACGGATATCATCCAAGAGATCGTGGACACACACCAGATACCTGGGTTGGCATTGGCAATCGTCCGTAAAAATGGCCACTCGGAATTTGGCACCTGGGGAAAGAAATCCGAAGACGGTTCCAGGGTGACTGAAGACGTATGTTAAATATCCCGTATATGCTAGGAATTTCCTGCATGTTGTTTTCTAGACCTTGTTCAACATCGGCTCCTGCTCAAAAGCTTTCGTCGCTGCTTCACTAGGGATATTGATCGAAGAATTTGCACAAGGGCGGAATACTACACCGCTTCCGACTGGCTTATCTACACTGACCTGGCAGACGAAATTGGCGGTCATTCTTCCTGGGGATTGGGAACTCTCTGATACATGGGCTAGCAAAAAGGCAAATCTGATCGATATCCTGACCCATGTATTTGGTATGCCAGGGTACAGTACATTCGTTTTCACCGGCCGCCAGCCTAGATTCAGAGAACTCAAAATAAGCTTAGCCACGATTTAGCCTGCAAGCGAACCGACGGCACATTGAACGTCACCCGAAATCTCAGAAATCTACGCCCTTCACATGAGCTGCGTGAGAAGTTTTTGTATAACAATCAGGTTCGCTTGTGTATCTATCTTCCCTCGGTCAGCCCTAAGGCAATTGGGCAGATGTACACGGTCGGCGCACATGTCATCACAACTATATCAGGCGTAAAATTCACAGAGTTCGTCAAAGATCATATCCTCAAGCCCTTAAGAATGACACAATCCACATACTCGATCGACGAAGCCATCCAATCTGGGGAAGCGAGTGAGACGTGGACTCCCTTTGGACGACGTATTCCCCTATGGATGGAAGGACTCGAAATTGAGCTCATTGCTGGTCCCGGCGGCCTAATATCCAATGTCAAAGAGTTGGTACGTCTCGTCCGATTTCGGGTCATTGATGTCAAGGCTGACTACCGCAAAACTTGAAGGCGTCTTGGGTGAAATTATTTCTGAACAACGGGGTAGATTTAGACACCGACGCAACCATCATCCCACGTAGAACCCTTGAGACAATGACCTCTGCTCACAGCATCGTCTTCGGGGGTCCAACAGAGCTGTCAGACACTATCGTTGGCTACGGGCTGGGATGGGGTAGATACTCCGTAGCTGGACACGACGTATGTTCGTCTACTTTTTCGTTTGTATTTCTTTGACGAAACGCATGCATCTAGTTGCTACACCATAGCGGTGGTGCGCCTGGGGTGTCGGCGGATATCACTATTCCTGTCTTTGATGGCGTTGGTGT
>Ga0137385_10001654_pt1 | contig 18854 bp, 16 predicted proteins | sample SagtaG_FD_104921 | JGI IMG/M metagenome (GOLD analysis project Ga0137385, IMG submission 104921) | Vadose zone soil microbial communities from Sagehorn Ranch, Mendocino, California, USA - Sage2_R_80_16 metaG | ecosystem: Environmental > Terrestrial > Soil > Vadose zone | place: USA: California... | reverse complement strand
TTGACTTGGGTGTTCAGCATTCGGTGTTCAGCGGGTAAGCTGTTATGGTCGGTGTTCAACATTCAACATTCACACTCAACATTCAGCAGGTAGGGTATTATGCCTTGTGGGGCATCTCTCATATGAGTGGGTTCGGTGTATAATAGTGTGAGGGTACATCCTAGCCCGGGTGTGGGAAAAACCGCCCATGGTGATGGTTGCGGTTCAAGGAGCCCGCTGGTTGCAACTTCCCACAGTCTCACCGGACCTGCTCTGACCAATGCGGAGTAGCCGGTAATTAAACGAACGACTTGACGGCAACTACTGTAAAGCACCGTGTTTGTCATTTGCGGTCACGGTCTTGCTGAACCCAGCAACCGTGCACTTGTCTCGAAGCGTGAATTCCGTCGTTCTCGTGGCTATCCGTCTGTGGGTGTGCGATGCTCGCCATTGTCGAGCGATAATCCTTTTGTTAGGGTGAATGCCTAAATAACGAGTGCGTGATTCATGAATATCACCACCTACTGGCACATACAACTAGTGGCACGCGGGATCACCTCGACCCGACGTAACGGAAATTGTACGTCGGACCCGAGATCGGTGTGATGAGGTGGAACGGTTGATGCGATCGATGCCAGGGGAATTTTAGCGCTCAAGTTCATTATTCCTACCACCACACACTACAGGTATAGTTCGTACTACTATTTGTGTTCCACGCGGGCTCAGAGATGCGACTGATCTGACCTTCTCGTGCCACATCTCGGTCCAGTGTAAAGTGCATTCCGTTCCCTTGTCCCTCTGGACTTCTCTCGCATAACATCTAGATGGTAAATGCCGTCATGCAGAGACGGGGGTCGGACCGGGCGAACCTCAGTCTGGGTCACAGCTGTTTTCGGAGTGGTATCTTCCACTATGCAATCGTTTTATATCCCACTGGCGCGGTGTGGTCCGAGTCTGTTGTCGCTTCAGTGGAGGTGATTGGAGAGGGGAGGTTAACTCGCTAGTGCCGGCTTACGTATGCGAGGGATAGGAATTGAAACAAGTGATTCTGACAGGCTTCGAGGGTCTAGCTCCGAGTCTCGATGACCGCATGAAGCCTGAGCATACTGCCCCGCCTCAAAACGCGAAATTCAACTATGTTGTTCTGGGACTTGGCTCAATGCTGCTGCTTCAGAGTGTTTTGCCGACTGAGACAACGTTGAACTGCTCCCTCGTGTGTACCCTCTAGTATCCTCGGGGGTGATGCCATCTTAGGGGGTCTTTGGTGTCTCTGTAGGTTCAGATTTTGGTCGGTACCACCCATCCTTGCCCTCGACCACGTGGTAGTTCAGGTTCAAGGCCCCACTCCCAGGCCCCGGGTTAGGAGGCATGCGGGGCGGGGACTAGCTGCGGGGGATCCGGGCCACAGAAGACCAAGGCACAACAGGGCGCCACATAGATAGCGGCGGTCACGCTGTCGGGACTGCATGGGAACCTGTGGGAAGCGTCGGGGGGTTTGCCGCGCGGTCTCTGCTTCTAGCGACGAAGTTCGCCTGCCGAACCAAAGACGAAGAGGACTCGATGTGAAAGGAGACCCCTAACGGCATCCCCGTCCGGATCTTCGAACGCCACCACCAGGCCCGTGAGGATGACGAGCTAGGCTCGTACTCGTCAGGGGAACCAAATCAAGACGGGAGTTGCGTGAGATGGAAGGAGTGGTGGAGAGGGTTGGCCTCCGCAAGTGCTTCACGCGCAACTGTCAGTCAACCCGTCGTGGTGCTTTCTCCGTGACCTCATGGAACACATGGTATTGCCAGTGGGGGCCGGGATTTTTGCATTAATAGGCTGTCATACTAGTCTGCAGTACCCCAGCATCCTACGGTCATGCGATCTCTTCTCCAAATACTTGCCCTGTCCGCCCTGTCTCTATCGCTCGGCGTCTCCGGCGCACCCGCGAGCGGGAGCGAGTCGGCGCTTGTGAAACGCGCGGACCCACAGGGCATCGACGTCTCCCACTTTCAAGGAACCCTCGACTGGAACACGATCAGGTCAGAGGGCGTCGTGTTCGCGTACATCAAGGCGACCGAGGGCACAAGTTGAGTACAATCCTTTCCCTCCCCACGCGGGCCATGTGGTCCCCGCAACTCACACTAATTGACGTTGACTGACGCCACCGTGACTGCCGCAGCGTTCATCGACCCCAACTTCTCACAGAATTATATCGGCGCGACAAACGCCGGTGTCATACGCGGCGCATATCACTTTGCCCACCCGGACACTTCTAGCGGTGCAACGCAGGCCAACTTCTTGCTTGCCCACGGAGGTCAGCAGACAACTGCGCCACTTTACGTGGCGGCGATTACTCACACTGGATCGCAGGTGGATGGTCTGGCGACGGCATCACACTCCCTGCAGCCCTCGACCTCGAAGGTGCCTGTTATTCTTGACGCATTTGCGCGCTGTCCCTGCATTTTCTGAGCCATCGTCTCTATCCAAGGCACATGCTACGGCCTCACCGCGGCTCAGATGGTGGCTTGGATCCATGACTTTTCCAACACTTATAACTCAGCGACGGCCAGGTAACCACCATTTTCTCGTCCTTCTGCTGTACAGGGAGCGGTATCCTCACATACTTCTAACAACTCGCGACGTGTTTAGGTTCCCTAGTGCGTTTCTCAACCGTACTTTTTTTCACCGATTCGCTCTCGTCTCATACTCTTTCTCCACACAGCGATATACACTACGACGAGCTGGTGGACCTCGTGCACGGGTAACAGCGCTGCATTCGGCTCCAACCCGCTGTGGATCGCCCACTGGGCCACCACCATCGGCACACTTCCTGCCTCCTGGGGGTAATTGCACCATTTCCTGCCAGTGAAAGTTATGTAGTTTTAGTTACTGATGACTTTCATAGCTTCACCACGTTCTGGCAGTATGCCGATTCCGGTCCCTTCCCGGGCGATCAGGACTTATTCAACGGCGACGCCGCCGGGTTGAGCAGGTATCGTGTCTCCGTGCCTTGTGTCTCGGGTGTTCGTACGAAGCTGAAATGGCATTCACCTCCAGATTTGCTTCGGGCTGATTTCTGGGTTTTTCCCTGTGTGCATGACTACAGTACTACCTCACAAAAGCCCGGGAGAGGGGTGGATTCTAGCTGGTTTACTTGTATCGATTAACAGAGCTTGTATCTACTATCTTCATTGGTCATCTAGGCCACGTTGGTCGAGGAGTTTGCGGAGCAAGTGTAGAATAGTACGGGACCTCTCTGCAATGTCAGACCTATCGGTGTGCAAAGGTGTGCTTGCGGCCGACCAATTATTGAGTGAGTAAGGCGGTGTTGCACTTTCGAGAGGTTCGAGTCCCAGTCGACGGACCCTTTCCGCCAGACTCCGGAGCGCATTGGGCTTCGCTCTACAGAACGTGGAAAGCCGAACATGCGCCACAGGCTTTCAAACTCAGGGCAGGCACTTGTACGGCTTCATGTGGGACGTTTTGCATCAGAGGACACAAGTCAATATGTCTGGGAACCCCGAGGCAGTAACAGGCTTTCTAGTGCGGATCGCGTGCCAATTGGTTCACTCCGACGCACAACGTGGTGGGGTTGGTGAGACTTCGTTGTCACGAGAGGACATAGGGGTCGTAAAACCGCATGTGGAACGAAATGCACGACTCATGCGGTATGAAGAAATGAACGGCGAAGGTGGGAATTGGAACAGTAAGTCTATATTACGGACCGAATGCCGGGGTGACGAAGTGCTGAACAAGTCTAGGCTTGGGCTTCGATGTGATGCACAAGAATTAACATTATTAACTTCCGAGTCGGACACCCGCCGGTAGTCCTTTGGGGGTGCACTCTACCCCAGAAATACCGGTCCTAGTATGTGGCCGCACAGATTGTGCGCTATCGCAGCTCAAACTGTTAGCAGACGTCTGACATGCCGACGAGGGGCAGTAGGTAGAGCTACTGTGCTGAGCTTAGTAGTTTCGATGAGGCGGCGATGAAGATGCCTTTTGTCTCCGTCAGCTTACTAATCGTGAACGCGTGAACCGCAACCCAAGGCTTCAATTATCTGGGTGCGGGGAATAACCCTTATCAGTCATAAAGTATTTCGAATTTGTAATTATGCGTGTGACTTGTCCGTGAATCTTGTCCTTGAATGTGATCACGGTCGATCTCGTCATCACTCTCCTCTTTTCGAGAGCCCTGGTGTATGCATGAGGGAGCGCGTGTTTTCCCTCTAGTCCAGAACCCGGCGACTTTTATCGCTCGCATCGCTGTCATTCAAAGTTGCAGTCTGTGTCTGTTGCTATGCAGACAAATCATGTGGAATTGGCTTGGGAATTGGATTGAATCGACGAACCTTCTTGCTACGGACTTGATCAGATTATTTTCCATTCTTGTTCTACGCGGACCTGTCAATTCCAGTTTTGTGGTCACTGGGAATTACTGGCATCTTCGGACTTCCGGTCGTCTGTCTCAGTGCTCAGTAACCTATTTCACTTGTTTTGCCGTAAAACCGATGCCGCTATCCCGAGACGTCCTCATTTCCACTCCGCTATAGGTCACACCTGATCCGTCACATGGTTCTGACCAGGTAGGGCCCAGATCACTTGTCAGCTGCTAAATTGGTGGACGCAGAAACTGTCTTACCCCAAAGCACGTACGCCTTGGCTGCCTCTTTGAGGTGGGTGTCGTTTGACCTTCTCAACGACGTCTAAGAGAGTGGATGCTAAGATATAGACGTACTCCTGCATACAGCTAGAGGCCGAAGAGATTACTTCAAGTCGATGAATGTTCAGAACATTAAGCAATGACCCGGGCCCTAGATCGGTACATAGTCCGTACGTCCAGACACGGCGTTTCAGCCTCATGCCTGTGGGCCGCAACTACTCGAACATTCCCACACAACTTCTTAGCGCATATGTTGCCCCTCAACGGTACCGAGCTGCCGGTATTTTTTCTGGCGTGCCACGCGACATCCAGTACGGCGGTATTACTGATATAAGTATGGCAGAATACTAAAAGCAGCAAGATTGGTCCGGCCGAACTCGATCCGAGGTTGGTCTCGATTGTAAGTTACTGTGGCTGATTTTTGGGGTTGGGACCCTCGCGTGTTCTACTGCCACCCACGAGGTGGGGCAAGAGTTGGTTAACGCCTCCGAAAGAAAATGAAGAGGTGACTTCACCTGACACTCTCATCCGACTCGGCGATGACAGTCCGAGATATCGGAGAGAGGGGTCGAATCGCCCAGTGCCATGCGTTTGCGGGAAATGAACCAATAATTTTGATAGCTCTGCAGGGCTGCAGGTCTTGGAAACGGCATTACGTGCATGCCGCGGTCACCCGCCTCAAATTGCGAAGTTCCGTTACGGTCATCCAAGTCTCGGCTTACGCTGCCGCTGCCGCCACTTTGGCGCTCGTAATGATCCTCGTGGGATCTCTGAACTGTCCTTGCGAGCGAGTCCAGGTAGAGTGAACTCCGACTGCAGACCTCGAGCCTCAGGCTGCGAGCACCATGACTTCTTACCTCTAACCTGTGCATAAATGCCGTAATTTGAAGTTCTACACTCACAGCTGTCAGTCAGCTTCAGAGGTAGTACTTGTGTCGTGACTACATGAAGCACATGGAAGATAGGGATGGGAGGGACTGGAGTTTGCATAAATTGCGGGGTGGATAGCATGCAGTACCCCAGCATCCTACAACTTGAAGCATGCTATCTTTCCTCCAGATACTCGCCTTATCTACCCTGTCTCTGTCGCTCGGCGTCGCTGGCGCACCCGCACCCGAGAGCGAGGGCGAGCCTACGCTCGTGAAGCGTGCAGACCCCCAGGGCATCGACGTCTCCCACTGGCAGGGAACCCTCAACTGGAATACGATCAAGTCCGAGGGTGTCACGTGGGCGTACATCAAAGCGACCGAGGGCACAAGTTGAGCACAAACCCTTCACTCCCCACGCGGGCCCGTGTAGTCCGCACTTTGTTGACTGACGCCACCACGACACTCCACAGCGTTCACCGACCCCAATTTCTCGCAGAACTACATTGGCGCGACTAACGCTGGTCTCATACGCGGCGCGTACCACTTTGCCCACCCGGACATTTCCAGTGGGGCGACGCAGGCCAACTACTTCCTTGCCCACGGAGGTGGATGGTCTGGCGACGGGATCACCCTCCCTGGAGCCATTGACCTCGAAGGTGCCTTTATTCCTGACGCATCTGCGCGCTGTCTCTGCGTTTTCTGACGCGTCGTCTCTTCAAGGCGGTTGCTACGGTCTCACCCACTCCCAGATGGTTACGTGGATCAAGGACTTTTCCAGCACGTACCACTCGAAGACGACCAGGTAATTACCATTTCTCGTCCTTCTCCGGACGTGGAACAGTAACCTCCCACACTTTTCCGCGGCTCGCGACGCGATTAGGTACCCAGGTGTGTTTGAAATCTTTCACGGTATCGCTAACGTCGCTGATGCTCTTTCCCCTCACAGCGATATACACTACGACGAGCTGGTGGACCTCGTGCACGGGTAATAGCGCCTCATTCGGCACGACCAACCCGCTGTGGATCGCCCACTGGGCAAGCACCATCGGCACCCTCCCCGCCGGTTGGAGGTAACCACTCCATTTCTCGAAAGCTATGTGGTTCTAGATTCTGACAGTTTTCACAGCTTCACCACGTTCTGGCAGTATGCTGATTCCGGTCCCTTCCCGGGCGACCAGGACAAGTTCAACGGCGACGCTGCCGGATTGAAACGGTACCGTGTCTCCATGCTTCTCGTGATTTCCCGCGGTGTTCATATGACCTTACCTCTAGGATGGCTCTGGGCTGATTGCCGAGTTTCCCTATGCGCACTATGCCTGCGACTTCATCGCAAATTCGGCGGCGGCGGGAGTTGTGACATGTTTTCTCGTGTCATCTAAAATAGTTCATATGAGACCTCTGTTGCGGTATCATTGTGCGGCGCTGTGCTTGCAGTGGACCAATTATCAAGCAAGGTGGTGATGTACTTTGAAAGCTTCAAACGCGACATGACGTGGTCACGGTTCAGCCATAGCTTTTTCAAATTCCTGGTCGCGCGTTCCTCCTTTAACCAACGTGATGTCTTCGACCGATGGCCCGGAGCTCGGAGCTTGGGAAGCGAGAGCATCCCGCAAAAGCTCCGTCCATTTGATCACTCCAATGACGGCACTGCATGGTGCGGTTGCGGATTCTCTGCTGTTTCAGGAGGACATGGGAATAGTACCAGTATGGGCACATCAGCATTTTTTCCAAGGGTCTGGGAAGCACTGGTCGTACTGGAGCCAGTCCACTAGAATCGGGTCTGGCAACCAAACTCATAACTACGAGGCTTGTGATGCCTAACAAAAGTATAGGTTATTGGTTATTAGAGTGTACTGGGATTTGTGTGACGGCCCTTTGGACCGTCACTTGAATTCTTGAGAGGCATCGATGAGTGACGGAAACGGTGCACGAGGTTCAGTGTAGCGACAGAAGGCAATACATGTTTTAGAAAGTAAGGCAAGTAATAGTGGTACAGCCAAGGGTGTCATAGCAAGATGAAGGTGAGAGTGAAACGTCATGTAGACATCATCTTCCCAAATACTAGCCGTCAGATTACAGTATATACATTCACAGCACCGATTCTTCACCCTTCTGATGGTGGGTCCTAACACCTATCACAAAAAACTGTGGCAGAAAGAAGGTAGAGGAAGCAAGAAAAAAGCGATAAATCCTGTAATGGGTGTACACAGAAATTGGAGTAGAGACAATGTTGTGAAAGGCAGTATACAGGGGCAATAGAGACATTTATACCGTGTTATAGCTCCCTGGTTCAAAGTATTAGGGGGTCGACAACGTAGTGTAGTATTAATACACGTACATATTCGGGCCGCCCAATCGCCACTTCCAGTAGCAAGGAGACTTGAAGAGGGGCTCACGGCGATAGAAACGACTAATTTCCGTCAAGTCAGTCAATCAGTTCAAGAGTAACCGACAAAAAAAGTGGATACCTGAATTTTTGTGGCCCTGGAGCATAAACTGGACAATTCCCGAGCGAGAGTCCCAGAAGTGCACACTGCGATCCTTCGAACCGGATACGACCCACTGGCCATCGTGCGTCACCGCCACACTGAGGACGAAGTCCTTGATCATACTCTACGTCATCGACTGGACATGGGAAACCGACACGACCGTACCTTATGCCCGAGGAAGTTCATCGTACACGCGGCTGATGCCTCATCGTCTTCTATCCTGACCACCGAACTGCTACCCGGTCGGTCAACCGGAAGAAGACCAGTACGCGGATCGCGCTTTGGTGCATTCGCCAGTAACTTGTCAACGTCCCAATACTTGAGCGTCTTGTCCAGACTCCCACTAACAATCCCATCGCCATCAGGGGTGAATGCGACGCTGTAAACACTGTCCTCGTGCCCTCTGAGGCGCCCGTCGGGCGAAATCGCGACGCTCGACACACCCGAGTTAGCAGTCTCGGTGTCGCGGTCTGCGAGGACTTTGTTGCTTCCGTTTTGCACATCCCAGATACGCGTTGTACAATCGCCGGAACCAGATATAATCAAACGTCCATCGCGCGAAAAGTCGATTGCGTAAATTGCTTGGGTATGCCCATCAAAAACATTTTGGATGGAGCGGGTTGCGATATCCCAGATCTACAGTTTAGAGAGTAAATTAACATCGTAAACCTCATAGAGATGGAAGAGATATGGGGGTGACTCACGCGGATCTGCCGGTCCTCAGCAGCAGTGGCAAGGTAGTTTCCGTCTGGGCTGAAGCACACGCTCCGGATGTACAAATCGCCATCTTTATTTGCTTCGTCAACCACAAGTTCGCTGTAGCGCGATTTCGGTGGAAGTAAATCGCGGGTACTTGAGGTCCATAGGAACGTACCATATCTTTCCCCCTTTCTCTGCATCGAAAATTTGGGCAGCGCGATTGGAGCCGGTAGCGACTACTAGCGAGATACTTTCCATCAGCAGAAAACTTAACACAGCATACCACGCTGTATCCACGCGACGCCAACGTCAGCGACACTGAGAAGTATGGAGGGAACCAGCTCTTCATACCTCTCGTGATGAAGTGTGTGTACAAGATTTACGTCGAGCGCACGTTTGGCGTTGGGGTTGAAAATGGCGAACCAGTCACCGCCTTCTTTTTTGAGCTCAGGAGGAACGCTAAGTGCAGGGCTAAATCGGTCGAGCTCAGCCAAGAAGCTATTATTCGAGCCTATCGGAGCGAGAGAACCCGTATTGTTAGCGGCAGAGCTAGATGGAGGGGGTGGCTCATTAGTTGCCACGGACGATGGCGCTGTTCCAGGACCGGATACGTCACCGGCATCAGTGGAAGGTGTCGTGGTGGAAGGTGGTAGTGGTAAGCCTGGACCACCAGTTACGATGCTGTCGGGAGGGCGAGACACCTCCCCGGAAGGTGCAATGGATGGGCTGAAGTGTTCTAGGGGTTCTTTAATTTCTACGAGGACATCGCTAGATTATAGTGAGAATACATACCAGGTTGATCTGCCATTACCTCCAGAAGTGAGGTCGGGGATCACTGTAAGTTACAGTAGTTGGTTCAAGTTGTGATTGCCGCCCTGGCCCGGCAGGAGGGAGAGCCGGCTATTAAATTCGGCCCGTCTTTTGGTGCCTGGAAATTATGAGGACCAAGCCGTTACCTATGGCTTTCGGTTCGGCGTCTTGGGTTCACATCGGCCTGCAGCAGGCCGCGGCTCGGTAGGGTTATATCGGCAGAGTGTACTGCTATTAGTATACATTAGATATAATGCGACTTCAAGATATGTAAAGTCAAGTCAGGGCATTTGGATTACCTCGGGACTGGTAGTATGCCTACCTAAGAGCCCTTCTCGGAGTCATCAATCTCTGCCACGCTCTTTCTCACATTCAAAACATCTCATCTGGCCTGTCGCATGGTTCCGAGCAGCTGGCAGTCAACTTATCAGCCACTGAAGAGCACGTTTGACGCCCGCTACCCTTGCTCCAGCGCGAATATCGACGTACTCTCGGCCACCCATCTCTGGTGCGTATGATACTGATGTTCGACATTCTCAAGACATATTCCTGTTGAGCAGATGCGGGATAAAGGGCATCTGGGTATCACCCACAGGCACATACAGCGAGAGGCCCAGTTCAAGTTGATGAATATTGTGCACTGACCTGAGGTCTGCACAATGAATTGGGGGCGTCGAATCAGTCGACGAGAGGGTAGCCTCGTGGTTCCGCCGTCACCTCCTGCAACTAGTTTGTATGCCCAACGCAAAGGCCCAGCCTCATTCCATTGAGGCACGACTACTTAGACGTGTGCCCTCCATTGCTCGGCGTGCATCCTTTTCCCTTGTCCCAAAAAATTGATACCATAGCGAACCGTTTAATGGCTAGATACCGATATATTAGCGTCTCTCGGGGGACTCGGGTGGCTGTAGCGTCAAGGAAACCACGCACGTTCAAGGTGTGACCGGGCTGGTGATGACAATGTCGTTTTTTCCCTTTTCTGGGTCCGTGGGTGGAAGAAGTTCATGAAGTCTAATCGATGTGCCGGTACTGGTTGTCGACTGGGAGGGTCCGAGTTGGGGGGTGTATACAGGCCTCCGTCCCTCGCGGTTGCCACTAGCAATGGGCGCGATGTATGCGCTGTCATCTAGGCTCCCAGGGGATGGGTGGTCGCGGAAGTAGATGCGGTTGTTGAGGGTCACGAAGAGAGTATTGGAATACCTGCGATTCCGGTGAGCATGACCAGGGACGGTGATCAGCACAGGAGATGTCACTTGCAGTTTCCCGATAACACCGGTCCTTTGATTCCCGTCAACAAAATGTTCGGCGATGGATGAGAAAAACGTACGGGCAGGTGTAATAGATTTCGTTCTGGGGAGATCGTTTGCGGTCACGGGTCAGCCATAGGAAATGTCATCAGTTCCGGACTTACGGGGAAAGCGATATAGAGTACGAGCGAAACAATGGCCACGCTAGCTTTAGCAGCATGTAAGATCAACAGGCTGCGACAAGTCATTCGAGCCATGACGTACCGGTTAATGAATTCGTTTCGACAGTGAGTCTCACCACACGTGGGAAAACGTAATTTGAGACTCGACCCTCATTCCCGCGCATTTGTCGTAGCTGTGGGATACGATCCCCGTCAACACTCAACGGAATATAGGTGTCTAGTCACATACTAGTAACGTCATCGCCACAGCGATCAGGATGTCCACCACAGCGCTCGGAATCAACCATAGCTAATGGAGAGCGCTGTCAGTCGGTGGGACGACTCGTCACAGACAGGAACGCATACGTATAGAGCCGACTTGATAACCGCGTATCTTCCAAGTGTAGCAGACTGAGCTATGCGTTAGATAAAATCATCGGTAATTTGGCGTAACTAACTTTGATGCCACCCCATGCTGCCCCGACCGCCTGTGCCACGGAAAGCTTCGGGAGAGAAGCGTGTAGCTTACAAATAAAGCGGAGAGGAAGCGTACGGTACGTACGATGGCGATAATCAGACAGAGCCACCACATACGCTTGTTCAAGGTCCAGATGCGGTAGCAGAAAAAGCCTTGGACGATGAGCGAGATGAACGCGTCTATTGTCGGACTATCTATGGCAGAGAAGTTGGAGTTCCTGAGGCGGTTTAAGTCGCCGAACCCGGCAATGAACCAATAGTAGACGTCAGCCCCGGTGAGGGCCGTCTGAGCTGTCTCAAAAAGAAAGACGAAGTAGGCTGGTAAGGTTGGGTTATAAGCAAGCTGAAAAAAACAGCCGTTCCGTTCCATGAAGCTCTTTGTGGTACTCACCAAGGAACTTGATGGGCCGTCTGTCGTTTGGAAAATTGTAGCTATACACGTCTGCGCATATGTCGGTTGGGTGTCCAGACGTCACAAATACAGTTGAAACTCCCACAGGTCTGGACACAAAGAACGCCATACAGCGCCCAATTGAATATAGGGCCAAATAACTAATCACATTATTGAACACATCAGCGGACTGATAGAATAAGCCGCTCGTACAATAGGAGCAGTCCTAGGAAAGCAATTAGCAGATAAGCAGACACAGTACTCTCTGACTTACACTCTGATAATATCCGGAGGGATTGGAGACGGGTCAGCCATAACACCAGTGGGCACGACAAGATTGAAAGACACAGTCGAATGATATAGTACCGGTGGGGTTTACGAGATCAGGGACATCGGTATTTATGCTCGTTCGTTCATCTTCATAGTCCAGTAGGAGTCACGAACCTGATACACCATCACAAGGGAGATTGGGTGCCCGAGTGATGGCTCACGCCAATACGTATCACTCCATGTAGGGAAGGCGCGTGGGAATTTGATACTGGAAATCGAGAATCTGATTGGATAGTCACACTGTGATTCCGGTACCACATGCGTAGATGGGAGTCGTGGTAGCACTAGGTGCGATCAGCGGGCTGTTGGCTTTAGACGCGCTGATTTGCTCATCCTCTGCGGTGAAGAGAGCAGAGTGGGACCTAAGCGTTCTATGCATATGAGCGCATCATGGACCCGTGGAATGCCGTGGGGGGTATCTACCTTGGGTTATCCTACGCTGTTCCAAGAAAGGGTATAGTTGCCTCCTTAGAGGCGCTACGGGATTAGGAGAAGGCACTACTGTACAGGTACCAAAAATATATAGATTAGATAGAGAACCTAATGAAGCTGCCGCACAATGATCTCGTAAGTCATTAATGAGAAAGCACGTACTCTCAAGCCAAGAACTTCACTCCAACTTCGCTATTGTCATCTTGACTTGCCTCGTGGCTGGGGCACGCCTTCTCACCGCTCAACATTCTTATGCGGTCATCACAGAGCATGAGATGTAAGTCTCGGCACTCCATTTCGTAGGAGGGAGGTGTGAGCAATTTATGGGGCTGGCACGATAGCTTAGCCAACACGCTCAGTAAATTACACAATAACTTGAAATTATTAAATATTCAATTATGGCATGTATTAAAAATAATAATTATAGACCGACTTCAAAGAAAGCGGAACTTGGCACATACTCGATTCCCCTCTTGCATCACCGAGACGACAGTACTTCGGTAGGCACAGCCTTGAAGCACGTTCGAGTGGAACCAAGACCGAGTGGGCAAGCGTGAAACCTGATTTCGCATTCTCCCATCACGTAACACCGCCATTCAACCTAATACAGTCGAAATTCTCATAATGCACAATGAGATACAGCTATTTTCATATTTATGGCCCCTCGACAATATGAAAATGGCTGCATCTCAATATGCATTATGAGAATTTCGACTGTATTCGACTTTCACCCCTTCGTCCAGCAGCAAGCAGAGCTTACTCTGACTCTATGAAACGCTGTGTCACAGTCTGACGGACCCAGTACTCTCGCTTCTCTTTGTATGAGCAGAGTGCTCTCTGCAACTAGTAGTGTCCGCAAGCCACCAAATAACCGCTGGTATACCTTGCTCTGCCTTCAATTACTGTCCATCTTCGAAACCGATAAACCTTTACCAATTTATACTTGATTTTCCGTTATCTACGGTGCTTGGAGAGGAGACCATGACTCCAGCATTCTCAGCGCCGCAAATGAGAGCTTTCCTGCCGATGTTCCAGATTTCGGCTTCTAAGGTTTAACATGCTTCCCGCCGAATAGTAGGACCAATTCCGGCCATCATTAGCTTGCTCAGATACGGAAGGAAGAAGTAATTGCTGCCGACCCTTCTGATCAACCAGTTGTTAACGTGATCGAATGGCTGTCGCGTACGACATTCGACATCATCGGAGAAGGTATGTGAGTTATCACGCTTACAATATCATAACGTTCTTCTCGTAGTTGGCTTTGGCTTCCACTTCGGATCCCTCGACGGCCTCGAAAGTCCGTTGCACGAACAGAATCATAACTTATCGTGAGCCATGACTGTTAGAACCCGTTCACTTTCAAATTGACGCTGTGCCACAGGAGCATCGGCGCTCCCCCACGATACGACCTCATCTTCAAGACGCTCTGGTGTTACATTCCAGGGCCGCTACTCGACCTTATCCGATACATCCCTACATCCCGATACCGCCGGTTTCGGAGGTATTCGGCGTTCATGCACAACTTCTCTCAAGGAATCACCGAGAATAGCATAATCGAAGGTGATGGGAAGGATGTCATCGTGAGTGTGCTGCTACGGCAAATGCCAGTGCATCTGAGGATCCCAGCGGTAGGCTATCCGACGGTGAACTGCTGACCAGATCGCGTACGTTGGACGTAGTTAGCCGGAGTTGGTCTACTTACTAACCGTTAATAGTACCCTCCTCTTCGCGATAATTTCTGAATTGTCACGCAGAAAATGCCCGGCAAGTACAATGATCGTCATGCAGCCTATGTGCCCACAACGGGTACTCTGACCTTCGATCTTAAGCTCCCAATTCAGCCCCAGCCTACATAGTAGTAACAACGTCCGCATCTAGTCAGTACGCTAGCGCTAGGGAATGGGGCGAAGTACTAGGTTTTTGTTTTTAAAAAAAAAACCTATTGATCCCTTCCTGATGCACCTCGGCCAGAGCACCTAGGATCATTTTTTGGACTTAAGCGTACGTTGAGTAGGTACAGCGCTATTCTCCGCAATCTGACTAACTGCGAATCGCTCACATGGGCGAATATGATTGGGTGGCGACCGAGTCCACGATTTTGGGAACTCGGGGACAGTGCCCGCTCAGAGCCGATAGCTGCCCAGACTCGTCGAGATGTTTTACAAAAAGCGCAGTAGCCCAATACGATCAAAGGAGATTGCAAAGTTCAAGGATTAAGACGCATAATCGTCGTAGTAGATACGATCAAAACAACACCGCCGGGTAGCGAGGGTATAAAAGACAGAACCCACGGTATGGTTTGAAGCTGGGAGTGTTTCATTGAGTGCGCCGCTGTAATCTATCACTACCCGCGTTCCTGGGGGAAACAATGGGAAACCGATGGAACTTGCACAGCATGAATATATCGCGGCGTTGATGTAGAGGCTCTCCTGTGTCAATGTGCGGAGAAGTTGTTGGCGGCCAGCCAGGAACATGTAGCGCCACAAATAACCAAAGATCGGGAGCCTGCGATACTGTAATCGGTGTGCACCGCCGCAGTGACAGTTGGGGCCTGACTCGAGGGTAAGGAGTGCCAGCTTTCACCCAAACCACCACGATAGTAACGTGGCCAAACAGCCTCCACCGCTACAAACTCGACAAGGCCCGAGATATTTACACCAACAGGCGAAGCACGAGTAGAGCAACACTGCCTACATTGGTCGGTTGAAGCGCCGAAGTCGTGGGTCAGCTCTTTACGCGAGATAGCGGAGAGCGGAAATTTCCGGCCAGGGCGAGGACAGTTCCCCCAACGCTTCCGAACCGACAGCTCACCTCACTCTCCCTCGTCATTTTCAACTTTCCCCTTCAACATGACATCCCTCGCCCGACTTCGCTCTTGTGTTCTCCCAACAGCACGGCAATTGACGGTGAGCAGTTTATAATTCTCGCCTATCCCGCAGATTCTTACGCTACGTATCAGCCTTTTGCTCGCTCGTTACAAACCTCCGCAGACACCACACTGCTCACCCAGTCACTACCAGAAGATGGCTCGACTCCATTTACCGTGAAGCTACATGAAGACTCTTTTAGGGCTTACAACACCGACACCCCTTCCCTTGACGTCGAAGTAACAAAAGACAGTCTGCTTAAACGTTACAAAGAAATGGTCACGATGCGTCGCATGGAGCAGGCCGCGGATGCATTGTACAAGACCAAGCTCATCCGTGGGTTCTGCCATCTCGCCATTGGTCAGGTACGCTATTTTATGGATGCGTCGCCTCTGACGTATCATTCGCGTTCTGACTTCGTTCGTGTAGGAAGCGGTCTCGGTCGGCCTAGAGTCATCTATAACCAAGGACGATATGGTCATCACGGCCTATCGCTGTCATCCATTTGCCGTTCTTCGTGGTGGCACAATCACCGGTGTTCTCAGCGAGCTCCTCGGCCGTCAGGGCGGCATGTCCCACGGGAAGGGTGGCTCCATGCACATCTTCACCCCACGCTTCTTTGGTGGGAATGGTATCGTGGGCGCACAAGTCCCCCTCGGCGCCGGTATCGCGTTTGCGCAGAAATACCGGGAGCGGCCCTCCGCCACGTTCGCTCTCTACGGTGATGGTGCGAGTAATCAGGGCCAGGTCTTCGAGGCATTCAACATGGCCAAGCTATGGGACCTTCCCTGCGTGTTTGTGTGCGAGAACAACAAATACGGAATGGGTACCTCTGCCCAGCGCAGCTCGTCCAACACCGAGTACTTCACGCGTGGAGATAAGATCCCCGGCATCCAGGCGAACGGAATGGATATCATCGCCTCAGCGCAAGCAGTCAAATACGCGCGTGACTGGGTAATCGCGGGTAACGGCCCCCTCCTTCTCGAGTTCGTGACCTACCGTTATGGTGGCCATTCGTGCGTACTCGTCGCTCTCGACCATGAGAAGTTCTGATAACGAAAATAGCATGTCGGACCCGGGCACAACATACCGTACGCGTGAGGAGGTGCAGCGTATGCGCTCAACGCAGGATCCGATCCGCGGTCTCCAGCGCTACATTGAAGAATGGGGCGTCGCAACCGACGTGGAGCTTAAGGCGAGTAGCCCCAACTCTTTCTTTTTCGAATTCTGACAAATAAACGCGCATATAGGCAATCGATAAGGCAGCCAAGGGGGAGATTGACAAGGCCGTTGAGCAAGCTAAGGCCTCACCCGAGCCACGAGCCGAGGACCTCTGGACCGACATCTACTACAAGGGCACTGAGCCACCGATCATGCGCGGACGCGAGCGTGACGAGGTGTGTTTTTATTCGGAATGCACTCCGAGCAGCGTGCTGATCGGCTCATTTTCGCAGGTTCACGTTTACTAAGCTAACGGATCATGGATAAAAAAAGGCGGGATGTGAAGCCCTTGATAGATAGACACCCTTTTTTTATCATAATTACAGTACCATCCCTGCTGCTAGTTGTAGACTGCCGTGGCACGGCCCCTTGACGGCTCAAGCTCAGTCCGAGTTATGCTACTGCATGATCTTGCATGATATCCATTGCAACACGCACAGTTTTATTTTGTACCGAAAGCAGGGCATCACTGTAGCGCAGTCTCAACTGCTCTCGACTGAATCACTAGCCTCGTCGTCGTCGTCATCCTTGTCATAGTTGTCCTCCTCACCTCCCTCTTCGTTGATCCCAAAAATTTGCCACAGAGCTGCAACACTTCCAAACGGTCGCTCCACACCTAGCAGCGTCGCTGAGGCCTCGTACCGCGCCCGCGGATCACGCACACGCGCGCACAGCGCCGCGTACGCCCTCCCCAGCCGCCGTTGCACCGCTCGGTGCACGCGCGCGTGCAGGAAGGGCGCCGTGAGCGCAGCAAGGCGCGGCGCGTGGACCGCGTCAAGCGAGGCGAGCCAGTGAGCGAAGGCGGAGAGTGCACCGCGGAGCGCGGCCGGTGCGCAGGCTGGCACGAGTGACAGGGGCTCCTGCGAGCGGGGTAAAAAATCGTTTCAGTGTGTGAGAGAGGGGGACGGGGGACGTACGTCTGGTGCGGTGTGTTCGCATGCGCGGACGGCATCGTGCAGGCCCGAATCACGCAGGACGTTCTCGTACTGTGACAAGGGCGGCAATGCCTCTGAACGTGAGCAGCAAGAATGGGAAGAGGGGGACATGGGGGACGCACGTGCTCGTTGATGAGCTCTCGCACACGCGCCTCGACTTGCTCGTGCAGCGCTGCACGCTTGCGTGCTGCACACGCGTGCGGCGCGAGCGTGTCCGCGAGGTAGGTCAGGCAGTTCAGCACGAACACGGGGTGGTCCCACCCCGTCGCCGCCACAGTGGCGGGGAGGTTCCGGCGCCGCGCTGCGTCCTTCTCCTCTGCCGCATGGACGCACATCTGCACCGCGGGGTCGACGAGCGCGTCCAATGCCCGCTCGATCGTCGCGCCTTCGTTCTCTCCGCTGCCACTGCTGCTGCCGCCGGGACCGGCCGCGGCGTCGTCGTCGGCCTCAGCGGTGTGCAGCGCGAGAATTGCGCGCAGGCCCTGTGCGTGCGCGAGGAACGCCTGTGGCGGCGCGAGCGATGTGTCGGCTGTATCAAGCGAGACTCGCAGGAGTGCACGACCCTGCGCGGCAATGGCATCGAAAAAGACGGCATATGATGCAGCGGTCGTCCTTGTGATGATCACGGTGAGCGGGGAAGCACGGGGAAGCGGTATGGCAGCATACTCACTCCCCGAGCGTGGTGGCGAGCAACGCACGCGCGCCGAGCGTGCGTGCCATTGTGAGCGCATAGAACTGCAGCAGGCGCGCGACTTTGTATGCGCTGAGCGCGCTCTCTTGCGCACGCACGGTCTGGAGCACGCGTGCGCGCAGCGGGCCGCACAGGCCCGCGACGGCAGCGTCCATGAGCTCTCCGAGCCACTCGTCCGCGGCGTGCGCAGGCGCACGCACGGCACCGGGCATGCGCGCGCCCTCGTCGACGCCCAGCAGCGCCTCGAGGAACTCGCGCTCCGCCGCGATCGCCTGGTGCACCCACGCGAGCATGTCCCCGATGTAGCGCAGCGCGTCGTGCGCGTGCAGCTCGATCGGCCGTGCGCCAGCGCGGCCTGTCGCGCTGCCGGTGGTCAGTGCGCTCATGAAGGAGGAGAGGGTGGCGGCTTGGCGCGTCTGCGCGAGTACGGTGAGCGCTTCGCTGGGCAGGTGGGGTGTCGGTTAACATGGGTGAGGAAAGGCGATGTGAGGGGGGAGGTGGCGCACGCGAGGAGCTCTGGGCGCGAGCGCAGGCGGCGCGCGGCCTCGCTCAGCTCGTTAGGCACTTCGAGGGACGCATCGCGGCCCATGCCGCGGAACTCTGAA
>Ga0137385_10001648_pt1 | contig 18899 bp, 20 predicted proteins | sample SagtaG_FD_104921 | JGI IMG/M metagenome (GOLD analysis project Ga0137385, IMG submission 104921) | Vadose zone soil microbial communities from Sagehorn Ranch, Mendocino, California, USA - Sage2_R_80_16 metaG | ecosystem: Environmental > Terrestrial > Soil > Vadose zone | place: USA: California... | reverse complement strand
GGACTTATTGCCTACCAGCTCCAACCAAAGAAGCCAAGTCTCCACTTCACGAAGACAGAACAACGGCTCCTGGCGGAGCCGTTGGTACTGGCAGCTTAGACGGCTGCTTATGTCGAATTGGGGGTTATGTAGGTCAAACGAACATTGAAACTGTAAGCGGAGTCCAGAACTACTGCGCCGTCCTGGTGTCAGAACTATAATATTACGTAGCCTATCTAGGATATCGCCAATACGCAATTGCAGCAAAAGTTAGGCATAGTATGACCAAGAGAACCACCATTCCTTGTATGCGCTGTGAATACTGGACACTCTTTGCTAGGCCTTTTTTACTACTCTTAAGCCCTCCTGAATTACTCACAATTGCAGCCCTTACAAAAGACGCCCGTAGATTTTTTTCTTTGAGTTGCCATATCTATGACTTAGCGCGTAGCGCTTATTGTCTTACCATTTTCGGCTGCAGGCGCAGTAACAGTAATCCGATTGTTGACATCCTTGCTGATTTTGTAGCCAGTACCATTTGTAGCGCATGTCGTGGTGCATTGTGGATCTTGCGGAATCGAAACGAGGTACTTCTCGTTTGTAGTCAAAACCGTGAGGTCAATCAACCCAGTACAGCTAGCTGAACCAGTCGCACAAATCTCCGTAGCAGTAGTCGTAACGCTCGCCGGAACCGTATTGTTGTCAACCGAGTATTGATAAACGGCATTCAATAGGGTTTGAACGGCCGCAGTACGTGTAGCGTTGCGCGTATCGCCTAACTGCTTGTTCGGATTAATTGCCAAGATAACGATACCGGCCAAGATAGCGATGATCGCTACAACCAGTAATACTTCGATAAGTGTAAAACCTTTTTGATTTTGACGCATATTGTGTAATTTCGTAAACATACAAACCCATCCTTTGTTGTTTAAATTATTAGCTATCAACTCACCTCTTGCCAGGAGATAGCGCTTATGCTTGACGTATTTATTGTAACATAGACCTGAACCTTTCTTACAACAGTTTGGACACTACCGGTCGTAATGATTGTTCTTGTATTGGAACCTGTATTCGTAACGGTATACGTACATGTACCGGTACTGAGCGTTAGCGTGTTAGTGCCGGAAAAAGAGGTTGCATCATGGATTTGCTGTAAGGCTTCTTCGGCGCAGGCAGCTGCTAGAGATCGAGCCTGGATGGATTGCCGCTCAACAACGACTGCCCGCTGAGCATCGGTACCACCAAGCAGAAGTGTCAACATTATAGCCGTAGCTACCGCGCCAATAACCAAAACAGCAACCAAGGCAATATAGCCTCCCTCAACTAAGTTGGTTGGTTTTGACGACTTCACCATCCGATTTCCGCCGATGTCGTGAATGTCTTCTGATAATCATACGTGGCACGACCGGTATTATTTGTACGCGAAATGACAAAGCTGACTTGTACAATGCCATTCGTGCCGGCGCGTGTCAGGTTTTTAAAAGTAAGCGAGCTAATCTGTACTTTGCTGCCCGTGAGTGCCACCGGAGTGCTGACACCAGCAGTAATTTGCAGTGCCGTTCCGTTCAACTTAAATACAGTTGGGCTGAGACTGCCAGTCGGCACAACAAGTGTAAGCGCTGCGCCGCTGCTTGCTAATGCAGGCGTCGTGATCGATGTCGCATTACGGATTGTTTGCGTAATACCATCCATGGCCAGCTGGCCTTGCTGGTTGACCTCCGCGATTGATTGATTTTTGACACGAACATCTATGACTAAACCGTAAAAGCTAACAATTGACAGCAATAATACACCAACAATGGCAACATACACTACCAGTTCGATAAGCGTAAATCCAGCCTGGTCATTCGGTATATGCGCTGCCATATTAATTCTTCGTGAACGTTGCGACTTCCTGCGTCGTAGAATTACCAACTCCAACAACAACATCGAGCGACGTATTATACGCCACACCCTGTAAGTTGTTAGCTGTGCCGAGTGCAACAGTTTTGACTACACTCATGCTCGTTAAGCTAGAGATATTGACGACTTGAAACGGTACCGTCGTACTGCTAGTCGCTAAAAACGCATAGCTGTTTGTGGGATCGACAGTGATGTCATTTATAGCCGCCGAACTGCTACTGGTGACTGAACCGGTTTTACTAACAGCCGACGGGTTGGAAATATTATAAGCAGTCAGGGTCGAACCTTGAGTGATAAGCAGGTTTGTGCCCGAAGCAACCATAGATGTTACTGCACTGGTCGGTGAAAGTGTATACGAGGTGGTGAGGAGTGGCAGAGAAGGGATGCCAATGTAGAGTACCAATAATCCTTGTGTAGTCGAACTTGTACCGACAAATGCGTAGCTGCCACTGATATATACATCTGTCATGGTGATGTTGTTGCCATAGGATCCCACCAAGGTTGGTGCCGCTGGGTTTGATATGTCTACGATCACAAATTCCGAAGAGCCGCCGTTAGCCGCACGCACTAAGTACGCGTAGTTACCACTGACAAAAACGCTATTGGCATTGGCATTGCCAGCCGCGTCATAAGTCGAAGTCAATACAGGTATGGCAGGATTAGAAATATTAACGATCTGTAGCTCGCCAGTATCGGCGCTATCTGAGATATAGGCATAGCTGCCACTGACAAAAATATTTGTCGGGTTAGCGCCAACGTTAGCTGAACCGGCTAGTGTCGGTGATGTCGGGTTGCTGATATTCACAACAAAGAAATTAGGCGTACCGCCGGAACGCACAACGTACGCGTAATTTCCGGCTGTTGCCACTTTAAGACCAGACTGCGTTCCTGCCGGCTGATATGTGCCGGCCAAGATGGCATTAAGCCATGATTTGAGATTTGCAGCCCAATTAGTCAGTTCGGTCGTGGCACTAACCTGAGTGGCTGTTCCAGATGCTTGCGTCCAGCTTACCGTGCTCGGTACGACTTGACGGTTAGCTCCGGCCGAGGCAACTACGAGTTGCCGTGTAAATATGCCCGTCGTGTCAGAGCTACCCGATAACGTCCAGACGTTGCCGCTTTGAGCTAAACCGTACGTACCGGCAGCTAGGTTACTATACGAAGCATCCCGAATGTTACGCACTACTTGCAGTCCTTCATCGGCAAGTTCTGTAGCGCGCGCCCGGTTACCACTCGTAGCCGTCGATTGCTGGCCATATGCAATCGCACCAACTAAACCAGTTGCTAGCAAACTAAAAATCACTGCCGCAAGCAAAACCTCAACAAGTGCAAAACCTCCTTCAGCTGGCCTGTGGGAATAAAAACGTAAACATTTCATATTTAGTAGTCCACCGCTCCTGCCGTATTTATCGTTACGGTCGAAGTTGATCCATTTGATGAACCGAAACCAATTGCAGCGGCGCTGGCTGGCAGCCCGGTGAGTTTACTAAAAATAATATCGCCAGAATAATTGACCGTGACATCGCCTGGAATAGTCACTGGTTCATCAAATGCAGTATTACGGCTCGCATATGTCGCTCCCTGAAATAACGTTACACCACCCGGCCGGAAATCCACGCCCCACTGGCTGTCACCACTATTTGCTCGCACGTATGTCTCGGCCCGGCGCAAGGTATCGGCGACCGTTTCAGTCGTAGTAGTCAAGTCATTACCTGATTGAAATGACAAGTATACTGGTAGCGACAAGCCAGCAAGCAGGGTTACTATCCCCACCGACAGAACCATCTCGATCAGCGTAAAACCGCGCTCATCAATACGCATATACTCAAGAACTCAGTCCACTAGTTAGTTTATAAATCGGCAGGATGATAGCAACGGCCAGTCCGAGGACACCGAGCGCGACAATAACCAACAGAATCGGCTCTAAAATTACTTCGAGGTTATCTGTAGAGATATCGGCTTTGGCTTCGTAGTCAGCACCAACTGTTGCCAGTGTTTCGGCCAACGATCCGGAATGCTCGCCGGCTATGAGCAGTTGCTGGACTGTAGCTGGCAATAATTTTTCAGCTGCTTTATATCCTGGCAATGCTGTCCGAAAACTATACCCATCGTCCAGTGCTTGCCGTAAATAGCGGTACAACTTCTGATAGCGAGGTGTTGAAGTGCTGTGCTCAAGTAAATCGAGAGCTCGCGTAACGCTAAGTCCCGCATTCAATAGCGTGCTCAACAAATAACCAAATCGGGCAATCTCGACTTGATATAAAAGTTGCGATACACCCGGCATGTGAAATAGCAATGCATTGCCGAATTGTTTGGTTTTAGGCGCAGCAAAAATAATATAGAAAGACACGGCGATGCCTACCAGCATGCTGGGCACTGCCCACAACCCATCATTCTTCAAAAAAATGCCGAGATCTAAAAAAATGCGTGTTATGAGTGGCAGCTGGACATGTAACTGAGTAAATGTTTCGCTCAACTTCGGCAGCAAGAACCATGCCACACCGACGCCTACTAGGGTCATAAGGCTCAAGACAAACGTCGGATACAGGAGTGCTGAGCGGACCTTGGATCGGAAGAGGCGCTGCTTTGCTTCTTGCTTGGCAGCTACTTGTAGGTTAGCAGCCAAATTGCCAGACTCTTCACCCAAACGTGCTAATGCCAACGTCTGCTCGGACACAACGCCGCTACGATCAAGTACTTTCCATAGTGGTAAGCCGTTGTCAACATCACGTAACATCTGAACTACAGCGCTTTTAAATAGCTTTGATTTGGTTGTCTTGGCGAGTGAATCGAGAGCTTCACCAATTGGTACTGCTGCTTTCATAAGTAACGCCAGATTCGTTGTCAGATACTCCCGGTCTTTAGGAGATAGGCGAAACTTTTTATGACTCGGTTTTGCCTTATTTGTCATGGCTACGCTGTCCTTGGTGGTTCGACGACACGCATCAGTTCGCTCATGGTTGTCATCCCGGCCTTTACCTTTTCGACTCCATCATCAAACATTGTACCTTCGCCTTGCTTGCGTGCTAAGGCAGCAATTTCAAGTCCTGCCGGTTTTTTGGTAATTAGCTCTTGCACTTTTGGGGTCACTCTAATAATCTCATAGAGTGCCGTCTGACCTTGATAGCCCGTACCGCTACACACAGCACATCCTTTACCGGCGTAGATCGTCTCAGTTCCGGAAAAGTAGTGTGCAACATCGGCACGACCTGCAGGTAATGAGGCGAGCGCTTTGGCAAGCGGCATGCTCGCGCGGCAATGCCGACAAATCTTCCGCACTAACCGCTGAGCCATAATAACTTCCAGGGTGGAGGCAAGTAAGAATGGCTCGATACCCATCTCGATAAGCCTAGGGATAGCCGTGGCCGCATCATTGGCATGAAACGTTGATAGCAGCAAGTGACCCGTGAGCGCTGCATTAACACTAATCTCGGCCGTCTCTCGATCCCGGATCTCGCCTACCAAGATGATGTCAGGATCCTGACGTACGATTGCACGCAAACCCGTCGTGAATGTCATATTGGAAGTAGTTCGTACCGGAATCTGGTTCACACCGGCAATTTTGTACTCGACAGGATCCTCGATAGTCGTAATATTGATGTCTGGATGGTTCAGTAGTTTCAATAGGGCATACAAAGTAGTAGTTTTGCCTGAGCCAGTTGGTCCAGTCGTAAGGATCATACCAAACGGCTTGAAAGCAGCCGCTTCCAGCTGCGCCCGGTGCACTTCATTCAAGCCAAGATCTGCGAGCGTATAGCTTTGCACATACGAACCGAGGACGCGCATGACGATTTTCTCGCCTTCAACCGTTGGGACAAGTGAAACCCGCAGATCTGCTGCAGCATCGCCATTACGATAGCTCAGTGAGCCATCCTGCGCCAAGAAGTGCTCGTCGATGCGCATACCACTGGCGACTTTAATACGATTCAGGATATTCTCGTATAGCTCCAGGGAAATCTTACCAGCTTCGCGTAAACCCCCATCGACTCGAAACCTTACAATAACATTACCTACTTGCGGCTCCAAATGGATGTCAGAGGCTCGATAATTTAAGGCGTCCTTTATAATTTCATCGACGATCTCCGGTGCTACACGCTGCCCTGCATTAACAATCTGGGAAAACCGCGTCTCAAGCGGTTCCTCGTACAGCGAAAAACTAGCTGTGATATATTCCGGCAACGTGTAAACCAGCCGAACTTTTTTATCTTTAAAGATTGCCCCTAACTCTTTTTGGTCAACCTTTTCGGGAGTGTCGGTAGCGACAGCCACAGCCTGAGCATTAGTCGTGACGAACACTGTCCTGTTCTTGCGTGCGACATCTTCAGGAATCAGGGCAACATCCTCTTTGCTCGGAGGCGTTCGGTCAAGATCGGCAAATGGCAACTTGTAGGCTTCAGCGATTGCTTGGCCAAGCAAGGTTTTGGTAAGAAGTTCTTCGCGGATCAAATAGTCGACGTAGGTAGCACTGTCATGGGCAGCTGCTTCGGCAGCCTTGCTGTCAGCGGGAGAGATGTAGCTCTCCTTGAGTAAGAGCGTCTTGATTGTTTCAATATCAGGATACACGGCCCACCCGTTACCTCTCGCTTTAAGCTTTTTTAATTTCTTCGACTATTAGGCTGAGTGGCGTATCTGATTTGATGAAGTATTTTTTTGCGCCCATAGCTAGTACTCGCTCCTGGTCATCATGTACACTCAGATTTGAAAGTGCAAATACTGTCGGTATTGATGACATTTTTTGGAGATGCTCAAGTACCTGGAAACCATCCATGACTGGCATCATCATGTCGAGCAGCATAACGTCAAAGTGCTGCTTAGCAAGAAGATCGAGTGCCTCCTGGCCGTTGGGGACAACCGTCGAATCAATGCCCTCATGGGCGAGCTTCAGCTCCAGCGCATGCGATAATGGCCGTTCATCTTCAACAATCAGAACTCGCTTAGTCGCAGTCATATAACCTCCAGTAATTTCAACATCATTATACCACGGCCCATCATGTAATTCCTTTTTGCTTAGTAGTTTTGAACGGCAATACGACATAAAATGTTGTTCCGATGTTTTCTACCGAATCAAACCACACCCGGCCACCCATTGACTCAACCACCTTCTTGACTATATAGAGTCCGAGACCTGTTCCTTCGACGTCCAACTTGCGGACATTGTTAGCACGGAAGAGCTTTTCAAAAATATGCACAGCTTGTTCTTCGGGTATGCCATAGCCATTGTCTTGCACACTGAAAAAGAGGTAAGGGCGTTCGTGAGGCAGTCCGGCATGCAATACCTCCTTGACAGTAGCCCTACGCAGTACTACTTTGACCGAACCTTTGACAGGTGTGTATTTGGTCGCATTGCTGAGCAAGTTCTGTACGATCATGCGCAGCTGTTTCGAGTCTCCAATTACCGGTGCCATGTGTGGCGTTATATATTTGCTGAACGCTAACTTTTTCCCGACTATAGCAGTAGTCAACTCCTTCTCAATACTTTCTACAACTTCCGACATATCAGTTGGGACCGGCTGGTTCGCCATCCTGCCTAACTCCAGCCGCGAGACATCTAATAATGAATTAACTAGTTCGACCATGCGTTGATTGCCTTCGTAAATTTCACGCAAATATTCGGCCTGCTCTTTCTTGAGCTTTCCAGCATCTCCATTTACGAGCATCTCAGCGTACCAGTTGATTGCGCTAAGCGGTGTACGAAGCTGATGGCTGGCCAGTGAGACAAATTCGCTCTTAGCTTTGTCAAGTTCATACTCATGCGTAATATCACGGAATACTTCTATGGCACCGATGACCTTGCCTCCCAAGCTTACCGGTGCAACATTCAAATCAACGGGGAAACGTTGGCCGTTTTTGCGAGTATAAGACATTTTGGTAGCGATTGCCTTGTGGCCTTCAAGCGCTTGCGCTGCCGGCCGTTTGGCACGAGGAATTTCGTGCCCAGTTTCCGAGTTGGTCGCTACTAATACGTTTGAGAAGTTTTTACCTACTAGCTCAGTCTCATCGTAGCCCAAAAATCGTTGGGCAGCCGCATTCACACGCTCAACATTGCCATGCCTATTAAAGACGATCAAGCCCTCACCAATACCACCTAGAATAGCTTCGTCTTTTTCATGTTGCTCCAGCACATTATTACGTTCAGACTGTAAGTCAATAGTGGCCGAATCCGCGAGTTCAAGAGCTTGCCGGCGACCACGAAGTTGCACAAGAAAGATGGCCAAAAACAGCACAGACAATACCTGCCCACTTACCAGAATTATAAGCGGCAGGTAAGTCTGAGTCTTGCTGAGACCGAAATTGTTTGGAGCTTGCAGATACATGTGCCAATTGTTATTCACAATAGGAACAGTGAGCGTTGTAGCGAGCGTCAGATCTCCATGCGTATTCTTAAATTGATATATTGTACCGCCATCGTCTTCCTTGACAACAACATTCAAGTTTTGCAAGCCCCTTTGATTAAAAAGCGTCGGAAAGAAGGTTGCGTAGTTAAAACTAACGTTGACTACACCGAGGTTATTCTGCTCGGCCTCGCTTCTGACGGGGATAGTAATAAAGAAGCCTTTTTCTGCAGGAGTCGTGGCAGTTTTGAGGAACGTAACTGTGTCCGAAGCAAAACTACTGTTCAAAGCAATCGCCGAATTGTAAACATCGGTGCGACCAGGGATTGAAGTTACATCCAAACCAAGCGACGATTGGCTATTCGGATCGCTGCTATATGTAGCAATGTAATGTAAGGGTGCGCTCGTTTGCGAATGAATTGCGAAGGTGGGATTGCCGCCCGGATACAGTGTGTTGTCTTGCTGGCGAAGCCGTACGAAAGCCGGCAAATCCTTTGTCTTGACTGCACTAATAAACGACATCGAACGTAATCCTGGTAGATTGGTAGCAAGATCAAGTGATTTATAGTAAGTATTAAAGTCGCCTTGGCTTACGTAAGTGCTGCTCAGGAAAAAGCCTCGGAAACCATAAAGTACTTCACTATACCCACGAATTTGCTCTTTCACTATATCCGCCAAGTCTCCGGCCTGTTTCGTAAAGGCCTGTTGTGACGCATTTTCATTTCGGATTATCGCTTCGTTCCACATGCCATAGGTAGCAATCTGGATAAACAACAATGCTGCGAAGAATAGCCAGCCAATGCGTGTTACGCGTCCGAGTACATTTCCTACATCACGATTTAGCGCCAATACTACTATGCCCGCAGCGGCGATGGCAAAAGCAACTGCGAGGTTAAGCGCCATCACAAAATTATTACTCAAGCTATATATAAAATCGTGAGCGTACAGCTGTCCGAAAATATTCACGAGCGCCAAAACACCAATAACGCCAGCGGCAGCGTATTCCGCTGGGCGTACCCATCGATCTCGCCGCCTAGCAATCAAGCCGACTATCCCCATAAGCACAAGACAAATCGCAGCAGATTGGGCTATGTGCGTGTGTGGGCCAATCTTTGTTAGCCGATCTCCATATAGTAAGTAATTAATATGTAGCGGCAGTAAGGCCGCTACGCCAAGTACAACACCACACGCACCAGTTATCCGTAACTGCCCGAGGGTACCACGCCAATAACAAATGAAGCCATAGCCGACCGCCAGTAGCCCGACAGCCGCCACAGGGTTCATTGGTCGCAAGTTCGGCAAAAATCCACGCAAGTATGCGTTAGAAAACTGCCAGCCTAAAAGTGCTAAAACACCAATTATAATAATGGCGACGCCAAATACTATTCCGCTGATCGGACGTGCTGTTTTGGGTTTTTTTTCGTTACGTAACCATGCGCGCGCGTCTGATCGATGTTTGAAATATCGGACATTAAGGCCCGGGCGCGCAATACGGGTCAAATACATCGCGAGAGTCAGAAGTTGCGTTGAGCCGACTATTCCCATCGCGTCAAATAGTAACTCGGCGAGTAGCTTCCTGCCCTCTATTCGGCTAGAACTGTTGGCATCTGCAAACTTGAGCGCAACCACATCTATCAGGATACGGACTTTCCTGCCTTGAGCGTGTAACAGAGCGCCTTCTCGGGTTAGTGTTTCGCGTAACGTTTTAATGGTCTCCCCGCTTTGCGGGCCACGTAAGGTCACGAAAATGAGGTCGTTATCCTCAACTGTAACCGTGTTTCCTGTATTGCCTGCGTTCAAAGCCATTAGCTTTATACTAAGTCGTAGTATTTTTTAGGTCAACGCCCAAAGTTAAAATCACTCCCCTGAAAGTAATCAAGCAATTCTGACCCTCGGCTGTATAGAGTGATCAATTTTTACGCAAAAATCTCTGGGTTATACATGTGAGATCGAATGTGGCCATAGCTCTTCCCATATTTTTGCTGTTACTCCATTTGCCTTAATCTTCTCCGCTGTCGTAAACCGAAACCCAGGCATCACTTCCACATGCTGAAAGAAAGCTCGAAACTACTGTGGAAGAATTTGTGCGGCAAATTACATTTACGCCAGACCATATCGATAACGTAATAGAGGCTATCGAAACGGTATTGACTAGAGGACGGAAGAGGTTATAAAGACGAGGTATGTCAAGCTCCCTTTTTCTGCAATACATGGACTATCTGCTGCTCCAACAGATTGATCCGATCAAAAAGCCGACTTTTTGGGGTTCTTTTCAATAAAACACCAAATTACGCAGAGATTGCTTCTGTAACCGTAGACGGCACTGAATTAACAGGGTTGAGCGAGCTGTTTAAGCTCAAAATCTTCAGTATCCTCTTTGGTGCACTTGACGCACTTTCATTTCCAACACCTTTTAGGGTGGTTAGATAGTTTATTCAGTGCACTTTAGCGGGTACAAACAACAATTGTAAACTCAGCTTGCCTGCGAAGGAGGTGTAGCAGTAGCATCAGTGATCTTTATGCGAAGAGCAAGGAGTGTATCCGGGTTATCCTCAGTACTCTGTGGTGATGGTACTCTGTACTCGTCGGATCCTAGTACACAGTCAACATCCCGTATCTCACCTCTCCAACCAACCTCTATCGAACTAGCCGCCCTACTCCCTCCGAGTTCCTCCGACTTGTAGTAAGATACCCGGTCAAAGTGACTATCCTCAAGTGGTCTAACGGTAATAATATGACCACGAGAACTTTGAATCATGCGCATTTCTTCTGGACCTGGATCAGCAAGCAATCCATCTGAAACCACCCAATCCCCTCGTCGTTCACCTCTCCTTCTCGCGTCACATGTCTCAGCTACTAGTGTTGTTAGCTCTCCTACAATAAAATCTGCTGTGTCTTGATACTCCTTTGAGCGGAGAGGCAGTTCCTGTCTGTCGGGTTTTGGGGAGTCTGCCGATTCAATAGATGACATAGCCCAACGCTATCACATGCTCAGTTAGCATGGCAAAGAAGGTAGTGTAAAACAAAAAACATGCCTTGCAACATGTTGCATCTGTTATCTGGAAGTGGTGCGGGTGACGGGACTCTAACCCGTGGCCTCGTCCTTGGCAAGGACGCGCTCTAAACAACTGAGCTACACCCGCAGACTTGACGATTTTACCAGAGAAAATAGGCAAAATCAACATTCTTCGGCGCGTGGCCGATGTGCGGTATAGTATGTATTCTATGGAGCAGCGCCCGCAACCAGTTGAGCCGAAAACCACACCCGAAAGCGTCGGTCAAGGCTCACAGCCCGAATACGCTGTCACCGGCGATCTGGAAAGCGACGCGACAACAGAAGAAAAGGCGCCTGACGCTACACCACCACCAAAGGACAATGACACGCTTCCAAATGACCCTCGACCGCAAAGCGAAGCTCCCGCAAGCGCCAGGGTTGACTTTCGTCTGCACCCGAGGCGCCGCAAAGGACAAGATGAAACGCCTGTTGATCGAGAAGTAAAAGCACTGGTCGCTAGGCTTGTGCAGCGACGCGAGCAGCTGGGCCTCTCTCAGCGAGAAGTTGCAAAACGCTCAGGCGTTACCGACCACACCGTCGTGTCTAGGCTTGAGAGTCTCGCACAAGTACCCAAGCTGAATACTTTCGTGGCCTGGGTAGGAGCGCTTGGTTTGCAGCTGACCTTTGAAGAGGACATGCCAGATGACGCACAAGCGCCAGACGATTAAAGAGTACTCCGGTAAGGGCAGTGAGCGAGAGTGAACGCTCCGCCGAATGGACGCAAACCAATCAACGCGCATTCCCTCAAGGTGTCGAGCTGCTTCATCCTCGTATGATATGATCGTACCATGCAGGATAAGATTTCGGTTTTTAAGCAGCACGTCCGGGAAGTGGCTAGCAACCCAGACTTCGTACATCACAAATGGTTCGTAAAATGGCACCTTGAGATCGTCGAGAAAATCGCCGCAGAGCTACGCGAGCTTCACCCAGAGGCCGACCGTGATCTGGTCGAAGTAATGGTGTGGCTGCACGATTACGGTAAAATTTTGGACTTTGACGATAAATATGGGAAAACGTTAACCGCTGGCCGGCAAAAGCTAACCGAACTCGGTTTTGCTCCGGAATTTGTCGATCAAGCGATCGACTACATCGAAACTTTAGATAAGAAACTGGAAATTGACTTGCGAGAGGCGCCAATCGAAGTGCAAATTGTCGCGTCAGCCGACGGATGTTCGCACATGGTCGGCCCGTTCCTAGAAATCTTTTGGCACGAAGCGACTGATAAAACATTCACGAACAAAACATTTGAAGAGCTTATGGAACTAGGCCGCAAGAAAATCGACAAAGACTGGAATCATAAAATTGTCTTGCCCGAGGCACGCGAAGCTTTTGAGGCGCGCTACAAATTTCACCGTGAGCAATCCGGTGAGCTGCCAATCAAATTTCTGTAAAAACTGCGCACGCCGCGAAGCTGAATTTTTCTAAATGTTATACTAACCACATGAACGTCGGTATCATTGGCGTAGGTAAACACTCAGAACAATCGCATCTAGAATTCCTGGTGGGCTTAGAAAATTGCCAAATAGCTGCAATAGCCGATCTTGACCAATCCAGAATGGGCGAACTCAGCGACAGGTTCGAACTTAACGCACGCCAAACGACAGACTGGGAGGAAGTGGTCGGAGCAAGTGACATAGGTGCCGTTTTTATTATGACGCCAGATAGGCTCCACACGCCGCAACTTGTTGCCGCGGTGGCAGCTGGAAAACACGTTTTTTGCGATAAGCCGCTGGCCGACAACGCCGCCGATTATCATAGGCTCGACAGCGCTCTCGAGGAGGCGGCCGATATAGGCTTGGTAGTCACCAGCTGCCATCCACGACGCTTTGACCGGCCTTTCGTGCGCGCAAAGGAATTACTCGGCGATATGGCGCTACTCAGCGAGACGTTCGGCGTCGATGGAGCCTTAGATCTCGGACGAGTTACCGGCTTCGACTTCACCTTCCGCTACCACGAACCAACAAAAGAGGGACTTCACGAGTCGCTCATGTTCGACCATCTAAACCACGAGGTAGACCTTGCGAATTATTTCTTTGGTATGAGCGGGCTGCAAAAAGTTGTAAAACTCTATGACAGCGCGACTCGCTACGGAGTAAGTGGCATACGAAACGACGGAATAGAACTTTCTTTCAGAGGTAATCGTGGCCTGAAATCTCATATCTACCAGGAAGACATGCGCATCAACTTTGAACGAGGTGCACTGGCCATGGACGCGCACCATGGCACAGCCGCGCTCGACTACGAGGATAAACCGACCATGCAGCATAGCTCAGCTGAATATAAAACCGATTACGACGAGCGATTTCTAAAGACGAACGAGCACTTCTTGCGCGCTATCCGAGGAGAAGAAGCTGTATACCTGACTGCTGACGAATTGCGAATGAACACCCTGGCCGCTATCACGCTACATAATAGCGATGGGCTGGCCAAAGTATAGCCAACGATGCCAAGCTAACGGGTTTGTAAATATCACAAAGTACTAAGATTTAATATGCAGGCTGTGGGGCCATTATGAAGACGAATAGTGTATGGGCTACGCCTGATCCAGGACAGCTTGTCGTAGGGCTATAAATTGGCTAATGTCGTCTCCTTCTGCCGCGTCCCAGATTGTACCGCCGTCGACTAATCCATGACTGTCTGGGATATACAACCACTGCAACACGCGTTGGTCGTCAAAAATTACAATATCACTATCAGGGAGCGCTGCTTTTCCGAGTAAATGCGCAGCTTCAGTAAAGTAAACTTTCTCGGCTCCTTGTTTTTGGTATTCTGCAAATAATGCCAGCTCCCAGGCAGTATAAGGTGTGAGCGGTCGTTCAACAACCTGCGCCCGCGTTATAGAGGCTGGACTTTCATGACATAGCCGCATCCAGCTGATGTACCTAGGGTCGCTGCGGGCAAGCTGCATGGATTCATCGAATTTGCCCGCCTCCCAAGTTCTCCCGGATAAGCCAGCATGTTCACCTATGTAATTCTGGAAAACTCCGAGCTTAAATATACTATGCGCCGCCGCTTTAAAATGATCAGTAAAGACTTGCCCTATCACGTCGTAACCGCGGTGTACGTTCATGCTACTAGAATACGCTAGGCATGGTTCGTTGTCATTGTGGCGTACATGGCGGCGCGAGCTGGAATGGCCCAACATTGACGCCGCGCGATATCATCTGCATCATGCTGACGGCATAGCCTCTGCTATCATTAGAAGATGCAAGCACATGTCCACTTCGTTAAGTCATTCACGCAAAACCCGGAACAAGGCAGCCCTACTGGCATTGTCCTCGACGCCGACAACCTTACCGACACACAGATGCAGGCTATTGCTTCTGAGCTTAATTTTGCCGAGTCGGCTTTTGTACAATCTTCGGACACGGCTGACTATCGACTGCGGTTCTTTGCCCCAAAGCAGGAAGTCGATTTGTGCGGACATGCCACGATTGCCACCTTCCACACACTCATGGAACAAGGCAGAATTCGGATGAATAGCGATCTAGGCAAGGTTGCTCTGGTACAAGAAACCCGCGCTGGCACATTAGATGTTACCTGCTACGCTGACGGCCAGGTTGTCATGAAGCAAAAAGCTCCGGAATTTGGTGCTGTCGAAGAAGGTAGGGAGCGTATTACTCAGATGCTCGGCGTTGCCACCACTGATTTTATCGACGATTTGCCCCTGCAGGTAGTGTCGACCGGCACGCCAAAATTGCTCGTTCCGCTCAAAGATCTGTTAGCACTGCATGCCGTCCAACCTGACCTGGAGGCGATCAAAGCCTACTGCAATAGTAGCTCTGCACGAGGCATCTATCCTTTCACAGCAGATACGCCTGTTCTTGAAACCGATTTCTACGCGCGTCAATTCAACCCGCTGGCCGACGAAAACGAAGACCCGATAACAGGCGTAGCCGCTGGTGCCCTAGGAGCTTACGCACAGAAGTATGCGCTTCTCGGAGAAAGGCAGCAATTCGTAGTCGCCCAAGGCTATGACCTGGGCATGGGCGGCAATATGTTTGTGGGTGTATCGGATGGGGTACAAGTTGGCGGGTATGCTGTGAGTTACGACGAAAGACAAATCACTGTGGCGCCTTAGCAGGCTCGAACTAAAAAACAGCGGTGATTAAAGAACAAAAAACTCCAAGAAATAAATCTTGCCCTTTTCTATATCTGTCGATAGCCTAGTGACTCCGAAGATTTCTTGAACTACTCGCTCACCAACCATGGACAGACAAAACACGAGTGCCTGCGTATCATATTCATTTCGGTATGTCCCCGCTCTGGCAACAGAGTCATGCTCACCCCATAAACCTTGCTGCTTGCGCACGCACATTTGCGCCCCAGTCAGTACGCAGCTTCTTGGTAGTGATTTGCTCTTCGGCAGGTGTTTGTAGCACGAGCTTATCGCCGCGCTGTACATTTGCCGCTTCACATTCCACCAATTGGTGGCGGCCAAAAACTCTCTGACGACGCAGTACGCCGACAACTTTCAAACCTGTCGTCACTTCCATGGTACGGTATGACTCATCATGCCGCCTGGCATAAGTGACCAAACCTTCTTCCAGGTCGATGGCGACCATCTCAGCTGGAACCATCGCGCTCGTGGCTAATACTTCGTTGCCACGTCCTGCCGCTCTTCCAAAGTGCTCGTTGAGATCCATAAATCCTTGTGTGGATGCTCCTGTTTCGCCGCCTTCTCCCATGTCGTGTATCTCCCTTATGCGGTGTAGTATGCAACGTTGGTGGGATTTGTGCAAGCTTTGGCCTGTATGATGCTCGAACTACTGAATTCGGAATCAATCACCTGTATAACTGACTATCTTTGGAGGAAGCTTGCTAGCCATTTATCGAAGCATTTATGGAAAACTACGTTCATAGAGAATTAAGGTGGTTTGCTACTTCGCTAGGCTTAACAAAAAACTTTGATATATTCTTACCTTTTTTGTATCAGCAATTGCTTCACTAAGCTCTTGCTCAATCTCTGGCCTTAGACGAGGGAAGGCAGACACGGTCACTGAGGCGGCGCTGGAAGCGCCGTTGTAGTGGCTCCTCCCAGGGAAAAGTTGAACTATATCTTCTCTGATCTCCAGGTTTTATGCGAGCGATTAGATGAACTCGACGTCGAAGCCATTATGGGCGTAGAAGATCATGGTTGACTACGCTTGGAGGCAGTCATAAAATCTTTAGAAGTAACGATAACTACACCCTTATACTTTTCCAACACGAGCAAATCTTTATCTGAGGTGATCAGATAATCCGCACTACCACTCACTGCAGCGGCCAATACGTAGTCATCAAAGGGATCACGGCAGATTTTCTCAATTTTCTTTGGCTGTACGATTGTTGACTGACGTTCAAGTAATCGTGCAGCCGCCTTCGCCTTCTGTTTTGTGACTTTCATTTTCTCTACGAGCACCGCTTCCACTTCGGCGAGTATGAATGATGATGAAATATGAGTGGTACCATCCTCTAGTTGCTTCTTAAAATCCAGGATAGACTCTCGACGCGAGAGCATGGCGACTAGGACATTAGTATCGTACAGGATGCGCATGGACTTATTTGCGCATGGACTTAGCTAACGTGTCAGTGCGCACTTCTTTGACTGCACGCACAAAATCACCATCTGTTTCAAAGCCTTCTTTTTTTGCACTCTGGACAATCTCTGCCGATAGCACTTCTAGCAAGTCCCAGTCGTCAGCCTGCGTTTTATCAGCCCTAAGTTTACCTAAGAGTGCTTGGCGAATATAATTGCTACGACTAGCAAATTCCGCCTTTGCAGCGATGTCTATTTTTTGTACCAGTTCTTTCGGGAGGGATATATTAATCGTTTGCGTAGACACAATGGTTCTCCTTTCTATATACAGTAATTGTATTACTATTGTATATTATTGTCAATGGTGTTTCAGGTCGAAGATCCCACAAAACATGCGTACAAAGTATGTCGACTACGATTGTTCTCCTGAAACATACCAAGGCCACCCTTTTTCTATTTCCTCTTTAAGGACCCGCTGCAGCGTAGCTTCATTCCGTCTCATCTCTTCTTTTCTTCTCCAATATTCAAAAGGGGTCGCAACAAGCAGGTTAATACATAAAAATCTGAAGCCGACCGTGAGGCTGTGTAGCCTAGACGCTTCACTTGTTTTGCTAACTACAAATGCTGCCACTCCAATTCCTAAAAAGGAGATGGTGGCCAACATGATCATTTTTTCCTTATATTGTTGCCATGGGTCATATGCCATTCCTTTATTCTAGGGCGGAAGGCCTTAAGACTACAACATTACTATGCCAGCCCCATACCAGACTCGAATTAAAGTAACAGAGGTTATTCAAAAACAAAAAGTTCCAGAATATATTCTCTGGAACTTTTCTGTATCTATAGTTTCCTTGGTGGCTCCTCCCAGACTCGAACTGGGGACACAAGGCTCTTCAAGCCTCTGCTCTACCAACTGAGCTAAAGAGCCAGCTCTTGGTAACAGCGGTTATTGTACTGGAAATACCGCTGTTACGCAAGAATCTCAAGCGGCCATGGCGTGAGCTTGGGCATCAAGAAGCGCCCCGTGCAAGCCAGCGTGTTCTCCCATGGTTGCGGTTTCGAAAACAGGCGCGGTCGGGCCAAAATGGTTCCGCACATTGTCAGCCACGCGTTGCATAAGAAACGGTTGCCCGAGTGCGACCCCGCCCGTCCAGCGCAACTCTTCGGGATTGAGGTCACCTGCGCGGTCGCGCTCGACTATGGCGATGGCGGCAGCCGATACGCCGCCGATAAATTCGCCTTGGCCAAGGGGATACTGCAGCCATTCTTCGCTTGGCAGGCCTCGGTTACGTTTGATGCCTTTGCCGGAAATGTGTGCCTCGTAGCAGCCTTCCTTGCCGCAGGCGCAAGTTGCGCCTTCTTTGTAGTAATCGTGACCAGTTTCGCGGGGTTGTATGCAGCCATCAGCAAAAAAGTACGCGTTGTTAAAGCCGCTGCTAAGCGTCAGGGCAACGCCGTCAACAAACCGGCCATTCTGGGCGTTGATATGCTGTTGGCTTTTCGCGGCTGCAAAAATGTCGTTCATGACGCTCACGCTACCCTCAGGCAAATCGAGGGCGTGTGTCAAGTCAACGCCAGGTCTCTCACCGACGCAACTGAGTGCCCCAGCGCGGGTCAGGACACCCTCCGTATTCACTTCCGCTGCGATGGCCATCGAACCAGCCACGATGCGACCGCCGAACTTTCGCGCCTGTTTGCCCAACGTGTCGCCGATTAGCGTGATGGATGCCTGGTAATTCGTCGAGTCCGTCTGATGCTCCAAGAACGCGCCCAGCGGCCTGCCATTAAGGCCGAAAATTGCAGTTCTCGTCCGTGAAGCGCCCTGCTCAGTTATCGCCAAAACTTCTCTCATGCGCTGTCCTGTTTATGCCAATAAATAGTAACCGCTTGCGGATTAACGGTCAAGCGTTTGCGCAGCAGCGTGCCCTAGACTTTCTCCTTGCTCATAAAATCTTTGACACTCTTGACGGTGTCCATGAACTGCGCCGGGAAGACAATCGTGCTGTTCTTTTCAACTGCAATGTCGCTCAAAACTTGCAGGTTACGAAGCTGTAGCGCAATAGGGTGCGCGGCAATAATGTCGGCAGCTTCGCCCAGTTTAGTGGCACTCAGT
>Ga0137385_10001644_pt1 | contig 18916 bp, 22 predicted proteins | sample SagtaG_FD_104921 | JGI IMG/M metagenome (GOLD analysis project Ga0137385, IMG submission 104921) | Vadose zone soil microbial communities from Sagehorn Ranch, Mendocino, California, USA - Sage2_R_80_16 metaG | ecosystem: Environmental > Terrestrial > Soil > Vadose zone | place: USA: California... | reverse complement strand
TCATAGGACGAGAACTGAGCTTCCACGAGCGATGCGGCGATCATTAAACAGTTTGTCGGCTCAAATACGATGTTCGTGTATGACCGTCCGCGATGGATGTGCCGCGAGGGCATATGAAGATTAAGGTCAACGTCTGGCATCCATTCAAGCAGCGTCGGTCCCTGACCAGACGAGTCAGATGAAATCACCGACAGACGAGGTCGAGTGGGTGAGTAAGCTCCATACCTCATCAGAGTACAGCAAGAAGTCACCCTTCCCATCCCACAGTGAGGTCGCCGTGAACGCGTGCACGACGGCATGTCCCGAGGGAATAACTTTGACGCTCGCTCTATCGGTCTGCACGACCCAAGACGGATTTTCACCTGTCAGGAACACCCCTGATAGGGTCTTATCGGGCGCCGGTGATGTGACAAAGGGGATCAGCTGCCGTGAGATACGCCGGTGCTCGGCGAGCGCCGTTGATTCCTGCTCCTCAGCGTGCTGTATCTCAAACGCGCGGGAACACGTCCTTGCAAATTTCACAGCGAGCGTGCTCGTCCGTGCTGGTGGTATTGGTTCCGAGCTAGGCTCAGCCGGGAGCGCTTGATAGACGGCAAGTTGGCCACATCGGAGGAAGACCTGCGGTCGCGACCATCGTCAGCCCAAGCAAAAGAAGCAGAGAATTAGGCGCGTGCCGTACCAGCAGATAAGGCCAAGGTGCCGTCTCTCCAATAGGGGAGATGAGAATCTGCTCAATGTCGAGCTCCTGGGGTCTACGGGGAGGATCTTGGGGTAGGGAAAGGGCAGGAGGGTCAAACGAGTCAACTAGGATGCTCTGTAGTGACGCAATCGCGGTGGTAGAGAACGCCAAAGTCAATTTGGGGAGGGTCCAAATCTACACGGACGGACGGAACATCACTGGTGAGAACGGGTAACGGTCACGTGACGCGCTCTGACCTCAACAACGCCCTGCGGCCTGCACAGCATGAGCCACTGGGTTTTTTGGCCTGCGTTCATAGCGGTTTGGAGGGTTGACGTAGCAGGTTGTGCATCTCCGTTTGCAGAAGGTGCATGTTCGTTAACACGAGCTTTGAATATGCCGGTCGAGTCCGTAAAGAATGAGCCGGCAATATAGCGCGAAGTCTTTCGGCATAATGATCAACGCCTATACAGAGCGAAATGAGACTGAAACCCACTTTCTCCCCCATTGGCGACATGTCTTTTCGTCGGATCTTACCGCGCTCGGGTTCTCCAATAAACAGACCGATGGTGTCATCCTCGCGCAGAATGAACACGAATGGATCACAGATGCTACAATATTTGATCCTGGGGCGTTGGTTGTTGCCCTCCATGTCTTTAATGATTTGTCGCTCGGTTCCATCTGTCGTAAGATCAGCGTTAGCGCGCTGCAGAGCGGGGAATTGTGCGACGTACCAGGCTCAAGCACCCGGATGGCGTTCGATAGCACGTGTAGGATCGCGGTGCCTTGGAAGAACGATGCAGCACCGACGGTAACCCCCTGTATGCGAGTCGTGATCGTAATATCACCCTTGGGCGTGCGGGTCCCGAACTGCCACACATTCGTGTCAGGTCGTTAGCTGTGCTCGAGAGAAAGAGGGGGAACACACGCACACGCGAGAAGCCTGGCGACGGGATGGCATCCGTCCCGAGGATTAAGGAGTCGTTCTCTGCGTGGAATGGGTTCGCGGGGCGGTCATACGGCACGCCATTGACCTTCACCGCCGTTCGCACAGGGAGGGACCACACGCCGCGCGCACCACCGATTGCGTGGAGTTTACGCTTCGTGCGGGTGGGAAGGTCACGCTATGCAGCCCAGGGGTGAATGTGCTCGTAAGCGGTGGGTCGGCGGGAAGGGCTAGGGGGTGATGGCACAGACCTGGAAGAGGGTGAAACCCCCTAGTGAGTTTGACCCTGTGGCGGTGATGAGCTCCGGCACGAAGCGGTCCTGCGGTGAGGATTACACGGGGTGTTCATTAGCGTGGTGGCGCAGAGCCGGCTCTACACGGGGCTTACCCCGTTCTTCGCGAGGGCAAATGTCAGATCGGAAATGGGTCCATACGCGGGAAGGGAGTCGCATAATGAGAGATGGATCACGGTCCGCGTCTTCGCCGATGGTGCAGCCGAGGCAGAGGGTAACGGGTCGGGGCTCGATGTACCGTATATGTCTGAAACGCACTCATAAACGATCGGTTGTGACACACGTGGGGGGGTCGGACATACCGTCATCGTCATCGAGGTCCATCGCGTTTCCGACATCGACTACCGCAGCGGGCCCAGAAGTGGCCATTTCATCTAGGTCGGTAACTGGCTCCTCTACACTCGCGGTCCGAAGTAATGCAGATGGGCCTACTGTGCTCCCAATGAACAGATGCTCGCGGTGCACTTGGCGAACAACCGTAGGAGGGGACGTTTGGGCTAGCGCCGCACCCGTTACGAGACGCGACACTACTTTGCCGTCGACGACAAATTCAATGGGGATTATGGTGCCATCTACAAGAACAACAAAAAGAGTGCGTTCGTCGACGAATGCCATCCGCGCCCCCTCGAGGCGCAGTTCATGCATGCCCGCGGGTGTGGAAAGGGTTGGCATGTCGCTCACGCGTGGCAGCCAGCCGTTCACAGGGAGGGCAACACGCCGCGTTGCTTGATCAACATGGATGACCGCATTGCTCGCTAGGATAGCCACCCCACCCAATGATGACGAACACGGGATAAGAGACAAACAATCATATGGCAAGCCGTCGACCTTCGTTATGGTGGGGTATATGCGGGAAACAAGATCGAGGGTGAATATGTACAGTGACATTGTATCTTTGAATTCTTTCAAGCGGCTGTGGGGTTCATTAAAATGAAAACGAAGTGTCGAGGTAAAAAAAAAAATGGAAGCTCACCCAGTCCAGGTCTGCTGGGGCTGGAACAATACCGCAACAGTGGGATTGTTGAACCCGGGAAGGAAGGCAAAATCGACAACGTTTTTGATGTGTTCATCTACACTTGCGGCAAGATCGAGGACGAAACTGGGGGAATAAGGCACGTCCCTGTCCCACGGTGAGCTTAATGATGAGGATCGCAATGCGTCAAACACACCTTGCTCTGAAATCTTGTTCCATGACGTCGAGATCCGCTTGGGATTGGTAGAAGGGCAATATGGCGAGGGCATCCTTTGGAAGAGATAGTGCGGCGCACCGAGATGCGGGGTCGGACCGGAGTTCTGATTTGAATAAGACCGTATCGAGGGAGAGCTAGACCAGTGAAATGAAGGTGAGATTCCGGCAATGATGCTTATCAGAAGCTCACAAGCTGAGGGGCGCGTTCATACGTGTGGATAGAAACGGTGATCAAATCGTGTACGGCGGCAGACCACTCCAATAAGGCTATCTGGGTGATGTCAGTAGACTTAGCGGAAGATGAATGAGGAAAGCGACGTCAACCAACTTTCGCGTCCTTGAATGACACAAGTAGACGATCGAGTCTGTCTTCAAACGATGACATGATGCGGACGCTCTCTAGCCCGGTGACTGTTCCATGTAGACGGTGTTCACGAATAAAGTGGAAGCGGATAACGGTTGGTGGGTGGCCTGAGCCCCGAGGGCCGGTGAACTGGGGGGAATGACGACGGAGAATCAGCTCAATTGTTCGAAAGACTGACGTCCATGCCCAAGAATTGGGGGAGAAAGGAAGAGGTAAATGACTGTCATTGGGGAGGGGCGAGGGATCGACATAAATATTCGAAGTCACCTTGACAGAGCCCATGTTGACGAAACCTTCACCCTGACTATCCATCTCAACCTCGCCCTCAACTGCTTCAGTACCTCTTAGCACGTCTGCCCTTCGATTGGGTTCGTCCTGGTGCTGGAACGATATGGGCGCGGGATTTTCCGCGACTTCGAAGATTCGAAGAATGTTAGCGCGTGCGACGACGACATTGTATAGCGCGCCTTGAGAAGGACGGGGGTGAGAAGTGGAGGTTGAGGGTACGGCGGAGTCAGAAAGAGTCGCGGGAGTTAGTTTGAGAGTTGTAGCATATTCGACACCACTTGGTGGAAGAATTTCCTGATACAACGCTTGCATCGCGAGTTCGGTGCAGAAAAGAAGAGGGGAAGACGTATGGGCCACTAGCCAGATAGGGTTGCCTCCGCCAATCGTAGTATCAAGTGCAAAGTCGAACAACCCAACCCCGAACCCAACACTCGACTTGGCGATGTCTTCATCACCAGAATAGGCGTGGGAACACAACTCAATTCTGTCACGTGAGCATCCCCCCTTTTATGGTAACTGTCTTGCGCGTAAACGCAACGATCGACGACCTCTTGAATCTCACACCTGGATCTGAAGGGACCGACAAGCCTGTATCTGTAGACCCCGTCATACTTGATCATGGTCCAGCCGACTAGATTTCGACTATCACACCTCACCAGAAGGGGCAGACCTCACCTCGCTGTTCGCGCGTGTACACAGCACTCCTTTCTGGGATTACATTTGGGGCATATCAACGCCTGCCCCCCTAGTGGTCCGGCTCGTGTAAAAAGCATGATCTCTTGGGCTAACCAGGGGTTTCCTTCCGACCATAAGACCCTTCCAGTCGACGTGACTTGGTCGAAACGCCCTCCAACCCTCTACGCCAGCCATAAAACAGTGCTTCCCCTGGCTCCATGGCGTCCTCTAGAATCTCTCGCAGTGTACCCGCCAAGGTTTGTTTGTCGCTACCCCGCCCCACCCTCCACCCCACCCTCTGCCTAGATACGGCTGGCTAATTCATATCTCAGAACTTCGTCATGAATCTACCCAGGGCGCTTCGCATGTTCGATAACACCACAAATGCTCCCTCTTCCTACCCCACCACCACCGTTTCGGACCAAAAGTCCGCCGGGGCCCTCACCCACATTTCAAAAGTCCCCACCCCTCCCATTGAGACTTTTTTCAATCCCTCCAATTACGTCCACCGCTCCGCAATCGACACCGCATACGAGCAGAAAAACTCAAATGGTTCGCGAAAATTTGGTATCTATCCCTCCGCTGCAAAGAACACTTTTGTGTATGAAGCCTCCATCTCATCAAAATCCGACTTCTATGACGACGAAGACTCTTTTTTCTCTGCCCCAGACGATGCCTCTGTCCTCGCTAGGAGTAGTCTGGAGACTCTTCAAAGTGTCTTTGGCATCCGCGACGACGGATCGGATTCCGATGGCTCGGATCATTCTCCGTCCCGCATTATCCCCCCAAACCTACCAGCTCTCATTGAAGCCCAAAAAAACTTCAATGCCGGAGTCATCAGTGTGGCTTTACCAGAAGGTGTGGTCGTTCTTTTGTTTGTGGCCTATTCCTTTCGTCTTATATTCGTTTTGCCACACAGGCTCGGTATCATCAGATTCCGACACCGATAGCACCGTCACAGAAGGCCCTTACAGCGGTCAGGATTCTGCCCCTGATGCCACTTCGTCCGCCATGCAGCGATATTATGCAATGATGTCATCCCGTCCTCCCGTCTCTGAGGACCGTCGTATCCTGCCCCCGCCTGTGCAATCACAGCCCCAGAATAGCATCATTGCCCCGCGGGGACCCCCAGGGATCGCGCGGCAATCAGCGCCCGTCCAACGCCGGCAGCAGGACATCCAGACCCCCCTGCCTCGCGACAGCCTCGTGCTTCCGCCTGCAGCACCCATGCAACGGCGAGATTCCGGCTACGCTGGGCGTCCTGTGATTCCCCGCCGCCCATCCCTCGAAAGGGAGCAACGGACTATCCTTCCCCCAGGGCTGTCCACCTCACCTGGCCACTCCTCCATCACGGGACAGCCTTCAGCCCCACCCGCATACACTCCAGGAAGACCTCGCCGGGACTCCCTGACTCAACAGGCTCGCCGTGATTCGGTCTCTGCCGCGCCACAGGGTCCCATACAGCCCGGTCGCCGCGACTCTTTCTCGGCACCTCAGCCTCCTCCACAAAGCGTTCACCGCAACTCGGTTTCCGCTGTCCCCCTCCCCGTGCGCCGGGCTACCGACCCCCTTCCCGCCTCTAACCCTTCGCCAGTCTCCGCGCGACGTTCGTCCGACTCTGCACCGCGCGGACAGGGGCTCCTCGTGTCCACGCGCGTACGATTCAACGACGAGAACCTGATCTGCCCGTCGCCGATCCCGATGCACGAGCGGCGCAGGGGCTGGCACAACCGCCGCGGGTACGTCTTTCTAAACCTTCGCTTGTAGTGGTTTTGCTGACAACGGAATCTTTCTCACAGTGACCAGCTTTGGACGAATAAGGGGGATTACAAGCCGGCACCGCCAGGGCAGGAGTACCCCCCTGACCTCTCGGCCTACCCGGACTATGGCGAGGGCTGGATGAACGAGGAGGGCATGCGCATTGACATGCAGCACCGCCTCATTCCCAAGCCCCCATTGCGCTCCGCGCTGAAGCGCCCTCGCCAGCCGAGCAACGCAGGCGCCAACCCTCCACCGTTCCTACCTATGCGACCCTGACCCCGGCTGGAGCCGTAGACTCTTATTCTTGCTAATTTCTTTTCATATTAAACTGCCTCCCCGCCGCAGGCGGAAGGCCCATCATTATCACCACCACGACCTAACTTATGAGCTTAGTCGCTTTATTTATTGTCGTTCTGCAGCAGCTCAGAACCTCATGGCCATATTACCTCCCGGACGACATAACGGCGTCTGCGTCGCCGCCCTCCTCATTTCCGAACCATCCCGTAGTTACCTTCTTTGCACGCACCCTGTCGAGATACCTCGCATGCACACCCGCATATTATCTTCCATAGCAACAGCAATAAATAAAATATACAACCACCTAACTCATGAGAGAAGAAGCTCCCATCGTGCGTGCGTCGGCGGCCGTGCATGAGTTCCGGAAGGTGACGGAAGCGAACTTGAACGAGGCAGGATTTGTGATGAGCCGGAAGTGACACCAACGGGAGCTCCAACGTACCACACTACACTACACCACTTCAAAGTAATCACACACATGACCACGATCGACCCTGAAAGAAGACGCGGACGCGGACCCGACAGTGATCTGCCCGACAGTGACGAACCTCCTTTGGAAAGGCCTAAAGAGTTGCGATCAAGCTTACTGTAGCACCAGGGCCCAGACACAAGTGCACAGGACACGCCTTGCCGACTCGGACAGGTGAGGGTACTGTATCGATGATAAATGTGTCAACCAAGCTTGAAATCGGGGGTACTCATTACCCCACTTCACCAACCTAGACTCCAGCGAAGCGCGCATATGATACACGCGGATTCCCTCTGCCAGTATCACAGGCGATTGGGTGTTGGAAAATTTACACAACACGACATGCGGACTACAGTACTACATCACGGGTGGTACCTCAGGCTACCGGTGGGACCCCATGATGTACAACCACCCCCTGGCATGCCTAACGCACCATTATCGTTACTGTACAGTACTGTATCTTCCCAAACTACGATTACAAAGCGATATTATCTGCATCCAATCAGAGCGGCAAATCCTTCCTTCTAAGCGCTCGCCGACCGCGCCGGATCGAAAGGACGAACGAAAAAGAGAGGAACCTCGAACTGGGCAGTCGATGGCAACGGGTGCTAAAAACAACATAGCGTACACGGGAGGAAGAGGGAAGAGGGGAGGGGAACGAAAGGAAACACATACGACTGCTGATCACATTCGACAACTTGTAGCATGTGAACGCGGAACGCAACATCCCCTCCCCGAAGGATGTGCATGTATCGCGATTATCATAGTACTGTATGTCTGGAGTGATTACTAGTAGAACGCGTTCTGCTTCGAGCGCTTCGAGCGCCGGCCACCTGGAGCGCTGCCGAGCACTCCACCGGTGACCCCGAAGCCCGCGAATCCGCCGTCCGAGCTACTGCTAGCGGGACCGGGGCCGGGGCCAGTCCTCTCCCGTCATCATGCATCATGGTCGGGCCGCCTACATATCAATTCTGATGTTCTTATCTCGCAACACCCTCTGAGGAGTCGCATCACTTCTGTCGTTGTTTCCCGAGTTCGACCTCTTTAAATCGCGCTCTGCTCTGCTCTCCTGTGTCACAAGTTTGTGACATGTCTATCAGGTCGCTAGTAGGGCCGACCACGGCCCACCTGTGTGTCAGCGGTGTGCGACATTGGGAGTAGCACATCCATGCCGCAAACAGACGGCGTAAGGCTGTGTCGATCTGTGCGCCTCGTTTGTGAATAGGTGAATGCGCAAGTTCAGGGCGTAGTTTTCGCAGCTTTTCGCAGCTGGCTAGCTTTTCTTCCTTCCCAATTGCCTGACCCACCCTCAGACGGCCCACGGTTTGCCTTCTTGTTTCTCGTACTAAACCATGAATTCGCAATGTAAGCCTGAATCTCCATGTCCGAATCTTCCTGTTTGTAATTCCCGTACCTTACAGCCTCCATCGCCGTCCTCGACGACGGCATCACTTTTTTTCAGGGCGCACACTCACAATTCCCTCGATCACATTTTATCCACATCCTTGGCGTCCACGGACTCGCAACGGCGCGATTCATGCGCTATGGCTGGTCAGAAGAGAAGGAAGATCTTGACAAGTGCATCTTACACTTCACCGAGGCGATCTTACTTCCCCCCCTTCCCATGGCCGGTGTTGGCTTCAATATTATCGAACTTCTCTTCCGACTCGCGTCAGCTCTTCTCAATCGCTCCAAGAAGTTCGGACAGCTCGATGACGTCCGGTATGCTATCGAGTACCTCCGGTACTTGCGAGGACTACCCCTTGATTCTTTCGACGTTCTGAGAAACAAAGCCACAGAATCACTCATCGAGGCATTGTGCCTCCACGTTCAGCTGGGCACCCGTGATGCAACACGGAATATAGAGGAGGTGCTGGTGCTCTGCCACGAACTCCTCGCCTCGGACATCTCGACGGGCTTTCCCACCGCAGCTTTTACATCCTTGTATCCTGCTATCCACGCCGAACTCTTTCGAGGACGGCATGGCCCGTTGTTGGATGAAGCCATTGGATGCCTCCGGGACGCAGTCAAGGTGTGCCCACCACATTTACACCAAGTCCACCTCGGCCTGGCCGGCGCACTCTATGATCGCTTCGCTATGACTCATTCAAGAGATGATTACGAGGACGCAAGAGCACTCTTTGAAAGTGTCGTCTATCCCAATCACTCTGGAGAGAATCTGGACTCTGAACAGCTGCTAGCTTTGATGGGTCTGCTCGGGCTCGCATACAGCCGAGCAACCTACTTCAAGAACCCAGAATACTTCGAATATCTCATTGTCGCTCCATGCTCGGCTGTGCTTCCCTTCCGAAAGGTGTTCGTTCTCATATCACCGGGACCTTGGTGCTTTGCGCAAGAAGGCGCTTTCAATATCACGGTCTTTCTGACGGCCTTCAGAAAGCAAGCTCCTTTGATCCAGAACTTGCCAGGATTGTATCTTCTCAAGACCTAGCCGTATTGGAGGATCTCTCCTACTTTGACGCTGTTCGAGAGACTTATTCGAAGACGGCGATAGAGAAGAAAATTCTGGATCTTGAGGAAATGCTCTCCAATACACGTCCAGGGACCCCACGTCACAGCAAGTGCTTTGATCGCCTTGCAGGGTGGTACAGAACCAAGTTCTCCCTTACCAACGATATAATGGATGTCGAAGAATCCATCAAATATTGGCGGTTGTCACTTGATGCAGCTGATTCCGGTGTTCTGTCAAGTCCAAGATCCGCTTACCTCGTTCGGCTGTGCACCACCCTCGTGCTCGCGTTCTAACGTACCAACGAGATCAGCTACCTCGACGAGTCAATTGTCCTCTGCCATGATATTCTCAAAGGCGCAGAGGGGATGCACTTTGATACTATTCGGCTGCTTCTATCATTGTTATTTGCGCGCTTATCTTTATTCAATCGAACAGAGGATCTGAATGAAGTCATGCGATTAATTCCATTGGCCATCGATAATCGGCACGCACGGGCACGTGAGGGATTCCAACTTTCATGCTCCTGGGCATACATTGCGCGACGCATCAGGCACCCCTCTGTTTCGGTGGCGTATGAGAAGGCCATGGTATTGATGCAAGACTCCTTGTCCTTCTCACCCACGATACAAATTCAGCATGACCGTCTCGTCGCGATGGATGACTATTTGTAAGAAGATGCCATTAGACTACGCGTCGTACCAAGTGGATTTGGGTCAACTTGAGGCGGCCATCGAGACCCTAGAGCAGGGGCGGGCGTTACTCTGGTCCGAGATGCGTGGCCTCCGTACCCTGATAACTGAACCTATCGAGGAAGACCTGCCGTTGGCCAAGAGACTGGCAGAGATTAACCAAGAGCTCGAGGCGGTGACCATGTCCATCGCACCAAGCAGGAGGCTAGAAACCGAAAACAATGGAACTCAGGGTAGCGATGGGATGGACGCTTTCGGGCGTCTTTTCGTAAGGCAACGGAAACTCCTAGAGGAGCGCGATGCGCTCGTTTCACAGACCCAAGGCCGTCCGGGGTTCGAGAGATTCTCAAAGACGCCATCATTTGCGACTCTTCGATCTGCCGCTTCGCATGGCCCCGTGATCATCATCAACCATTGCGAATGGCGCTGTGACATCCTCATTCTCCTCAGTGACGCACCTCCTTCACTTATCCCAACTCCCGAAGATTTCTTCGACCGCGCAAGCAAATTGAAAGACCGTCTCTTAGATATACGAAACAATTGTGGACTCGACTCGCCGGAATACGATCTCACGCTAGGTTTTGTGCTATCGGAGCTGTATCAGCTCGTTGGAAAACCTGTCATCCAGAGATTGCGCAAAATTGGCATACCGGAGCAATCGCGAATTTGGTGGTGTCCCACATCCGCATTTTGTTCGCTTCCTCTCCACGCCATAGGTCCTATTCCACCGACAGATGAAGTCAAGGTCAAGCCACAATATATCTCGGACCTGTACATATGTTCCTACACCCCGACCCTCTCCGCACTCATCGAATCTCGCAGTCGCGATGCACACCCTTCGGGAAATTCCTCACTGCTCCTTGTAGCGCAGCCGGACACATCTCTTCCAGATGCGCAAACGGAGATCAAAATCATACAGGCCTTATCAGTGCAAGTGACGAGCCTTGTCTCAGAGGACGCGACAAGCTCTGCAGTGGTTGACGGACTCAGAGGCCACCAACTTGTTCATTTTGCCTGTCACGGTACACTTGAGAGAGCGAAGCCCTTTGACGCGTCGTTCGAGCTTCACGGGGGTGATCGCCTCACCCTTCTTGAGATTGTCCGCTCTCGACTTCCATCCGCTGAATTTGCGTTCCTTGCAGCGTGCCACACCGCAGAGCTGACGGAAGCCAGCGTCCCAGACGAGGGATTGCACCTGGTGGCAGCGATGCAATATTGCGGATTCCGGAGCGCAGTCGGGACGATGTGGGCGATGGCCGACGTCGACGGGCCAGACCTTGCCAAGCACTTTTACAAGTCAATGCTCTCTAAAAAGAAGAAAGGCATACCGTATTACGAAAGAGCTGCAGAGGCACTCCGGGACGCTGTGCAGAAGTTGCGGAGAAAGAAGAAGATTTCCTTTGAGCGATGGGTGAATTTCGTGCACTATGGTGCATGAACACGAAAGGGTGTCCGGTTACTATATGTGGGCAATCTAGCACATCTCTGAATGACAATTCCGCTTACTTGCCGACTGTGTGACACGGTGGAACCGCGATTGAGTACAGGAGCTATTGTGGTGATTGTTCTAGGCGCCGTATGGAGGTTCGGAGTCTTGGTTGATAGTTGGTGTAATGACACTCGAACGTACGTTTTCCATGAATCTACAACGGGGACGTCCGTCCGTTGATGAAGGCATCAAGTTACCTTGGAGGAACCACACGGCCGTTCCCCTGAGCTGAACTCTCATGCAACGTCGTGGTTCGTCGATGGGTCCAGAGGAGAGTGCCAAGTTGGAAGGAGCTGTTGTTGTAGTTGGCTCCGTGTGAGCACTTAGGGCGTCGGCAATGAGCGCTAAATAAGCCACGGCGAGATTCCGAGGGATAACGCTCGGTTTAGGGCGTGTGGTGGCATTGATGAGGGGGGTGGGGCGCTGGCCTTTGAATGGGAGTGTTCTGCGTGGCGTTGGAGGCCATCAGCTTTCCTGACGATTGTGTCGTTGGGCCTGCGGCCTGTCGGTGCTCTGTGTTTCAGGTGTCCCCTTAGCCATTTGTGGTTCCGCTTTTCGAGTCCTCGGATCCCTGGGCTTAGAGAATGCTCCGATTCTCTCATCTTTCACCTTCCTTTCTCGGTAACCACCATCGTCTAGTTTTAGACGCCGTAGTTCACCGTAGCATACCTTCGACATAACATATAGAGACAACACGACTCTCAAAGCAAAGCTTTCCCAAATCAAAACCTTTGAGAAAAAAGGGCTCTATGGCCCACACCGAAGGCAGAAAAGGTTTGAGACCCCCGGACCCCTTGGGGACGAGTATTGGCGCCTCCCAACACGGCGCCGAGCAACGTTGAAACTTCTTCAACTGACGAAAACGCCTTTATGGCGGAGGACGTAGCCTATGCGCCTATGCCCTCATTCTCGCAACAGTCCCCAATGTCGCTTTCCCAAGAGAGCACAACCGGGGAGGTACAGCTAGCCGCTCCGGGGGAGACCCCAGCTCCGGCTTTGGTTCCCTGGGCTTTCCCGTTGAACTCGCAGGAGGAAGGAGAGGCACACAACCCCCTAGGCTGACGGCCTACCACACCATAGATAAGAGGGGCGTCGCTCCCCAGAACGATTCGGAGATGGGTGAAGCGGCCCCGGCCCGGGGCGCCGCTGGATACCCCGCTCACCTCAACTTGAGCCCAAGGAGTGCGCGCTCGAAATTTGACGAGACTCAATAAAAATAAAAATAAAAATAAAAATAAAAAATTTGACGAGACCAAAGTATAAGGCTCAGGGACTGGGACTACGAGGCTCTGAGTCATTCTAGAGGAGCTTTACTGCATGAGAATGGCGCGGCGAATGCACGAAGAAACTCCCGATGTAGAGATATGTGGTAAGATACCATTCGGTGCAGACTTTGCCCATGGTTCTCCGAGATGATCGGGCAATGTGGCGGACGGTCATCTAAACCTCAGGCCGTTGGAAGCGCGGTCGTGATACTTTTGTTTTCCGAAAGACGCGTATGACTGGTGATCACATTCTCGGACCATTCCTCAGGCCTCAGGTCCTTTAAGGTCCGTGTCGCATCGTGATTGCGTCGCGGTTTTGTGCCACCTCCGTCTAACGTCCCGTCCAACCTGGATGGCTAAGAGACGGCCAGAATCTCGCGACTGGCCACAAGTCCACGACAGTGGTTTTCAAATTGAACCAAGAGGAGTTATTAAGTCATAGAAAGAGTCCTGAGCGGGCCGCACTTCGGATCCATATGCATAGATGGCGACCGTGTAAGCTTATCAAGAGGTCATCGGAGGGTATCTACATGACGATATTAAGATTGATCTGCAGCGCGGAAGTGGCTCGACAATGAATGAACACACCTATTCATCGTCATTGTTGCTTCTATTTTGTCTCTGATTCGATGGTAGCCAAGTAACTGGACGTTGATTGAACATCGGCCACGGTGGAATAATCACCTTCAACAATAGCGGTTCAGTAAACGAGCGACGAGAAAACCAACTCGTACCGCAAGCATGGCACCAACTCCCAGGGCAAAGACTGTGAACGTCAATCGAATGTACTGGAGCAAGAATCCAAGGAAGAGTGCGAATATTTGGATAAGGATGTCCGGGGTCGGCGAGAGGTTGCATTGGAGTTTGAGACACGACCAACGCACCGCCAACTCCATCCGTTCCACAAGCTTTTGGCCTTCAAAGTCCTACATCTTTGTCACGAACCTCCTACGTTCTGAATCATGTGCACATTATTTTCCCCTCGAAATATTTCTGAAGGCTGGACATGATGATGGCGGGTTGCTGAGACCTGCACGTGATACTTACACCTTTGGAAAGCGGTCGCTTCCGGCCCGACCGCCAAGCTGGCACTCATTTGTCTCCCACTTTGCGTTCATTAATTTCGGGCTCGTTTTAGGCTTCTTCCGGCACTCTAAGATACAAAAGGAGACCCATATATTCCTTTGTGCCTCGATGACGGCGGAAATTCTGCGGGTATCTACCCAACATGCCCCTCTTCCAGGATATTTTGATTTGCCCTTTGGTCTGCCTAACAACAGGATCAAAGAATCCCTTGGGTTATCACTGCATGACTCCAAGCTCTCGATCTCTACAGAAGGATTCACGTCACAGGACGCAAGAGCTGAACAAATTCACCTCTTTGATGTCTTTCGAATTGGATACGTCGTGCCGCCGCATATCCGCTGGTCTGCGATCTGCAACTTGGGTTCGGTCTGCGCGTTCCGCGGGTAAATCCGGCTTCGATGAATTTTAGAATGCCACCTTCCATCGGGCTGTCATAGTTCATCTAGCCTCGTAATAATTAACAGGGAGAGCACGTAAGTTACTTCATTCGATCTTGGGATGGAAGCAACCCGAGGCGAGGTGAACTATATTCCTGTACCAGAGGTCTTCACACGAGTCGGAATCAAATTTCAGGTCACTTTCCTTCTGAAAGGGAAGGGAACATACAACTGATGGTCTCTATGTGGCCTGCGTCTACAACGGCAATGGTACTGATATGAACACCATGTTCACATATCAACGAATAGGCGGTCGTCTCTGCTGTCAGCAATAACTGTCAGACAACACTTTCCTCTGCACAGCGAGGCCAATGATTCGGACTATGGGACCCAGCTTGATAATTGATCGCTGCCACGACGACCTTTGAACTCACGACATGTCACAACCCAATTGCCAGCCCAGCACTGCGTGCAATTGGGAAAAGAAGTCTGGGGATATCCAGCGACTACAGTACCCGGAAAATCTGCACTGCCTACTGAAATGCGGCGGTACTTAATTGTATATGAAGTACAAGGTGTATGGAGAAATGTAGAAAGAGCGACGTCGCTTTCCTGCCACCTAGACAGCCTGAGAGAGCTGCAAGGGCACTCCGGGACACTGTGCAGAAGTTGCGGAGAAAGAAGAAGATTTCCCTCGAGCGACGGGTGAATTTCATGCACTATGGTTGCACGAACGCGAACGGGTGTCCTGTCACTATATGTGAGTAATCTGGCGCAATAATTCCGCTTACTTGCCGACTGTGTGGCACGGTGGAATCGCGATTGATCGTACAGGAGTTATTGTAGTGATTGTTATGGACGCTGTATGGAGGTTCGGAGTCTTGGCTGACAGTTGATGTAATGGCATTTGAACCTACGTTTTCCGCGGATCCACAAAGGGGACGGACGTCCATCGATGAAGGCATCAAGTTACATCGGAAGAACTATACGGCCGTTCCCCTGGGTTGGGTCCAGAGGAGAGTACCAAGTTGGAAGGAGCTGTTGTAGTTGGCACCGTGTGAACACTTGAGGCTTCGGCAATGGGCGCTAAATAGCAACGGCGAGATTAGATCACAGACAATCAGGCCGTGGGACCTTTGGTGTCTACCCGTAGTAAGACACCCCCCTTCACTTGACGCACCGTTATTTTATCGCGTTACTGTATCCCAAACTACGTTACAAAGCGATATTATCTGCGCCTGGGGGAGGAACGAAAAAAAAGAGAAAAGGAACACTGATACAACTGCTGGTTACATCCGACGACTTGGAGCATGGAACGCGGAACGTTCAACGTCCCCTCTCCCCTCTCCCTCCCTCCACCACCCTGAAGGGTGTGTGCGACTAGTATGAATGATTGGGACGCGCCCTAGCCAGCGCGCTTCGAGCGCCAGCCACCACCCGGAGCGCCGCTGAGCACGCCGCCGGTTACCCCGAAGCCCGCGAATGCGCCGCCCGGGCCACTGTTGGCGGGACCGGGACCGGGGCCGGGGCCAGGGCCAGGGCCGGGAAGTTCGCTGGGACCAGTGACCGGACTGCCCGTCTTAGTGTGGAATGTAGGCCGGAAGGAAGACTGGGGAACGGCCTGGATCGAAAGGAACTTGTTTGGAAGCGGACGGTCCTCTGTGTTGTACTAACAGGGGTCATTGTAAGAAAAAAGCGTGATGGGAGGGTCAAGAGCTTACTTGGAACTCGAGGCCGATCCCGTCCGCCTCAGAGACGTCCAGGAGCTTGACGAGCTTGCGCCCGATGCTGTTGACCTTCTCGACGTCGTCTTTTGAGCGTGTCCAGAGCTGGATACGGTCGACCTTGGAGCGGAGGCTGACGACGGCACCGCAGATCTCGTCGCTCTCGTCGAGCTCCTCGCCGACGAGCGCCATGGTGAGCCACTGCCAGCACTGATCGAGCAGCGTCGGGTTGTTCTTCATCGTGAGCACCCACTTGCCGCCGTTCGCGTTCGCCTCGTCCTCCCACATCGGCTTGATGCCCGACTTGAACAGGTGGTAATTCGAGTTGCGCTCCAGCTTGGACGGCGGCTTGAGCCAGTTGAAGTACCGGCAGTACGACTCGACCGTGTCGAAATCGCCTACCGTCGTCAGACCGGCCTCGTACGTCCCCGAATCGGCAGGCGCCGGGTACGAACTGTCAGAGGCAGACATGGGCGTGTACGGCACTCTTGCCTTGGTATCGTGATAGATTGTCCTGTGTGAAGGTAGATACCGGACTTTAGTCGAGAAACGATGCTTTTTGTTTTTTTTTTTTTAAAAAAAAGGGAAAGGGAAAGGCAGCGCACCACGAATGCTGCAACGGGTGCTCATGCGGCTTCGTCATCACGCCAGGCGTCTGCGGATCCTCAACGGGTTCAGCTTCAGGCGGCACCGCCGTACCATCGACGCTCAGGGTGCGCGCCCGCGCATAGCGCGCCGTGATGGCGTCCAGGGACGGGATGTTCTTGTACCCCTTGGCCTTCTTCACCGGCTTATCTAGGACGGCGGTCTCCTGTGCGAGCTTCTCCACCTTCTCGGCGGTAAGCGGCTCGCCTGGGCCTGCGGCGGCAATCGCATCGCCATTGACGGAGCCGTTAGTCGAGTTCGGGGGAGAGGTGGAGAGTGCGCCGGGCGAGGTAGAGCGTGTGACCGGGGCATTGACGGCGACCGAATCTGCGAGCGACGTCGTGGTCGAGACGGACGTTTGGGAGCCCGTGCGGAGGAGAGAGGCAGCCAGGCGAGGGCGGTTGGCGGATGAGTGGGTCGAGGGGGTATTCGCGCCGATACGGGCAGCGAGCTGGTTGAGGGATGGAAGGCGATTGGCAGAGGAGGGCCGGTCTATCCTTGGGACATCAGAAGCCGATTGTGAGGCAGCAGACGTATTTGTGCTCATTGCGGGGAGCGGCGGTCGATTGTGGAGGCGGGTGCAGCACACAACAATTGCGATGTTCCTCGCTGAGGACCGTACCAGCTCCGATCTATCTTACGTTAACATTTACAGGTAATCGTCAACATTTAATATATAATTGGCCCGAAGTCCCGAAAACCCTCCACCACCAATCCGGACAATAGCAACGATGGATCATTAATCACCCCTCGCGTACTTGACGCGAACTCCCGAGGAGGACTGGAAATACACGAGATCAAAGCAGGAATAATTGTCCTGATACTACTGTAATCTCTGGATCACAGACAGTGGCCTGCCCGCGTCCCGGAAGTGCGATCTACAACTCTTCGAGGGAGATCGTCTCTACCCGTAGTCAATGGCAACGAAAACTACCACGGGTCTTTGCCGCGAATCCGAGTCTCTAGCCTCTACCTTTATGGGAACAATGTTGGCAACAAGGATTGTTCCGTTGTATGCACTGTCTCAGCGAGTATTCTCAGTGTACCTCTCTGTTATTCTGTTTCAAAGTCCCCTGTGGGGCTGTAAACTTTCGGTGTATCACTCGAACTAGGCCGCACAACTTCCGGGGGCTCTGGCTCTAGTCATTCTATCGCAGATACGATTCTAATTGACTTTGTTTATAGCTGCCATGCGGTCGTGGAATCGTCCTTTCGAAGAAATCCAGCGGATGTTCTCCTTATGACATTCGGGCGTAATTTCAAGTTTCGGGTCTTTACACACTCGACACTTGACATCGTAAACTGATTAGGGACAGGAAAGCCTCGAATGGTGGATGACCTAGCAAAGGAGATAACACAGTCCCTATATTATATATTTGCACTGGCAAGTCAAATCAAGGCAGTGCCTCCTGCTGAGACTTGCCGCGATCAACGATTCAGAGTGTGATCACCCTCGCCTCTAAAGCACATTGTGCATACTACGCGGGTACTTTCCGTACGTGGAGCGTCATAATGATTTTACTGCGTACATTTAGTATGCGGGACTGTCGCCCGTTGCGCGCTCTCTCTTTTGCGACAGTGCAGTACGGTGTCACCACCTACTAGACTGTAGCTGCCAGTCAACCCAGCAAATTACGCTCCACTAAGAGACCCAAAAGAATTAAGGGATGCCGCGCGATGGGTGTCGCATCGTCAAGTGGTCAGTTTTGAGGATGGGCCTTTCTTCGCAGTGTCGGCGCAGCGCAAGCCATCCAGAGCAATCGCTATGAGGTCGGTCGGTTGAAACCGCCGGACCTGAACGTTCTGAACGGCCTGAACGGAGACCCGGAGGTATGTGAGCCAGGTTGATGCTGATGAGACTACATATTTACTGATAGCATAACTCAAATCACGACACCACGGTCTACGGCTAGTGTTGAGATTCCAGCGCGCACGAAGTGCGGCGCGACCCTGCACGGACACTATCCCGCTGTCAACCATTTTCGTATTACCACTAGTATAGACCATTCCTTTAGTCTGACATCTCACTAGCACAGCTGCTAAGTTAGTCTCATTCGTTAGTACACTCGTTTCTCCGTCTCGTAGTTACAGCCGTTTTCAAATCGATGGAGCGCTTTCCGAAAAAAAGTTGGGTAGCGGGGTTGAGCGGAGAATGAGGATAACTAGTCTTATGTTTTTTAATCATTTTTTTTATTTCCAAAAACTTT
>Ga0137385_10001643_pt1 | contig 18924 bp, 23 predicted proteins | sample SagtaG_FD_104921 | JGI IMG/M metagenome (GOLD analysis project Ga0137385, IMG submission 104921) | Vadose zone soil microbial communities from Sagehorn Ranch, Mendocino, California, USA - Sage2_R_80_16 metaG | ecosystem: Environmental > Terrestrial > Soil > Vadose zone | place: USA: California... | reverse complement strand
TGCCGCTCGGCGGCGGGATGCTCGGCGACGTGATGGCCACGGCGCCGTTGAATCCCGTGATGTCGCCCTCCACGCTGGCGTCGGTGCCGCCGTCTCCGAAAGCGCCGCTCAGCACCGCCTTTCGAACCAGGTGGTTCGACGTATCGACCCACAACTTGGCCGCGACCGGTCCAGTCGAGTCCAGCTTGGAGAGCAGGCTTCGCACCTGCTCGGGGCTGTAGCTCGTCGCGATCTGAAACGCGCTCTGGCCGTCGACCTTGTCGGTGGAGAGGTATTTGGGATTCGAGCCTGCCGGGATCACGGCCGGCAGCCCGGTCGTGGTATCAAACAGGCGCGCCATGTCCGGGAATGCAGCGGCGTCGGCGCCTTTCACTTCCTGGAACGTTGAAAACGGCACGTGGAGAAAAACGCGGCCACCTGCGATGACGACCTCGAGCCCGATCGTCACGCCCTGCTGCTTGACCGTGTAGACGGTGTCGCTGTCCGTAGGCAGCCGGACCGCTGCCCGCGCGCTCACGAGCGTGAAGCCCTGGATGGTCATCGTTCCCTTGACGATCTTCAATGTCGCGCTGGCCGTTTTCAGCTGAGTCATCGCCGTGGCGGCGTCCCGCAGCGTTCTGGCCGCGTCGACCTGCTGATCCCCGCCGCAGGACGTGAGAAGCAAGGCGAGCGCGATCGCCACCAGGGTCCGTTTCACTGTCGGGCGCGCACGATGAGCCGCACGGGACGGTCGTAGAAGATGTACTCCCAGGCCCAGTTGACGAGGACGACGAGTCGACTGCGAAAGCTGATCACGTTGACCAGGTGGACCGCGAGCCAGAAAATCCAGCCGAAAAATCCGGACAGGTGGATCCAGCCGAGCTGTGCGACTGCTGAGTTGCGGCCGATGGTCGCCATGATGCCGGGGTCTTTGTAGTGGAAAGGGCGAGTGCCTCCATCCCCGACCATGTCGGTGATCGATGCCGCCACATGCTTGCCCGCCTGCATGGCGACGGGGATGAGCATCGGCAGGCGCGCGGTCTCATCCTTGGCGCCCGCGAGATCCCCGATGACGAAAACCACCGGGTGACCAGGCACCTGGAGCGTGGAGTCGACTGTGATCCGTGCCTGGCGCTCGAGTTGCAGCCCGGTGGCACGGCCAAGGTCCGATGCCCTTACGCCGGCGGTCCAGATCACGGTCCTTGTCTTGATCTCTTCGCCCCCGGCAAGCCTGACCGACGAGTCGGTGACGGCCTCGACCTTCACGCCGAGCATCACGTCGATGCCTTTGCGCGTGAGCGACCGATGCGCGGCCTCGCGCAACGACGGGACGAAAGCTGAAAGCACATGAGGTGCTGCCTCAATAAGCACCACCCGAACCTCGTTTATGTCGAGGTCGCGGTAGTCCTTGCGCAGAACGAGCCGGATCAGCTCCGAGATCGCGCCCGCCGTCTCGACGCCGGTCGGTCCACCGCCGACGACCACAAACGTCAGCAGCTCCCGCCGGCGATCCGGGTCGTCGGTCCAACGCGACGCTTCGAACTGGGAGAGAACGTGATTCCGAACCGCCAGGCCTTCGTCGAGGTCCTTCAGTCCCATCGTGTGCTCCGCCAGCGCAGCGTTGCCGAAGTAGTCGGTCTGCGCGCCTGTGGCCAGGACCAGGTAGTCGTAATGGATCGGTCCACGGTCAGTAACCAGATGTCGGCCAACGAAGTCCACGCCGGCGATCGAAGCCTGGCGGAAGTCGGCATTCTCCAGCGGCCGGATCAATTGCCGTACGGGACGCGCGATCTCACCGGGGTCGAGCAGCGCCGACGCGACCTGGTAGAGGAGCGGGGTGAAGAGGTGGTAGTTGTTGCGGTCGACCAGCAGCACGTCCACGGGTGCGTGCTTGAGCGCCCTCGCGCACGTCAGGCCCGCAAATCCCGCGCCCGCGATGACCACCCGCGGACGCATCTAATGACGTGTTCTCATTCCGGCGGTCTGCGCTGTCCCTTTTGCGGCGGATACCGCCCGCCGCCTCCGTGGCGCCGGGTGGCCATCTTCTCGACCGCCTCGACACCGCCCATCGCCTTGAGAAGAGATCGCGGCAGCTTCTGCTTTTTCTTGAGCACCGGCTCGAACAGGTCGCCGAGCTTGTCCACCCGCTTCAGCACCTGGTCCGAGTCGAAGACCAGCAGGCTTGGGTTCTTGGCCTTGTAACACTTTTCGACCTCATCCCACGAGACCGGCGTAGACACGGTCGGCCGGGAGCGGGCGCGCAGCGAGTAGACGTTGACGGTCGTCTTGTACTGGTCGTTCTGGCTCCAGTCGATCAGCACCCGGCCTGTGCGAAGCTCTTTCAGCTGCTTGTGCACCGCGAGGTCGGGGTGCTTTTCCTCGAAGTACTGGGCCAGTCCCTTGGACACGACCTTCGTCTGGTTGTAGTCGAGCTTTGTGTTCAACGGCAGGTAGAGCTGGAGGCCCTTGGAGCCTGAAGTCTTTGCGCAGCACTCGAGACCATGCTCGGCGAAGACATCGCGCAGCATGAGCCCGATGCGACAGCATTCCACGATCGTCGCGGGCGGCCCCGGGTCGAGGTCGAAGACCATCGTGCGCGGCTCAGGCAGGTTGTCGCAGTAAGACAGCGATGTGTGCATCTCGAGCGTGGCGAGGTTTGCCAGCCACACGACGGTAGGTAGGTCCTGCGCGAGACAGTAGTACATGTCGCGGTTGTTGCCCCCGCTCCAGACCGTCGCGGTCTGCACCCATTCCGGCCGGTGCTTGGGGCAGTTCTTCTCGTAGAAGTACTCGCCATCGACGCCGTTCGGGTACCGCTTGAGCGTCAGCGGATGGTTGTGCGTGTGGGGTAGAAGGACCGGAGCGATGCGCGTGTAGTAGTCGATGACCTGCGCCTTGGTGAATCCGGCCTCGGGATAGAGGACCTTCTCGAGGTTGGTCAGCTTGAGGGTGCGGCCCTCGATCTTGACCTCGACCGACGTTTCCTTAGCCACCTTCGCGCACCACCTCTTTGGCCGGCTTGTCGAGCCGAAATCCCTTGAACGACGGTGCGCGCAGCTGCCCGCCGCGCGTCCACTCGACAAACTCGAAATCGGCGACGACCTTGGGCTTCACGAAATGCGCCGCGCGTGGCGGAGTCGCGCCCACGGTGAACGGGTTCTTGTCCGCGGCGAGTGGTTTCAGCTTTGCGTTCAGCTCGTCGAGCGTCCGGTCTGTGAATCCCGTTCCGACCTTGCCGGCATACACGAACCTGCCATCGTCGTAGTAACCCACGAGCAGCGCGCCCGGGTAGCCGCGCCGCTTGCCTTCGCCCTCGAGCCAGCCGCCGATGACGAGCTCCTGGCGGTTGTGGTTTTTGACCTTGACCCACGCCCCGCTGCGCCGGCCCGGCTCGTACTTCGAATCGAGCTTTTTGGCGACCACACCCTCCAGCCCTGCCCTCGAGCTCGCGGCGAGCATCGCCTGGCCGCCGCCTTTCTCGAACGGCGGGGTCTGCCACGACGCGCCCGCGAGCTTCAGCTCGGCGAGCGTCTTCCGCCGCTCGGAGTATGGCCTCTCCATCCACGAGTGTCCGTCCCGCCAGAGCAGGTCGAACACCATGTACGTGACGGGGACGTCTTTCATCTTGCGCCGGATTTCTGATTCCGCCGTCAGGCCCATGCGCTGCTGGATCTCTTCGAAGCTGGGGCGGCCCTTCGCATCCAGCGCGACGATCTCGCCGTCGAGGATCACCTCGTTCGAACCGAGCGCCCGGCCCATCGGATGGATCTCGGGATAACGCGGCGTGATGTCCTCACCGGTGCGGCTCTGCAGCCTCACGCGCCCACCTTCCACGTACGCAAGCGCGCGGATGCCGTCCCACTTGAACTCAAAGCCCCAGGCGTCCTCTGGCTTCGGGATCTTGGTGTCGAGCCTGGCCATCATCGGCACGATGTCCTTAGGCATCGGCTTGCGGTCCGGATCCTGCGGCGGATCCATGCGGTGGATCATCCAGTTCTGGCCGTTGGTCTGAAACAGCACATACCGACCCGTGAGCCGCTTGCCGTGAAAGTCGACCATGACCTCTCGGTCGGACCATTTGACCGTCTCGTATGTGCCTTCGTCCCAGATCTTCACCGCCCCCGCCCCGTACTCGCCCTTGGGGATGTCGCCGGCGAATTGGAAGTAGTCGAGCGGGTGATCCTCGACGTGCACCGCGAGGTGATTCTGCTTCGGATCGGGCGGAATGCCTTTGGGGACCGCCCACGACACGCCGACTCCGTCCTTTTCCAGCCGCAGGTCCCAGTGCAGCCGCCGCGCGTGATGCTCCTGGACCACAAAGCGAAGCGCTCGGTCCGCTTTGCGCGACACTCGGGCGCCTGGTTCAGGGCTCTTCTTGAAGTCCCTTTTCGCTTCGTATTCGGCGAGCTTCTTGGCCACGATTACAGGTTAGGCTACGGCCCCTTCCTCATCGTGGACCGACAGCGCCGGTCGCTGCGGGCCGCGGACGAAGACGGACGCCAATGCAGCGACGACCAGGATCCCGATGGGCAGGAGGAGCGTCGGGTGCATCGCGTCGACAAAGCTGTGGGTGAAGACGTAGTGCGCGATCGCGTCCACCTGCGCCGGCAGCTGCAGGCTGGTGCCGGACTGCCCGGCCCCGACCTCGAATCCGGTGTGTGCGGCATTGCTGAAACCGTTGATGAAAGGCGCTCGGTACTGCACCGGCAGCCGGCCGGACGCGGCAACCGCCTGGTCGTGTAGGGCCAGCGCCAGGCGGTTCTGCAGGAACGCCCCGACAACGGCGCTGGCAAGAACTCCGCCCAGCTCCTGGATCGTGTTGATGACGCCGGATGCGACGCCGGCCAGGTCGGGCCGTAGGTCGCGTGTCCCGATGCTGAAGACCGGCGTCCAGATGCAGCCCATCCCGAGTCCGCTGAGGATGAGGCCGGCCGCGAAGTCCCAGCGACCCGAGTCCGCGTGGGCGGCCCAGTCGATGTAGCCGCTGCCGGCGGCGAGGACGAGCAATCCGGGGATCAAGAGGTACTTGCCGTTGACCTTCTGGACCAGGCTGCTCGCGACGCCAGACGAGACGATCATGGCCAGCGGCTGCAGCGCGATCGTGAGCCCCGCGTCAATCGCGCTCAGTCCGAGCACCGACTGCAGGTAGATGGTGAGCGGGAGGTAAAGGCCCAGGATGGCGAATCCCATCGCGGCCATCACGAAGGTCATGAGGGTGAAGTTGCGGTCCTTGAAGACGGCGAACGGAAGCAGCGGCTCGGCACCTTGCCGGCGCGCCTGGTAGACGAGAAACACGGCCAGCAGGACGACGCCCGCCGCGATGATCTTCGGGATCGTGATCGATCCCGTAACCACGCCCCAGTCGTAGCGCTGGCCTTCGATCAGGCCGAAGATCACTCCCAGCAACCCGGCGGTTGCCAGGGCCACTCCGACGAGGTCGAGGCGGTGCTTGCGTCCGGGCCGCAGGTCGGGGATCAAGAGCATGGCGAGGGCAAACGTGAGGACGCCGATCGGCAGGTTGACGGTGAAGATCGAGCGCCAGCCGAAATGGGTGACGAGAAAGCCGCCGACGGTCGGCCCCGCGATGACGGCCAGGCCGGCGATCACTCCGTAGATCGCGAAGACGCCGCCTCGCTTGTCCGCGGGAAACAGGGACATCATCATGGGCAGTCCCTGCGGGGCGAGCACGGCTGCGCCCAGGCCCTGCAGGCCGCGCGAGACGATCAGCTGCGTCGGGTCCTGCGCAAGCGCGCTGAAGCCGGAAGCCACCGTGAAGATCACGACTCCGACCGCAAACAGGTTGCGTGGGCCGTGGATGTCGCCAAGCCTCGCCGAAGTGATCAACAGGACGGCGTAGAGGAGGCTGTAGGCGTTCAGGACCCACAGCACCTGGTCGAGGCTCGCGTGCAGCCCGTCGAGGATCGACGGGATGGCGATGTTGACGATCGTGAGGTCGAGCAGCGTCATGAACAGGCCGAGCACGAGCACGCCGAGCGCGGCCATAGGGTGATTGCGAATACGGGTCACGGGATTGATCTCCTTTCTGAAATTCAGCTGGATGCCAGCCGGCGGATGGGCACGCGACGGCGGTAGACGAGCCAGCCGAGCGCCACGTACCAGGCGCCGATCTCGCCGACGGCGATTCGTTCTGTGAGTCCCGCGACCCCGGTCTGAATGCCTTCGATGGTCGGCGTGAAGGTCAGGAAGTAGATGGCCATGAGGGCCAGGGTCACGGGGCCGGCGGCCATAAGCCACGTCCCAAACGCACGAGACTCGGGCTCGCGCCGGAGCAAGAAGCCGGTGACCGGGAAGCCGGCCACGGTGGCCAGCACGAGCAGAAAACCGGCGAGGTGCGGGAGCATCTGCTCGAAGGTGAAGAAGCCGTCGATCACGCTTCCAACGCCAGGGAGGCCCAGCAGAGCTGTGGCGATCCACCGGCTGCGGCGCGACAGCTCAGGCATCTGCTGAAAGATCCCGAACGCGCCGGTGATGAGCAGAAGCCCGCTGACGATGAAGGCTGCGTTCATGAAAGGTCCGGTTGGCCCAAGTCCCAGCCCGCTGATCGGCGGGCTGATCGGCGAATAGGGCGCGATGTGGACGCCCCACATGTAGTAGCCAGGGCTCACGAAGCCGAGGACGAGCCAGGCCACGGTCATGACGATCGGGCCGGCGTCGGCCCCGAGCTCGAGAGGCAAACCGCGCAGTCGCGCGCTCACTTGAACGCGAGCCTCACGAGGTCGACCGCCACGGCGATCAGGACGAAAAACAAGCCGAGGCCGACCGGCGAATCCCAGCCGCTCCAACGTTGCCCAGTCATCTTCTTCTCCTTTCTCTAACACCGTTAGGCGGGTTGGTGGTAAGGTTACACCTAACAGCGTTAGGAATGCAAGCGTCACTACAGCTTTTAGAGGAGAATTGGGATGTTGAGCCCGGAAGAGGAGAAACAGCGGGGCGGACTTAGCCGGGAGCGGCTGGTGGCGGCCGCGCTGGAGTTGATTCATGAAGAGGGGATCGAGGCGCTGTCGATGCGCGGCCTGGCCGACAGGCTGGAGGTCAAGGCGGCCTCCCTGTACTGGCACGTGAGGGATCGCCGCGAGTTGCTGGAGCTGCTGGCCGAGGAGATCCTGGGATCGGTGGCCCGGCCAAAGGCCGACGCCGCGTGGCGCGAGAGCGTGCTGGCCATCGGGGATGCGCTGCGGAAGCGGGTCGCGTCACAAAAGGACGCGGGCCGCATCCTGCTCGAGGTGCCGGAGGCGCTGGAGCGGAGCGATACCTTCGCCGACCTGAAAGCGCAGTTCCAGAGGGCCGGACTCCAGGCAGCCGAGGCCGCCGACCTCGCCCGCCTGACGATGATCTATGTAATCAACGGCCCCTCCCCGACCGAACGCCCGGCGGTGGAATCGAGGCCCGTCGGCGAGCCGGCCTTGATCGCGATCGACAGTGGTTCACGAGGCGTGGTGTTGCGTGCGGGCCCTACTGACATGCGGGACCTCATCCAGGTGCCGCATGAGCGCAGCGGCGCGTCGCCCGCCGTCGTCAGCGGTGAGACCGTGGTCGTGCGCCGTCTCCGTGGAGTAGGCCGCGGCGAGATCGAGCTCAGTCCACGCCGGCCCTGGAAGTTCAAGGTCCAGGCCCCGACGTGGAACACCTTGCTGGATGTGGCCGGCCTCGACGTGCGTGAGATCTGGGTCGACAGCGGGGCCGCCAACATCGAATGCTTTCTGCCCGCCCCACGGGGCATCGTGCCGATTCACATCTCAAGCGGTGTGGTCAACGTCTCGATGCACCGCCCGAGCGATGCGGCAATCGTCGCGATTGCGCACACCGGAGCTGTGAAGTTGAGGCTCGACAACTACGCGACCAAGGTTGCGGTGTTCGACGTCCACTGGCAGACCGACGGAGCGTCTGCGGCGCGTGACCGCTACGAGCTGGACGTGAGCAGCGGTGTGGTGGACTTCAAGCTCGACGCATACACGCCGAATGTCGAGCGAATCGAGCCGCCGCCCGTCGAGCCGCGCGAAGCGGGTAAGCCTGCGTCAGCTTTTGAGATATTGCTCGATGGGGTGGAGGCTCGCGTGAAGTCCCGCTAGCCGCGTCAGTCGTGTGCGTTTCGGCTAGGAAACCCGCATCCGCCGGCACTCGCGGGTTTGCGACCGTCGAATTTCCCGCTTCCGCCAGCATTCGCGGGTTTCGAATCACCGCCGAGCATGGGGCTAGGCCGCGTAAAGGGCCACCTCGACGTCGACGTGAAGGGTGGTATTAGACACCGGCACCAGGCGACGCTGTCCGCGGAAGTGAGGACACAACGATGTCGCTGGGCTAACGCAACGCGTCTGCTTGGTGCAGATCGCCGAGTGCGGTCTTGGTCCCACCCGCGACGCCCCGCGTGGTCCGGCAGTGGCTGCCCGTGTGGCATCAAGAAGTCTGACCAAGTTTTCTTGCGGAATCTGATCATTCACGCCAAAAGCGCGGGTCAGTCTAAACGTATGGTCGGACCAACAATCTCGAACTGGTTCGCGTTACGGAAACCACGGCCCACCACTTCTGTTGCGGGCCTACTGGCTACGTTGCGGCCATATCGACGACCAGACGGCTTGGCGATGCCAGGGTAAGGATTCGCAGGCACGCGGTGCCCTGAATGCCGAGGGCCCAAGTCTGGTAACCCTCGTAGTTCTGCACCTGCAGCGCTTGACGGAGGACAGGGTATTGGGGATGAAACTCAGTCGGACCTGAGTAGCTAGCCCAATTGTTCACTGAGGGCATCGTGACCGTCACAGCGGTGTTGCCTTCGAGGGTGACCTTGCCCCTCGCCCGCCGCCTGAATCGACCGTCGGGCCTTGCAGGCGTGCTACCTCGTAGCTCGGTACGCCGCCGCCGAACTCGATTACGAACCGGTCATAACCTTCATGCTGGCCGACGCTCACATCGACCACGGTCGAATCGGTCACGGAGCCTCCAGCCGAGTCTGCGCATGTGAACGCCAGCGCGGCGCTCGGTGCTGCGGGCGAGGGACTGGCCGCCGCGGTCGCGGTTGGCTGGTTGGTGGACTCGCCAATGATCCCGGAGGAGCTGCCGCACGCCCCGAGCATCAGCACCGACGCGAGAACGACGCCTCTCATGTCAGCCCTAACGCTGATCGAACCTGTCTCGATACGACCTTAGGCGACTACGCGCCGACAGGCTGCGGCCATCGTCGCGAGGAGTGGGTAGGTTCAGCGATCTGAGAGGTGCCCGCCGGCCGGAAGATCGAATTCGACGTGATGCCCATCGTGAGGCTGTGCTAGCGAGATCGCCGTCCCCACCACCGCAACGCCTTGGTTCGCCTTAGGGAAACTGCGGCCCACCAGACTGGTCAGTGTCCACCGTGCACTGGACTGCGTGCGACCCTTGATGTCGCGTACCCGCTGGACTGGCCGCAGCCTCCCGCTGGGCTCCATTGATAGGGCGTCGCCGCTTTCGATCCCGACCACGGACTTCAGCTCCTGATAAAGAACACCCCGGAGGACATGGTCTTGTTGGGCCGGTGCATGTCGCCCTAGGGCCTCGCGGGTTAGCGCGGAGACAGGTCGAAGGAGCAGTCCAACTTGAGTCACCGAGGTACGACCGGAACACGGGTTAGCTCAGAGGGTCGTTAACAACCAGGGTTCCGCGGCGCTCGGGTCGCCGGTAGCGTCCTCCGAAAAGTCCTGGAGGCGCACATGGTCTTTCTCGCCGGTGAACCTGACATCACACCCATCACCGACCTCATCACGACTTGGATCCATATCGGGCAGGCGCTCGTAGGGTCGATCGGCGCGCTTGCTTTCATCTTCGCGTTCATCTGGAAGATCACGGCGGTCGAGTCGAAGTCCGCGCTGGCCGCCAAGCAGTGGATACAGCGGATCGTCGTCGGCACGATCGGAGTTGAAGTCGCGGGCTCGCTGGTCAGCATCCTGACGAGCTCCGTCCCCGCTCGCTAGGAGGCGGCGCACTTGGACTTCAGCTGGGCGCCGCTTCTCGTCGAGGAGCTGCGGCGGATCGAGGGCTACCTCTACACGATCGTCCATCCGAACCTGATCCTCGCCAAGCTGCTGGATGACAGCGTCGGACTGCTCCTGAACATCTGGTTCAAGTTCGTTCTCAGCACAACGGACATCGAGACGGGCGGAGACTTCATCAGCAGCGCAACCATCCAGCGCTTCGAACCGAAGGTTCAGCTCGTTGCAAACGCCGCGCTCGTTCTCATCGCGCTCTGGAGCTCGTACCGAATCATGTGGGGGCACGGCCTCTTCACGCAGTACACCGCGCGCATCCTGCTGCCGCGCCTGTTCATGGCCGCGGTCCTGATCAATTTCTCGATGCCGCTGTTCCAGATGGGCGTCGAGGCGACGAACTCGATCTGTCAGGCACTGCAGAGCTTCAGCACACACGACGATCTGTCTACATTCGCGGCGAGCTACAACCACAACCCCAACGCCGGGACGTGGGAAATAGTCACCACGGCGGCCCTCGCGGCCGGTTACGGCGTGCTCGCCATCAGCTATCTCGTCCGGTACGCCATCCTGATCGTCCTCGCGATCACGGCGCCCCTGGCCGCACTCTTCTTCATGGTGCCGGACACGCATCACCTGTCGAAGATGTGGGTGTCGCACTTCACGACCAACCTCTTCATGCAGCCGGCTCAGCTGTTCGTGCTTTCGATCGGATTTGCGCTCGAGCACGACGGAGCGAGTCCCGTCCATCACCTGTTCGCCCTCGCGTCGCTCCTGATCGTGTTCAAGGTCCCGGGCGCGATGGGTGGAGCCGAGAAATCGGCGCACAAGCTCGAGTCGGTCGTGCGCTCCGCATTCGTCCACCTCGGACACGCGCTGGCCAAAGCGTGATGCGCCTTTTCGCCATCTTCAGCGCGGCACTCGTTGTGTGGCTGATCACTGCCATGCAGGTGCCGTCGCGTGAGCGGCTTCCGGTTGAAGCGGTCGTGCTGGGCGCTGTTGTCAGTCAGCCCTTCGGCTGCACGTCCCTCGAGCTCGAGCCGTTCGATGCGCTCTGCCCCTATCACCACATACACACGGGCATCGATCTCGCGGCCCCGCTTGGCAGAGAGGTCCATTCCGCCACTGCAGGGATGGCGTTTGTGGGCTACGACGCGATCGCAGGGAACTTCGTGGCGGTGATGACCGATTCCGGCGTGCGCGTTCTCTACTGCCATCTGTCGGCCTTTCGCGTGGCACAGGGGGAGGTGGTCGCACCTGGTCAGGTCATCGGCGTGGTTGGCGCCACCGGCCTGGCAACGGGTCCGCACGTCCACCTGCAGGTGAACGTCGACGGCAGGGCGGTCGACCCTGCGGCGTTCCTTGGGTCTTAACAGGCTGGGTTGGAACGAGCGATGCCAGTGCCTACCCTGGACTCAATTTCACGGAGGTGATGCGATGGTCAACAAAGTCATCCTGGTCGGCAACCTGACGGCGGATCCCGAGGTCAAGGCGACGCCCAAGGGCACGTATGTCGCCAACCTGCGACTGGCGACGAACACGTACGCGGGCAAGGACGAAGCCGGCAGCCGCAAGGAGCAGGCTGAGTACCACAACCTGGTCGCCTTCGGCAAGCTGGCCGAATTCGCCGGCCAGTACCTGCAGAAAGGCCGGTCGATCTACGCCGAGGGACGGCTGCACACGAGCTCCTGGGAGGACGCCGCCGGCCAGAAGCGCTATCGGACCGAGGTCATCCTCGAGGACGTGCAGTTCCTGGGCAAGAAGCCACAGGAGGCGGCAGCCTGAGCCCGGCCGCCAGGTACAAGAGCGGGCGCAAAATGTAATGTTGTAATCGCATTGGCGGAAGATATCCGCGCCTGGTTCGCTCAGCGGGTCCCCGCGGGCTGGTTCGTGGGACCACCGGAGGTGGTCGCGGACGGGGACGAGATCCTCGTCGTCGGGACCTTGCCCGACGTGGAGCTCGCGGCGCGCACCGCCGACGACAGCCGTGCCGCTGCCCGCGCTGCCCGGATCGAACGGTTCCGCGAGGAGACGCGAGAAGACCGGATCCGGATCGCCCGCGACGCCGAGCGGCACTTCCGCCGCAGGGTCGCCTGGGGCGCCAGATGCGGTGACCAGGAGAAGTTCTTCACGACCTTGAGCGTCCCGGTCATGACGCGCCTGCGAATGAACGAGAGGTCGATCCTCGACACGCTGGTGGCGGGCGGGGTCGCGCGGAGCCGGAGCGAGGCCCTCGCCTGGTGCGTCCGCCTCGTCGGCATGCACCAGGCCGACTGGATCAAGGGCCTGCGCGACGCCCTGGTGAAGGTCGACGAAATCCGCAGTAAAGGGCCACTGAACTAGTCATACCGGTCGATACTGTGTCGACCTTGGTCGCCGAAGGCAGACGTAAGCACGTGGTCGTGATGGGAGCCGGCCCCGCCGGCCTGACCGCTGCTTACGAGCTCCTCAAGAACGACGTGCCAGTGACCGTGGTGGAGAAGGATCCGATGCAGGTTGGGGGCCTGGCGCGAACGGTCGAGCACAAGGGCTACCGATTCGACATCGGCGGTCACCGGTTCTTCTCCAAGAACGAGGAGGTGGAAGACCTCTGGACCGAGATTCTCGGCCCCGAGCTGTTGACAAGGGGCAGGCTCTCGCGGATCTACTACCGCGGCCGGTTCTTCGCGTATCCCATCAAGGCCCTGAACGCGCTCTGGAACCTGGGCCCGTTCGAGGCCGCCCTCTGCCTGACCAGCTACGCGCGGGCCCGGCTCCAGCCGGTCAAGAATCCAAAGACTCTCGAGGATTGGGTGCGCAACCAGTTCGGCTGGCGCCTGTTCAACATCTTCTTCAAGACGTACACCGAAAAGGTGTGGGGCATCAGCACGAAAGAGCTCTCGGCAGACTGGGCCGCGCAGCGGATCAAGAGCCTGGACCTGTGGGTTGTGCTGCGCAGCGCGTTGCTGCCCGGGCGCAGGCCCAGCCGGCGTGGCGAAATCGTGACGACGCTGATCGACAGGTTCCGATACCCGAGGTTCGGTCCCGGACAGATGTGGGAGCGGGTGGCGGATATCAGCGCCGCAAAGGGCCATCCGGTGGTGCTCGGCCGATCGGTCGCGCGTATCAACCATGGCGACGGTCTCGTCACGTCGATCACGACCGCCGACGACCGCGGCGCGACCGAGACTCATGAGGGGACGGACTTCATCTCCAGCATCCCCATTCGCGAGCTGGTGGCGAAGCTCGACCCGCCCGCGCCGGAAAGAGTGCGGCGGGCGGCGGACAGGCTCGGCTATCGAGACTTCGTCAGCATCGCGCTGATGATCGACCGCGCGGATGTCTTCCCCGACAACTGGATCTACATCCACGATCCAGGAGTCCGGGTCGGCCGGATCCAGAACTTCAAGAACTGGAGCCCGGACATGGTCCCCGACCAGGCCAAGACGTGCCTCGGCCTCGAGTACTTCTGTTTCGAAGGCGACGGTCTGTGGACGATGACTGACAGCGCGCTCGTCGACCTGGCGACCAGCGAGCTGGCTCAGCTGGGCATCTGCACCGCCGCCGAGGTCTTCGACGGCGTCGTGGTGCGGCAGCAGAAGGCGTACCCCGTCTACGACGACAGCTACCAGGCCAACGTTGAGGTCGTGCGCGACTACTTGGCGAGCTCGCTGCCGAACCTTCACATGACCGGCCGCAACGGGATGCACAAGTACAACAACCAGGACCACTCGATGATGACGGCGCTGCTGGTCGCGCGGAACATCGCGAACGGTTCTGTGCTGGATCCGTGGAAGGTGAACGCCGACGCCGTCTACCACGAGGACATCAGGGTCGGAGAGCACGACCTGACCGGGCGTCAGGTCCCGGAGCGAGTCGCCGCGGCGAAAGCCTAGCCGCTGTTCAAGGCCGAGCAGTTTAGATTCAGGAAGCGATCTTGGGACGCGCGAAGTTAGCCGCGACGAAGCTGGCGACGGCCAGTACGATCAGCAGAATCGCGTGCTTGTAGTGGTTCCCAGGTCCTGATGTGAAGAGCTGCAGCGCCCCGATCGCGTAGAGAACAGCGAGGACGATGCAAATGACACCGAGGATGCCCAACCCCACCGCCACCGGGCCTGACTTCATCACAAATCGAAATGTAGCAAAGCGAGGCTGGCCAGCCCGGCCGCGATGCAGTACCAACCGTAGGGATCCAGGCGGCCGGACCGAAAGTAGCGCAGTAGAAATCGTGCGCTTGCGTAAGCCGCGAGGCCTGAGAGTACAGTTGCCCCGAGGTACTCGGCGATGGGAACGCCGCTGGATAAGAGCTGCGGCACTTCGACAATCCCCGCGCCGAGAAGCACCGGGGTCGCGAGGAGAAACGAAAAGCGGGCCGCCTCTTCGTGGCGGAGACCCGCAAGCAGTCCGCCTCCGATGGTTACGCCCGACCGCGATATCCCGGGCAAGAACGCAAGCGCCTGGCACGCGCCGACGACAGCCGCCGCGCGAAAGCTGATCCGCTCGGCGCTGGTGAAGTGAGCCTCCTGGTCCATTCGTGACTCATTCGTCAGAGCGGCCCGGCGCTCGGTGCGACGCCGCAGCGCCTCGAATCCCAGCATCAGAAAGCCGTTCGCGATCAGAAAACCGGCGGCCTCATAAGGACTCGCGAAAAGCGCTTTGATCCTGCTCTCGAGATAAACGCCGAGGACCGCCGCGGGAATCGTGCCGACCAGCAGCAGCATCGCCAGCCGCTCGGAATCGGTCCGCATCTCGCCGCGGATCGCCGCGGTGACGAATCCACGGATGATCTCCACCCACTGCCGGCGGTACAGCACCAGCAGTGCCGACGCGGTTCCAAGGTGGAGAAGGACGAGAAACGGGACGAACGATGGGTCGGACTGCTTGAAGCTCCAGTGCAGGAGGCTCGGCACGAGCACCGCGTGGCCGAGCGACGAGATCGGAAAGAGCTCGGTCGCGCCCTGCAGCAGGCCCATGAACAACGCCTGGGCCAGATTCACCCGCTAGATTGTCAGGCAATGCCGCGCCTGGCTGTTTTCAATCCGGCGGTGAGGACGCTCGACGAATCCGTAGGCCGAGCCAGGGCAGCGGAGAGGCTCGGCTACGAATCGGTATGGGTGACGCAGATGCCCGACGCGCGGGACGCCGCGCTGGTGCTGGCGGCCTACGCCAACGCCACCGAGCGCGTGACCCTCGGAACCGGCGTGCTGCCCATCTACACGCGCCATCCGACCGCGATGGCGCAGATGGCCGCCGCGCTCGACGAGCTCTCGCACGGCCGCTTCATCCTGGGCATCGGCATCAGCCACAAGGTCACCGTCGAGGGAATGTGGGGGCTGAAGCTTGAGGAACCGGTCGAGGCGATGCGTGAGTACATCACGATCGTGCGCACCATCCTGGAACAAGGAGGCAGCAGCTTCGAGGGCCGGCATTTCACGGCACGGGCCGCTTATTCCGCGCCGCGGCGCGCCGACCTGCCGGTCATGGTCTCGGCCCTCAACCCGCGGATGCTCGAGCTTGCGGGTGAGCTTGCCGACGGAGTCGTCCTCTACATGTGCACGCCCGCCTATGTGCGCGACAGCGTCGTGCCCGCGGTGCGCAGGGGCCGTGAGAAGGCGGGCAAGACGATGGAGGGATTCGAGGTCGTGTCGGCGGTGCCGGTTTGCCTGACGACGGACCGCGCCGCCGCCCACGACGTGTTTCGCAAGACGGTGGCGCGCTACGCGGACCTGCCCTTCTACCGAAAGATGATGGATGCCAGCGGGCTCAAGTCGGAGCTGGAGGCGGAGCGAGTCGGCGAGCGGGTGCTGGACGAGCTCGCCGGAATCGGCGACGAAGACCGGGTGCGTGACGCGGTCCAGCGTTACCGTGAGGCCGGCGTCACGCTGCCGGGGGTGGGTCCGTTCTCGGGCCATGCGGGCGCCAAAGGCTTCGAGGCGACGCTGGAGGCGGCGGCGACTAGCTGATCTTCGAGGCGGCCTGGCTGATGAGGTCGCGCGCAGCATCGAACTCGCGATGCACCGCCGCGTCCTCGGCACGCTCCAGGATCGAGGTCACTTCCTGCCAGCGACTCCCGTCGCGCTCGTGAAGGCCTGACCGGACCTGGCCGATGGTCTGGGTGGCGAAAAGCAGGCCACCGCCGGGGTTGTCGAGGATCTCGCGCGCGATGGCGAGCTGGCCGCGCGCCCAGCCCAAAATCTCGTCGCCGGGATGCGTGTCCAGAGGTTTCGGGCTGCTGACGTCGACGCCCATGACCCGCTTATTCTTCCGCAAGCGCCGTGAGGGGGTCGCCCGCCAGGCGATACACAGTCCACTCAGAGTTCGGTTTCGCACCGAGTCGCGCGTAGAAGCGGATGGCGTCCTGGTTCCAGTTGAGCACCGCCCACTCCATCCGTCCGCACCCGCGGTCGACCGCGATCTGGGCCAGGCGATGCAGCAGGGCGCGTCCTACCCCACGGCTGCGATGCTCCGGGTGCACGAAGAGATCTTCGAGGTAGAGGCCCGGCTGGCCGAGGAACGTCGAGAAGTTGTGAAAGAAGAGGGCAAATCCAAGCGGCTGCCCCTCATCCTCGGCGATCAGGGTCTCGGCGTAGTGGCGCTCGCCGAAAAGGAAATCGGTGAGCTTCTCTTCGGTCATCGTCACCTCGTGCTCGAGCTTTTCGTAGCGCGACAGGGCGCGAATGAGGTCGGCGATGAGCGGCACGTCTGCAAGCTCCCCGGTTCGAATGGTGAGCGTCATCGCTTCGGCCGGTCCTTCAGCCGGTACACGAATCGCATCGCGCCGTGCGTGTCGGAGAAGCTTGCGATCTTGTTGTCGACGAGGCCGGCGGCGAGGCCCGCGTCGATGAGGTCGGTCTCCCGAAGATCGCTCCGGCCTCCCTTCGGCCGGATGACCCAGATCGCGCCGTTCGGCTCGATCCAGGTCTTGACCTCCTTCAGGCGGCCCTCGAGGTCTCGCCTGTCGGTCGCGGCCATGAACACCAGGTCGCAGCGGCTTCGCGGCCGGCCGTGGATGATGTCAGTCGTTCGCTGTCGCAGCAGCTTCACGAAAGAAGCGTCCTCGATGTCGACCAGCGCGACACTGGCGCCGGGCTTGACCCCGAGCTTGTCAAGGAGTGGTCTGGTCGTTTCCGCCACGGACGGCCCCGAACACGACGACACCCAGCAGCCAGCCGGCGTATGCGCCCGCTACGGCGAGAGCGATCAGGGGGATCGGGTTGCCGACCCGACTCGACAGCAGGCTGCCCAGCCCGACCATGGCGGCAAAAACGACGGCGCCGGCGATTCCGCCGGCCAAGACACCGATCAGGGCGGCGGGGCTCCGAGGGTTCAGACCTCGATCACCTGCAGGTCTTTGACCGCGCCCGTCACCGTGCCCGAATAGAGGTGGTTGAATAAGAATCGGGTATCGGGGTGCCGCTTTCGCAGCTTGGTCGCGGCCTCCCAGCTCGTGTGGCTGAACACGTCGCCGGGCCCGGTCGCCTCGACGATTGCGACATCGGCGCCGTCGACGAGCCTGTCCAGCGGTGCGGTCGCCTCAGTGTCACCCGAGTACGCGACGACCTTGCCGTTGACGTGAATCCGATATCCGATGCTGCCCATCGTCCCGTGATCCAGCTTGACGCTCTCGTATCGGACTCCGACGGCGGTCCCGGACCCGCGGGCGGTGACGTACTTCACCTTGAACTGGGGTCGCATGACCCTCTTCCAGTCCGGTCCCCAGCTGACCTCCCAGAGCTTCTCCAGGAAGTCCGCCACGCCGGGCGGCCCCACGAACGTGAGGGGCCGGCGGTCGACGAAAACGCGGTGAAGCACAAACGGCGGCAGGCCGAGCGTGTGGTCGCCGTGGAAGTGAGTCAGAAACACGACCTGGATGTCGCCCGGGTCGAAGCCGAGGCGGTGCATATGCGGAAGCAGCGGCGCGCCGCCGTCCAGAAGGACGCGGCTGTCCACTACCACGGCTCCGTTGTAGCGGTCCAGCGAGAACGCCGCACCGCTGCCGAGGAACGCGAGCTTTACGCGATGGTCACCGCCGGGTTGAGGTACACGTCCTGGATTGCGTTGAGTAATTCGATGCCCTCCTTCATGGGGCGTTGGAATGACTTCCGTCCGCTGATCAGGCCCATGCCGCCGGCGCGCTTGTTGATCACGGCGGTGCGGACGGCCTCTTTGAGGTCGGTCGCGCCCTTGCTCTCGCCTCCCGAGTTGATCAGTCCGGCCCGCCCCATGTAGTTGTTGATGACCTGGTAACGGCACAGGTCGATGGGGTGGTCGGAGGAGAGCTTGTCGTAGACCGCGGGCGACGTCTTGCCGAAACCGATGACCTCGAAACCACGGTTGGTGTCCGGCAGCTTCTGTTTGATGATGTCCGCCTCGATGGAGACGCCGAGGTGGTTCGCCTGCCCGGTCAGGTCGGCGGCCGTCTCGTAGTTGACGCCATCCTTCTTGAAGGCGTTGTTCCGCACGTAGCACCACAGCACCGTCGCCATCCCGAGCTCGTGCGCGGCGTGGAAGGCAAACGCGATCTCCTGCAGCTGGCGGTCCGACTCCGCCGATCCGAAGTAGACTGTGGCGCCGACGGCGACGGCGCCCATCTCCCAGGCTTCTTTGACCGTCCCGAACAGGATCTGGTCGAAGTGGTTGGGATAGGTCAGGAGCTCGTTGTGGTTCAGCTTGCAGATGAAGGGGATCTTGTGCGCGTAGCGGCGGGAGACCGAACCGAGCACCCCGAACGTCGAGGCGACAGCGTTGCACCCCCCTTCGATCGCAAGCTCCACGATCTTGGCCCCGTCGAAATAGATCGGGTTGGGGGCGAAGGAGGCCCCGGCGGTGTGTTCGATCCCCTGGTCGACCGGCAGGATCGAGAGGTAGCCGGTGCCGGCCAGCCGGCCGTGGTCGAGCAGGGCCTCGAAGTTGCGCAGGACGCGGGTCGGCCGGTCGCTGTCCTTCCAGATCCGGTCCACGAAATCGCCGCCGGGGAGGTGGAGCTGCTCCTTGG
>Ga0137385_10001638_pt1 | contig 18939 bp, 16 predicted proteins | sample SagtaG_FD_104921 | JGI IMG/M metagenome (GOLD analysis project Ga0137385, IMG submission 104921) | Vadose zone soil microbial communities from Sagehorn Ranch, Mendocino, California, USA - Sage2_R_80_16 metaG | ecosystem: Environmental > Terrestrial > Soil > Vadose zone | place: USA: California... | reverse complement strand
TTGCGTTCAAGGCAGACGACCACACAGGAATTTCGAAGGAGTTTTACACCCGCATGAAGCGTTCGCTAGTTTTTGCTGTAATCCTGGCCTCGGGCTTCGCCCTGACCGCCGCCGCCCAAACGCCCGCTGCGCCTTCTGCTCCCGCTGCTGCGGCGCCCGCCGGACCGCCCAAGATCGCCGTCGTCGCGTTCCAGGTCGCCGTGGGCCAGACCAATGAGTTCCAGCGCAACTTCGCCGACCTGCAGAAGAAGTTCGATCCCAAGCGGCAGCAGCTCAAGGCGCTGAGCGACGAAGTAGACAATCTCACCAAGCAACTGCAGGCCCAGGGCGACAAGTTGAGCGAGGCCGAGCGCGCCAGCCGCACCAAAACCATTGACGATAAAAAGAAGCAGCTCCAGCGCGATGGTGAAGATGCTCAGAACGACTTCCAGCAGGAGATGCAGGAGATGTACTCCGGCCTCGCCTCCAAGGTCTACGACGTGCTGTCGAGCTACTCCCAGCAGCATGGCTACACGCTGGTTCTTGACGTCGCCCAGCAGCAGACTCCGGTCCTCTACGCCGTCGACTCCACCAACATCACCAAGCCCATCATCGACGCCTACAACCAGAAGTCGGGTGTGCCTGCACCTCCGACACCGGCCGGTGGAGCTGTCGCTCCTCCTTCAAGCTCACCACGGGCACCCTCTGCGGCGCCTAAGGCTCCAGCGTCCAAGGCGCCGGCGCCTCACTAAGCCCATAAGTGACGAAAAGGCTCCGCTTCGCGCGGAGCCTTTTCTTTTCTCCCAACCACAACCTGGCTTGGAACTTGCTCCAGCTTCGGGGCCGAATCTTACCGTGCCGCAGCACCCGGCAGGTGCGTAAAACGAGCGCAATTCCTGCCCTATCACACCTCCGCGAAGAGCCACTCCGCAGAACGCCGGATTTTTCCCAAATCACTCGCCTAAATTGTGGAAAAAACTGTGGATTATTGTTGGCAATCCAACTAAAAATCTCCGATTCTGCCTATTGTCAATTCGTGGAGATGTCTGGTACGCGAACTAAATGCTTATTATTCTATAATTTACCGCGCTAAAATTGTGCTCGTAAACCCTGAGCTCTGAAGTATCTTCTGCGGCTGTTTTTCAGCAGGTTTCCACAGTTCGTCATGAATATCATGTGACAACAGTGTGAGCCAAGTCACCGCAAACAGTTACTTCTGTTGATCTTCTCCTACCCGAAGCACCGCCAAAAACGCCTCCTGCGGAATATCCACTTTGCCGATCCGCTTCATGCGCTTCTTGCCCTCCTTCTGCTTTTCCAGCAGTTTGCGCTTGCGCGAGATGTCCCCGCCGTAGCACTTGGCCAGTACATTCTTTCGTAACGCGCTCACCGTCTCCCGGGCAACGATTTTCGCCCCGATCGCCGCCTGAATCGCCACCTCGAACTGCTGCCGTGGGATCAGCTCCCGCATCTTCGAAACCAGCAGCTTCCCGCGCTCATACGCAAAATCGCGGTGCACGATGATCGACAGCGCATCCACCGGCTCTCCCGATACCAGGATGTCGAGCTTCACCATCGGCGATTCCCATTCCCCCGCCAGCGCGTAGTCCAGCGACGCGTAGCCCCGTGAAATCGACTTCAGCCGGTCATAAAAATCCAGCACGATCTCATTCAGAGGAAGCTCGTAGGTCAGCATCACCCGCGTCGGCGTCACATACTCGAAGTTGATCTGCCGCCCGCGCTTTTCCTCCACCAGCTTCAGAATCCCGCCCACGTACTCCTCGTTGGTCAGAATTTTGGCGGTGATTACCGGCTCGCGGATCGAATCGATATTCGTGGGTTCCGGCCACCGCGAGGGATTGTCCACCTCCAGCACCGAGCCGTCGGTCATCGTAATGTGGTAGCGCACGCCCGGAGCGGTCGTGATGAGATCGAGCTCGTACTCCCGCTCCAGCCGCTCTTGAATGATCTCCATGTGCAGCAACCCGAGAAACCCGCACCTGAAACCGAATCCCAGTGCCACCGAGCTCTCCGGCTCAAAGAAAAAAGACGAGTCATTGAGCCGCAGCTTTTCGAGTGCATCGCGCAACAGCGTATGTTCGTGCGAGTCCACCGTGTAGAGGCCCGAGAACACCATCGGCTTGATGTCTTCAAACCCCGGCAACTGTGACGACGCCGGCCGTGCTTCATCCGTGACGGTGTCGCCGATCTTGGTGTCGCCCACGGTCTTGATGGTGGCCGCGAAGAAGCCGACCTCGCCGGCACGCAGTTCCGCAATCTCGACAGGCTTCGGCATCAGAACGCCCATCGACTCTACTTCGAACGATTTCCCGTTCGACATCAAGCGGATCCGCTGGCCTTTCTTCATCACGCCCTGCATCACGCGCACCAGAACTATCACTCCGCGATACGCGTCGAACCACGAATCGAAGATCAGGGCCTGCAGCGGCGCGTCAGGATCGCCCGTAGGAGGCGGCAGGCGGTGCACAATGGCCTCCAGCACCTCTCCCACGCCCTGGCCTGTCTTGGCGCTTACAGGAATGGCATCGGTGGCGTCCAGGCCCACAGCCTTCTCTATCGCCTCTTGTGTACGCAGGATGTCAGCCGATGGCAGATCGATCTTGTTGATTACCGGAATCACTTCCAACCCGTGATTGATCGCCAGGTACGCGTTCGCCAGCGTCTGGGCTTCCACGCCCTGGCTCGCATCCACCACCAGCAGCGCACCCTCGCATGAAGCCAGCGACCGCGAAACTTCATAGCTGAAGTCCACATGCCCAGGCGTGTCGATCAGGTTCATCTGGTAGGTGTTGCCGTCCTTCGCCTTGTACATCATGCGCACCGCGTGCGCCTTGATCGTGATGCCACGCTCCCGCTCCAGGTCCATGGCGTCAAGTATCTGCGCCTGCATCTCGCGCCCTGTCACTGAGCCGGTCAACTCCAGCAGGCGGTCGCTCAGCGTCGACTTGCCATGGTCGATGTGGGCAATAATTGCGAAGTTACGTAGGAAGCGTGCGTCCATGCGGGATTGGTAAAAGTGGCGCTTTCGTCGTCTGTAATTCTTGTCGTTTAAATGAAAAGGGGACGCTCTTCTCGATGCGCCTCTTCAATCCTGGAGCTGTCGTGCCTGGATCTGTCGTGGAGAACAGTGCTGAAGTGCCTTTTTCGGGCTGTCCTGCGCGTCCGCTGCGGCGGACCTCCATGGCATAGCTTATCATCGGCTAAGGGTCTTTCACTCAATCTACGGGACCTCATCGCGGCCGATTCCGTCGCGGCATGAATAGGCATGGGCTTGACTCAATATCGTTGGTTCTGCAGCGCCGCGCTGGTTTTATTGCTGGTGGGCTGCGATCCATCTCACTCCCCGCGCTCTTCCTCAGGCCAGCAGCCCCAGTCCACCGCCCCCGCTCTGCCTGCCGCCTCTGCCCCTCAAACGCTCGCGCCTCCTCTGCCCACGCAGCAGAACCTCCATCAGCGCCGAGTTCAGCAGCTCATTGACCAGGTTGAGAAAGCCTACGCCCAGGGCGACGCCGACTATCGCAAGGGCCGCCTGCCCGAAGCGAAATTGCAGTTCGATCGCGCCGTCGATCTCATGCTCACCAGCGGCATCGATTTAAAAAATGATCCCCAGTTGCAGGAGGAGTTCGATCGCATCGTCGACCAGATCAACGCCCTCGAGATGGAAGCGCTCAAACTCGGCAACGGATTCGCGCCCAAAGTCGAACCCTCTCCCGCCGATGTGGCCAGCGATGTCACCTTTCAGGTCGATCCCAATATCGTTGCCACGGCCAAGACAGAGCTAGCCACCACCAAGTCCGATCTTCCCCTCGTGGTCAACGAGTACGTTGCCGGCTTCATCAACTTCTTCGCCAACTCGCAGCGTGGCCACAACACCCTGCTCCACTCTTTCCAGCGCGCCGGCCGATACAAGTCCATGATTCAGCGCGTCATGGGCGAAGAAGGCGTGCCGCAGGATCTCATCTATCTCGCCGTCGCCGAATCCAGCTTTCAGCCTCGCGCTCTCAATGCGCGTTCCGGCGCCGGCGGCATGTGGCAGTTCATGCCTCATGGCGACTACGGCCTGGTCCGAAACGGCTACGTCGATGAACGCTTCGACCCTGAAAAATCCACCCGCTCTTACGCCCGCTACATGAAGTTTCTCTACAATCAGCTCGGCGATTGGTACCTCGCCATGGCCGCCTACGACTGGGGCGCCGGCAACGTGCAGCGTGCCGTGCAAAAGACCGGCTATGGCGATTTCTGGGAACTCTACAAGCGCAACAACCTGCCCGGCGAAACCAAAAACTACGTTCCTGAAATCTTGGCCGCCATCATCATCGCCAACCATCCCACGCAGTACGGCTTCGACGATGTCACCCTCGACCCGCCGGTGCTCACCGATACCCTCACTATCAACTACTCGGTCGATCTCCGCCTGGTGTCGGACCTCGTCGACGCGCCGGTCGATGAGCTGATGGCCTTGAACCCGAGTCTGCTGCGCATGAACACGCCTCCCGAAAACTCGTTTGACCTGCACCTCCCCGCGGGCACGGCCTCCCTCTTCCAGCAGCGCATCACGGGCATTCCCGAGAGCAAGCGCAACGCATGGCGCTATCACCGCCTAACCGCCGACGACACGCTGGCCTCCGTGGCGCGTACTTATCACGTCACAATCTCCGATATCGCGGCCGCGAACCAGCTGCGGGAAGACCAGGGCGTATCGGGCATTGAGGCGCTGGTCGTGCCGGTGGCCCCGCCCACCGTGCCCGCCGCTCATACGCTGCTCTACACTGCGCGCAGGGGAGACACGCTCGTGTCCATATCCGACCGCTTCGGTGTTTCGCTCGCGCAGTTGCGCCGCTGGAACAAGATTCCCGCAGGCCTCAAAGTTGATCCCGGTCGTCGCCTGCATGTCGCAGAGCCCGCTACCGTGAGGCATGTCAAAGGCCGCGGTCACCGTACTACCATCACGGCCGAAGACCTCAACCCCCACAGCTCCAACACAAAAAAAAGTTCGGCACGTTCTTCTTCAAAGACAGCGAAGAGCGATGGCTCTGCAGCGGCGAAAAATTCCGCGCATAGGCTCGCGACCGCTGCTGGCGCGGGTAAATCGCATTCTACATCGACAGCATCCGCGCACACCGCGCCTGGCAGAGCTCTCGCAAAGAAACAAAAATAGCCGGGGAGCCTTACTACATACTTGTCTTTTGTTAGTGTTTGCGTGCAAGCTATTGCTACAATTGCTTCCGCAAGCGGAGTAGTGTTCTCCGCTGCGCCAAGCAATCAAGCGACAGCGCCAAGCCGCTGGAGGCAATGTGATGGATGAAGTGCTCAAGATGTACGCAAAGAGTGGCGACGACAACAACTCCGAGCCCGCAGAGCTGGATCCCGACCACGATGAAGCGTTGGACGACGACGAGGATGAAGAAGTTGAAACCTCCAGCGTTCTCACCTCCTCAGACGATGATGAGGGAGTGCCTGAAGAAGCCAGTGTCGTGATCTCGCAGACACCCCAACCTAAGCCGGCCCCCAAGAGGGCCGCGAAAAAGGCTCCCGCAAAGAAGGCTGCATCGAAGGCGCCCGCCAAGAAGGCCCCGGCAAAGAAAGCCGTAGCTAAAAAGGCCCCTGCCAAAAAAGCAGCCGCGAAAAAAGCTGTGGCTAAAAAAGCCGCAAAGAAGTCCGCCGCAAGAAAAAGCACTACTGGCGCAAAAGGCGGAAAGGCCGCAGCCAAGAAGGCCGCGACCAAAAAGAGCGCCAGCAAATTCACTAGAAGAGGTAAACCGTTGGCCGTTAAGAAAGCAGCAAAGAAGGCGCCCGCCAAGAAGGCAGCAGCAAAGAAAGCTCCTGCAAAGAAGGGTTCGGCGAAGAAGGCAGTGGCCAAAAAGGCTCCGGCAAAGAAGGCTGCGAAGAAGTCCGCTGCCAAGAAAGCAACCAAGTAACAACAGGCAACGTAGCTCCAGGCAAGCAAAAACGCCCGGCCATCAGCCGGGCTTTTTTGCGCCCAAAAATAACCCGCGGCTCAGCGTCCTGCCACTGGAGCCGTTATCTGCCGCATGTGCCAATGCTGGTGGCTAATGTAGTCCTCGATAAGAAATTGCATGGTTACCGGCTCAGCGCCACCTACACTGCAAAGAGCACCCAGTCTCTCCTCCGGAATGCGATCTACAACCGCCGACAGAATGTCATGTTCCACATCCCACCACTCCAGCAGCGTCTTCCACGATTGCCCCGCGTAGCCATGTGCGGCAACCCATCCCTCCTGCGCATAGCTCGGACCCGCATATTGCCCATCAATCGCAGCCCGCACAAACCGCTGCCGGTTGTTGGCGGCCGAATCAAGCAGGTGGCCGACGATCTCCTTCCGTGTCCATCCGCCCTCTCGCCATGGCACCTCGGCAAGATCGGAAGGAACCGATGCAAGTGTTTCGTGCAATGCCTTCAATTCATTACGGAACCATTGCGAAAGCTTTGAATCCAATGGCATCTCCTTCTGTTTCGTCCACCTCAAACAGATGCGGCCCCGAACTCGGGGCCGCATTGAACCACCTTTCTGAATCCTACTTCTTCATCTCGCTCAGCGCGGCCAGCACCTCTTCCGAGTGGTGCGATGGATCCACCTTCGTCCATACCTTCACAATCTTGCCCTGCGGATCGATCAGGAAGGTATTGCGGTTGGCGATGGTCATCGGTCCGAAGTGGCCCAGCGATCCGTACTGATCCACGACCTTGTGTTCCGGGTCGGCCAGCAAGCGGAAGGTTAGCCCTTCCTTCGTGCAGAACTGCTTGTGGCTGTCCGGCGTGTCCACGCTTACGCCCACAATGACGGCGTTGTCGGCTTCAAACTTTGACAGGTCCCTCTGGAAGTTGTGGGCCTCGATCGTGCAGCCCGAAGTCATGTCCTTGGGATAGAAGTACAGCACCACCCACTTGCCGTGAAAGCTGTCCAGAGAGATCTGGGAGCCGTCCTGCGAGGGAAGAGTAAAGGTGGGCGCGGCCTGCCCAGCTGACGGCACCGTCTGGTCGGCCGCATGAACAGTCACAAACGCAACCGCGACCACCAGTACCGCGGCGATGGCAAATAGAATTGACCTTCTCACGAGAACCTCCTGGGTACAGGGAGCTAGGGAACGGGGAACAGAACACTGCGCAATCGGCTGTAACGTCGAGCCGGCCACGGGAAATCTGCTGGCATTCAGTATGGGCGCGCAGATGCCACGATGGCAATCCCGGACTTGTCGGCTCTCTCGATAAGCGCATCGCGGTCGAAAAGCAGCGTGCGCCCCGCTTCAACCGAAAGGCAGCTCGCCCCAGCGACCATCATCGTCTCCACCGTGCGCATCCCGATCACCGGCACATCGAAGCGCATGTCCTGCTTCGGCTTGGCTACCTTCACCACCGTCAGGCGCCGCTCCAGGGTCGTCACAGCGGCCGACTCGTCCCCGGAGCCATCCAGGGTCTTCATCAGTGCACCGGCGCGCTCGATGGCCGCATCTGTGCCTTCCATGGCCTCCACAGCCACGCATGCCTGTGCCGCCACCACTACGGTCTGCCCTATATCGAATCCGGCCACCGACCGCGCCACGCCGAGTCCGTACTCGATGTTCTTTCGTTCTTCTTCATCCGGCGCACGCTGCGTAAGGACTCCCTCCTGCGCCAGCAGCGGCTCAAGGAAGGCGGTTGAACTGATCAGTTCAATTCCTTCATCGCCAAGCACCTTTGCCACCGCGCCCAGCAGCATGTCCGTGTTCCGCGTGCGCAGGTTGAGCAGCAGCTTGGCCAGTCGCCAGTCCGGCCGGATGCTCGAGAAGATCTGTTTGTGCTTTACCTGCCCCGCCATCACCGCCATCGTGACGCCTTCCTTATGGAAGACATCGATGAGCCGTGACAACTCCCCCAGCGAGAGCCAATGTACGCTGATCTTCTCGTCCATGGCCCCGCGATGATTGATCTCCTCGTCGGTCTCTTCGCGAATGGCCGCCACGGTGACTGAAAAGCCCTGCGCCCGCGCCGCGTCCAACAGCAGGAACGGGAAGCGCCCATTGCCGGCAATAAGGCCCAGCTTCATGTCTACTTGATAACCCCGCGATGGCTGCGTTCGATGAACGAGGCGAGCACCGCCACGTCATCGCCCTCCAGCTCGCGAATCTTCTCCACCGCCGCCGAGGTATTCAGCTTCGATGTCAGCAGCAGGCGGAATGCCTTCTGCAGCGTGTTCAGCCGCTCCGGCGAAAACCCGCGCCGCGCCAGGCCGACCTTGTTGATGCCGAAAGCCTTGTTCTCCCGCCGCGACGACGTCAGCGAAAACGGCAGCACATCCTGGGTCACAATCGTTCCGCCGCCGATGAACGCATACTGCCCCACGGTGCAAAATTGGTGCACTGGGCTGAACGCGCCCACGCTGGCATGATCCTCGATGATCACGTGCCCCGCCAGCGTGGCGGAGTTGGCAAGAATGCAGTGGCTCCCCACCTGGCTGTCGTGCCCGATGTGCACATACGCCATCAGCAGGCACCCTGAGCCCACGCGCGTTATGCCCCCGCCCTTCGTTGTCCCGCGGCTGATCGTCACGCCCTCGCGGATGGTGTTCTCATCACCGATCTCCGTCTCTGTCGGCTCGCCGTTGTACTTCAAATCCTGCGGCGCGACTCCGATGGCGGCGAACGGATGAATGATATTGCGTGCCCCGATCCGCGTGCGCCCATCCAGCACCACATGCGAAACAAGCGTGCAGCCCTCGCCCAGAACAACGTCCGGGCCAATCGTTGAGAACGGGCCTATTGTGCAGGATTCCGGAACCACCGCCCCCGGAGCCACAATCGCACTGGGATGAATACTCACTCCGTCGTCCCCACCACAGGGATAGCTTCTACCGGCTCTGCGCTCGGCCGAGGCTCCCGCACCCGCGGCACCACCTGGCACGTCAAGGTCGCCTCGCACGCCAGCTTGTCGCCCACATAAGCCTTGCCCTCAATGCGTCCCGCTCGCGGCCTGAACGACAGAACTTCCACCTCGATGCGCAACTGGTCGCCTGGAGTCACCGGACGCCGAAACTTCGCTCGCTCGATGCCCGTAAACACCACCAGCTTCTTCTCGCGATCCGGCAGCTCATACATGATGATGATGCCGCCCGCCTGCGCCATTGCCTCCACCACCAGTACGCCCGGCATAATGGGATACCCCGGGAAATGGCCCTGGAAAAATGGCTCGTTAATCGTGACGTTTTTGATGGCCACCAGGCGCTTGGTGCGCTCAAATTCGACAATTCTGTCGATCAGTAAAAACGGGTAGCGGTGAGGAAGTAGACCCAGGATCTCCTGGATGTCGATCGTCATTCTCTGGCTCCAGACAGCAGGGGCGCATGCCGCACCACGCTCGTCAGGATTATATCCAACGCCGCGTTGGCGTCTTAAGTCGCAGGTTACGCAGTGCCATGCAGCGCTTCGTCGTCTGGTGCTTCTATCTCCAGCGCAAATCCGAGACGCGCCCTGCGCTCCGGCCACTCCCGCAGAAAATCTGCGAAATCAGGCGCAGGAGCGGGACGCTGGAAGTAATACCCCTGGCCGGCATCGCATCCGAGCTGCTGCATCACTTCAAGTTCTTCCGCTTCCTCGACGCCTTCAGCTACGGTGCGCAGCTTCATCTGCCGCGCCATGGCCAGAATGGTGTTGCACAGCGCACGCATGTCCTGCGAGCCGTGAATACCGCGAATGAAGCAGCGGTCGATCTTCATCGCGTCAAGAGGCAGGCGCTTCAGCACGTTGAATGACGTGTACCTCGTGCCAAAATCGTCGATCGCCAAACGAATGCCGGCCGTCTTTAACTGCCTCATGCGCGCCGTGAACAGTTCCTCATCATCCAGCAGCAGAGACTCAGTTACTTCCAGTTCCAACTGCACCGGCCCAATTGGAAACTCAGCCATCAGATCGCGCACCCGCCAGGGAAAATCCTGCCGCCTCAGGTTTGCCGCCGACACGTTCACCGCCAGAATGCCGGGCGCGATGCCCATCTCCTGCCACCGCCGAACTTCCTTGAGCGATGACTCCAGGCTGAAGTCAAAGATGCGATGAATCAGATTTGAGCCCTCGGCCACAGGAATGAATTCAGAGGGCGGCACCGATCCCCATTCCGGGTGGTTCCAGCGCATCAACGCTTCGGCGCCAATTATGTGTCCCGTGCTCAAATCCACCTTGGGCTGAAAAAATACCGAAAGCTGATTGTTATCGAGTCCCTTGCCGATCTCTACCTGCAACTGGTGATTGCGCCGCAGAAGCCGGTCCATGCCAGGCTGAAACGTCAGTACCGCAGCGCTCTGCGTGTACCGTGCCCGGGCCGCCGCCAGGCTCGCGAAACGCAAAAGATCCTCCGATGCGTTCGAGTCGGATGGATAAAACGCCACACCCGCCGCAACCTCCGGATTCGCCTCCAGTTCGCGCACCCCAAGTTCCGCCACCGAATCCACAACACTCTGAATCCGCCGCCGAGCGGCCGGGTCTGTTCTCGAAGCTCGCATCGAGAACACAAAGCAACGCCCGTTGAAGTGGCCCACCAGTGAGTCCCGATCCACGGCCGATCGCAGCGCATCGGCCACGTTGCGCAATAGCGCCTCTGAGGCCTCCCACCCCCATAGTGAGAATTCCCTGCGCAGGTTCAACAAGTCGATCCATACAGTCGCCACCTCCTGCCCCGGCGGCTCTTGCCGCACGAGTTCAGTGAGCGCTTCCTGAAAAGAAGGAAAATTCAAAAGGCCGGTCTGGATGTCGTACCGCTGGCCATAAGCCAGAATCTGCTGTCGCAGCGTATCATCCTCGATGGATTTCGCGATCTCTTCGGTCTGAAGCGGCAAAACAGCCTCCATGACTCCGTGCGTGGTCGACGTGTCCACGTACCCCGCGCGGTCGCGCTCCGTCAGCAGAGCGCCTCGTTCCCCGGAATGGATGTCGGCTTTTGCCATGCACTGGAAAAACGGCGCTGAATGCTGAGAGCACACTCAGTTCCATGGTTCACAGATCTAAAAATGGAGAAGCGGGGAAGCGTAATTGTGTTCGATGAACAACTACTCCCCTTTTCTACTATTTGGCGAATTTCGGCACAAGCCCACAATGGGCAGCACTATCTACCACCTCCGTGTTACTTACTCAGTCGATCGACACAGTAATTTATCCCGCTTCAGACGTTCCGGCGCTACTTCTTGATGCGATGTTCCGCCGCATCGACGCTCCAGAAATCGGCAGGCAGGTCGCGGTTATACGTCACCTTGTCCAGAAAGAGCTGTCGCGTCATGTCATCGTTTTTGAAACGGGTGATCGTCAAAGGCGTGGGAAATCCATCCACCACGTGATAGTCGTCGTACTCTTCCGCGTCGAGATTCTTGTCCTTGTAGACCGGGTCCCGCCACTGGAACGTCCGCCGCAACGGCAGGTGCGTCTGCACGTCCATCAATATCGTGATCGCCTCATTCTGAGCCGAGATCAGGGTCACCTGTTCCGCCAGGTGCCGCTCCGCAAGGTGCTGTCCCTCATACACCAGGATCGTCTTTGGATCTTTCAGCCACACCTTGATCGCCGTTTCAATCGAGTGATCCCGCCGCCGCAGAAAATCATCTACCTGGTCCTTCGGCAGCGCCTTCTTGCCCCTGTAGGTCACTTCCCACCCCTCGCGGCCCAGGTAAAACTGCAACACGTCGCGGTGAGCGGTGAACTCGAGCCGATCCTTATCCGGCCACGAATGAATATCCCATACCTTGATCGTGCCCGGATCAGGCGCACCGTTATAGAACCCCGCCACGTGCCCTTGCCGTTCCTGGCTCTTGATGTTCAGCCATGCGTCACCGCCGAGCGCCACCACCATCGCATCCAGTGCCTTGCGAGCCTTGTTCGCATTCTTCGTGGCCTCATCCTCAACCCCTTGGGTCGATGAGCGCTGCGCCTTGGCGTTCTCGTCCCCCGCTTGCGCCGATGGGTTTTGTGTTCTCGCAGCGAACGGAACCGCGATCATCAGAACCGCCACTACCAAAAATCTACGCATCAACTTACTCTCCCGTTACTGGGCCTTGTGTCAGCGCCCAACCTTCGTCGCGCGCCGATCGCTAGCTGAAAGCCGGAACTGACAAGCCCGGCTCATAAGCCGGGACTGACAAGCCGGGACTGACAAGCCGGGACTGGTAAGCCGGGACTTTATCCCACCGGCAACGTGAGCCGGGCTCTGCAGGCTGCGGAAAAAGTCGTTGCTTTGAAAGGGCATGGCTTTAGCCGTGCCGCAACTGCACCAGAATCAAGGGGGCTTTAGCCCCTGAGGGATGTTTTTCAGCCCCGAATATGAGTTTTTTCGCAGCCTGTCTAGCCCCTGAGGTATTCTTTCCAATCCATCACCCCACCAACACCGCTCCACCATTCACGTTCAACACCTCGCCCGAGATAAACCCCGCCAGCGGCGTACACAAGAACAGCACCGGCCCGGCGATCTCTCGCGCATGTCCCACTCGCCCCACCGGAATCCCCGCTGCAATCTTCGGTCCCAACTCTGGATGACCCAGTGCCGCTGCCGACATCTCCGTCGCCACCCAGCCCGGCGCCACACAGTTCACCCGGATTCCCTTCGGCGCCAACTCACTCGACAGGCTCTTAGTCAGACTGATCACTGCGCCTTTCGTCACGGCATAGTCAGCATGGTTGGCCTCTCCGCGCTGTCCCGCGGTTGAGCTGATCAGAACAATATGGCCGGTCGCGTCTGCTTCACTCCTCGATCTTGCCTGCCGCTCCATTTGCCCCACCGCAGCTTGCACCAGTCCAAATACTGAATCCAGATTCACGCCCATGGTGCGCCGCCACTGGGTCTCGGTCATCTCCGCAATCGGAACATCCTCGGCCGGCCAGATTCCATGATTCACCACCAGGATGTCTAATCTCCCAAAGGCATCTACAGCCGCGCCAATTAACCCACGCCCGTCTTCTGGAGTGCTCAGGTCCTGCTCTATCGCCACGCACCGGCCTTTCCCGCCGCACTCGCCGGCTAAAGCCTCGGCCTGCTCTTTCGCCTGCCGATAGCTGAACGCCACGCGCGCGCCCGCTTCCGCAAACAATCGCACCGTCTCCGCACCAATCCCGCGCGATCCACCCGTGATCAGCGCTACCTTTTCTTCCAAAACCATTCGTATCCCTGTCATAGGGCCAAGCTAATGGGTTGCTCCACATCAAGTAAAGCTGAGCATCCTTGGCGCGAAGCTCGTCGCCCTCTCGGGAACGTCTTCCTCCTTGAACTGCCCATCCGGTCCGAGACTCTACTGAATACGTTGGAGATTGCGCTGCGGGGGCGGCAACGCCAATATTCCGCCCGATATCCTGCCTACCTTCTTCGAGCACTTCATCATCACCAAGGGCGAAACAGAAAGCGGGCTCGGACTCTGGGTCATTTCAGAAATCATGAAGAAAAACGGCTGGACCTTCCGGGTGCGCAGCAGCAAAAACCCGCTCCAAAGCGGAATGGTGTTCTCTATCGTGATTCCAAAAATTGATCTGAACTAATCCGTACCCGTTCGCGGGTCGCCTGGCGTCAAATCGCCCGCAATACCCTGGCCGGCAGAAAAATGATGGCGCTCACCAATTCCAGCGCTCCTTCCACCGCAATGCCGACCAGCCGGAACGGCAGCAACAACAGCCACACAATCGGATACAGCACCAGCGCCAACAACGCCAGCGGCCAGCAAAACACAAGCAGAATGCACCACAACAGAAACTTGATCATTCTCGTTCCTCACGCGGGACGTACTTCGTTAGCAACCTTACCCTGATACGAAGCCACGTCCAAAATCGTTCCCGCCTTTCCTGGAAACGGTGCCGGCTTCACGGACGCACCGGGTATTCCTGCAGCTCTCACGCGTTTTGCAGAAATTATGCGGCCGTTGTTGCACACTCTTATTAGGGGAGCGTGTGGTGATCCCCGGAATCTCGCAGAATTGAGCGAGGAAGGGTGCTAAAGGTGCCATGAAGAGTACCAAAAGTGCCATTTAGAGCACCTTTTCTCAGCTTTTGAACCCTTTTCGCGCGGCAAAGTGGAGTTCTATGTCGCACAAAATAAACGTTATCACCGCACATTTACAGGAATGGGCACCCCCCTCCCCTCCCTTAATCGCGTTTTCCACAGGAGACCTTCCACAAAATCGCGAGGAATTCCAGACCTGCCGGGACGTAAAGATGGATCAAAACTCGGCTTCAAATTCCTTGAAGCGCCGTTCCAACTCCCACTGCGCCGCCGCCTTTTCGCTGCCTTCCAGAAACGCCTTGCATCCCGCCGCGGGTTTTTCCCCGCCCAATTGCGCGCTTCTGCAGGCCGCGGCCGCCGAAGCGAAATCATCTGGCGCTGCCCAAAGACTCTCGCCAGGCAAAAAGTTGTGCTCCAGCCCGGTACGCGCCAATTGCTTCAGGTCCCGGTAGCTCAGGTGATAATCCAGCGCCGCGCGCACATACTCATGCGTAATGTCGATGCGGCTCACTCCCTCGTCATCCGTCGAGAGCGCCACCGGCACGTGCGCGGCCCGAAAGAGCGGAAACGGATGCTCAGCGCCTTTCACTCCCAGGATGCCTTCATTGGAACTGAGATTGACCTCGATCATCACGTGCTTCTTTGCCAATTCCTTGAGCAATGAGTGTGGATCGTCCTCATACATCGCATCCACTCCATGTCCGATGCGCTGCGCATGTCCCACTTCGACCGCTTCGCGAATGTGAAACCGCAAACCTGCCGGCGGCACCAGCCCCGGCGCAAGCTCCCCCGCATGCAGACTGATGCGCACCTTCGGATAGACCGAGTGCAGGTAGTCCAGCATCTTCATCTGCAGTGTGTAGTCGCGCATCGATATGAAGCCGTCCTCCGGCTGCACAAAGTTAATACCGACAAACCCACCCTCGTGCGCCTCCATCGATTGCGCAATAGTCTCGAACCCCAACAGCGTCTGGGCAAACACCTGCTCCGGCGCAAAGCCGCGCAGCACCTGGTAGATGTAGCGAATCTCCACCTTGCACGCCGGCGCCGCCTGGGCGGTGTCGCAGTGCTCCAGCTTCCGCCGCGCTGCCTCTGCATCGCGCACGTTGTCCCGGTCAGCCGCCATGTCGTCCCGCAGACCATGGTCCAGAAGTGCCTGTCGCATCTGCGCAAAATTCACATTGGCTGAGTCGTCCGGCCATCCAATCTCGTGGGCAATGGTTGCCGCATGCCCAAAGGGCGGCGTCTGCATCAACTCAAGATATTGCTGATTCTGGGCGGCAGCCAGGCTGGCAGCCTCATCCACCCACTCGCCCGTATGTCGCTTGTCGATACCCCCAAATCGCCCAAACGTGGAGAAGAACTGGTCGTGCCCGCTGAACCCGGCAGTTGGAACAAAGCTGCGCATGGAAAACGCGTCAATCAGGCGGTCATAAAGGTCCTGATCCGCCGAACTCAGCACCCCCGACAACCTGGCCGCCGGCACCAGCGCCCCCGTACAGGGAGACTTCGTGAACTTCAGCTCCGCCGAATCCACGCACAGGCCGTCTTCCCCGGCATCCCGAATAAAGGTTTCCGCATAAATCGCGCCCGAGAGGTGCACATGCAGGTCCGCGCCCTTCGGAAATCCCGCCAGAAAGGCGTGCAGGGTCAAGGGCCCACCATGCACCGCCAAGTCGTACGCACGCGCCGCCCGACCTTCGCCGGCCGGCAACGGCCCCGCCGCGCTCGCATTTAAACTGAAAACGAGTGCGCCCGCAAGGGCCACACATCTCACAAAAGGTAAGACCAACCGACCAGAGTTACGCATAATTGCCTTCCAGTGTAGAGCAGCAGGGAAGTCTCAGCCCGCGAATTTCCTTCGTTCGGAAAAGGAAGAGTCCAGCCTCATCGAGAATCGAACGATCCCGCCCAGGCGCCATGATCGTTTCTTCGGGCGCCGATCACAGCCCGCGCCACATCTAGTCAGCCGGGCTTTTCACCCCCAGAGCCGCGTCACCAGGTGCCCCGGCGCGGAATGGCTCCGGATCTTCGCCACAAAAGAAGTCTGCGCAAACCGCCAAACCAGCCATGTTTGGCCCCAGCGCCGGGAGTTGGTATACTCACAGAGTTGTTGCAGCGCGCTGTAGTTGGATGATCCCACCCACCCGGCTCTCGCCGGAATCCTCGTACCGAGCCGCAACGCGAAAATTTGCACTGAGGCCAGATAGCTCAGTGGTAGAGCGCGGCCCTGAAAAGGCCGGCGTCGGCGGTTCAATCCCGTCTCTGGCCAGCATTTATAATCAGCTGCTTTCAAGAAGAGAGTAATATGCTTGCGAGTGACAGAGGCTTATTTCTGGTAACAATGCTGTTTACAACGACATAGCAACAATGATGTGTTCTGGCCGCAAAAGGCTGGCGTCGCTCATTAAGTCGTATTTTTCTAAATATTCTAAGCACTTAAGCTGGCACCAAAAAAGGGGGAATGATGCGCACGACCAATAGACGGCATCGCGAATTCCAAAAAATAGCCAGCCTCAACTTGCGGTAGGTGAAGAAGCGCGCTCTTCGGTGCCTATATGCGCCGCCATGACGAGGCGGATCGTATCGGGCGCCGACGGATGCTCATTATTGGGTTCTTTCTTGTGACGGGTGCCGGTCTTGCCTTCGCCTCTACAAGAAACTTCTTGTTCCTTGTGATTGCCGGAACGATCGGAGTCGTAAGCCCAAGTGGCAACGAGGTTGGGCCGTTTCTATCGATCGAGCAGGCCGCGCTCGCGCATGTCGTTTCGGCATCAACGAGGACGACGGCATTTGCCTGGTATACCTTGACTGGCTCATTCGCGACAGCCATCGGGTCCCTCTGCGGAGGCATGCCTCCCTCGTTAGTAAATTCAACCGGAACAGCCCCGATCAAAGGATATCGGGCCGTTGTCTTCGCTTACGCGGCCCTCGGTATGGTGTTGACAGTGATGTTCGTGCGGCTCTCATCGGCAACTGAGGTGGCCGCGTCCGAAGACCGCCTTTCAGGTCTTGCGGCCAAGAAGACTCTCCTCGGGATTGGACATTCGCGAGAGATTGTCCTCAGGCTATCGGGACTGTTTGCCCTGGACTCCTTTGGTTGCGGTTTTGTCGTTCAGAGTTTCACTGCCTATTGGTTCTACCTGCGTTTCGGTGCGAAGCCGGCCGCGCTGGGGGCAGTCTTCTTTGGAGCGAACTTATTTGCCGGGGTTTCCGCACTGCTGGCCTCCTGGCTTGCGTCACGGTTTGGGCTCGTGAGGACGATGGTTTTCACACATCTACCTTCGAACATTCTGCTGATTTTGCTACCGCTCATGCCCTCGCTTCGACTTGCGATCGGCGTTTTGTTGTTAAGGTTCAGCATCAGCCAAATGGACGTTCCGACGAGGCAGTCGTACACGATGGGAGTTGTTCGTCCTGAAGAGCGATCGGCCGCGGCCGGCATCACAGGTGTGGCGCGAACAATCGGCGCCTCCATCCCGCCGATGTTTGTCGGGCTCATGTTTGCCAAGCCGCGATTGATCAACGTTCCGTTCTTCATCGCCGGAGCTCTGAAGATCGCCTACGACCTTCTGCTCTATCGGCAATTCGTGGCAATCCCACCACGCCAAGAGGAATTCCGGTGATCACTGACATTCGGGATTTAGCTAACGGGCGTTCTCGCGTGACCGGTGGTAGTGGCCTTGGCCTCTCCATCGCGCAGGCCATCGCGGAGGACCACGCGGCCCAGATCTATGGACCTGAGGATTGGCTCAGGAAGCCTTGCGGAGCGTGGAGTAGTAATCGGCTACGAACTTCTGACCGTCTGTCTGAGGTGTTCAGCGGCCATCCACGCGATGACTGTCATCCTTTCCCAGCCCTCTATCCTAAGACAAACTGGCCGCAGGCATGGTCCGCCTCCGCTATGTTCTCTTTGCTTCAGGCGATGCTCGGCATTTACCCCTATGCACCGCTCAATGTCTTGATAGTTGATCCCCATCTTCCCGAGTGGCTACCGGAAATCACGGTGGAAGATTTACGAATCGGAGACTCCGCAGTGAGCATCCGCTTTGAGCGCAACAAGCATGGCAAAGGTGATTTCCGGATTCTCGATCAGCGCGGTCCTCTACACCTTCTGCGCCAACCAAGCCCCTGGTCCTTAACCGCCGGTTTCAGCGAACGACTAAAGGACATTCTAATGGGCCTGAACCTGCGCGATGAGCGAACAAATTGATTCTGTCCAACTACCCGCCATCACCTATTACGTTTGCATCGAAAGTACGATTCGCTTTAGCGCTCTTCAGGGCGTTGCCCCGATGGTCGAGCGCGTTCCTCTGGAGAAGGTGGAGGAGGCCGTCGCCAAGATGATGGGGAACTGTTAGCCGAACAGCAAGGGTATCTACCGCGAGGTGGAATCTGAAGGAAGCTGTAAGCAAATCTGCGGCCCGACGAACAGGAACCGAATAGAGGCGGCCTCATCGTAGTAGCCGCTGAAACCGGTGCGGGGAAGGACCGAACCTGTCAAAAGTGGATAGTTACGTTTGCTCTCTGAGCGGATTGGGTAGAAGTTCTTTGGGAACACAGGAGCCATTGATTATAGCAAAGGGGTCGGAAGTCCCGAAGCAGATCGAGGGTGCTGCCTATAAGACGCCAGGCGACATTTGGCACGAAACAATACTCGCTGGCGCAGATTGAGTTCTGCCCAGTAGACAGGAACCGCCGGATACCGAACGGTCCGTCCGGTGGTGTGGGAGGACGGCAGGGGCGACCCTGCCTCCTAGCCGATTGAGCAACTGCAAACTAGGCGTTATAAGTACCAGACGAGACGCGGCCGCCGCGGCCGGTCCAGTTGGTGTGGAAGAACTCGCCGCGCGGCTTATCGACGCGCTCGTAGGTGTGTGCGCCGAAGAAGTCGCGTTGCGCCTGGAGAAGATTGGCGGGCAGGCGTCCTGTGCGATAGCCATCGTAAAACGCCAGCGCCGTGGAGAAGGCCGGGGTGGGCAC
>Ga0137385_10001630_pt1 | contig 18986 bp, 12 predicted proteins | sample SagtaG_FD_104921 | JGI IMG/M metagenome (GOLD analysis project Ga0137385, IMG submission 104921) | Vadose zone soil microbial communities from Sagehorn Ranch, Mendocino, California, USA - Sage2_R_80_16 metaG | ecosystem: Environmental > Terrestrial > Soil > Vadose zone | place: USA: California... | reverse complement strand
GCGAGAGCGATGATGCTAAGCACCGATCATGCGTGACCCGGCGTTCACGCGTGATCGTGGCGCAAGCCTACTTCCGTTCCTTGACTTGGCCGCTGCTGTCGACGACCAGGGAAACGTCCTTACCGTCCTTTGTCGCCTTGACCGCGATGCCCTCGGCTGTCGATTTGATATCGCGAACCTGCGAATAGCCGGCCGCTTGCAGCTTAGCGACAAGTTCCTCTTGGGTCAGGGCCCGGGCAGGCTCCGAAAAGATGCAGGCCATAATCAGACCCCAAAGGGCAGCATGAGAGACTGAGCGCTGCGACATGATGGGATCTCCCTGTCTGAGCGGACTTCGACCCCCGACGGCGTATACCCATAGTTACTCAGAACGCGACCACGCCAACGGCAGTCCCGTCACTCACTCTCGACTAACACCCCGATACGGCGAAAGTTAGTTACCCGGGAGGTTCGAAATAATTTGCTCAATGCGTGGCAGTATCGCGTCACGCGCCGCCTGGAAATCGTCGATTCCGATCGGGACGTCCCGCCAATAGGTGATCTTCGCATCCCCCTTCTGTTCGGACGGCACCGGATCAAATGCGACAACTGCGCTCGCGCAATTCGCGTCGGCCGAAGTCAGCTCATCCGGCGGGTTGGCCGGGCTAAGTCCCTCGAGTGCCAGATTGTCCAAGATGCGAACGGGAATTGTTCTCTGTACGTCGATGCCGCGAGAGATCGCCACGAAACGTAGTCCGCGCTCCTCGGCAATCCTATTGAAATACGCGGCAGCGATTTGACTGTTTACCGAACCGTGGAGACAGACGAATACGATCGTCTGCTTCTCCTGGTTCAACGCAGGGAGATCCGCATGAACGGTGCTGTTCTGCGCGTTCGCTGCATGAGCCAGGAATGCTGCAAAGATGGCGGGAGCGAGCCAAAGCAACCTGCGCACATCTAATTGTCCACCCGATCGTCCCGAATTGCATCCTCGCCAAGCAACTCGGAACAGGCATCCAATGCATCGAGCGCCACCATAAAGCCCTCGCGGACTGTAGCCGGATCGCCGCAATAGGTTACCGTGTCAGTTCCGCCACTGTGCCCGACAGCTTCACTCTCAGATCGAACAAACGACGCAGTGTCAGCGGATTCGATGGCACCACGACCCATGCTGCCAGGCTCGGAGCCAACCGTCTGACTTTCATTTCGTGAGTTCTTGTCTGGCTTTCGTCTGTCCACGCGCAACCTCCTCGATCAACCGAGTGATGCGCAGAGCTTGGACGACTGTCGTCTGATGGGGAGCCTGCAGTCCCCAGTCCCCAATGTTAGACGGTGCTGGAGGGATGGGCAAGGCGCCCGGTGAAAAGCAGAATGCCAATCCGTCGGCGTCAGCGTGTACCTTGGCGTCACGCGATCTGCTTGCGGCTGCCTTCGGTGACCGAAGACTTCGGCTCAGATAAGGATCGGCTCTCCTCCGGCGGCCTGATATGCCGGAACGAACGCAGCAGTGCGATGTCGTAGGCGATTTTCAGGGAGCCGCAGATCAGCAACGGCAATCCAGAGAACGCTGTCGAAAGCATCGCGCCCGCCAGCACTGGACTGACCGACGATGCCAGGCTGCGCGGCACGGCGGTCACGCTCGCCGCTGCGGGGCGCTCCTCGGGGGTGACAACGGCCATTACGTAGGAGGTTCGTGTCGGCACATCCATCTGCGAGAGCGCCGCCCGTATGGACAATAGAACGAGAACCACCGTCAGATCGGGAACGACCGCAGCGACGATCAGACAAATGCTCGACGGGATGTGAGTAAAGACCATTGTGTTGATCAGGCCGAAACGCCGCGAAAGCCGCGCCGCGACTGGATATGAAAAGGCCGCAAGCGTGTTCGACCAGAAGAAGAAGAGGCTTGCTGCCGCGATCGACATCTCGAATCGTTCGAACAACCACAGAGCAACCATCGACTGCACCGCAAAGCCGCCCGCAAACGCATCTACGCTGAAAAGTGCGGCGAGGCGATACACGATGCCTCGGGAAGGACCGAGAGCCGAGCGGCTGGCCTGCTCCTTCGCTGCGGGCCGGGTATCAGGCAGCAGCCGGTATAGTCCGGCTCCGACCAATCCCAAGCCGGCATAGACGAAGAACATGGCCCTCAGTGCTGTAAGCCGCGGCACGTCGAACGAAACGAAAAGGTCCGGGGCCATCGCCAACAACGCCCCCACCGCGCTCGACAGCCCCCCTACAAGGCTGTAGCGCGCGAATATAAGGGTCCGGCGCTTGTCGTCGACATCGCTGGCCAGCATCGCATGCTCGAGCGGCACGAAGATGCCGATGTCGCCAGAGGACGGGTTGATCGTACCTACGAACGCTAGGATGACGAGGAGAAGGAAGCTGTCGAGCGTCGCGAAGCCTACGCCGGTGAGCACCATGATCAAGGCACCGGCGAGCAATAGACCGCGCAATGGCCGGGAGGACCCCAGCCAACCGACGCCCAGCGTGAGGATCGCGGTCCCCAACAAGGCGCCGGTGGCGACCACGCCGATCTGGAATGGGGAGTAACCGAGCTCGACGAGATACGCAGGCAGCACGATGGCCGCAAAACCGTCGCCCAGACCTCGCGCTGTACGGGCTGCGTAGAGAAGCGCTATGGTGGATGATCCTGTCGAGCGCCGCTCGCCTCCGTATTCGCTCGTCATTTGCGTCCTCGTTCGCCTGATCGCGCAAGCGGATTCGTCACGCACGGCAAGAGCGAGACCGTTGAGCTACTGTTCATGGTGGGAGAAACGGCAGGCATGTAGCGTCCTTCTCGGAAAAATCGGACGCGATGCTTGGGCATGTTGCCTCAAGGGGAGATCGCTTCCCCTCAGTGCAGGTTCAACGAAGCGGACACCCTTGTCAATCGCTCGTTCCGACGATGCTCGGCGGATCAGCTACCTCTGCTTTATCGCGATGTCGGCCAGCTTCGATGATGATCATCGATCATGAACGCGTGCCTATGTCGACCAGCGCGGGCAGTTCCCGTCAAATGAGGATCCTCCTCCCCAAGTTCCGGATGGTCGTGCTCGATGATGTCGGGGTCGTCGGCCGGCCACATCAACACAGCGGCAGCGGCCCCCGCCCCGGTGACCGCCGCCAGAACGAGCGAAGTGACGGCAAGCCCGGCCGACCCGCCGAGCCGGCCTGCCAAGGGGTAGGCGAAAAGCCAACACGCGTGGGATAGCGCGAATTGCGCTGCGAAGATCGCTGGGCGATCGGCCGCCTGGGCCGATCGCCGCAAGAGGCGGCCGGTCGGAGTCTCGACCGCTGAGTAGCCGATCCCAATGAGAAGCCAGAGCGGCAGAAGGATCGGCCATATCAAGTTTTGCACGGCGAGGCTGAGAGCCGCCGCAAGCGCCAGCAACATGACCGTCAGGAGGGCCGCGGCAGCCGTCATGACGGCGCGATCGGGAAGCCGGTCGAGGAGCCGAGGCAGCAGCAGAGCCGCGAGCATCGATCCAGCGCCGAAGCACGCAAGCGCAACGGCCACGTCGCTGTCAGGGCGGCCGAGAATGCCGCGCACCAGCACGACGGTGTTGACGAGAACCATCGCGCCGGCAGCGGCGACCGAAACGTTCAGAGCAAGCAAGCCGCGGAGCCGCGGCGTCGCCAGGTAGATGCGAATGCCTTTCGTCGTCCTCTCGAAGAAGGACCGGCCGGTTTCCGTCTCGGCATCGCGCGAGGGAAGACGAACCGAGACGACCAGAAGCGCTGACGCCAGAAACCCGATCACCGTCCCAACGAAGAGCTCGTTGTAGGAAACCAAGACCAATAGCGCCGCTGCCAATGTCGGGCTGAGCAGGTTCTCCAGGTCGTATGCGAGACGAGACAGCGAAAGCGCACGCGTATACTCAGCTTCATCCGGGAGGATGTCCGGGATTGTCGCCTCGAAGGTCGGGGTGAATGCGGCAGACGCCGATTGCAGGATGAAGATGAGAACGTAGATCTGCCAGACCTGGTCGGCGAAAGGCAGCGCCAGCGCAACCAGAGCCCGCGCCAGATCCATCGATACCAGGAAGGCACGGCGCGGCAGCGTGTTCGCGAACCCGCCGACGACGGGCGCCACCCCGACGTAGGCGATCATCTTGATCGCAAGCGCGGTACCTAGCACCGCGCCGGCTTCCTTCCCTGCAAGCTTGTAGGCGAGCAACCCGAGCGCCACGGTCATCAGACCCGTTCCGATCAACGAGATGACCTGGGCGCAAAAGAGATGACGGTAAGTTCGGTGGGCGAGGATGGAAAGCATCGCTCATTCCGCGGCGCGCGATAAAACGGGCACCCTGGTCGGCTCCGGCACCCGTGAGGCAAAACGCGCGTAGAGTGCAGGCAGTACGACCAGGGTCAGTAATGTTGCCGTCAGAAGGCCGCCAATGACGACTGTGGCGAGCGGCCGCTGCACTTCTGCGCCCGTGCCTGTTGCCAACGCCATCGGAACAAAACCAAGGGACGCAACCAGTGCAGTCATGACGACGGGCCGAAAGCGTGTGAGCGCACCTTCGCGGATAGCCTCCACCGGAGGGACGCCGCTGTCGATCAGGTTCCGGATCTGCGTCAGCATGACCAGGCCGTTGAGCACAGCGACCCCTGAAAGCGCAATGAAGCCGACGGCGGCGGAGATCGAGAAAGGCATACCGCGCAGCCAAAGCGCGGCAATGCCGCCGGTCAACGCCATCGGCACTGCGCTGAAGACAAGCAGCGCGTCGCGCGGCGAGCCGAGGGCCCCGAACAGCAACAGATAGATCAGGGCAAAGCAAGCTGGAACCAGGATCGTCAGCCGCTGCCGGGCAACGGAAAAATTCTCGAACTGCCCTCCCCAACCGAGATAGCTGCCGGGCGGCAGTCTCACCTGCTCTGCGACCTTGGCCTGAGCTTCCGCGACCAGTGAGCCGATGTCGCGCCCTCGGACTTCCGCGGTCGCAACGACCCGGCGTTTGCCGTTCTCGCGGCTAATCTGATTGGCGCCTTCCGTCTGCTCGAAGCTCGCGACCGTGCTCAGTGGGATCGAAGCCGCCGGTGCATTCGGATTGCTATGAGGTAGTGGAACGGGAAGACTCTCCAGCGCGGTGATGTCGTTGCGCAGCGTATCGTTCAGCCGGACCACGATCTGAAACCGCCGGTCGCCCTCGAAGACCAGCCCCGCCGGGCGCCCACCGACGGCCGTCTCGATCAGATCCTGGACCGCGGACAGGCTGAGCCCTCGGCGGGCAATCTCGGCCTTGTCGATCCGTATCTCGAGAAACGGCAATCCCGAGGTTTCCTCGACCTTGACGCTTTCAGCGCCATCGATCTTCCTGAGCACGTTGGCCACGAGGGCCGCAGTCTGCTGCATCTGCGCGAAGTCGTCGCCGAACACCTTCACCGCAAGGTCCTCGCGTACGCCCGCGATCAGCTCGTTGAAGCGCATCTCGATTGGCTGAGAGAAGCCGACCTTGTTGCCTGGGAGTTTGGTCGCCTCGGCCTCGATGGCGCGGATGAGATCGTCCTTCGTCATCAAAGGGTCGGGCCATTCGCTCTGGGGCTTGACGATGATGTAGGTGTCCGAGGCGCTCGGCGGCATCGGGTCGGCCGCCAGGTCAGGCGTCCCGGTTCGCGAGAAGACGAAGGCGACTTGCGGGAATTTGCTGATTTGCTTTTCGATCAGCAGTTGCATGGCCTGGGCCTGCGAAAGAGCCGTGCTCGGCACGCGCTTCACTTCCATCACGATATTCTTCTCATCCAGGGTCGGCGTGAATTCCTGGCCAAGGTGAGAGAAGACAACCACGGAGCCTGCGAAGAGGAGCGCCGCAATGGTCACCACAGGAGTGGGGCGCCCCATGGCCCACGCCAGAATGGGCGAATAGGCGTCCTTCAGTCGGCGGACGATATAATTTTCCTTCTCCTTCACCGGCTTGGTGATTGCAATAGCGATTGTCGCCGGAACGAAGGTGAGCGATATGACGAAGGCGACCGCGAGAGCGATCATCACCGTGAGCGCCATCGGCTCGAACGTCTTCCCCTCGACGCCCGTGAACGCGAGCAACGGGGCGTACACCAGGATGATGATGATCTGGCCATAGACGGTTGGTCGGATCATCTCGACCGTCGAATCCCTCACCGTTCGCAGCCGCTCGTCGTGGGTCAACGCGCGTCCGACCTCGGCCTGACGTTCGGCAAAATGCCGGAGGCTGTTTTCGGCAATGATCACGGCACCGTCGACAATAAGGCCGAAATCCAAGGCGCCCAGGCTCATGAGATTGGCACTGATCCGTCCCTGCAGCATGCCAGTTGCGGTGATCAGCATGGTTACGGGGATCACACATGCGGTAATGAGAGCCGCGCGAAAATTGCCCAGCATCATGAAGAGTACCGCGATCACCAGCAGCGCGCCTTCGGCAAGGTTCGTTGCGACCGTATGGATCGTGGCGTCTACGAGTTGGGTCCGATTAAGGACGGTGCGGGCATGGATCCCGGGCGGCAGCGTGCGGCTGATCTCTTTGATCTTGGCATCGGCCGCGGCGGCAACCGTCCGGCTGTTCTCGCCGATCAGCATCAGAGCGGTACCGAGCACGACCTCGCCGCCATTCACGCTGGCGCTTCCCGTCCTCAATTCCTTTCCGATCACCACGTCTGCAACGTCCTTGACGCGGACTGGTACGGCGCCACGCGTCGTTACGACGATCTGAGCGATGTCATCGACATTCTCGACGCGCCCCGTAGCCCGGACGACATAGCCTTCGCCGTTCTGTTCGATATAGTTAGCACCGCGGCTCGCGTTGTTTGCCTCAATGGCCACGATCACCTGCTGAAAGGACAGCCCGTAGGCAATCAGTCTCTGAGGATCAGGCTGCACTTGGTATTGCTTGACGTAGCCGCCGATAGCGTCCGCCCCGGCGACGCCTGGCACCGTCTTCATCTGCGGCCGCACGATCCAGTCCTGCACGGTCCGCAGGTAGACCGTTCGCTGAAAATCGTCAGCCAAGCGCTGGCCCTCAGGCGTCAGATACGTGCCGTCGCTCTGCCAACCGGGCTGGCCGTCGAGAACGGGTGCGGTGGCACCAGGCTTTCCGTATTCGACGGCCCACCAGTAGATTTCGCCGAGCCCCGTAGAAACGGGTCCCATCTTGACGTCGACCCCAGGCGGCAATGAGGACTTGGCCTCATTGATGCGCTCGGAGACCAACTGCCTTGCGAAGTAGATGTTGGTACGGTCGGCAAAGACAGCCGTGATCTGGGAGAATCCGTTTCGCGAGAAGGAGCGCGTGGACTCCAGGCCAGGCATGCCCGCAAACGCCGTCTCAAGCGTCACGGTAACCTGCTTCTCGATCTCCAGCGGTGTCAGCGCTGGCGCAAAGGCGTTGATCTGGACCTGCACATTGGTGACATCGGGGACTGCGTCGATGGGAAGCTTCGTCATCGACCACGAGCCGGACGCCGCAGCAGCCAGGACGGCCAGGAGAACCACCCAGCGGCGACGCACAGAGAACTCGACGATCCGCTCGATCATCCGTCAGTCCTCGTCCGCAGGCTTGGATAGCTCAGCCTTGAGCGAAAAAGTATTAGTCGTTGCGATCGTTTCGCCCGCGGCAAGCCCGGAGACGATCTCTACAGTCGGGCCGTCACGCTCACCGACTGTCACCTCACGCTTCTCAAAGCCTTCGGACAGCCTGACAAATACCACCTTGCGTCCCTCGACGTTCTGAAGCGCTGAAATCGGGGCCACCACAGACACTTGTCGTTCTTCGATCGGGATCGACGCGGTCACAAAGGACCCTGGCCGCCACGCCCGCTGCGGATTATCGAGAGCGGCAACAACGCGCGCTGCTCGTGTGTCCTTGTCAAGCAGCGGACTGACAAAGATGATTTTCCCGTTGCCGACTGCGCTCCCCCCACGCACCGAAACACTCGCGCTCTGCCCCTCCCGCACCGAAGTCAGGTCGGCAGAGCTCACGGTCATCTCGATCCACACACGGCTGAGGTCGACGATGACAAAGAGCTCGGTTTCCAGGTTGTCGCGCCCGACCGCGGTACCGAGCTCGACCTTGCGATCGACGAGTCGCCCGGAAATCGGCGCGCGGACGTTCTGCAGCCGCAAGGTGCCTTCCGGCGCCTGCGGGATGCCCGCGATCTCATTGTCCTCGATGCCGAGCGCAAGCAGCTTCTGCCGAGCAATGTCGAGCCGCATCGCTGTCTGCGCAGCAGCGTTGCGCGACTTGATGTACTGTTGTTCGGGCACGGCCCGGCCCTCCGACAGCGACTTGTCGCGTGCGGTCAGATCCTGCTGCAGCTCGTTGGATAGCCTGGCCGAGAGATACTCGCTTTTTGCATCGGCGACCTCTCGACTTTCGAGCGCGGCCAGCATCTCGCCCTTCTCGACGTCATCGCCAATATTCTTGCGCAGCTCGGCAACTGTGCCCGACAGCTTTACTGATACATGGGCTACACGATCCGAGTCCGGAACAATGGTGCCGGGAACCGCCAAGCGTTTGGCGACAATGCCCGACCCTACCTTGGCTTTGCCAATCCCGGCGAGTGCGATGCGATCGTCATCCATGCGGATAATCGGCCGCTTGGCGGTTGTCAGCGCGATTTTGCTGTCCTGCTTCGGCGCGCCGGCAATGAGAACGCGCGGTCCTGTCGCGCCCAATCCCCAGACGGCGAATGCTACACCGGCTGCGAACACCGCGACCAAGGTGATCGGTCGGAGAGACATGCTAGTGTCTTTCGATAATGCCGCCGCGCGGCATCTTTCAGAGATAGCGGGAAATCGCCTTGAATTCGGCGAGCACGTTCTTTGTAGCCTTCGAGGGCCCACCGTTCGCCGCTGCATCGAGGCAATGATCCACGTGATCGTGGATCAGCGCCTTCTTAGCCTCAACGATCGCCTTCTCGACCGCATAAAGCTGCTGCGCCAGATCGAGACAGGTGCGTCCCTCTCCGAACATCTCGATGACCCTATGGAGATGTCCCTCGGCCCGTTTCAGCCGCTTGACGATCTCCGGATGACTTTCGTGGACGTGCTCCTTGCTCATGGCACATCCTATCCTCCCCGAGGGGATCTACAAGTGCGATGTTGCTGCCCAGATTGCCTGGTTCCATCGTTCAATTTGTCAACGAGACGGATTTGCCGGAAGAGCGGACTGCCAAATAATTCGCACAATGCCCGACCGCGGACCGGACATATAAACCTTTCCTATGCCCGCGAGGCTCTGAACATTGCTCTGATCGCACGAACCCGTGGAGCATCGCAGAATACGGTCCAAAGCGGTAACGCCGTGGTGTATTCACCGTTTTTGACAGTTTGCAGAGTGATAACTCATGCTTCTGAAATGCAGGGGTCCAGGCAGCGCCCTCGCCACGAGATTTGGAAACCACGCGCCGGTTTGCGGGTCCACGAACACAACAAGCATCATCCCATTCGAAGCATTGAGATTAGGCCCCACGGGGGTGACTTGGTATTGTGCGCCGCTTCATAACATTGAAAAAAGGGATTTCTCCACAAGCAGGAGTAGAAATTCTGCACCGAAAGATTGCTTTTGAACAAATGATGAACAGAATGACGCGATGGCAAAGAAGAAGGGCAAAGAAACCTACAAACCGCCGGCAATCGCCCCGCCCGCGAGTACCGGCAACGCCGGGCCTCACTTTGAGGCCAAGGTCGGCGCGTTCTATCTGTTGTCGCTTCTCGCCGCGAGCGAGCCGCGCGGCTTGCCCGGCGCGACCGTTCGTACGGTTGAGTTGCAGCGGCGGCTTGATGAGCATCCTCTCGACGATGTCATTGTCCAAGCCATCAATGCCGATGGCTCGCCGGCTACGCTCGAAGTCCAGGTCAAGCGCTCGCTGAAATTCACAGCGTCGGATCCGGAATTCAGGGACGTTGTCGGGCAAATCGCCGACGCCGCGAAGAAGCCCGAGTTCAAAACCCAGCGTTATGAACTTGCCGTTGCTATCGCACGGACGACGACGCGCATCGAATTCGTCTGTCAGGAAGTTCTTCATTGGGCGCGTCAACTGCCGGACGCGGCGTCCTTCACGACGCATATGAAGCGCCGGAATTTCGCGTCGGAGGAGATGCGCGACTTCGTTGACGTTTTCCGCGCCAATCTCGCCGAAGTCGGCGCACCGACCGACTACGAGACGGTCTGGCAACTGTTGCGCCATTTTCAGATTCTGGTGTTTGACTTCGAGTCTCCCGGTTCGGACTATGAACACCGAGCTCGGGAACGCGCGCGATCGGTGTTGGAGCCCGCGGAACGTCACCGCGCCGCCGACCTGTGGGCAGTCCTGCTTGACCATGTGGGTGCAAGTGCCCGCGCCAGCGGTGCCCTTGAGCGCAAGCCCCTTTCGACGGTACTGCAACAGCAGCATAGGCTTCTCGTCAACCTGCCGGACGATGTGCGGATCGTCAACGACCGCCTCGGGGACGAAGCTCAACGGGTACTGGCTGAAATCCATGATGAAGTTGGCGGCGTTCGTTTGGCGCGCACCGAGCTCGTCGAGCATGCCCATCAGCACCTAAATGATCACCGCATTTTGCACATCGTCGGAGCGCCCGGCTGCGGCAAGTCCGCGGTCATGAAGCATCTTGCGCGCCGGCTTCAGCTTGAGGGCCGGATCATTGCGTTGCGCAACGGGCGGGTTACGCCGGGCGGATGGCAGCCGATGGCTCACCTCATCGGATGCCAAATGTCGCAAAGCGCCTTCTTTAATGAACTGGGCTGCGGTGGTGGAGCGGTCCTGTTTATTGACAACATCGATCAGATTGAAGGCCCTGCGGAGTGGGCCACCCTTTCCGATCTGATGACCGCCGTTCTTAAAAGTCCAGGCTGGCGCGCCGTCGTAACCGGCGGTCTTGGCAGTGACGAATGGAAGACCAAACTGCCTGCGGTCGTAAGAGCCGCAGACATTGCGACGTTGGAGGTCGATCCGATCTCGGATGACGAGGTCAACGCACTTTCTTCAGAGAACATCACTCTCCGCCTCATTCTCCATTACGATCATCCCGCCAAGAGCATTGCGCGGAATCTTTTTTATCTGTCGCGGCTGGTCGAAATTGGGGCGGGCAATGCCGAAGCTGCCGCAAAGATTGCATCCGAACTCGATCTTGCCCAACTGTGGTGGCGCTATGCCGGCGGGCGAGCCGAAGACACTGGACGCTTTGCCCGTCTGAAGTTAATGCGAGTGCTGGGATCACAAGTCATCGCCGCTCCAGGGCGTTCGACATTCAAGGTTGACGAACTCGATTCACCGACGCTGGTCGAGCTTTTGAACGTTCACAGCCTGCACGAGGTCATCAAAGGCGCCACGATTTCATTTCGGCACGATGTTCTGCGCGATTGGACCGTCGGCTTCATGCTCCGTGACGATAAGGAGCTTCTGGAGAGGCTACCCATGAGCGCGCCGCTTCCAGCTGGCCTGAGCCGCGGGCTTGAAATAACGGCGCGGCTCGCTCTCGCCGCCGACAACCATGGGACGGCCTGGCTGGAGTTGCTGACCACGGTCGAGCGTGAAGGATCGCATGGCAGCTGGAAACGGCCAATCCTGTTGGCACTGACTCGATCGGAACACGCGCTCACCCACATTGTGAGCCTCAAGACGGCGCTGTTGGAAAACGACGGACGGCGGTTGAGCGATCTTATCCGTCTGATGATCGCTGTCGATTCCGTACCGCTTACAAAGCTCATGGCGAAGCTCCAGCCTTCGACACCTATCCCCAAGGGCATCGATGATCTCGTTGTGCCAAAAGGTCTGGGATGGGCCTGGCTCGTCTTGTGGCTTGTGGCGGAAGCGACATCGTTGCCCTCGAAGCTGATCCCGGACGTCGTGAAGGTCTTTCAGGCGTGGCTCATCTCTTCGCAAAATGACAACTTCAAAATCAATAGCGAGGTTGTTCGTCTCTTGTTTGAATGGCTCGCCCTGATCGAAGATCAGTTGGCGCCGGGCGTCTATCAGCGCATCGAGGACGCGCCGCCTCCGCTCCACATTCCCCATATGCGCGATGTTCGCGATCGGATTCAGCTGACCGTGTTCACCAATGCCCGCAAAAACCCGGCGGCGGCAGGGAAATACTTGTCCGGCCTCGCATCCACGCGGGTCGGCTATCATGATCAGCGGACCATCCTGACATCACCGGGTACTCTGGCCGGCGCCGCGCCCAAAGAATATGTCGACTTTGCGCTCGGGACGATCATCGAAAAAGACGATCCTGATGATTGGCATTCCCGCCGCAATCGGTATGGCCCATTTGGAGCGCACGATCATCTTTATATGCGGCCGTCGCCCAGCGCGGGGCCCTTCCTTGATCTTCTGGAGCATGCGCCGGCCGAAGGACTCCGCCTGATCCGCGGACTCGTCGAGCATGCGACCGAGTGGCGGCGTCAGCATTATCGGGACGATCGCCGGTTATTCCCGAGGCTAACCATCCCGTTTCCGGACGGGCGTAAGTCGTTTGAGGGCGATTGGAGCGTCTACTACTGGGTTCGTAGCATCGCACCTTCCATCGTCACGGCCTCCGCCCTGATGGCGCTGGAAGCGTGGGGACACCAACAGATCGAGGAAGGGCGGCCCTTTAACGAGGTTTTGCACGATGTGCTCGGCCCGGACGGCTCGAGCATTGCATTTGTCCTTGTCGCCGTTGACTTGATCTTGTCTCACTGGTCCCTTTCGCGCGACCATGCCTGGCCGTTTGCGGCAACGCCGGAGCTGCTCGTCTTTGATGGCTGGCGACACACCCGCGATACAACGGGGGTCGATCGCCTCGGCGCTCTCGATGGAGGGGTCGAAATCGGGCGCGTCAAGCGCAGTGATCTTGATGCCCGTGCGTCGCGTCGCGTGCGTCTGGTCAATACTTTCGGCGTTTATGTGTTCGGCCCAGCCGAAAGTCTTGCGGCCTTGCGCGCGGCGCTCGAACAGGCCTGCCTTGAAATAACGCAGAGCCCTGCCGATCCCGACGAAGATCCGATCAATGGCCTTCGGGCGACGGCTGCGCGCGCGTTGCGCATGACCGACGCCGCGAATTGGCCGCTCGTCAAAGTTCCCCTCGAAGCCGGCACCGAAACCGACGTTTATCAGTACCAGACCGACCCCGCTGAGCAGCAACGTGTCGATGAGTTATGCGCACGTTCAAGCGCCGACCAGCAGCATATGAATGTGCGCCTTCGGGTGCAACGAGCGCTTCTGGACCCGGGCCAATCGACGCCGGCGATTGTCCTTGAGGGAATCGAATGGGCAAAAAGACAGTCGGTGCCGATCGACGAAGCTGCTAGCGATGACGATGATTTCAACAAAGAATGGGATCGCCGGGCCGTTATCATGAGCGCCGCGCTAGCCGCACGTGACTATGAAGGCGCCGATCGGGAGAGCGTGGCCGACTGGGCACGCAGTCTTCTGTTGGCTGCCGCAACGCGGCCCGACAAGGAATATATCGGCAATGAGCAGATCGAATACAATGTGACGGCCCTCGCGACGGTTGGATTGGTCGCGCTCTATCTCAGGACCGGTGACGTTGCTCTGCGCGATCTGCTGCTCAAGCTGGCCACACATGGACATCAGGCGGTGCTGCACGCGCTCGGCAAGCAATTCGTAAGTCTTGCCGAAAACAATGAAGCGCTTGTACGCGCGCTTATCCGGATCACGATGAAGAGCAGTATCTATCATCGGCGAACCGAATTCGACGAAGATACAAGCGCGCTAAAGACGGCGCATCAGGCCGCGATTGATGAACTTGTTCAAGCTGAGAAGCGTGCGCTCGCAGGTGAAGCCGACGAACCAGCGTGGACGATGTTGCCTTCCTGGGGACGGCGACCGCGTCGCCGCCTCAGTTTGCCGGGTGGCACGCCCGTTAAGAAGAAAATCCTGGCTGCGCCACCTGACGCTTACTTGGATGAACAGAGGCTGGGAGCTTTAGTCGGTCATCTTGTCCTTTTCACCCCGGGCAAAATACCGCCATGGCTCGTCTCGCTCACAAATCATCTCTTGGCGTGGACGATTGACGCGAACGCCCCGGCTGAAGACGATGATGGGGACAACGACAATCCGCCTCGGTACTGGAATCGCGATTTTTTCGACTTCGCGGGGGTTCTCGCCGTCGCGCTGCCGCATGATGAAACGGCGACAATGTTTATTGAACCCATCATTAAGTTTGGGGAGGATGCGTTCCATGAGACAGCAGCGTCCTTCTTGCGCGGCTTTGATCGGGCCACGCTGGCAATCAACACCAAAAACCCCCAGAAGCCGGACGAGGTTCGAGCGTTGCTTGCCGAGCGCTTGAAGCGCACCTGGAACTATCGGCGCTTCGGGCGCAAGAAAACCTTTACGTGCGAGTCCCATGCCGGCGACACATGGACCGCGATGTTCTATCAACCGCCGTTCTTCATGAGCAGCGGACAGACCATTCTTCCCGCGAATTGGGGCGGCCTCGACAGGACGATCAGAATTCTGACAGACTTGGTCACGGGTGCGCCGACGTCCGGCGCTATGGCCGTGTTGTTTTTGAATCTGCTCGACACGTCGCCCCGGGCGGCGCTGATCCCGTTTGCTGTAGAGGCTGCGTCGGCCTGGACCACCGCTTATGCTACCGATACAAACTTCTGGTCAGAGCGCGATATCGGTTCTCGCCTGTGCTCGTGGCTCGGTCGCACCATCAGCGAAGATTCAGCGAGTCACGAAAAGATCGAGGATCTACGCGGCCCTCTCTTCAAATGCCTCGACGTCCTCGTTCGGTCAGGCGTTTCGCAAGCGAGCGAAATAGAAGGGCGCATCATCGCGATGGACCCGATCGGTTAGCCGGCTAGATCCGGGTCGACGCTCTCGTCGAAAGGACCGCAATGCTCTGCGAAAGGGCATGTTGGGCATTTCAGGCTCCCTTCCTGCTGGGCCTCATGGCAGAAGTAGCAATCAGGCTGCAATGCCAATCAACCGCCGAGCAAGCGCTTGCTGAAGCATTGTCCTTAATCGAGCAGACCGGCGAGCGACAGGCCGCTCCTCAACTTTCGCGCCTTCGTGACACGCTCAAAGGGTGATCACACCAAGTTCGATGCAACATCGTGAAGTCGATCACGTCGTGAGCGCGACTGTTTTACTCAATCCGCCTTAGCCCTGACGACAAGCTCGAATTTCTCTCGGTCGCAAACAATTGAAGTGGCATGGTCGGGCGGCAGTCCTGATCAAATCAGCCTCCGCCGATAGTCTCCGCAAAACGGGAATATTCGCGGAGGCGGCCGGAGACTTTCCGCGATTTCCGCCTCACTTTCGGCATAGCGGGAGTCCGGAGACCAAAGCCAATGCGCGAAAAGCGGCATTTCACCTTTCCCCGGTCTCTTGGGAAGCCTGGCAGCATGCTGGAATGCGGCTGAAGCGGCAGGGATCGAACCTGCGGCTTCCACAATCGACCCGACAAGGTTCGAAGCGGCACCTCCGAGGCGCTCCGACATTTGTATCGTACGAAACAATCGAGCAAGTTTGCCCCTTTTACAGCGGGACTTCTCGCGACAGACCGCGAGATTACGAGTGCAAGTTAATATAGAGCAAACACAGGCCAAATCTCGCTTAGCCAACAACGTCTTATCGACATAGCGCCTGCGTGATTCGTTCTCCGGCTGATTTTTCCTGCTCAAAGTTCAACAAAAATAAATAAGAAATATCCCTGTGGCACAGTCGTTTCTTGCATTTTTGCTGCAACTAGATTGACCGGGTCCTTTGACTGGAAGGCAAGGTTCAAATACCCAATGTGCACTTCACGTAAGATGCCCGCGAAAGAAATTGGGAAGCATGAAAGCCGCGATCGACATCGAAAAGTTGGTGCAGTGGGCCATTCGTGAAGAGCTGCCGAAAGGACGTCCGGTATCGGCGGACATTGGCTTTGCGATCGGTCGTCGTCCGATCCGTCCGGGCAGCATCGCTCGTAGTTTTGGCCGGACGCCGACCGCCGATATTTGGTCTATGGGTTACGTGTCAGGGGAGCCATGTGCTGATGCTCGCCGTGTGGCAGATGCTATCGGCAGTCTTGATACCGAAGTACGGCTATCGAGTCGCTCCGAGGCACTGCGGCTATTCGGCGAATTCGGCAGCATCGCAGGCGACGCAGTGGCCGCCATTATGTCATCAACGTTCAATCCGCAGGCAATCGTCGTGAACAACGCTGCGCAGGGTAAGCGCCCCAACTGGCGCTTCGACGCGCCATCGCCACATCAAAGATTCGTACCAACCCAAGGGCGCCCTCGGCCATTGGTATATGGCATCGATTCTGCTGGCGATCTTATCGAATTGAAGCGTAACGAAGGTCGGGCGCGCAAACGTGACGGGGAATATACGCTCGCGCTCTCACCGCAGTCCCCTCTAGAGTGGTGCGATCCGTCTCCGCTCGCGATTGCTGAAGCCCGAGCAGAATACGTCGCGTGGTATTGCGCGATCAACACCCTCGCGCTCAGGCTCGCTAGCAAACTCGACGCGTTCGAACCGCTACGGTCTGCAGCAGCGCCGACGCCTTGGTTGGTCGTTGTCGCAGCCGATTATTCCGAGCCGAAATCGGTCGAAAGGCACCGAGAGGTACGAGCGAAAAAGGTCGTGGAGGCCGCCGTACTTTAAGAGATTTCCAAGGGCTCGCGCCGCCAATCCTACCATTTCTAATCAGAAGCCCTGCCCTCCCCGGCGGGGCTTTTCTCTTTCTACGGATGAAAAATCGCTATGACTTTGAACCACTCAACAGATGCCCGGGCTAAGGAGAAAAGGGCCGGCAGGGGTTGGGCGAGCGAAGCCATGCTTGCGTTCGTGCGAGCGCTTGCGCGCGCCGACGCGGGTTTCGGGGTTTTTGACGAAAGATTGCCGATCCCAAATCATTGTGTTTCTGGCTGCCGGCCCTTGAGTCCATCGAACCAGGGGGAGGCCGTGGAGAAGGTCCCAAGTCCCGCTGTCGAGTGGGATTTTTTATGCCTTCGGGTTTGCGTGCCGATGCTTTGTATATGCATCGTCCCCGGCTCGCTCGCGCCGCACGAAGCCTAAAAGCGTAAATATATTAGGTACTTACAGAATCGAATAGCCCTGTCGCCTTCTCAATACCCAAGGTGACGCTCGCGTGGGCTTCTCGGAAACGCCGCGCACCCAGCAGAAATCATCATGACCACGAAACGTACGGATCATCGGATCGCGCGCGCGATCGACGTTACACGTGCGTCCTCTGCCCACACCGATTTTGTTGCGATCGTGCGCGCTCTTGCCAAGCGGCACGCGCGCGAAGATCATGCGGCCGAGATCGCCCGCCACGCACCGCAACCCGCGTCAGAGTAGAGCCATGATCCGCGCCGCCATTTACGCACGATACAGCGATGAAAAGCAGAACGACCGATCTATCGAGGATCAAATCGCCCTGTGCCGTGACCTTTGCGGGCGCGAAGGTTTTGCTACAATTACGCCGTTCGAGGATCGCGCCATCTCAGGCACCGGCGCGATCAACCGCCCCGGCTTTCAAGCCCTGATGCGCGCCGCTGAGTCAAAGTTGTTTGATGTCATTGTTGCCGAGGATATGGACCGGCTGTTCCGAAATCAGGCCGACTATCATAACTCACGCGAACGGCTCGATTTCCTCGGCATCCAGATCCACACAGCTGGCGGAAAAGTCGGCAAGCTTGATGGATCGTTGCGTGCCCTCATGGGCGAGATGTTCATTGAAAATCTTGTGGTTCATACCCGGCGCGGGATGGAGGGCGTGTTGCGCGACGGCCGGCACGCTGGCGGCCGCGCTTACGGTTATCGCGCTATTGCCGGCAAACGCGGCGAGTTGGAAATCGTGGAGGCAGAAGCAGAGATCGTTCGGCACATTTTCGCCGAGTATGTCGGCGCCAAGTCGCCGCGCGACATCGCGCATGATCTCAACAAAGCCGGTATTGCGCCGCCACGAGGGACTAGCTGGAACGCCTCGACTATCAACGGCAATTTGCAACGCGGCCATGGCCTGCTCTTGAACGAAATTTATATCGGGAAGATCGTGTGGAACAAAGTCCGCATGATCAAAAATCCGACGACGAAAAAGCGCATCTCGCGCCCAAACTCGCCGGATCAATGGCGGATCGCTGAGGCGCCGCACTTGCGGATCATTCACGATGAGCTTTGGCAAGCGGCGCAAGCCCGCAAGCGTAAGACGAGCAAGCCGGAGGATGGCGCGCCAGCAAAGCCGCGGCCGCACAAGCAGCGCCGCATGCTCGCCGGGCTTCTTCGTTGCGGCAGTTGCGGCGGCAGCATGGTCTCGGCCGGGGATCGGTACGGCACGTACCGCGTGCAATGCTCCACCTTTCGCGAGAGCGGAAAGTGCACGAACGGCCGCCGCGTCAAGCGCGATGATCTCGAGCATCTGGCACTTTCCGGCTTGCAGCGCGAATTGGCCGAACCTGTTTATCTTATTGAGTACGTCAAGACTTACAATGATGAGCGCAAGCGGCTCGCAAAAGATGCTGTCAACACGCGCGGCAAACTGGAACGACGAAGGGGCGAAATCGACCGCGAGCTTGGCCGGGCGAGCGACGCCATCATAAAGCACGGTGTCGATCCATCTACTCTGGCTTCCTCGATGAACCGCCTTAAGGCCGAGCGCGACGAGATCGAAGGCAAACTTGCCGCGATCAAGGAAAGCGACAAGATCATTACGCTTCACCCGGTCGCGATCGAGCGTTATCAGCGCGACCTCGAAGAACTGGCAAGCCTATTGCCGCGCGCCGATCTGGGAGTAGGTGACGAGTTAGGCGAGAGCATTCGCCGGCTGATCTCGGCCGTGATCGTGCACGCGCCGCCCAACAGCGAAAGGCTTGAGGTGGAAATCAGGGGACGTCTCAAGGAACTGCTCGCGGCGCCTACGTTCATGCCCCGTTCTCGCGGGGGGTCTTTGGTGGTAGCGGGAGAGGGACTCGAACCCCCGACCCCAGGATTATGATTCCCGTGCTCTAACCAGCTGAGCTACCCCGCCACAGGGCTCGCGGGGGCCGAATAAGGCCGATCTCGCGAACGCGCGG
>Ga0137385_10001623_pt1 | contig 19011 bp, 22 predicted proteins | sample SagtaG_FD_104921 | JGI IMG/M metagenome (GOLD analysis project Ga0137385, IMG submission 104921) | Vadose zone soil microbial communities from Sagehorn Ranch, Mendocino, California, USA - Sage2_R_80_16 metaG | ecosystem: Environmental > Terrestrial > Soil > Vadose zone | place: USA: California... | reverse complement strand
CTCCTCGGCCTCGCGCCGGGCCTTCTCCTCGGCCTCGCGCCGGGCCTTCTCCTCGGCCTCGCGCCGGGCCTTCTCCTCGGCCTCCCGCCGGGCCTTCTCCTCGGCCTCGCGCCGGGCCTTCTCCTCGGCCTCCCGCCGGGCCTTCTCCTCGGCCTCCCGCCGGGCCTTCTCCTCGGCCTCCCGCCGGGCCTTCTCCTCGGCCTCGCGCCGGGCCTTCTCCTCGGCCTCGCGCCGGGCAGCCTCCTGGCGCGCATGCTCTTCCCGGTGAGCGCGGTCGGTGAGTTCCCGGCGAACGTGGTCAGCCGCTGCCCCTGCGGGGGCGCCGACTGCAATACGGGCGAGCGCGGCCACCTGCGGGTGGTCCTCCTCGGCGATCCGTTCGAGGGCCTGCCGCGCGGCCAGCGCGAGACCAGGCCCAGCGGCGTCGAGCAGATCCGCAAGTTCAGCGACTCCCGTTTCGCGGACGCGGCGACGCGGGCTTTCGAGTGTCATGCGTAGGTCTTCAGGGAGGGGTTCAGGTTCGATGACGGCGCCGCGGACGCTGTGCGCAACCAGGAGGTCGCCTTCGGCGCCGTAGGTCCACAGCTCGGGATTCTGTCGCGGCTCAGCTGCACGAACCCGGTCATACACGTACTGGTAAAGGTCGGTGACGGTTATCAGCCCGTCCTTGTCGCGGTCGGCGTCGCCGGTGCGAAGGCCGTGGACAATAGCATGTGTGAAAACCGATGGCACGCCCTCGCCGGACGCCTGGCCACTTTCGAAGGAGTACTCGGTGCTGCGTGAAGCAGTGAGAACCACGCGGCCGCGGCCGTGAGATTCGAAGCGATGCTGCAGTGCCAGGTCGCCGTCGCCTTTGGCGCCCTTTGCGAACGCGCCGCTGTGACAGCAATCCAGGACGAGGATCTGGCGATGAGCGCGACAGTCTTCGAGCCGCTCGTTTAGCCACGCTGCAGCGACCGCAGTGGCGGCGAGCCGCTGCCGCCGGGTGTTGGTCGCGGCGTAGTACAACCGGCCATAGCTGTCCAGCACGCCATGGCAGGAGAGGTAGATCATAAGTTGATCATCTGGGCGTCGGTCGGTACAGAAATCCTCGATCCCCTCCTGCACCTCTCCCGACGCCGAGTTAATCAGCACTTGAACCTCGAACCCGCCGATTCGTGGGTCGCGAAGCACCTCAGCCAGCTCAGTGGCGTCGTGTCCGGGTGCGCGTAGCTGCCTCAGGTCCGGGTCGTTGTAGGCGGACGTGGCCACCAGCAGCGCTAGCCGGCGCCCGGCGTAAGACGCCGGTTGCATGTCGGGTCACCCACAGATCGATCAGCCGGTCCTGCTCGGCCGAACTCACGCCGCTCACCTCAAGTGAGTCCCCATCAAGAGTGAGCTTCACGCTGCGGGCGCGGTTACGGCCCAACCACGACCCGATCCAGCCAATGATCGACGCCAGCACCTCAGGTTTGGCCACCAACCGGACCACCAGTTCGCCAGCCGCCAGCAAGCTGGCGCCCTTCGCATCCTCCGGGGCCTCCCCCCGCCCGGGCCGACGCACATCATCAACATCGAGATCAAGCAGCTCAGCGCGCAACCGGTCGGCAAGCTGGGCCAATTCCTCGGCATCGGCATCCGGTCCAGCCTGCAACTCGACCGACAACTCAGCCAGGTCGGCAGCCATGACACCCACCCTGCCGGAACAGCCGAAGGGCTGGCCCGCGCTCCATCAGCTCCCCCCGTTCAGCTAACTGTCTTCTTAAAGATGCACCTGCGCGCCGACAGGCGCAACCACGTAAACGCGGAAAGGTCTCTATCGCCAGCAGCCGCCCCAAGAAACCCAGCGCAAGGGCCTCCAACCTGCTCGCGCAGCGGCATCCGCACAGGTTTGACCTGTGGCCGCACTGCACAAAAGGGCCGGCAACCGGTTACTCAGCCCGCTCGAGGTTTCGGTGGAGCGGTCCCGCAGACCGCTGTCATATTCGTCGCGACCAAGCGCTATCCGTCCAGGATGTTGAACTTCGCCGGGCATTCGCCAGAAGATCGAGAACGCGACCGTCTCCGCGATGTCGTCGTTGAACTCGGGCAAAGGGCTGGACCTCGCGCTCCTGGTAGCCGGATGCCAGGAGCAGACATCTGGCGGGCCCGGCCTAACCCGTCGCCAGCTACGCGCGTTCCAGCTACTCCATCCCGAACGGGAAGAGACCGGTGAGCACCTGCGCTACCTCCGGGCCAAGCACCCAGCGATCCCAAGCGGCGGCGTCCACCACGTCCAGGCTGTCTCATCCCGTGTCACCCTGTCTCCCCCGTCTCGCCGCCAGGCCGCACGGAGCCCTGCTTCTACTACACGCTTTACTACAGTGCCCGACGCGCAGAAGGCCCTCTCCCTGACAGGAAAGGGCCTTGACCTGCGGAAACTAGTAGCGGGGGCGGGATTTGAACCCGCGACCTCTGGGTTATGAGCCATACGACGCGCGTCTCTGGCGTCTCAAGCAATCTCTCCGGGGCGCTGTGAGCTCGGCGGATGGGACAGGTCACGTCTCGCTCCGTCGGCTCCGTCTCCCTTGTCTCAGGCTGTCCCGCCGCGTCCGGTTTACAAACCGGTTTACAGAACAGGCTATTGATCTGCAGCCTCCCGCATCGTTCCCGCCCTTCCGTGGCTGCTGTCATCCGTAGATGTGCGGCACCGTGTCCGGGCTCGCCAAGCGACTGCCTAGTGGCATGGCCTGACGCGCGACGCCTCGCCTCGGTCGTGCCCGACGCCAGGCAGCGGCGCCCTGGTCGTCATCACTGCTGCGGGCCTGCATCGGGCCACCAACCGCGCCGTTGTCCTGCCCAGGCCCTCCCCCGAACCCGACTGCTGCGGGACCTGACGGCAGACGGGTTCTGTCCAGGGTCGGCGCAGCCGATCACGCAGTGACGCCGAAGGCGCCCTGGACAGGTTCCGGCTGGCGTGAATACTCCTAAGGCGGGTTCGGGGGAGGCCACCCGCATTTCCGCCCGCATGTCTTCTGACGCCAGCCCGATCTTCAAAAGCTGCACCATCAGCTTGGGAATCTGTACCATCAGCGCTTCCACATAGCCTGACCTGGGCGACAAGTCGCCCGTGAGTGACCGGTGTTCACCCAGGTTAATGGCACGGCGATCTTGGCCCGAACGTGCTGATGACCTTCCGACCTTCGCCTTTCAGGCCTAGCGTAGCCCGAGGACGGCATGCAACATGAAGCGTGCTGCGGAACTGTCGCCGAGGCGAGCTGTTGGCCGCTGTCGTTTCTGCCAGCAGCGTTGACGCTGAAGATGAGACTATATGTCGACTACCGCTGAGGTGGGGAGGTACGGGCGGATGGATCCGGTCACGCTGATTGTGACGGCGCTTGCCGCAGGCGCGGCCTCGGCGCTGCAAGACGGGGCGTCGACTGCGGTGAAAGACGCATACACCCGGTTGAATGCGCTGGCGAAGAGGCGGTTTGCTCGTCGGTCTAAGGGCGAGCTCGTGCTGACAGAGCATGAAGCCGCCCCGCAGACGTGGGAAGCGCCGCTGGCTGCTGAGCTGCACTCGGCGGGTGCAGAAGGTGACACTGATCTGGTGGCTGCGGCGCAGGCGCTGATGAGCTTGGTGGATGAGGCGGGGTCGCGATCGGGGAAGTACCTGGTCGCGGTTCATGATTCTCAGGGCGTTCAGGTCGGTGATCACAATACTCAGACCAACACGTTCGGGGCCCCTCCGCCTCACCCGGGAATGCCCGGCTGATGAGATGAGCGGCGGCAGCGGCGCTGGAGAACGTCCGGCGGTGCGGGTGGAAATCCCGTTCGGGCAGGGCGTGCAGATCGGCGAGGGCGGCACGCAGAACAACACGTTCATACAGACTTATATCGCCCAGGTGATCCAGCCGTCGTCTTCTCCCGTGTCCGGGCCTGTGGTGGCGGGGGACGTGCCCCTGCCGCCTGCGGCTTTCCAGCCGCGCGCCGATTTGCTGGCTGCGCTGCGGAAGAGCGGTCCGGGTGTGTCGGTGATCCGGTCGGTGACTGGGATGCGCGGGGTCGGTAAGACTCAAGTGGCGGCGACCTACGCGAGGTCATGCATCGATGAGGGCTGGCGGCTGGTGGCGTGGATCAATGCCCAGGACACGGCTGCGGTGCTGAGCGGGCTGGCAGTGGTGGCGGCCCGGCTGGGAATCGGCGCGCCTGATGAGCACGCGGAGGATGCCGCCGCGCTGGTACGCAGTCGGTTGGAGGCTGATGGCGAGCGGTGCCTGGTGGTATTCGACAACCTTGCTGACCTGGACGGATTGCGCCCGTTCCTGCCCGCCACGGGGAAATCCCAAGTGGTGATCACCAGCACCGGGCGGAGCGTAGCTTACTTGGGCACGCCAGTGCCGGTGGATGTTTTCAGCGAGGGGGAGGCGCTGGCGTTCCTGGTCCAGCGCACCGGCCGGGCTGACGCCGCGGGAGCCGTTGAGCTGGCTCGGGAACTTGGGTGCCTGCCGCTGGCCCTAGCCCAGGCGGCGGCGGTGATTGCGGCGCAGCGACTCGATTATTGGACGTATCTATATCGAGTGCGGTCCTTGCCGGTGCGCGATTACTTGACTCCAGCCGCAGGCGAACCGTATCCGCATGGAGTTGCCCAGGCCGTACTGCTGTCCCTGGAGGCTGCTACGGCCGCGGACAGGACAGGTCTGTGCGATGCTCTGATCGATCTGGTAGCACTGCTGTCCCCTGCGGGGATCCCCCGCTCGCTTGTGCATGCTGCCGGTCCCGCCGGTGTTTTCCCGGATGCGGGGGAAAAGCAGCACGCGGCCGACCCGCATCACATTGATGAGGCATTGGGACATCTGGCGGACGCCTCGCTGCTGACGTTCGGCGGCGATGGGTCGATCGTCAGTATGCACCGCCTGATCATGCGGGTGATCCGGGAACGTCGTGCCCGTGAAGGTACGCTGGCTGCTACCGGGTCCGCGATCTGTGCCTTGCTATCGGCCGTTACCCAGTCGCTGGACCAGTCGTGGCGGAACAGAACTACAATCCGCGACACCGTCGGGCAAGTGATCGCGTTGAATTATCACCTGGCTCCTCACCTCGGTGATGGTCACGCCACGGTGGCCAGGCAGTTGCTGAGCCTGCGCGGCTGGGCGGTGTGGCTCATGAATGAGCTCGGCGACAGCGCCGCCTGGGCCATTGAGCACGGTGAGCCGCACGTCACAGACTGCGAGCGGGTCCTCGGCGATACTCACCCCAGCACCATTACCGCTCGGAGCAACCTCGCCCACGCCTACCAGGAGGCCGGGCGGCTGGACCGGGCCATCTCGCTGTATGAGCGCACCCTCACCGACCGCGAGCGGGTCCTGGGCGACACCCACCCCGACACCCTGGGCTCCCGGAACAACCTCGCCCACGCCTACCAGGAGGCCGGGCGGCTGGACCGGGCCATCTCGCTGTTCGAGCGCACCCTCACCGACCGCGAGCGGGTCCTCGGCGACACCCACCCCAGGACCCTAGCCTCCCGGAGCAACCTCGCCTCCGCGTACCAGGACGCTGGCAGGCTGGCCGAAGCCATCTCGCTGTACGAACGCACCCTCACCGACCGCGAGCGGGTCCTGGGCGACACCCACCCCGACACCCTGGGCTCCCGGAACAACCTCGCCCACGCCTACCAGGACGCCGGGCGGCTCGATCAGGCCATCTCGCTGTACGAACGCACCCTCACCGACTACGAGCGGGTCCTGGGCGACACCCACCCCAGCACCCTGGCCTCCCGGAACAACCTCGCACGCGCCTACCAGGACGCCGGGCGGCTCGATCAGGCCATCCCGCTGTTCGAGCGCACCCTCACCGACTGCGAGCGGGTCCTGGGCGACACCCACCCCGACACCCTGGCCTCCCGGAACAACCTCGCACGCGCCTACCAGGAGGCCGGGTGACAACCGGGCCATCTCGCTGTATGAGCGCACCCTCACCGACCGCGAGCGGGTTCTCGGCGACACCCACCCCGACACCCTGGGCTCCCGGAACAACCTCGCCTCCGCGTACCAGGACGCCGACAGGCTTGCTGAAGCCATCCCGCTGTACGGACGTACCCTCACCGACTGCGAGCGGGTTCTCGGCGACACCCACCCCAGGACCCTAGCCTCCCGGAACAACCTCGCCTGCGCCTACCAGGACGCCGGGCGGCTCGATCAGGCCATCCCACTGTTCGAGCGCACCCTCACTGACTGCGAGCGGGTTCTCGGCGACACCCACCCCAGGACGCTAGCCTCCCGGAACAACCTCGCACGCGCTTACCGGGCCGCCGGGCGGTTTGACCAGGCCGGAGCCCTACGCGAATAGTTTGATGCCGGGAAATCAGATCGCAGTCTTCAGATCCCAACAATCGGGCAACCCCGCCAGTCACTGAGTGCACGCACTGAGGTCCCCTCCGGTCCTGCTTCTCTCTCGTCTTCTTGACAGGCACTGAATACCCGGGGAAGCGGCCGACGGGTCAAAGCGTCGCGAAGCGATCGCATGCGACGCCACAGACGCCCTTGATGCGACGGCCGCGACTGGGACACTGGTACGCCGGGGAAGGCGGCTCACGGCTGACGCCGTGACGCTCCCGGTACGTCTGTCGATCATCGGATCATGCACGGTGCCCGGTGCGTCGTGCCGGGTCGGCCCTCCCGGGCCGCAGCCCGGCGCGAGCGCGGCCGGGCGCGGCGCGCAGCGCCGCCTTGATCCAGTAAGGCTCAACTCGGCAGTGCAGGTGCAAAACAGCAAGGTGCAAAACCGCGGAGAAATCGCAGACGCAGACAAGGCGCAGAGGCAGGTACGCTCACGCATGCTGCCATCGCGACTTCCCGCGCGCCAGGTCTAGTGGCTTGTACCGGCGACGATCCTGCGGCGCCACGCTCTGCGCTTTGGTGAGCCAGAGCTTCTTGCCTGCCGATCTGCGCAGGCACGCAAAGCGTGGGCAGCTATGTCTATGCCGTTTGGCCAAGCCACCGTGCCCTGCTCCTCATCCAGGAACGCCTGAGCGAAGTAGTCAGGGTCTCTCAGCTCCTTGAACAGCCCCGGCTTGCGTCTGAGGTACGAGACATCAACCTCTCCGGAGTATCCGTCGGCGAACTCCAAGCCCAGGCGCCAGTGACCCGTGACGGTAACGCTTGTTACTTCAGCGTCCCAGTATCGGTCATCTCTGGAGGCCATACATCTGATGCTACACAGGTATCTGCTCTGGTAGTTGTCCCGCCCTCGCCTGCCGCCATGCCGCCCGCAGCTCGGGCAGCCGCTGAGCTGCCCAGTCCAGCACCATCTTGAGGTCCGTCTGGCTCAGGTTCGTATGGCGTACCGCCAGTGATTCAATCTCGACCCATGCCTGCAGCCCGCCTCTCCCACCAGCACGGACGTGGAAGTGGGCGGGCTCATGGTCGTCAGCGTTCACGTAGATCGCACAGCCGCCAAGCTGACAGACCTTGGGCACAGATACCTCCTTCCCGAGACTCTACCGCAGTATATGGTGACTGCTATCTGGACCTCTAGGGGAGCGACTCAGTATTCTACGGTATAGTACAGGTACACCGCGAGACCATGCCACACAGGCTGGGCTGAGGAGCAGAAGAAGGAGTGGTCGGCCGTGCCGCGCTTCGAGGAGTTCGCGCGCGAGAACGCGAGGGGCAGTGCCGAGGAACCCATGTTCACCCTGCAAGCCCGCGGACTACTATCTCTTAACCACGCGGCGTTCAGGGCTCTCGGCCAGCCCGATCACGTTGTGCTGCTGTACGACGCGGACGAGCGGGTCGTCGCGCTGCGCGGGATCGGTAAGGCGCATCCGAATGCCTACCGGGTACGCGAGCAGGGCGGATCTTACCTGGTGGGCGCACAGGGGTTTATCTCCTTTCACGGCATCAAGCCTCTCGTTGCACAGCGGTTCCTCGCACATGACTACGGTGAGGGAGTTTGGGGATTCGCGCTTGCGGAGGGCCGTGCCGTGACAAACCGGCGTGGTGCCCCAAAGCCGGGTCCAGCACGAACTAACCGATGGCGCACCACCACAGACGGCTTCGAAGTTCCGGCACTGATGCGGCTCGGTGATGCAGCCCCGCCACTGCCCGCCTACGTGGCCCGAGCCGCATCCAACAACGAGCCGCCATCACTAAGACTCGGCGCACTGGTGGCCTGTGAGCCACTTGGCCAAGCAATTCCGACATCGGAACTACGGGAGCGCTTCCTGAAACTCATGGAGTCGCGTGCCATCGCCGAACTGATTTCAGATGTCAGTTATGTCGATAGCAATAGTTCATGGAAGCGATGGGCTGGCAATGGACGCCTGAACTTGGAAGCAGGGCTAACCGTCGATAGTAACGACGATGAAGCTGTCCCCCCTATCGCGTGGGCACGGATCCTTCTGCCCGATGTCGGGATGTCCAGCTTCGGTCGTGATCCGCGGTACGCCGAGATCATTACCCATGTCGAGCTGCGAGGACAAGGCGATGATCTTGTTGAACCAGTAGATATACCGGCGTGGCACAAGCGATTCACGCAGGCACTTGCACTGCCGGGAGTGCTCGCGGAATTCCTAACAAAAAGTCTAGACCTTAGCACCGCCGACGACCCGCCCGCACAGCTAGGTATTTCACTGAAGGCTCCGCACGGCATGTTGGAGCTAGTTGACGTTAATGATCTAACACTACTCGAAGGCTCATCGGTGGCGCCGTGGTATATGGGCTGGGTGATCGCCGATCCCACTGGCCAGTCTTCGGAGAAAACAGCAGTGGAACTACTTAGACTAATGTGCGATTACACTCTATACGTTGATGATTACGAGTCCGCCTTGGCCTCACTGGCGAAATAGCTTGAGTTCTTGGATACTTGCCGAGATTCACCCATTGGATATTAGCCAGTTGTTCATGCGTACACTCGATAATCTTGAGGAACGCACGCTTGCCACCGATGAGTCGTGATGTCTTCGCGGCGTGTGGCACCTGCTAGAGGCAGGGATGGTCGAGCCAGCGCCCCTAGCCTTTTACCGATCAATCACCCTCCCTGGGGGTTCGGGCGCGTTGGGGCTCTGGACGCGTTAACGTCAAGGCTGTGAGTGATGCGACGGGCGGCGGGGCGAGCCGGTGGAAGGCGTTCGGCGAGCGGGTGATCTATGACAACCCGTGGGTGTGGCTGGGCCAGGTGGATGTGCAGCTACCGGATGGGGAGCGGTTCTGGCATCACGTGGTGCGGTTGCACCGGGCGGCGATGATGGTGCTGGTTGATGATCAGGATCGGGTGCTGCTGTTGTGGCGTCACCGGTTCGTTCAGGACAGGTGGGGGTGGGAGCTTCCGGGTGGGCTGATCGATGAGGGTGAGGAGCCTGTGGAGGCGGCTGTCCGGGAGCTGGAGGAGGAGACCGGTTACCGGGCTGGGCGGGTGGAGCACCTGATCACGTTCCAGCCGATGGTGGGGATGGTGGATTCCGAGCACGTGGTGTTTGCCGGGCGGGATCCGGAGAAGGTGGCGGAGCCGGTCGAGGCGAATGAGATCGAGCGGATGGAGTGGGTGCCGCTGTCGTCGGTGCCGGGGCTGATCGCGGCCGGGGAGATCTGGAACTCCGGCACGCTGGTCGGGCTGCTGGGGCTGCTGACGACGGATCGTTAGGCGGCCCTGCCGAGGCGCTTGGCCAGTTCGGCGACGCGGCGACGCTGGCGGGCTGATCCGGTAGCCTGGGCGAGTTCGCGGGCTCGTTTGAGGTGGCGGCGGGCTTCGTCCAACTCGCCGCGGACATGCAGGGCGGCGGCCAGGTCGCAGTGTAGGCCTGCTTCAGCGCGGGTGAAGTTGCCGTCCATGGCGTCAAGCGCGATGTTGAGTTCGCTGGCGGTCTGCGGGTCGCCGAACATGACCAGGCAGTTGCCGCGCCAGCGGGCCAGGTGGGTTTCGTTGAGGGCCAGGTAGGGCAGGTCGGCGCCGCTGGGGCCGTGGCCGACCTCGTCGGCGGCGTAATCCAGGGCCTTGCGACAGGTGGTTTCCAGCCCGGCGGCGGCGGCCATCTCGGCCTCGGCGGCGCGCAGCCAGCCGCGTATCTGATGCGGGACCGCGGTACGGGTCTCGTCGTAGGTGGCCCGGACCATGGCCAGGGCGTCTTTGGGCCGGTGCAGGTCAAGCAGCACGTAGGCCTGCTCTCCCCCGGCGAATGCCAGCAGGCAGGTATCGCCTGCCTCGCGGGCGGCGGCGGTGGCGCGCTCGAAGTGCTCCCAGGCGCGGGGCAGGCGTCCCATGTCGATGGCCTGCCACCCGGCCAGGGCGCAGGCGTCGGCCAGGACCGCAGCGAGCCGCTCGCGGTTGCCGGGGAGCAGGGAGTAGTACAGGCCGGTCTCGACCTGGCTGATGTGGGCTTCCAGCTTGCCTGCCACGGCCGGGGCGCCGAGGCGGCGGTCAAGCAGCCGGATCGTGTCGGTTTCGCCTTGCAGAACGCGGATGACCGAGGTGTCGATGCTGCGGGCCGCGGTGATCTGCCGGAGCAGCTCGGAGTCTTGCCCGGGCCTGGCGCGCCGGGTGCTGGCCGGGCGCGTGAGGGCTGCCGGGTACCGCGGTGACAGGCCGAGCAGCAGCCGGGCGGAGTCGGGCATGGCGAGCCCGTCGGCGATGCGCTCGAACACGTGCGTTGCCGCGATGCGGCGGGTGCCGTTGATGACCTCGCCGACCCGGCCCTGGGTGAGGCCCACGGCGGCGCCGAGGCGGATATTGCTCAGGCCTGCGCTTTCCTTGACCAGCCGGAACAGCGTGCCCATGTCGCGTTTGCGCAGGGCCTGGCGGACTTCGGCGCGTTCCCAGAACCCGGGCGGTATCGCCGGTGGGTCGTACGCGCTTGCCCGCATGGCTGTCCTCGGAGTCCAGGCCCGTTGCCTTGTGACAGGGTGCGATTAGCAGCCTACGCAATCGGGTGATCCATCTCACTTGGGAACCCCATATGTAATTGGTTCGTAACGAGATGTCATGGACTGTAGGGCGCATGCAGAGCACAAGCGCCCAGATGGACAGTCGCCCGGCGTGCCGAGGCCATGGCTGGAAGTTCCGCCGCTCGCGGCGAGCGTGGGTCGCGGGGACCATGGCCAGGGGCCAGGCCGAGTGCACGCGCCGTGCGTGCGCGGACTGCCGGGGATCTGGCCAGATCCGCAGGCCAGGCTAGGCATGTTCTCACGAGATGGCGTACTGGCCGGTGATGACGGCGCTGTTTCCCTGGGCGGGCGGGACCGTTTGCCTGATTACGGGCTGATGCTGGCTTCTCTGTCCGCCTTGGACTCCAGGCTGGCGGTTCCTTTGCCGATGAGGGCCGATCTGGAGCAGCTGCGGGCCGCGTTCCCGGGCTTCTCGTTCGGCATCCGCCGGAGCTGGCGAGGTCTGGTGTTCGAGGCCTGGCGGGATGCGGGAGCCGGTGGCCTGTACGCGGTGATCACCCCGGATGCCCGCGAATTGCGGCGCGAACTGGACGCATGCCAGCAAACCACGGCGGCTGACGTTGCAGAGCACACATAACCGGCAAGCCGGGCGAGATTGAGCCGGGCGCGCTTGATGCCTGCGGGCGCTGCCCGCTCTGCCGGTTGACCACGACAAGAGCTAGACCCTCGCTTTGCCTGGCTCGATACCGGGAGGACGGTATGACGATCGAAGATCCCCGGCACGCGCTGATCGCGGGCCAGGTACCCGCTCAGGTGGCACCTGCCCAGTGGGACGCCGTGTTGTACCGGTGCCCGTGCGGGTTCGCCGCCGATGACGCCGGTGAGTTCGACCGTCATCTCGATGCCGCCGAGGGGGCTGAGCCGGAGCATTTCGAGGTGCTGGGCGGGTGGACCCTGGAGCAGGTGAGGCGGTGGCAGGCGGCTGCCGTCAGGCCGGACGGCGCGGGTATGTCCGCCCGTGCCGCGCGGGCATCGTAGGGAGCCTGGCATGGCAGCAGAGCACGGCGGGCATCCTGCGCGGCCGGAGGTCGCAGGAGCCGCGGGGCCGGATGGTCCCGGTGCTGTCCTCGCGGGCCCTGTCTTTGCCACCGGGTCCGGCTGGTTTGACGGGGATGGCAGGCCGTACGTGGTGCGGGTAGAGCTGCCGCTGTCGGCGACAGAGATGGTGGCCGCGCTGTACGGCGAGCATGACCGCCTGACGCCTGCGGACCTGGGCACTGAGGAGGAGGTGTGGGGGCATATCGCGGTGGTAGTCGTCCAGGAGGGCCTACTCGCGGTCTGGCAGCTGGCCGGGGTGATCGAGAGGGCCGAGCCGTGTCGTGTGCTGGCTACCCCGGAGTGGCTCGCGCTGTGCCGGAAGCGGGTGGCCGAGGTGACCGCGGGGAGGACTGGCGCTCCCCTGGCTTAGGCCCGGGCGGGGCCTGGCCGGGGAAGGCGTCCAGGTGGCGGCTTGGGCCAAGTGGGGTGACAGCTGGGCGGCCGGGCAGTAGTGTGCTTGGGTAGACAGGTTACTTGAGTTAGGCGCATGTCATGCCCTATGAGTACACCCCGCCGAAGTACGCCCAGGTTATCGGGGAGCTGCGGCGGCGAATCGAGTCCGGGGAGTACCCGCCGGGCTCGCTGCTGCCCAGCGAGCATCAGCTCAGCGATGAGTTCCAGATCGCCCGGCCAACCGTGGTCCGGGCGCTGCGAGTGCTGCGCCAGGACGGGTGGATCGAGACCCAGCAAGGCAAGGGCAGCTTCGTCCGGGGCCGCCCGGCGCTGGCCGGGCTGGAATCACCGCGGACCGGCGAGGACGCCCTGAACCGGGATGAGTCCCGGGAGCCCGGCGAGGTGATCGAGGCAGGGCTCACCGCTCCCCCGGCCCGGGTAGCCACACTGCTGGGGGATGCCGGGAGGGGCGAGGTGCTGGCGCGTAAGGTGCTGGTCCGCCAGGACGGCGTAGCCTCGGAACTGGTCACCTGGTGGGTACCCGCGGCGCTGGCCGAAGGCACCGACCTCGGCACGGCTGAGCCGTTGCAGGGCGGAGTCCGGGGGCACCTGTCCCGGCGCAAGGGCGCCCGGGTGGATCACGTCCTGGAGCAGGTCACCGCCCGGCATCCCACCAGCGGAGAAGCGAAGCTCCTGAGCGTGGCCAGGTCGGCGGCGATGCTGGTCATGTACGTGGCCGCGCGGGACGCCTCGGGCGGGCCGGTGCTGGTGCTGGAGGTGGTCATGCCCGGTGACCGGCACGAGCTCGAGGACGCCTACCAGGTCGGCTGAGACTCGCCCCGGATCCGTCATCCTGCTCACTTGACTAAGCAAGTGGTATCGTCTTATCTTGAAAGGACTTGCTTAGTCAACTGGCCAAGCAAGCTGGCATCTACAAGGAGTTGCCAATGGCTCTTCAAGGTCCGATCCCGGTGGAGTTCGGCGTGGTGTTCCCCTCCGGCGCGTACGCGGCTGGCGCGTTCGAGCCGGTGCGGAACTTCGACGCCTCCACCGGGGAGAAGTTCGTCCAGTCCCACGACAAGGCGTCCGGGCTGCCGCTGTGGGTGATCGAGGTCATCGACGCGGATCCGCAGGCGCGGCTGCGGGCGGTGAAGGTGAAGGTCGCGGCGCCGGTGCAGCCGGTTGTCCCGACCGGACCGCCGGGATCGCCGTTCGTGCCGGTGGAGTTCACCGGCATGACGGTGACCTACTACGTCAACCAGGCCGGGCGGCTGGCCTACTCGCTGAAGGCAAGCGGGATCCGCGCACCGGGCCGTGGCCGCCCGGGTCGCGAGGCACGGGAGGTGGCGGCGTGAGAAGCGGAGGCGGGTCCATGACCCATATCGCATGCACGTGGGCGGCGACTGGTGGCTGCACCTGAATACATACGAGGATCACAGCCCGATCCTGGACATCGATGCGGGCTCTACGTCGGTGTCGGTGTGCTTCGACGGCTCCCAGGTGACCGCCGCGGTGGTGGAGTTCGCCCGGGAGCTGGCCGACAAGGCGGCCAAGTTCGCCGCCGAGGCCGAACGGCTGCACGCCCGGGATCACAGCGACGCCCCGGACGGCCAGGAACGCGGGGATGGTGAGGCGGCCTGATGGTGACCGTGGGTGGGGCGGCAGGAACGGGCATTCCTGCCGCCCCGAGTGTCTCCCCCTGCTGGCGCATGTGGAGAGGAGCTGATTCTAATGGCGCACGGTAGGAGAGCCGTCGTCGGCGAGCAGCTCGCCCAGGTCGACAACCGCGACCCGTTCGCGCCCCCGGTATGGCGGTCGCCGGTCTACCGCACGCCCGAGGGCGTGATCCTCGTCGTGCAGCTGCTCCGGCTGGTCTGGCGGGTGCTGTGGTTCGCGCTCACTCACCCGCTGATGGATGCCGTGGCGACGCTGGTCGTGGTCACCTGGCTGGGCCTGGGCTGGCCCGGTGTCGTCGGCCTGGCGCTGGCCGCTGTGGCGGGCCTGGTAGGGCTGCGGGTGATTCAGCCGGAGTGGTTCGCGCGGTTCGTGGCGGTGCCGGTGCGGGACTGGTGGCGGTGGTGGTTCTACCGGCGCCGGTGGAAGGCCGCCATGACCTTGGCCGGGCTCGCCCCGGATTATCGCGGCCAGCCGATGCTGCCCGTGCTCGATCGGGTACACCGGGCCGGGGCGGTGGACCTAGTGCGGGTCGGGCTGGTCACCGGGCAGGCGCCCACCGACTTCGCCGACAAGTCCGAGAACCTGGCGCACGCGTTCGGCGCTCGGCTGTGCCGGGTCCGTGACATCGCACCCGGGGTACTGCTGCTGGAGCTGGTCCGCGCGGACACCCTGGCCGACCCGATCCCGGCACTGCCGATTGCCGGGGAGGTGGACCTGGCGGGGCTGCCGGTGGGCCGCTGCGAGGACGGGACGCCGTGGCGGTTGCGGCTGGTCTCCACGCACGTGCTGATCGCGGGGGCTACCGGGTCGGGGAAGGGTTCGGTGATCTGGTCGCTGGTCCGCGCGCTGCTGCCAGCTGTAGCGGGCGGCTGGGTGCAGGTGTGGGCGCTGGATCCCAAGCGGATGGAGCTGTCGTTCGGCCGGGCGCTGTTCCACCGCTACGCCTGCCAGGCCGCCGCCATGGTCGAGCTGCTGGAGGCTGCGGTCGCCGAGATGCACGACCGGGCAGAGCAGTTCGGCGGCCGGACCCGCACCTTCACCCCCTCCTTCGAGTTCCCGTTTCTGGTCGTGCTGGTCGATGAGCTGGCGTTCCTGACCCCTACCAGCCAGAACGCGACCTCCGCAAACGCGCCGAGGCCGCCATCGCCACCCTGACCAGCCAGGGCCGGTCGGTGGGAGTGTGCGTGGTGGGGGCCTTGCAGGATCCGCGCAAGGACGTGATCAGCCTGCGGAACCTGTTCTCCACCCGGATCGCGCTGCGGCTGGATGAGTCCGACCAGGTGGACATGGTGCTCGGCGACGGCGCTCGGGACCGCGGCGCCCTCGCTGATCAGATCTCCCCCGATCCCTGGACCGGCGCCGGAGTCGGGTACGTGCGGCTGGAGGCCTCACGTACCCGACTCCGGTGCGGGTCCGGGCCGCCTACGTCATCGATGACGACATCTGCGCGATGGCCGACGCCGTTGGCTACCTGCCCGGCGGTGGCCTATGAGGGAGACCGCGTGGCGGACTGACGAGCCGTGCCCGGTGTGCGGCACCGGGCTGGTCCTGGTCGATAACGGACTGCTCGCCGTGAAGGCCGAATGTCGCCTGTGCGGCTATGTCGGGCCGTTCGATGCCGACGAGGCCTCGGATGGTGAGTGGTGACCGGGGCGGACCGGCGGGGGACGCGGGCGCAGCGGCTGGCGATGCCGCTGGCCCGGAACGTGGTCAAGGACGTGGCTGCCGAGCACGGCGCATGCCTGCGGCCGGTGCAGCTGCGCCGCACCGAGATCGACACCGGATACGTCGAGCAGGTCCTCATCCCGTGCGGGCACACCCTGGCCTCGGTCTGCCCGTCCTGCGCCGAACGCGCCCGGATCCTGCGCGCTACCCAGTGCCGCGCAGGCTGGCACCTCGACCACGAACCGGTCATCGACCCGGACCCGGCTACCGGGGAGCAGCAGGCCGTGATTTCCGACCGTGCTGAGGCGCAAGCCGACCGGGACGCCCTGGCCAACGAAAGCCTCGACACGACCGACCTGGACGAACAGATCGGGCAGCTGGACGAGAAGATCACCGACGCCGGGATGCGCGGCACCGTGCTCCCCAACCGGCCGCGTCGCCATCGCTCCACTCGGCGCAGGCAGGACGCTGCGCCGCTACCCCGCCGCCCGGTCAGTAACCGGACCGTCGGCAAGACCTACACTGCCCCGGACGGCAAGACCTTCCGGCCCTCCCTGTTCGTGACCTTGACCTGCCCGTCCTACGGCAAGGTCACCAGCGACGGCACACCCGCCGACCCGGACAGCTACGACTACACGCGGGCGGCCCGCGATGCGCTGCACTTCGCCGCGCTGTTCGACCGGTTCATCCAGAACTTGCGCCGCCTGGTCGGCTACGACCTGCAGTACTTCGCCGCCATCGAACCCCAGCGCAGGCTCGCCCCGCACCTCCACATCGCCATCCGCGGCACGATCTCCCGCGCCGAGTTCCGCGAGGTCATCGCCGCCACCTACCACCAGGTCTGGTGGCCCACCACCGCAACCGTCAAGTACGACAGCCGACACCTCCCGGTCTGGGACGAGCACACCGCGACCTACCTCGACCCGGACACCGGCGAGATCCTGCCGACCTGGGACCAGGCCCTCGACGTCATCGGCGACCAGGACGAGCCGCTGCACGTGGCCCGGTTCGGTGCCCGCTTCGACGCCCAGGGCGTCCTCGCCGGATCCAGGGACGCCAGCCGGTGCATCGGCTACCTCACCAAGTACCTGACAAAGCACGTCGGCGACTGCCACCAGGCCACCACCGACGCCCAGACCGCCCACGCCGCACGGCTCGCCGACGCGCTGTACTACGAACCGTGCTCCCCCACGTGCGCGAACTGGCTCCGTTACGGGATCCAGCCCAAGAACTCCCGGCCGGGCCTGCGGCCAGGCTGTTGCAAGGGCAAAGCCCACCGCCGCGAGTACCTCGGCTACGCCGGGCGCTGGGTCCTGGTCTCCCGCAAGTGGTCCGGCAAGACCATCGCCGACCACCGCGCCGACCGCCGGACCTGGCTCACCAGCGCGCTCGGACTTCCGGCAACCGACCCGCGCCCCTACACCTGGGAACCGGTCAAACCCGCCGACCCCGACTACATGCCCAACGGCCAGCGGCTCCTGCACGTCGTCGCCGACCGCATCCAATGGCAAACCGCCCTCGAACAAGCCCGCCGAAGAGCCGCCGAGGCCGAACTTCCGGCAACAGGCAGGGCGGCATGAGCACCCCACCGCGGCGAGGGCAGGTCGATGACCCATTCGCCGGTCTCCCGCTCCTAATACCAGTCCCGCGAGCGGCCAAGTTGCTCGGCATCAGCCGGGCGGCTGCCTACCGCTTCGCCAGCGCGGGCGATCTTCCCACCAAGCGGCTTGGCCGCCGTGTGTACGTCGTCTCGGCCAAGCTCCGCGAGTTCATCGAGACGGAGGACGAAGCCGCATGAAGGGGCACGTCTACAAACGCAACAATCGCTGGTCTTACCTGTTCAACATCGAGCCAGACCCGCTGACAGGTAAACGACGGCAGGCGAACGGGAGCGGCTACCGGACAGAGCGCGAGGCATGGAAGGCATGCCGGGTCGCGATAGCCGAATACGAGACCGGCCGCGTGGTCAGTTCGTCTCACCGCAAGGTAGGCGACGCCCTGGAGGAATGGCTCACCAGAATCGAGCACTCGATCAAGCCGTCCATGGCCCAGAACTGGCGGAACTACGCGGCTTACTACGTGATCCCCTACATCGGGCAACGAGATGTGCAGGACATCAACGGCGCCGTATGCGACGCGCTGTACGCGAAACTGCTCGCGGAGGGACGCGTCAAGGCCAAACAGAAGAAGCGGCCGACTACAGATGCTGTCCACACGCGGCGGCTCGCACCGGGCGGCCGGGCGCTGCCGTGTCGGCCCTATAGCTACGACACCGTGCGGTGTTTCCGCACGCACGCCGAAGACGACCCGGCCATAGGCAGGCCGATCGAGGCCAAGAAGCTCGGACCGCGGGCGGCCGAGGATGCCACCGAGGCGGCACAGCGGAAGCTGTCTCCCGGCCTGGAGCCCAAGACGGTCGTGAACACGCATCGTATGCTCCACCGGGCGTGGGAGGACTTCGCGGTCTGGGGATGGGCGAAGCGGAACGTCGTGGCCGACGCGCATCCCCCTCGGGTTCCGCGCAAGGGCCGCAAGGTCTGGACGGTCACTCAGCTTCAGACGTTCCTGCAGCGCGCCCGGTCGGACCGGTTCTTCGCGCTGTGGGTGCTCGAAGCGACCTCGGGCATGCGGCGCTGTGAGCTAGCGGGCGTTCGGCGTGACCTGCTCGACCTGGCCGCGGGCACGCTTGAGATCGATGTCACGCGGGTGGTCGTGGACGGCAAGGTGATCGAGTCGGACGGCAAGACGGAGAACGCTCAGCACGTGCTGGCGCTGGATCCGTTCACGCTGGCCGTACTGAAAGCCCATGTCGAGATGCTCGACCGGGAGCGCCAGGACCTCGGGCCGGACTACCACGATCACGGCGTGCTGTTCTGCTGGCCGGACGGCAGGCCCCCGCACCCCGACACGATCACGCGTCGCTTCAAGCAGCTGGCCGCGGCGGCCGGTCTGCCCGAGATCGACCTGCACGACGTCCGCCACAGCTACGCCACCGCAGGCCGGGACGCGAAGATCGACTGGAAGGCCCTCAGCCAGCGGATCGGTCACGCGGATGTGGCGTTCACCAGGTGGCGAACACGCTCGCGGAGCTGATCATCGGCGGGGCCCTGGCATCAGCCGTGATCTCGGACAAGGAGCAGGGCGCGACGACTGACGGAGACCCTGGCGAGGCGGCTTGAGCGACAGCCACGTTTACAAATCAGTTTACAAACGACAAGCGAAAGGCCCCTTCTCTGTTCGAGAAAGGGCCTCTGGCCTTGGTAGCGGGGGCGGGATTTGAACCCGCGACCTCTGGGTTATGAGCCCAGCGAGCTACCGAACTGCTCCACCCCGCGTCGGT
>Ga0137385_10001617_pt1 | contig 19025 bp, 17 predicted proteins | sample SagtaG_FD_104921 | JGI IMG/M metagenome (GOLD analysis project Ga0137385, IMG submission 104921) | Vadose zone soil microbial communities from Sagehorn Ranch, Mendocino, California, USA - Sage2_R_80_16 metaG | ecosystem: Environmental > Terrestrial > Soil > Vadose zone | place: USA: California... | reverse complement strand
CTTCGAACGCGCGCGCACCGTCGAACACCACCGAGCCGAGCCAGGCCGCATGCGTGCGCGGCCCCATGATCGGCACGTTGCCGTCATGCCATTGGCCCTCGAAGAAGGTCCAGCTCGGCGAATATTCGATCGGCTTCTTGATCTCGGCCATGACCGGCCTCCCTTGGAAATATCCGGGCACTATTCTCCCAATGTCTAAAGGATTTCCTGCGGGAATGGCACCCTCCCCCGGAGGGTCAGCGACAGTGCGGAGGCGACGTCAAATCGAGCGAAAAGCGGCTATAGTGCGGGTTACGTTACGGAGTTTTCCATGCCGCTCGATCCGCTTGCCAAGCGTTTGTTGACCATGATGGCTGCGGCTGCGCCGCAGACGCCGAGCCGGCCGAGCGTCGAGGCGCGGCGACAATCCCTGGCGAAGCTGATGCAGTTTGCGCGCGCCGAGGCGCCGGATGTGACGACGTCCGACGGCACACTTCCCGGTCCCGGCGGAAAACTTCCCTATCGGCTATACACACCCGCGAGCGCCGATGAGCGCGCGCCGGGCTTCGTGTTCTTTCATGGCGGCGGTCTGGTCGCCGGCAGCATTTTGACGCACGACCGCATCGCGGCGGCACTTGCGCATGTGACCAGCTGCCGCCTGGTCTCGGTCGACTACCGGCTCGCGCCCGAGCACAAATATCCCGCCGCAGTGGACGATGCCATCGCCGCGACCGAATGGGTGGCGCGGGAAGCGCAATCGCTCGGCATCGACGCCGAGCGGCTGGTGATCGGCGGCGATTCCGCCGGCGCCACGTTGGCTGCGATCGTGTGCCAGGAGGCGCAGCAAAGCGCCGGCCTGTCGATCGTCGCGCAATGTCTGATCTGCCCGGTGCTGGATTTCGAGGAGACCTCGCCCTCGCGCGAGGCGTTCGCCGAAGGTCATTTGATCGACTGCGCCACGATCGAGGCCGATCTCGCCGACTACCTGCCTGACGGCATCGATGCCGCCGATCCCCGCGTCTCGCCGCTGCGCGCGACGCGGCTTGCGGGCCTGCCGACCGCGATCATCCACACCGCCGAGTTCGACCCGATGCGCGACGAAGGCAATGCCTATGCCCGCAAGCTGCTCGCAGCCGGCGTCGCCGTCGAGCACGTCTGCCACGACGGCATGGTTCACAATTTTCACGCCATGGGCGCGATCCTGCCGCAGGCGCAGCTCGTGCTGTCGCAGATCGGCGAGCAGGTGCGGCGCGCGGTGGAGAAGTGAGGCTCGCTCTTCCCCTCTCCCCTTGTGGGAGAGGGTGGCTCGCCGCAAAGCGGCGAGACGGGTGAGGGGTTTCTATCCGCGACTTCGATAGAAATTGCGTGCGGAGAGAACCCCTCATCCGGCGCTTCGCGCCACCTTCTCCCACAGGGGGAGAAGGGAAGAAGAGATCACGCGCGCGCGTCGATCACAGCACGTGCCGCTACAATATACTCGCACCAATGTGCGTCCGCGTAACGCTCGGCCTGGTGCGCACAGGTGACGTCGGGCGCATGTGCTGCCGCGATCATGCGCGCGAAACGCTCTTCGGCCACCGTCGCGTCATCGGCAGCCTGTGTCGCGGCAAAGGCCGGCGTCGTAGCCGGAGCCACGGCAAGCCCCGCTAGTCCGGCGAGCAAAATCCGGCGTGAGGTCTTCATCGCTGTCATTCCTAATTGTTCTGCGCTTCGATCGTGAGCGACGAATGCGTCGCCATGGCGGCGGCAAGGTAACGTTGCGGTTCCGTCCGGTCCAGCCGCTGAGGATGACGACTGGCTACTCCGGCACCGGCACATCAAAAGTGTTCAGCGTGACCGAGACCATGCAATAGATGCCGACGAGATAGGACAGCTCGGCCGCACCGTGCTCGCCGAATTCCTTCACTGCGGCCCGATAGGTCAGCTCCGGCAGCACGCCACCGCCGACCAGCGCGGACGCCACGTCGTAGGCGACGGCTTCCTGCTTGGTGAGATCGACCGGCCGCTGTCCGGCGACGATGGTCGCGAGTTTTTCGTCGGAGAGCCCGCGCTGCTCGGCGACCAGCACATGAGCATAGAGCTCGTAGCCGGAGCGGAAATGCGAACCGGTGACGAGGATCGCGACCTCGCGCACCGGCGCCGGCAACAGCGGGTTTGACGCGATCGCCTTGACCAGCTCCCACACCGGCTTGCCAAGCGCGGCTCGCGGATCCATGGATTCCAGGGACCGAGCAGCGCGCCGTCGTCGCGCATGTTCACGAAGCCCTTGAAGTGGTCCGTGATGCCCGCTCGCATGTCGTCATAGAGCGGCTTCTGTTCGGCGCTCAGGTCTTTCGGATCGAGAATGGGAAGGCGCACGGCAGGGTCTCCTCGTTGAGAAGCCGCGAACCTCGCCCGCGTATGCGTGCAAGGCAAGTGAAGTTGCCGTGACATCAGCATCTCGATCGGGTGCCCGACGGCGTCGGCTATGATGCCACAGGGCCTTATTTGCTCTGTGGATTGGCGACGTCGTCGACGGCGAGCGTCAGCAGCTCGCCTGTCGCGAGGAACGACGACAAGGCCGCCTCGAACGGCGCCGGATCGAGACCGCGCGCTTTCAGCCATTCGGGCTCATAATAGGTCTGCCGGTAGCGCTCGCCGGAATCGCAGATCAGCGTCACCAGCGATCCCGTCTGATTCGTCTTTCGCATGTCCGAGGCGAGCCGGCACAGCGCCAGGAAGTTGGTTCCCGTGGAGCCGCCCACCACGCGGCGCAGCCGGCGCGACAGCACGTTCATCGCCGCAATCGACGCTGCATCCGGAATCTTCATCATGCGATCGACCACGCCGGGCACGAAGGAGGGTTCGCAGCGAGGCCGGCCGACGCCTTCGATCAGCGAAGGGCGGTCGCAAGTCCGGGAACGGTCCTGCGAGCTGAAGCAGTCGAAGAAAGCGGAATGCTCGACATCGGCGACGCACAGCCGCGTCGGATACTGGCGATAGCGCAAATAGCGGCCGATGGTCGCCGATGTGCCGCCGGTGCCCGCGCCCATCACGATCCAGTCCGGCAGCGGCCGCGGTTCGCCCTTCAATTGCGCGAAGATCGATTCGGCGATGTTGTTGTTGCCGCGCCAGTCGGTGGCGCGCTCGGCAAATGTGAACTGGTCCATGTAGTGACCGCTCAGCCGGGTGGCGAGCGCGGCGGCTTCTGCATACAGCGCGCGGCCGTCGACGATCAGATGGCAGTTGCCGCCATAATGTTCGATCGCGGCGATCTTCTCCGCCGAGGTCGTGCGCGGCATCACGGCATAGAAGGGCACGCCGATCATCTGCGCGAAATAGGCTTCCGACACCGCGGTCGATCCTGACGAGGCCTCGACGACGGGCGTGCCTTCGCGGACATGTCCGTTGCAGAGCGCGTAGAGGAACAGCGAGCGCGCCAGCCGGTGCTTCAAGCTACCGGTCGGATGCGTGGATTCGTCCTTCAGGTAGATGTCGATGCCGGCGAGCGCCGGCACGATCAGCCGGATCAGATGCGTGTCGGCCGTGCGGCACTGGTCGGCCTCGATCGCGGCCACGGCCTCGTCGACCCAGCCGCGCCGATATGCCGGTCCGGCCGGATTGAGATGGCGGAAGGGAGGCGGCTCCATCGGCATGGTCAGGCAATTCCTTATAAACGTACATCCATCTACCACGAGGCCGCATTGTCTGCGCCGCTCAAAACTCCAGCGGCGCGTTGTCGACGACTTCCTTCATCACGAAGAAGGTGCGGGTCTGGCGCACGCCGGGCAGCGCGATGAGCTGCTCGCCGTGGATGCGGTTGAAATCCTCCATGTCGCCGACGCGGATCTTGAGGAAGTAGTCGAAGTCGCCGGCGACGAGGTGGCAGTCGAGCACGAATTTCAGCTTGGCGATCGCCTGCTCGAAGATGGCAAAGCTCTCCGGCGTCGAGCGGTCGAGCACGACGCCGACCATCACCAGCGTGCCCTTCCCTACCTTCTTCGGCGCGACCATGGCGCGGACGGTGGCGATGAAGCCGTCCTCGAACAGGCGCTGGGTGCGGCGGTGGCAGGTGGCGGGGCTGATCGCGACGGTTTCGGCGAGGTCGGCGTTACTGAGCCGACCGCTATTTTGAAGCAATCTCAATATCTTAAGGTCGATGCGGTCGAGTCGGGATGGCATGGAAGAAGCTTCCGCTTGAAAGCACTTTTCCGGAAGAAACTAACGTACTAGAGCATAGTATCGCAAGACTTGCGACAGATATTGCGCAACATTTGAGAGCACCTTCTTCCGTAACAGTGCTAGGCGCTTAAGCCAATTCAACGCCAATCGGGATGACCTGACGATGCTCGAAAAATTCGCGCGCTATCCGCTGACCTTCGGCCCGACGCCCATCGAGAAGCTGGAGCGGCTGTCAAAGCATCTCGGCGGCAACGTCGAAATCTATGCCAAGCGGGAGGATTGCAACTCCGGCCTCGCCTATGGCGGCAACAAGCTGCGCAAGCTCGAATACATCATTCCCGACGCGATCGCCTCGAACGCCGACACACTGGTCTCGATCGGCGGCGTGCAGTCGAACCATACCCGCATGGTCGCCGCAGTCGCCGCCAAGATCGGCATGAAGTGCCGCCTGGTGCAGGAAGCCTGGGTGCCGCACGAGGACGCCGTCTATGACCGCGTCGGCAACATCATGCTGTCGCGCATCATGGGCGCCGACGTGCGCCTGGTCGACGACGGCTTCGACATCGGCATCCGCAAGAGCTGGGAGCAGGCGATTGACGAGGTGAAGGCGGCCGGCGGCAAGCCCTACGCGATTCCCGCCGGCGCCTCCGTGCACAAATTTGGCGGTCTCGGTTATGTCGGCTTCGCCGAGGAGGTGCGCAAGCAGGAGGCCGAGCTCGGCTTCAAGTTCGACTACATCGTGGTCTGCACTGTCACCGGCTCGACCCATGCCGGCATGCTGGTCGGCTTCGCCGCCGACGACCGCGCGCGAAAGGTGATCGGCATCGATGCCTCGTTCACGCCGGCACAGACCAAGGCGCAGGTGCTCTCGATCGCGCAGAACACCGCAAAACTCGTCGAGCTCGGCAAGGACATCGTTGCAGACGACGTCGTGCTGATCGAGGACTACGCCTATCCCGCCTATGGTGTGCCGTCGGAGGAGACCAAGGAGGCGATCCGCCTCACCGCACGGCTCGAAGCCATGATCACCGACCCCGTCTACGAGGGCAAGTCGATGCAGGGTATGATCGACCTCGCGCAGAAGGGCTATTTCGAGAAGGGCGCGAAGATACTCTACGCGCACCTCGGCGGTGCCCCGGCGCTGAACGGCTATGGGTATGCGTTCCGGAACGGCTAGTGCGCCGGTGATGTAAGGCGGCGCGCGCCTCCTCACTAGTGTCGTCCTGGCGAAAGCCAGGACTCATTACCCCGACTGCCAATTGTGGAAACACGCTAAGGCCATCAGCGTGCCATTTCCCACGGCCTGTGGTTATGGATCCCGAACCTGCGCTCCGCTTGTCCGGGATGACCATGGAGATATTAGCGCGCGGCTACCGCGTCTTTACGATCTGGAGCAGCTCTTCGCCGTAATGCTCGAGCTTCTTATCACCTATCCCCGGCACATTGCGCAATTCGTCGAGCGTGGTCGGCCAGGCCCGGACGATGCCGTCGATGGTGGCGTCGTGTAGCACGACATAGGCCGGCACGCCGCGCTCGCGCGCGAGGTCCGAGCGCCAGGCGCGCAGCCGCGCGCGCAATTCGGGATCGACGTCGCCTTGCGGCGCATTGGCCGCGGGTGCGAGGTCGCCGCGGCGGGATTTTGCGCGACTTGACCGAATGCGGGTGCCGGGCGCCTCCTCGCGCAGCCACACTTCGGTCTCGCCGCGTAACACGCCGCGCGAAGATTCCATCAGCTTCAGCGCGCCGAAGGCCTCGCTGTCGCTTTGCAGATGCCCCATCGCCACCAGCTGCCGCAGAACCGTGCGCCACTGTTTTTCGTTGAGCTCGCGCCCGATGCCGAACACCGACAGCTTGTCGTGGCCGAACTGCGTCACCTTCTCGGTCAGGCGCCCGATCAGCACGTCGATCAGGTGCATCGCGCCGAAACGCTGCCCGGTGCGATAGGCACAGGAGAGCAGTTTTTGCGCCAGCACCTTGCCGTCGCGCATCTGCGGCGGGGTCAGGCAATTATCGCAATTGCCGCAAGTCTCGCCATGCAAGGTCTCACCGAAATAGCCGAGCAGCCGCTTGCGCCGGCATTGTGCGGTTTCGGCCAATCCCACCAGCGCATCAAGCTTGCCGATCGAGACCCGCTTGAAATCGTCTGATGCGGTGGACTCGTCGATCATGCGGCGCTGCTGCACGATGTCCGAGAGGCCGTAGGCCATCCAGGCCGCCGACGGCTTGCCGTCGCGGCCGGCGCGACCGGTCTCCTGGTAGTAGGACTCGATGCTCTTGGGCAGATCGAGATGGGCGACGAAGCGCACGTCGGGCTTGTCGATGCCCATGCCGAAGGCGACGGTCGCGACGATGACAATGCCGTCTTCGTTGAGGAAGCGGTCCTGGTTGCGCGAGCGCACGCTGCTGTCGAGCCCTGCGTGATAAGGCAGCGCCGCAATGCCGGCGTCCGCGAGCGCACCCGCGACCTCCTCGACCCGATTGCGGGAGAGGCAATAGACCACGCCGGCGTCGCCTGCATGGCGCTCCCGGATGAAGTCCTTGAGCTGCGACACTGCGCTGCGCTTGTCGACGACCTCGTAGCGGATGTTGGGCCGGTCGAAGCTCGAGACGAATTGCGGGGAACCCGTAAGCTGGAGCCGCTCGACGATCTCCTTGCGCGTCAATTCGTCGGCGGTCGCAGTCAGCGCGATGCGCGGCACGTCGGGAAAGCGCTCGGCGATGATGGAAAGCCCGACATATTCAGGCCTGAAATCATGGCCCCATTGCGAAACGCAATGCGCCTCGTCGATCGCGAACAAGGCCACTTTCGCCTGCGCCAGCATCGACAGGCAGCGCGGCGTCACCAATCGTTCCGGCGCAACATAGAGCAGGTCGAGATCGCCAGCGATCAGGCGCCGCTCGATCTCGGAGGCTTCTTGCAGCGTCAGCGACGAATTCAGCGCGGCAGCGTTGACTCCGGCCTCGATCATGCCGGCGACCTGGTCGCGCATCAGCGCGATCAGCGGCGACACCACGATGCCGCAGCCTTCGCGCAACAGAGCCGGCAATTGGTAGCACAACGACTTGCCGCCGCCGGTCGGCATCAGGACCAGGCAATTGCCGCCATCGGTGACGTGCTGGATGATCTCGCCCTGCGCGCCACGAAAGCCCGGCAGGCCGAACACCGAATGCAACACCGACAGCGCATCGCGGCCATCGGCCGGCGCAGGCAGCGGAGCGGTTGAGGAAACGGACATGGGCGGAACTGGACCGGGCCGTGGGATTCGTCACAAGGCCAGTCGCATGACGGCGCGGGCATGGCAAGACGATTTGCGCTGCTTGTTCTCCCTCTCCCCGTTCTTACGGGGAGAGGGTTGGGGTGAGGGGCCTCTCTCCGCAAAAGCGGTGGTAGCGGAGTTTGCGGAAGCTCCCCCTCACCCGAATTTGCGCTTTGCGCAAATTCGACCTCTCCCCGCACGCGGGGAGAGGTGAAGAAGCTACGCCCCGATTCGCCGCAACGCCTCTGCGACTGTCACGATCGGCATGTTGCGCGTCTGCGCCGCCTTCAGCGCGTGGCGGAGCAAGGCCGGCGAGCAGCCATAGGGGCTCGGCGCATCGACGACGTCGTGGCCGTAGAAGATCAGCCAGCCGCCGCTTGCGGTCGCCTCTTCGAAGTAACGATCCACGCCTGCGGTATCGATCTCGCGATCGACAAGAGGCGAGGCACGCAGGAACTGGAGGTCGATGACATCGCGATTGACGCCGGGAAGGATGCCGCGCGCCGAGCGGAAGTTTTTGGCGAGCTGCGGCTTGCGCCAGACCGACGCGAGGCCATACGGATAGGCAAAATTCTCCAGCCTGATCGAAGGATCGAGGCCGTGAAAGTAATTGCGGTTCTGCTCGATCTCGCGCGCCATGGTGGCCTGGTCGAGATCGACCGCGCGGAGGTGCGAGAAGGTGTGGCAGGCGATCTCATGGCCACCGCAATGCAGCCGTACGATCGCATCGTTCGACAGGCCTTGCCAATGATCTCCCGGCTGATCGATCAGGCTGCCGGCGAGATAAAACGTGCCACGGCCGCCGTGCGCCTCCAACAGCGATGCCCCCTCGCCTGCGGCACTGTCGGGGGCGTCATCGAAGGTGAAGCTCACCATCGGCGCGTGCGTTGGCAAGCGGTGCGGCGCGGCACGGAAATGCCGGGCCAACCGATTGCTCACGCGTCCCTGAAGTGCCGACCACACGATTGCATTCCCTGTAATACCGCACCTCGCTACTGAAGCATTCGTGCGCTGTGTGAGGCAAGCTTTACACTTGGTTAAACCTAACGTGGAACCCGCGCTCTTCACCTAACGCGCAAGCAGCGAAGCCTTGGTGTCGGCGGCAAGATCGCGCAGCCAGTTGCGGAAGAGCGCCGCGGCGGCGCTGCCGGCGGCGATATCGCCGCGCAAATTCAGCGCCGGCAGCTCGTTGGTGAGCGCGGGGTGGCGCTGATGCCTCGCCCGCTTCTCGAATCGCACGAGTTTCTCTTCGGTCGCTGCGTCAAAATAACTCACGGGCACGGCCGGGTAGATCTCGCGCTCGCGCGCGAGATAGCGGCCGACATCGCGCAGATATTCGCGCTGGAGCGACAGCGCGTCATATTCGGGATGGCCCTGGAAGAACACGAAGCGGCTGGCATATTGCCGGACGAAGATGTCGACGCCGGCCCGGGCCGAACGTGTCAGCACCTGATAGCCGGCCTGCGTGAGATCGCGCTCAGTGACTTCGTTCAGGCGCGAGTGCGAGACCTTGAACGGCGCCGGCGCCTCGCGTGTCAGCGAATCGCTCGTCACGGCGTCGCAGTCGAAGATGCCGTGACATTTGGCCGGCAACCGCTGCCGTTCGATACGATCGAGATGCAGCACCGCCGCATGCGCGGCGAGGCATGACCAGATCGTCGAGCGCGTGTTGGTCCTGGCCCAGTCGATGAGGTCGGTGAGATCGCGCCAATACGGCTCCTGGTCGAGTTCGGCCGCGACCGGCTCGGCGCCGGTCACGATCAGCCCGTCGAATTTTTGGCGCTTGAGATCGGAGAGATCGGAATATTCGCTCTCGACGTGCCACTTCGCTTCCGGAGAGCGCATCACCGACGGCAGCGAGAAGCAGTGGAAACGGATGCGGCGCGGCCCCGCGGCAGCCTGAAGCAGCTTCATGAACTGCCGCTCGGTCGCCTTCAGCGCCGGGTCCGGCATGTTGTTGATCAACCCGATGGTGAGCTCGGCTCCGCTATGATCGCGTGCGAGATCGGCTTCGGCCGGCACCAGGGCCGGGCTCGAGATACCTTGATCCCTGTCGATCAAGATGCTCATCGGGGCGATCGCTTACTCCGCGGCCTGAAGACACGCGGTCGGGCAGGCCTTTTGCAGCGCCTGGTCGATATCCTCGATGATATCGGCGGCATGCTCGATGCCGATCGAGAGGCGAATCGTTTCCGGCAGCACCCCGGCTGTGCGCTGCTGCTCCGGCGACATCTGGCGGTGCGTGGTCGAGGCCGGATGGCAGGCCAGCGACTTGGCGTCGCCGATATTGACGAGCCGCGTGATCAGCTTCAGCGCATCATAGAAGGCCTTGCCGGCTTCCATGCCGCCCTTGATGCCGAAGGTGAACAGCGAGGAGGCGTTGCCGTTCAGATATTTCTGCACCAGCGGGTAGTACGGGCTGTCCGCGAAGCCGGTGTAATTGACCCAGTCGACGCGCGGATCGGCGCGCAGGAATTCGGCGACCTTGCGGGCGTTCTCGCAGTGACGCTCCATGCGCAGCGCCACCGTCTCGATGCCCTGGAGCAGCAGGAAAGCGTTGAACGGCGACAGCACCGAACCCATGGTGCGCTGATAGATGCTACGCGCGCGCTCGATATAGGCGGTCTTGCCGAAACGCTCGGCATAGACGAGGCCGTGATAGGAGGCGTCCGGCTTGTTGTAGCCCGGGAAGCGATCGGCGTGCTTGGCCCAGGGGAAGTTTCCGGAATCGACGATGGCGCCGCCGAGCGTGGTGCCGTGGCCGCCGAGGAACTTGGTCAGCGAATGCACGGCAATGTCGGCGCCGTAGTCGAACGGCTTGAGCAGGATCGGCGTCGCAACCGTGTTGTCGACGATCAACGGCACGCCATGGGCGTGCGCGATTTTGGCCAGCGCCTCGATGTCGCAGACATTGCCGGCGGGATTGCCGATGGTCTCGGCGAACACGGCGCGCGTATTCTCGTCGATCAGCTTCTCGATCGCCTCGGGCTTGTCGCTCTCGGCGAAGCGGCCGGTGATGCCCTGGCGCGGCAAAATGTGGGAGAGCAGCGTGTGCGTGGTGCCGTAAAGCTGCGGCACCGACACGATGTTGCCGCCGTGATCGGCGACGTTGACGAAGGCGAAATGCAGCGCCGCCTGGCCGGTCGCAACCGCGAGCGCGCCGACGCCGCCTTCGAGCTGGCTGATGCGCTTCTCCAGCACCGCGCTGGTCGGATTGGCGATGCGGCTGTAACGATAACCTTCGGCCTCGAGATTGAAGAGCGCGGCGCCATGATCGGCGCTGTCGAAGGCGTAGGCGGCGGTCTGGTAGATCGGCACGGCGACCGCATGCGTGGTGGCTTCGGGCTCGTAGCCGGCGTGAATAGCGATCGTCTCGTTGCGCATCGTCCACCTCCGCGTGGGGCGGGCCGCACTTCTTGGCCTGGTGAGGATGTGCGTTGGCCGCCCGTCCCCGTGTTAGAGGCGGGTGGTAAAGCGGGCAATAATTCGTCTAGAGATCGATGAAGTAACCCTAACGGTTATTGGTGAATTGGCTAAAATTTGAGTCAAATTCGATTAATGAATTCGGGACGTCTGGCGCAGCCTGCAGGAGTTGTCCCTTCTCCCCTTGCGGGAGAAGGGTGAAATCATCACTCCATCGTTCCCCATAGCCGGTGGGTCAACACACCCGCGCGCTTCTCGATCGCGGCGGCCGCATCGAGTGCGAGATCCTCGCGGTAGCGGCCGGCGATGAGCTGCACGCCGATCGGCTTGCCGTCGTGCAGAGCCACCGGCACCACGGCGCCGGGTAGGCCCAGCACATTGATCGCGGAGATGAAGCGGATCTCGCCCCAGAAGATCTCGCGCACGCGCTCGGCGCTGACGGTATCGTCGCGCGGGCCCGGCGTCGGCTGCACCGTTGTCGGCGCCAGCACCACCGGATATTCCTCGAAGAACAATTGCCAGGCGCGGATATGACCGCTGCGCGCGGCGGTGGCGCGCATCCAGGCGGGCAGATCGAGCACGTTGGCCTTGGTCTTCATGCCGTTCCACGCCTTGTGGAAATCCTCGGACGTGACCTTCAGCATGCCGGCTTCCTGCATCACCACCGTCTCGTTGGTGATGATGTCGCACCAGGTCTGCCAGACGCCGTCGATGTCGGGCACTTCGACCTCGCTGACGCGATAGCCCGCGCGCTCCAGGTGATCCGCCGCCTGACGCAACGCTGCGGTGACCGACGGATCGACATCCATGTCCTCAGGGATTTTTGCCAGCGCGACCTTGATCGGCCCCTTCGGCTTCGGCCCGACCAGCGGCGCCGGCACCCACCAGGGGTCGCGCGGATCGCGTTGGCTCATCGCCTCCAGCGCAAGACGAACGTCAGCGACGTGGCGAGCAAGCGGCCCCTGCGCCGACATCAGATGCGCCAGCATCGGCCGTTCGGCGGTGGCGCTCTGGTTGAAGGCGGGGATGCGCCCCTGCGTCGGCTTGATGGTGGCGACACCGTTGCAATGCGCCGGCCAGCGCAGCGAGCCGCCTATGTCGTTGCCATGCGCAATGGTGCCGATGCCGGCGGCAACCGCCGACCCCGCACCGCCCGAGGAGCCGCCGCAGGTGATGTTCGGATCCCAGGGGTTCAGCGTCAGCCCGTGCAGCGGATTGTCGGTGAAGCCGCGGAATGAAAATTCCGGCGTGTTGGTGAGGCCGAGAACGATCGCGCCGGCCTTCTTGAGGTTGCGCACGACCGGCGAATCCGACAGCGCAATAAGGTTTTTGTTCGCCGGGACGCCGTTGAAATTGGGCCGGCCTTCGTAGTCGACGTTCTCCTTGATGGTAACAGGCACGCCATGCAGAAGACCGAGCTCGCCGCCCTTGGCGCGCTGCTTGTCGGCCGCATGCGCGGCCTTCAGCGCTTCCTCGCTGAGGTCGACGACGACGGCATTCAGCTTGGGATTGACGGCGCGCATCCGTTCGAGATGGGCCTCGACAGTCTCGACCGCGGAGATTGCACCAGCGCGAATCGCGGCCGCGGTGTCGACCGCCGACCACTGCCAGGCCGGCCCCTTGGGGCGCCGCGCTGGGGCGGATTTGCGCGGCGCAGCCTTCTTGGCCGGCTTCACGACGGCACCCTTTCGGGCGGCGGTCTTCTTGCTCGAGGTCTTCGTTGCTACTTTCTTTGACGCACTTTTCTTCTTGGTCGCCGTCTTCTTCGCCACGTCGCATCTCCTGAAATTGCGGTGCGGAGGTTACGGAGGGCAAGCGAGTGTGTACAGGCGCGTTTCTGCATGGTGCATGGCGTAAAGGCCCGATGCGGCGAATTGTCAGCCACCGCCGGCGTTCACACCGGCGGCGGGTTCAGCCGCGCAAAGCCTTCCTGGATGCGATAAGGGTAATAGGGATAGGGCGGCATCACCGCGCTGGCCTCGTCGAGATGCTTGAGCTGATCCACACTCAGCGACCAACCGACCGCGCCGAGATTGTCGCGCAACTGGGCCTCGTCGCGAGCGCCGATGATCACGGAGGAGACGGTCGGCCGCGACAGCAGCCAGGCGATCGCGACCTGCGGCACGGTGCGGCCGGTCTCCGCAGCGATCGTGTCCAGCACATCAACGATGGCATAAAGCCGCTCGTCGTCCACGGGCGGGCCGAACTGCGCCGTGGCGTGCAGGCGGCTCTCTTGCGGCAGCGGCTGGTCGCGCCGGATCTTTCCGGTGAGCCGGCCCCAGCCGAGCGGACTCCAGACCAACGCGCCGACGCCCTGGTCGCGCGCGAGCGGCATCAGCTCCCACTCATAGTCGCGGCCGAGCAGCGAATAATAGACCTGGTGCGCGACATGGCGCGGCCAGCCGTGGCGGTCGGCGATGGCGAGCGACTTCATCAACTGCCAGCCAGAGAAATTGGAGACACCGACATAGCGCAGCTTGCCCGCGCGCACGAGCGTATCCAGCGTCGACAGCACTTCTTCGATCGGCGTGAAGGCGTCGAAGGCGTGGAGCTGGAGCAGGTCGATATGGTCGGTGCCGAGTCGCCGCAGCGCCGATTCGACCGATGCCAGCAGCCGATACCGCGACGAGCCCGCGTCGAGCGGGCCGTCGCCCATCGGCAGGCTCATCTTGGTGGAGATCAGCACCTTGTCGCGGCGGCCTTTGATCGCGGCACCGAGAATCTCCTCCGACGCGCCATTCGAATAGACGTCGGCGCTGTCAAACAGATTGACCCCGGCCTCGAGGCAGATGTCGACCAGCCTGCGCGCCTCATCGGCCCCGCTACGGCCCCAGGCCGAAAACAGCGGGCCTTGGCCGCCAAAAGTGCCGGTGCCGAAGCTGAGGACGGGTACTTGGAGGCCGGAGGCGCCGAGATTGCGGTATTCCATGATCGTGCTCCTATTCCGCCGGGCACGCCGCGACGGCGGCCTGCGTGCGATCGAGCTGAAGACTCCACAGTGCGAGCACTAGACCAACTGCCGTGATGCCGGCCGCAACGAGCGGCAGTGCGGAGAGCCCGAGCCCGCGATCGATGGTGACGCCGCCGGCCCAGGCGCCGAGCGCGTTGCCGAGATTGAACGCGGCGATGTTGAGGCTCGAGGCGAGCGTGCGGCCGCTGGAGCCGGCCGCCTCAAGCACGCGAAGCTGGAGCGGCGCGACGGTCGCGAACGCCGCGATGCCGAGCAGCAGGATCAGCGCAATCGCAAGGCTCTTGACCGACAGCACCACAGCGAGGCCAAGCAGCACGATGGCAAGTGCTGCGAGCGTGCCGATCAAGGCGCGAGCGAGACCACGATCGGCGAGCTTGCCGCCGGCGACATTGCCGATCGCAAGACCCGCGCCGAACACCAGCAGGATCGGCGAGACGGCGGCTTCCGAAAAGCCGGTAAAGCGCGTCAGGATCGGCTGGATATAGGTGAAGACGACGAAGAGGCCGGCGAAACCGAACACGGTCATGGCGAGGCCGAGCTGCACCTGAGCCTTGCCGAGCACCGCAATCTCTTCGGCGAGCGAGATCGGCTTATCGCCATTGCCGACATGGCCGGGCACCAGCACGGCGACCACCGCAAACGCGATCACGCCGATCACGGTCACCGCCCAGAATGCGGCGCGCCAGCCGAGCATCAGGCCGAACCAGGCGCCGAAGGGCACGCCGAGCAGGGTTGCGACCGTGAGGCCGATGAACATGGTTGAGATCGCGGAGGCGCGCTTGTCCTCGGCCACAAGGCTCGTCGCTACCACCGAGCCGACACCGAAGAAGGTGCCGTGGGCGAGCGAGGTCAGCACCCGCGCCGCCATCAGCAGCTCGTAGTTCGGCGCCAGCGCGCAGGCCGCATTGCCAATTGTGAAGATCGCCATCAGCGCCAGCAGCACGGTTTTGCGCGGCATCCGCCGCGTGGCCAGCGTCAGCACCGGCGCGCCGACGAACACGCCGAGGGCGTAGCCAGAGATCAGGAGACCCGCGACCGGCACGGAGACATGCATCTCGGCGGCGACCTGGAGCAGCAGGCCCATGATGATGAATTCGGTGGTGCCGATGCCGAAGGCACCGGCGGTGAGCGCGAGGACGGCGGGAGGCATGCGTGGCTCCGATGCGAGGGACGAGTCACGCAGATAGCCGCGCGTGCGCAAAACCATTAGAATGTCCGCAATCCATTCATTTGTGACGTGAATTCAACATGGCCCGTTTCGACACCAACCGCTCCGCCGAGATGGAGGTTTTCGTCCGCGTCGTCGATCTCGGCGGATTCACCCAGGCCGCGCGAAAACTGCGGCTGACGCCGTCGGGCGTGAGCAAGCTGATCTCGCGGCTGGAGGCGCGCCTTGGTTCGCGGCTGATCAACCGCACCACGCGCAAGCTCACGCTGACCGAGGAAGGACAGGCCTTCTACCAACGTGCCGTACGCATCCTCGCAGAGATGGAGGAAGCCGAGCGCGAGGCGGCTTCCGGCGCGGCACCGCGCGGCCGGCTCGCGGTCAACAGCAACATCCCTTTCGGCATGCTGCATGTGATGCCGCTGATCCCACGCTTCCTCGAACAACATCCCGACGTCACGCTCGATCTCGTGCTGACCGATACGCTGATCGACCTGATGCAGGAGCGCGCCGACGTCGCGATCCGCGTCGGCCCTTTGCGAGCGTCACGCCTCGTCGCGCGAAAACTCGGCACCAGCCGCATGGTCGTGGTCGGCGCACCGGATTATCTCTCACGCTTCGGCACGCCGAAGATTCCGGGCGATCTCGCTGAGCATCGCGGCATCGGCTGGACCTTTCCGCGCTCGATCCGCGGCTGGCCGTTCAAGCGCGGCGACCGCACCGAGGAAGCCGTGCCGCCGCCGGCCGCCCGCGCCAGCGACGGCGAAGCCGCCCGCCGCCTCGCACTCGGCGGCGTTGGCCTCGCCCGCCTAGCCCTCTTCCACATCGGCCCCGATATCGAATCGGGGCGCCTCGTGCCGGTTCTCCAGAGCTACAATCCCGGCGACCGCGAAGACATCCACGCCGTCTATGTCGGCCACACCGCGCCGCTCCCGGCCCGCGTCCGCGCGTTCATCGATTTTCTGGCAGAGCATGTGCGGGTGGACGACCCGGCGCTAAAGCGCGTGGGGGACGGGAGGTGGAGGGTGGCTTAAGGGCTGAAGGACGCTCTCGCACGAAACTAGAGGCCCTCAAGCGCAACCGTGGGTCGGTCGACAAGGCCTAACTTGAGGTGTCCGCAGCTCACCGGCAGAGCGCCGGATGAAGCATGACAACGCCGCTCCGACGTGGAAGTCAGGGACAATTACCGGCTCGGGAGGGGATTGCCGAGTAACTACATCTCGACCTAAGATCGTGCTATATTTCAGAGGGCATTTCCGGTGTGCATTATTCGAGCGCTAGTCTTCTTCGCGATCGTCTCTTTGGGCTGGATCGGCCGTAGCGCCGCTGAGCCGCAGCGCCCCTTGGTGTTCGTGCCGGGAATACTGGGTAGCCGTCTGTGCGACGATCAGAACAATCCGGTTTGGGGCACGCGAACATCCTTTTCCAATTTTGCAAAGCTCGAACTCGGCGTGCCCAATCCCGTGCTTCATTCCTGTGGCCTGGTCGACGAAATCCAGATCATCGGGTCTCTGTGGACGCACAACACGTACCAGAGCTGGCTGGCGGGACTTGCAGCAATTGGATTCTCTCCGGAAAAGAAGAACCTTTTTGTCTTCGACTATGACTGGCGGTTGAGCAACGATGAGAACGCGAGACGCCTCGACGCTTTCATCGCGAAGAACGTCGATATAGGAACTGCGTTTGACATCATTGCGCACAGCATGGGCGGCATCGTTTCACGCATCTTTCTGGACAAGTACGCGCGGGCAAACGTGGTGCACCAGATCATTTACCTGGGTACGCCGTTTCTCGGGTCCATGAATACGTTTGGAACGATCAAGGAGGGATGGGGCTGGCCTTACGACTCAATGGCCGGGGGCCAGGATGTCGTCGCGCGCGTATCGCTTTCGTTTCCAAGCATGCTGGAGCTTCTGCCGCGCTACGACAAGTGTTGCTATATTCGCAAGGCCGACAGATCCCAACAGTATCTGGACATTTTTGACCCGCAGACATGGGTATCGTACCGCTGGCTGCCTGCCGCCTATTCTGACCCTCAGAAGTTTGCAAGATTCGCTGAAGCGCTGAGGCGGTCGAAGGAGCTTACAGCGCTCCTTTCCCGAGCCGCACCAGCTGGGGTCTATGAGACGATCTTCGCGAGTGACATTCACGATACGCTTCGATTGCTCGGAATGAAGGAGGGCGCGACAACGCCGACCGACTGGGTGTTCACATCCTCGAAGGGAGACGGCACAGTGCCGGTCTGGAGCGTTGCAAGAAGCATGGGTTCGGAGGGCTATCCGAACACGCTTCCTTCCTTCTCGAAACATGAGCACCTGTTCGACGACAAATGGGTTGATAGCGCCATCTACAACAATCTTGCTTCAGGAAAACCGGAAGAGCCGTTCAAGATCGGCATGCCAGGCCGGCCCGCCCTCAATGTGACGATCAACGGAGCCTCCCGAACGTGGCCAATCCGGATTGCGACGGTGACATTGGACAAGAAAGCCTTCAAGCCGGGAGACGTCGCGACCTCCGAATTGACAATCGAACTGGAAGACACGGCACCGGGCCTCGCTCCCGGGGCCTTTCTTCCCGCGGCATCGATTGAGCAGTCAGGGCGTTCGCGGCCTATCGAAGTCCACGAAGTCACCAATTCCGACGATCTGAACGTGAGGCATCTTCGCTTCTCGGCCCGCGCTCAGGTCGGGAGCGATGAAGGAATTGGGGTGATCGTGTTTCACGTCGACGACAGGCTCGAGCCCGGTCAGGCGTTCTATATCTCCCCTACAATCAACTGAAGCCCGCCGGAGACCTTCAATGTCGGGGCCAATAGCACAACGCGTAGCCTTAAGTGCTCTCCTTTGCCTGAGCATGATAGCCCCGGCCATGCCGCAGACGAGCACTTCCGATGCCATCCTCAACGCCCATCGCGGGGCCGTCGTACAGCTCCAAGTCTTGGGTAAGGTCAATAACAGGGAGGAGTTCGAGAACGGGACCGGTTTCCTTTTCCAAACCACTGCGGGTCCCCGGATAATTACCGCCGGGCACGTCATCAGCCACGACAACAAGTGGGACTCCCCCGATGACAGATGCATCTACTACCGCTTGGCGATCTACGGCAGTTCTCAGCAGTTTGAATGCGTCATTGAAGCGAGAATCGATCCGATACTTGATCTTGCCGAAGTCTATCTGGATCCGTTCACCACGCCAACGTTGGAAATGGCTCAAGCACTGCCGGCGACCGGAGCTGATCTCACAGTGGCGAGCTGGCGAAGTTGGGGCCAACACGGTTCGCGTGCCACCGCCCAGAAGGCCAATGTTCTCGACCTCCGGTCGGAAAAGATGATTCTATCTGGCAGCTATGAGCGATCCGACAGCGGATCTCCGGTCCTTGATTCGAACGGCAGGGTCGTGGGCTTGATTATCGAAGCATCGAACCAACCGGGTAGCACCTCGCAAGGGATCGCTATACCAGTGACCAAGTTCTATTCCATCCTGAGCGGCGCGATCGCTTCGCCGATCAAGAAAGCGCCGATACCCATGCTGGCTAACGCTGTAGACAAGGGCAAGGGAGGCGTTTTGGTCGATGCGATCGATACTCCGACGAAGCCAGGATGCGTATTTCTGGGAAAGCGATCGGCAAGCGTAACGCGTCGGGCGCCCGATATGCCCTTCGGCGAGGATATCCTGAAAACGCTCCTGAATTCTGACTCGCGTCAGGGCCTTCTCGGCAAGGCTCTCGTTCCGGTGGTGTCAGTCCATCTTCCCGCGGATTGTCCAAAAGTCGTCGAAGGTTCTGCCTACTATGCCGCAGTCAGAGCTCGAATGGTGCCCGGCGATGAAATTACGCCAAATGAGATATTGGCTCTCAGCTACCTGGACGACGTTTTTTACTGGGCCAAGGGTTTGGCACGGCCTCGCGTGACGAATCAGAATATCAAGTGAAGTCCCTGGCGGGGCCCGATGGCGGAGAGAGTGGGATTCGAACCCACGGTACGGTTTCCCGCACACACGCTTTCCAAGCGTGCGCCTTAAGCCACTCGGCCATCTCTCCGGAGCGCCCTCTCTTGAAGGGACGCCGGTGATT
>Ga0137385_10001615_pt1 | contig 19034 bp, 22 predicted proteins | sample SagtaG_FD_104921 | JGI IMG/M metagenome (GOLD analysis project Ga0137385, IMG submission 104921) | Vadose zone soil microbial communities from Sagehorn Ranch, Mendocino, California, USA - Sage2_R_80_16 metaG | ecosystem: Environmental > Terrestrial > Soil > Vadose zone | place: USA: California... | reverse complement strand
GTGGAGGTGGACGGGCCTCGCGTGCTCGTGGGCGGGAAGGCGCTCGAGGCGACTCTCGTGGCCGTCCCCGGGACGCCGCTGCGTCACCTCCTGGTGGGCGGCGAGTCGTGGACGCTGGCCGCCGACCCGGCGGAAGGCCCGGGGCGTTGGGCGTTGGGTGTGGCGGGCGAGTGGGTGGAGGTCGAGGCGCTAGACCAGCGCGCCCGGGAGATCCAGGCGCTCGCGCGGAAGCGGCCGGGGCCAGCTGCCGGGCGCACCGTCAAGGCGCCGATGCCGGGCCTCGTCGTCCGGATCAAGGTGGCGGCGGGCCAGCCTGTCGCCGCCGGCACCGGCCTGGTCGTGGTTGAGGCGATGAAAATGGAAAACGAGCTGCGCGCACCCCAGCCCGGCGTGGTCGCGACCGTGCATGTGGAGGTGGGCCAAGCGGTCGAGAAGGGAGCGCCGCTCGTGACCCTCGCGAGCCCGGAAGCTTCGGGTTGACAGGGCCTTACGCCTCGGGTATTCTTCCCGGCTATCACAACGGCAAGTCAGATTCCTTGAGCCCGGGGCATGAAGACATTTTCGCTGAGGAACGAGGATATCACGCGTCGCTGGTACGTCGTGGACGCCGCCGGGCAGCCGCTCGGCCGGCTGGCGAGCCGCGTCGCACAGGTGCTGCGAGGCAAGCACAAGCCGACGTTCACGCCGCACGTGAACGGCGGTGACTGCGTGGTCGTCGTGAACGCCGAGAAGGTGAAGCTCACTGGACGGAAGCTGGAGCAGAAGCGCTACTTCCGTCACACGGGCTACATGGGGCATGAGCGGTTCACCCCGCTCAAGACGCTGCTCGCGACGCACCCGGAGCGCGTGATCGAGCGGGCCGTGTGGGGCATGCTTCCGAAGACGACCCTGTCGCGGCAGCACGTGAAGCAGATGCTGAAGGTGTACGCCGGTCCCACGCATCCGCACGCGGCGCAGCAGCCCGAGCCGCTCAGCCTGGCCGAGGCGTCGTGAGCGCCGCGATCACGCCGGAGCTACGCTGGCACGCGGTCGGCCGCCGCAAGGTGGGGGTGGCGCGGGTGTATCTCACGCCGGGTTCGGGGAAGTGGAACATCAACGGCCGGACGCTGGGAGACTACTTCCCGCGCGCCTCGCTCGTGTCCCACATCCAGCAGCCGTTCACGGCGACCGACACGCTGGGCGCCTTCGACGTGCGGGCGATCGCGTCGGGGGGCGGCCAGACGGGCCAAGCGGGCGCGCTGCGTCTCGCGATCGCACGGGCGCTGTGCCTGGCGGACGAGCGGCACCGCAAGAAGCTGCGGGAGCAGGGCCTGCTGACGCGGGATCCGCGCGCGGTCGAGCGCAAGAAGCCGGGCCGGGCGGGGGCGCGAAAGCGGTTCCAGTTCTCGAAGAGATGAGACGTCAGATGTCAGACATCTGATATCAGTACGGACGTCTGACGTCTGACGTCTGACGTCTGATGTCTGACGTCTCAAACACACACGTCGCCCGATCCGGTGCTGGGTCCCTGCGGGGTGGCATCCGGAAATGACGGCGGCGGCGGATCAAAACCCACGAGAGGGAGTGCATGGCGCAGCCCCAGTTGCAGGATCTGCTGGAAGCGGGCGTTCACTTCGGCCACCAGACACGCCGGTGGAATCCGAAGATGCGCCGGTTCATCTTCGCCGAACGCTCCGGCATCTACATCATCGACCTCCAGAAGACGCTCCGGCAAATCGAGACCGCGCAGGAGCTGTTGCGCGGCGTGGTGTTGAAGGGCGAGGGCGTCCTGTTCGTGTGCACCAAGAAGCAGCTGAAGAACATTCTCCAGGCTGAGGCCGAGCGTTGCGGTGCCTACTACGTGACTGAGCGCTGGCTGGGCGGCACGCTCACGAACTTCCAGACCATCAAGAAGCAGATCAAGCGGCTGAAGGACCTGGAGCAGGGGATCAGCGAGGGTGAGTTCGAGCATCACACGAAGAAGGAACAGCTGCTGTTCGACCGCGAGCGGCTGAAGCTCGAGAAATACCTGTCCGGCATCAAGAACATGGGCCGCCTGCCGGGCGCCCTGTTCATCGTGGACTCGAAGAAGGAGCGCATCGCGGTGGCGGAAGCGAACAAGCTGGGCATTCCGGTGGTCGCAATCGTCGACACGAACGCGGACCCGGATCTCATCACCGTGCCGATCCCCGGCAACGACGACGCGATCCGCGCCGTTTCGCTCATCACCGCCGCGATCTCGGACGTGATCGGCGAGGCACGGCGCCAGATGCCGCTGCGGGAGGCCGCCGAAGAGGGCGAGGGCGTGACGTACTCCACCGAGACCGGCGTCGAGGCGGAGGCCGAGGGAGACAAGAAGAAGAAGCCGGCACGCCGCAAGCGGCGGCCCAAGCCGGAGGCGATCGCGGCCCGGCTCAAGACCGAGGAAGCGCCGGCGCCGGCCGAATCGAGCGGCGGGGGCGAAGGCTAGCACGCCCGGATCGCCCACCGTTGGCTAACCATCGCCGCCCTCTCCTAGCCCCACGGCGCGAGGGCGGCGTTTTTTGTGAGGAATGAGGAGATGGCGACTGTGAAAGACATTCCGGCGAAGCTCGTGGCCGAGCTGCGCGCCCGCACCGGTGCGGGGATGATGGACTGCAAGAAGGCGCTCCAGGAGACCGGGGGTGAGCTCGAGAAGGCGATCGACCTGTTGCGCCAGAAAGGCGCCGCGAAGGCCGAGAAGCGAGCCGGCCGCGAGGCATCCGAGGGCATGATCGGCTCGTACGTGCATCACGACGGATCGGTCGGCGTGCTCGTGGAGCTGAACTGCGAGACGGATTTCGTCGCGCGCACGGAGGACTTCAAAGCGCTCGCGAAGGAGCTGGCGGTCCATATCGCCGCTGCCAAGCCGCTCGCCGTGCGCATCGAAGACCTTCCCGCCGACGTCATGCAGCGCGAGCGGCAGGTCTACGAGAAGCAGGTCGCCGAGCAGAAGAAGCCCGCAGCCCTCCAGGGGAAGATCGTGGATGGCATGATGAAGAAGTTCTACGAGGAGAACGTCCTGCTCGAGCAGAAGTACGTGCGCGACGACAAGCGCACGGTCGGCGAGCTGGTGAAGGAGCTCTCGAGCAAGACCGGAGAGAACGTGCAGGTCCGGCGCTTCGTGCGGTTCGAGCTCGGCGGCAGCTGAGTGGCGACGGCCCCCTCCCCCTCGTCCCGGCCCCGGTTGGCGTACCCGCGCGCCTTGCTGAAGCTCTCCGGCGAGGCGTTTGCGGGCGACCGCGGCGCCGGCGGAGGGCTCGATTTCAGCGTGGTCGACCGGCTCGCCGACGAGCTGAAGACGGTGGCGGCGCTGGGGGTGCAGTTGGGACTCGTGGTCGGCGGCGGCAACATCCTGCGCGGCACGGCCGCGAGCGAGCAGGGGATGGACCGCGTGTCCGCCGACTACATGGGGATGCTCGCCACCGTCATCAACGCCCTCGCCCTGCAGGACATCCTGGAGAAGAAGGGCGTCGACACGCGGGTCATGACGGCGATCCGCATGGAGGAGCTGGCCGAGCCCTACATTCGGCGCCGGGCGGTGCGGCACCTGGAAAAGGGCCGCATGGTGATCTTCGCGGGCGGGACGGGAAATCCGTACTTTTCGACCGACACCGCCGCGGTGCTGCGGGCGCTCGAGCTCGAGGCGAAAGTGCTGCTCAAGGCCACGAACGTGGATGGCGTGTATACCGCCGACCCGAAACAGGATCCGAAGGCGAAGTTCCTCGCCGAGCTGTCGTTCCGGGACGCCCTGGTGAATGGGTACGCCGTGATGGACGCGAATGCGTTCGGCTTGTGCAAGGAGAACAAGCTTCCCATCGTAGTGTTCAACATCAACCAGCCCGGCGCGACGGCCAGGGTCCTGGCCGGGGAGCGCGTCGGCACGATCGTGCGATGACCACCGTCACCAGTCTAACCGATCACATCAAGCACGCCCGGCAGGCGATGGACAAGGCGGTGGAGGCGGTGAAGCGGGAGTGCGCGACGGTCCGCACCGGGAAGGCGACCACGTCGCTGCTCGATCTCGTGCGCGTGGACGCCTATGGCAGCGCGATGCCGCTCAACCAGGTGGCGAGCGTGGCGGCGCCCGAGCCGAAGCTGCTCACGATCCAGCCCTGGGACAAATCCCTCCTCAAGGCCATCGAGAAAGCGATCCTCACGTCGGACTTGGGGCTTACGCCCGCCAACGACGGCGCGGTCATCCGCATCCCCATTCCGGCGCTGACCGAAGAGCGCCGCCGGGATCTGGTGAAGGTGGTGCACAAGTTCGCGGAGGAGGGTCGCGTCGCGATCCGCCATGCGCGGACCGAGGCGATCAACCGGATCAAGAAGACGGAGCACGTCTCCGAGGACGAGAAGAAGCACGCCGAGAAAGACGTGCAGAAGCTGCACGACGATCACTTGAAGCTGGTGGATGCGGCGGTCAAGGCCAAAGAAGCGGAGATCATGGAGGTGTAAGGTGGCCGACGACCTGCTCGCGCAGATCCGCCTCAACGGCGCCGTCCCGCGTCACGTGGCCATCATCATGGACGGCAACGGCCGCTGGGCTCGCGAGCGCAACCTGCCGCGCCCGTTTGGGCATCGCGCCGGCATGAAAGCCGTGCGCGAGGTGGTCGAGGGAGCGATCGAGGCGGGGGTCGAGGTGCTCACGCTGTTCGCGTTCTCCGACGAGAACTGGCAGCGCCCCCCCACGGAGATCTCCGCGCTGATGAGCCTGCTCGAGGAGTACATCGCCAAGGAGGCGGACGAGCTGCGCGGGCAGGGGGTCATTGTGCACGTGTTGGGGGAGCGGGCCCGGCTCGCGCCGGGCGCCCGCGCCGCCGTGGACCAGGTGGAGCGCGACACCCGCGGCGGTCGGAAGCTGGCGCTCAACCTGTGCATCTCGTATTCGTCGCGCGCCGAGCTGGCGCGTGCGGCGCGGCTGCTCGCCGAGGAAGTCCTCAAGGGCACGAAGCGGCTCGAGGACATCGATGAGGACGCCGTGCGCGAAAAGCTCTACACGGCTCCGTGGGGCGATCCGGATCTGCTGATTCGCACGTCGGGCGAGCTGCGCATCTCGAACTTCCTGCTGTGGCAGCTCGCCTACACCGAGCTGTATATGACGCCCGTGCTGTGGCCCGACGTCACACGGCGCGATCTGTTTCAGGCCATCCTCGACTACCAGCGGCGCGAGCGGCGCTTCGGCAAAATCACCGCCTGATGTCCCGCAACCTGCTGGTGCGCGTCGCCTTCGCGGTGCCCGCCATTGCCCTGGCGGTGGCGGTGCTGTGGCTGGGCGGGTGGGCCCTCGCCACGGCGCTCGCCGTGCTCGGCGTGCTCGGCACGCGCGAGATCTACGACCTCGCCCGCCGCGAGGGCATCGAGCCCCTCGAGAACCTCGGGCTCCCGGCCGCCGCGGCGGTGCCGCTCGCGACCTTTTGGGTGAAGGGGTACGCCGACTGGGAGCCGGTGCTCTACGTCGCCGCGCTGTGGCTGCTCGCACTGCTGGTGGTGGCGATGGCGCGCGGTCCGGCGCGCCGCCCGCTGACTGCCGTCGCGGTCACCGTCTTCGGCATCCTCTACGCCTCGGTCCTGCTCGCGTTCACCGTCGCGATTCGCCACGGCCCGCACAGCGACGCGCACCCGCGCGGATCGGTGGCGCTCGTGCTCCTGCCGCTCGCCGTGACATGGGTGTGCGACACGTGCGCCATGGCGGCGGGCACCCTGATCGGCGGGCCGAAGCTGGCGCCGGTATTGTCGCCCCGGAAGACGTGGGCCGGCGCCGTCGGGGGACTCGTCGGCGGGCTCGTTGCGGCGCTGGTGTACGGTCCCCTGGTGCTCGATCGAGTCGCCTTGCGGCTGAGCGTCGTGCAACTGGCAACGGCGGGGGTGGTGGTGGCGGTGGCGGCGCAGGTCGGCGACGTCGCCGAGTCGTTGTTCAAGCGCGAGGCGGGCGTCAAAGACTCCTCGTCCCTCATTCCCGGACACGGCGGCGTGCTCGACCGGCTCGATTCCCTCTACTTCGTCCTGCCGGCGACCGCGGGGCTGCTCCGGCTGTTCGGCATCGCATGAGCATCGGGGTCGCGATCCTGGGGTCCACCGGCTCGATCGGCTGCTCCACGCTTCAGGTGCTGGCGCGCCAGCGGGAGCGGTTCCGCGTCGTGGCGCTCACCGCGCACTCCAACGCGGAGCTGTTGGAACGGCAAGCCGCCGAATGGAAGCCGGCGTATCTCGGACTGGTGAACGGCGGTAAGCGGGGCTCGGGGCCCGGGGCTCGGGGTTCGGGGGCCAGCTGCCTCGTCGAGGCGGCGACGCATCCGGATGTGCGCATCGTGGTGAACGGCATCGTCGGCGCGGCGGGGCTCGAGGCCACGCTCGCCGCGCTCTCCGCCGGCAAGCGCGTCGCCCTCGCCAACAAGGAAACGCTCGTCATGGCCGGCGAGCTCGTCACTCGCGCGGCGCGGGCGGGCGGCGGCGAGATCGTCCCCGTCGACTCCGAGCACAGCGCCGTGCTGCAGTGCACCGCGGGTCGGGGGCGAGCCGAGCTGGCCCGCCTCATCCTCACGGCGTCGGGCGGGCCCTTCCGCACCTGGCCGCCCGAGCGCATCGCGGCCGCCACGGTGGCGGAGGCGCTGCAGCACCCCACGTGGAAAATGGGAAAAAAGATCACCATCGACTCGGCCACGCTCGTCAACAAGGCGCTCGAGGTGATCGAGGCTCACTTCCTCTTCGGTCTGGGGTATGACGCCGTGGACGTCGTGGTCCATCCCCAATCCGTGGTACACGCGTTCGTCGAGTTCGTGGACGGCTCGGTCCTCGCTCAGGTCGGCTTCCCCACGATGGAGCTGCCCATTCTGTACGCGCTCACCTATCCGGCGCGGGTCCCGGACGCCGGAACCCGGCGCTTCGACCCGGTGGCCGCCGGCAGCCTCACCTTCGAGGCCGTCGCCCCCGAGACCTACCCGGCCTACAGCCTCGGGCGGGCCGCCGCCACGAGCGGCGGCACCGCCCCGACCGCGTTCAATGCCGCGAACGAGGTCGCCGTCCGGCTGTTCCTGGAAGGCGCCATTCCGTTCGGTCGCATCGCCGCCACCATCGCCCGGGTCCTGGAGACGGGCCTGCCGGGCGCCGCAGACACGCTGGAGGCCGTGCTCGCCGCCGACGCCGGCGCCCGCCGCCTAGCGCGGGAAGCCGCGTGCTCCTGACCCTGGCGGCGTTCGTCGCCGTCCTCGGCATCCTGATCTTCGTCCACGAATCGGGCCACTTCGCCGCCGCGAAGCTGGTGGGCATTCAGGTGTTGCGCTTCTCGCTCGGCTTCGGCCGGCCGATCCTCGCGTGGCGCCGTGGCGAGACCGAATACTGGATCTCGTGGATTCCGTTCGGCGGCTACGTGAAAATGGCCGGATTCGAGGACGAAGGACTCGCCGGCGACCTCGAAGGTGGGAAGAGCGCGCAGCCCATCGACCCCATGCGAGCGTTCGATCGCAAGCCGCTGTGGGCGCGCGTCGTAGTCGTCGTGGCCGGCGTCACGATGAACGCCGCCTTCGCCTTGGCGGTCTACACCGGACTGGCGTACACCGGAACGCTCGAACCCAATAACATTGCGACGACGCAGGTAGACAGCGTGATCGCGACCGACTTGCCCCCGGCTGCGCAGGCGCTCGCGTCGTTGCGACGCGGCGATCGGATCACGACCGTGAACGGCGATTCGGTGCGGACCTGGGGCGAGCTGCAGCTGAGGCTCGCCAACGCACACGCCCCGGTAACGTTGCGCGTCGCGGGACGGACGGATTCCCTCGTGCTCCGTATCGCGGACGCGGACACGACCGCCCGCTTCGCCACGGCGCTGGCACTCAGCCCCTACCTCGGGCCCGTCATCTCCACCGTGGCGAGCGGCAGCGCGGGCGCGAAGGCGGGACTCAGGCCGGGCGACCGTATCCTCAAGGTGAATGGCGACACCGTGATGTCATGGCAGGACTTCGCCCGCGTGGCGCGGCGCAACCCGGCCCGCCCGATCACGGTCGAAGTGCAGCGCGGCACCGAGCGCCTCTCGCTGGCGGTCGTGCCGGAGCGCCGCGAGGAGCAGGCTCCCGTCACCAAGCAACCGAGGGTCATCGGCTTCGTGGGTGTCGGAGCGGCCTACCCGACGCTTCCCCGGCCGGGCGTACTGGGGGCGATCCGGGTCGGCTGGAGGGAGACGACCGGTCGCGCCGCGCTGATCGTCGATTTCCTGGCGAAGCTCGTCACGGGACGCGCATCGGTCCGTGAGCTGGGAGGGCCGATTCTGATCGGTCAGATCTCGGGTCAGGCGGCCCGTGTCGGTCTCGCGACCTTGCTCGGATTCATGGCCTTCCTCTCGATCAATCTCGCCATTCTCAACCTGCTGCCCATCCCCATCCTCGATGGCGGGCAGCTCGTGTTCCTCCTCGCCGAAGCGGTGCGGCACAGGCCGTTGCCGCTCGAGCTGCGCCTGCGCCTCACACAAATCGGCTTCGTGGTGCTGCTGGGCATCATGATCCTCGCCACCTCCAACGACATTCTGCGCTGGCTGGGCCGTGTCCTCCATCGTTAGAGACACCCTGGAAGGGTACATCGCGGGACACGTCCCGGCCGCGCGGGTAGTCGCCGTCGTCACGGCGGCGTACTACAGGAACCGGGGACGGGGAAGAGGGAAGAAGCTCAAGCCGCTCATCGACGTCATCGAGCGCGCCTCGCCGGGGGTTGTCGAGCTCGCGGGAACGCCCGACCGCCCGGGCTTCGCCGTGCGACTCGGGGATCGACCGTTTCCCCAGCAGAACGAAGCCGAGCTGCGGGCAGCGGCGCAGGCGTATCTGGGAGTGGCAACTGCAGGGGAAGGGGAAAGGGGGAAGGGCGTCGCGGCCGGCGTCATCGCCCGCCTCGTCGGCATGATCCAACGGCTGATCAGCGCATCAGCTTGACCACCAGCGCCACCAGCGCGCCTGCGCTCCGTCCACGTCACCCAGGTCGCTGAGCAGCTGGGCGGCGTCGCGGTAGCGGTCGTCCGGGTGCTTGGCCAGGCACTTCAGCACGACCCGCTCAAAGCGCTTGGACAGCTCCGGCCGCTTCTTCCGCAACCCGGGGGGCGGGTCCTCCACATGCATCCGGGCGAGCTCGAACCAGTCGCTCGACGCGAACGGAACCTCGCCCGTCGCCGCCTTGTAGAGCGTGACGCCCAGCGCGTAGAAATCGAGCCGCTGATCGAGCGGCCGGCCCTGCGCCTGCTCCGGCGAAAGGTACTGCGGCGTGCCGATGGTCATGTTGACGCCCGTCGACGCGACGTAGCCCGAGACGGCACGCGCGATCCCGAAGTCCGAGATTACTGCACTGCCATCGGAGTGGATCAGGATGTTGTCCGGCTTCAGGTCGCGATGGATCACCCCCTGCCGGTGCGCGAACTCGAGGCCCCGAGCCACGTCCGATGCGATGCGCACGATGTCGTGCTCGGTGAGCGGACCTTCGCGCGCGAGCCGGGCGCCGAGCGAGTCGGCGCACAGGTCCATCGCGAAATACACGTAGCCCCCCGAGCGCGCCACGAATCGGATGCGGATGATGTTCGGGTGATCGAGCTTGGCGGCCGTCTCGGCCTCGTTGCGAAACCGGATTTCGAACGCAGCGTCGGCACCGTAGCGGGGCTTCAAGATCTTGACCGCCACCGGTGTGCCGTCGAGCTCCCGGCCGACGAACACCCAGGCGAACCCCCCCTGGCCGAGCAAGCGCTCGATCTCGTAGGGGCCGACGGTGCGGCCGACCAGGTCGGTGGGAGTGTGGTGCATGGGGGCTTTACAAGCCGGCGTTGGGCGTCTAAGTTAATGCGCTCTCAATAATTAGGGAACAGGACCAAGATGTACGACAAGACGACGCCGGTCAGGAAGTACGGGCTGCACGAAGGGGACACGGGGTCAGCCCCGGTCCAGGTCGCGCTGCTCACCGAGCGGATCAACAGCCTCACCGATCACTTCCGGGTCCATGCGAAGGACTTCCACGGGCAGCGCGGCCTCCTCAGGATGGTGAGCCAGCGCCGCCGCCTGCTGGAGTACCTCAAGCGCACCGACTTGGAGCGCTATCGGCAGCTCATCGACGAGCTGGGTCTCCGCCACTAATGCGGATGGCGTCGCGCTGGGCGTCCCGGGAAGAGCACCGGGACGCTTGGCGTATTTCTGTGTGCTCTAGACAGGCAATATGGTGAAGCACGTCGATCGCACGTTTGCGGGTCGCCCCCTGAAGCTGGAGGCCGGGCTACTGGCCAAGCAGGCCGCGGGGGCCTGCCTCCTGCAGTTCGGAGAGACGGTGGTCCTCGCGGCCGTGACCGTGTCGGACAACGTTTCGACCCTCCCGTTCTTCCCCCTCACCGTCGAGTATCGCGAAAAGAGCTACGCCGCGGGCAAGATCCCGGGTGGGTTCCTGAAGCGCGAGGGTCGTCCCTCGGACGAGGAGATCCTCTCGGCCCGGGTGATCGACCGCTCGATCCGGCCGCTCTTCCCGGAAGGGTTCAAGAACGAGGTCCAGGTGTACGTGTACGTCCTGTCGGCGGACCAGGAGAACGACGCCGACGTGCTGGGCGTCACGGCGGCCTCGGCGGCGCTGGAAATGTCCAAGGTGCCCTGGAACGGCCCGATCGCCGCGGTGCGGGTAGGCCGGGTCGAGGGCGCGTGGATTCTCAACCCGACCTTCCAGCAGCTCGAGTTCTCGGACGTGGACATGGTCGTGTCCGGCTCCGGGGACTCGATCGTCATGGTGGAGGGCGGCGCGCTCGAGCTGACGGAGCCCGAGATCGTGAAAGGGCTCGAGGTCGCGCACAAGGGGATCCGCGAGCTGCTCGACGCGGCGGCCGAGCTGATCGCTGATATGCGGCAGCCGAAGATGGAATGGACCAAGGTCGAGCCGCCGGCGGAGCTCGTGGCGCGGGTGAAGGCGCTGGCCGAGCCGCGCATCGCCGAAGCGCTGAACCTGCCGGAGAAGGCCGAGCGGGCCCAGGCGCTCGCCGCCCTCAAGTCGACCATCCAGGAGCAGCTCGCGGCCGAGTTCCCCGACAACCTGAAGGACGTCGCCGCGGTGATCGAGGAGATCGAGTACCGCACCATGCGCGAGCAGGTGCTGACGAATGGGGAGCGGGTCGACGGGCGCGACCTCGCCACCGTGCGGCCGATCACCTGCGAGGTGGGTGTGTTGCCGCGCACCCACGGTTCCGCGCTGTTCACGCGCGGCCAGACGCAGGCGCTCGTGTCCGTCACGCTGGGCACCGTGAGCGATGAGCAGCGCATCGACTCGATCGACGTCGCCGAGGAGACGTCCAAGTCGTTCATGCTGCACTACAACTTTCCGCCCTTTTCCACTGGGGAGGTCCGGCCGATCCGGGGCACCTCGCGCCGCGAGGTCGGGCACGGGGCCCTGGCCGAGCGGGCGCTCCAGGCCCTGCTCCCCCCCTACGACCAGTTCCCTTATACGATCCGCATCGTCTCCGACATCCTCGAGTCCAACGGCTCGTCCTCCATGGCCACCGTGTGCGGTGGCTCGCTCGCGCTGTTCGACGCGGGCGTGCCGGTGAAGGCGTCGTGCGCGGGGGACGCGATGGGGTTGATCAAGGAAGGCGCGCGGGTCGCCGTCCTCACGGACATCCTGGGCACCGAGGACCACCTGGGCGACATGGACTTCAAGGTGGCGGGGACGCGCGAGGGCGTGACCTCGATCCAGATGGACATCAAGATCGAGGGACTCGATTTCAAGATCATCGCGGAGGCGCTGGACCGCGCCAAGCAGGCCCGGGTGCACATGCTCGACATCATGGACCGTGCCATCCCCGCGCCGCGCTCCCAGCTTTCCAAGTACGCGCCGCGCATCATCACGATCCAGATCCCCACGGAGAAGATCGGCGACATCATCGGCCCGAAGGGGAAGACGATTCGCTCCATCCAGGAGCAGACCGGCGCCGAGATCAACGTCGACGACAACGGGCTCGTGACCATCTCCGCGGTCGGCGAAGGGGGGGAGCGGGCGCGCGACATCATCGCCTCCATGGTGCAGGTGCCGGAGGTGGGCAAGGTGTACGAGGGCGTGGTGAAGAGCACTACGGCCTTCGGCGCGTTCGTCGAGATCCTCCCCGGGGTGGAGGGGCTGCTCCACATTTCCGAGCTGCAGCACGGCCGCACCGAGCGCACCGAGGACGTCGTGAAGAAGGGCGACCAGGTGCGGGTCAAGCTGCTCGAGGTCGATGAGCGCGGCCGCATGCGGCTGTCCCGCAAAGCGCTGCTCGAGAAGCCGGAGGCGGCCCCCGCCCGCTCGCGGTGATGGAGATGGTCCGGCTCGACCGGGAGATCCACCAGACCACCGCGCCGAGCGGGGTCATCGTGCTGTCGGAACGGGTGCCGAGCGTGCGCTCGGCCGCGGCCGGGATCTGGGTACGCAGCGCCAGCGCCCACGAGCCACGCCCCAAGATGGGCGTGTCCCACCTGCTCGAGCACATGGTGTTCAAGGGCACCGAGCGCCGCACCGCCCAGCAGATCGCGCTGGCGCTCGAGGCCCGCGGCGGCTCGCTCGACGCCTACACGTCCCGCGACACTACCGCCTTTCACGCGCGCGTGCTGGACGCCGACCTGCCGCCCGCACTCGATGTGCTCACCGACTTGGTCCGCAATCCGGTACTACGCACCAGCGACTTGGAGCTCGAGCGCAAGGTGGTGCTCGAGGAGATCAACACGGTCGCCGACACCCCGGACGACCAGGTCTTCGACCTGGCGTACGAGACGCTCTGGCCGGAGCACCCGTACGGCTACTCGATCCTGGGCACCCGCGACACCGTCAGCGCGCTGTCGGCGGGCGACCTGAAGCAGCTGCACGGCCGTGCGTACTTTCCCGCCAACTGCGTGATCGCGGCGGCAGGCAATCTCACCCACGAGGTGTTGCTGGAAGAGCTCGCGAAGCAGGGCTGGTTCAACGCGTCACCCGGCAACGCCCCATCGGCAACGCCTCGCTCGGCGACCGTCCCACCCGCCGTGCACGGCGCCGAGGCCCGCCACCACAAGGACACGGCCCAAACCCACATCGTCTTCGGCACCGACACGGTTCCCTACGCCGACCGGCGCAAGTACGCGCTGCTCGTGCTCGCGAACGTGTTCGGCGGCGGGATGTCGAGCCGGCTGTTTCAGCGCATCCGCGAAGAGCTGGGCCTGGCCTACGCGATCTACGCGTTCACGAGCTTCTATCACCAGATGGGCGTGGCGGGCGTGTACGTCGGCACGCAGCCCCAGACGGCGGCGCAGGCCGCCGCGGCGATCCGCGAGGAGTACGCCAAGCTGGCGCGCGAGGGTCTCCGCGGCGAGGCGCTCGCCGAGGCGAAGCAACAGACGCAGGGACAGCTGATGCTCTCCCTGGAGAGTCCTTCCGCCCGGATGTATCGTTTGGCGGGCTTTTCGGTCTACGGCGAGCCGTATCAAAGCCTCGACCAGGTGCTGGCGACGGTAGACGCCCTGACGGAAGACGAAGTGGCGGCCGTCGCGGCGGAATTCTTCCAGCCCGATCGGCAGACGGTGGTGTGGTTGGGGCCGGATAAAGGCTGAAAAGCGTCACGCAAAGGCGTCACGCAGAGGCGTCACACAAGGGCGTCTCGGAACGGCGTTACAGCGGAGCGCGCATGATCGTCGGAGTCCCGAGGGAGATCAAGACCGCCGAAAACCGCGTGGCGCTGGTGCCGGCCGGGGTGGAGTCGCTGGTCGGCGACGGGCATGCGGTGCTCGTGGAGCAGGGGGCGGGATTGGGATCGGGTTTCTCCGACGACGCCTACAGCACGGCCGGCGCCACGCTCGTCCCCAGGGCCGGAGATGTGTGGTCCAAGGCCGAGATGGTCGTGAAGGTGAAGGAGCCGATCGAGCCCGAATGGCCGTGCCTGCGGAAGGGGCAGGTCGTCTTCACCTACTTTCACTTCGCCGCGTCCGAACCGCTCACCAAGGCTGTGCTCAGGTCCGGGATCACCGCCATCGCGTACGAGACCGTGCAGCTCACCTCCGGGGAGCTGCCGCTGCTCACGCCGATGAGCGAGGTCGCCGGACGGATGGCGGTGCAGGAGGGCGCTAAGTACTTGGAGAAGGTGTATGGCGGCAGCGGCATCCTGCTGGGAGGCGTGCCCGGCGTGCTTCCCGCCGAGGTGCTCATCCTGGGCGGGGGGGTGGTCGGCGCCAACGCGGCCAAGATGGCCGCCGGCCTGGGCGCGCACGTGACGTTGCTCGACCTGTCGCTCGACCGGCTGCGCTACCTCGCTGATGTGCTCCCGCCCAACGTCGATCTGCTCTACTCCAATCGCCACAACCTGCTCGACCAGCTGCGCAAGGCCGACGTCGTGATCGGGGCCGTGCTCCTCCCCGGAGCCAAAGCGCCGAAGCTGGTGCGGCGGGACGACCTCAAGCTCATGAAGCCTGGCTCCGTGATCGTCGACGTGGCGGTGGACCAGGGCGGTTGTATCGAAACCAGCAAACCGACGACGCACGACGATCCCACGTATGTCGTGGACGGGATCATTCATTACGCCGTCGCCAACATGCCGGGCGGCCTGCCACGCACGTCCACCTTGGCGCTCACCAATGCCACGTTCCCTTACGCGAAGCGGCTCGCGCGCCACGGCTGGAAGCAGGCGTGCCGCGATGACGCGGCCCTGTTCCTGGGCCTGAACGTGGTCGAGGGGAAGGTCGTCTACCCCGCCGTTGCGGACGCGTTCGGGCTGCCGCACGTGGACCCGAAGACTTTGGTGTAGCGAGGCGCACATGCGAGTGATCTGTGCCGTCATGGTGCTTGTCCTGGGTGGCGTGGCCCTCGGCCAGACCCAGGTGACAAACGCGGAGCTCGGCTACACGCTCACGCCGCCGCAGGGCTTCACGGACTTCCCCGCGGGGCGCTCCCAGAAGGACGTCGTGGACTGCTGGACCGAGGCTACGCCGGCATCCGCGAACGGCGCGATCGTCCTGTGCGTCCAGCGCATGCGTGGCACGTTGCCGCGGGAGGGGATGCGGCAGCAAGACGTACCTGCGACGACACAGGTCGTAAGCTTCAAGTGGAAGGGATTCGACATCAACGGCCTGAGGACTCTGACCTCGCAAGACGGCAGGCGCGTGTTCGTGCTCGTCGCACAGGTGCCGTTGCGGCGGGAGGCGGTGCAGCTGTTCGCCGGCGGCCCCGCTGATCAAGAGGAGCGCGGGCAGATGCTCATGACAGCGATGCTCGCGACGCTCGAGGGCGAGACCAACTGGCTGTCGTCGACCGAGCGGGCGGGGCGCCTCGGCACCATCGCGGGGTGGTGGATCGGCATCGCTGTCGCGGTGATCGCCGTCCTCGCGTGGCGCAAGCGGCGCGCCCGTTCCGCGTGACGCGCGTGGCAAGGCGATGACTGAGCGGAAAACGCTGGCGATCCTGGTCGGTGGCGGGCCGGCGCCCGGCATCAACAGTGTCATTGGTGCGGCCACCATCCGGGCGCGGTTGGAGGCCGTCGATGTGCTCGGCGTGCGGGACGGGTTCGAGTGGATCATGCAGGGCGACATCGACCACGTGATCCCGCTCGACATCGGCGAGGTGAGCCGGATCCACTTTCGCGGCGGTTCCTACATCGGTATCTCGCGCGCCAACCCCACGCAGAACCCGACGCATCTCGACAACGCGGTGCTGGCGTTGTTGCGCCTCAACGTCTCGCAGCTCATCACCATCGGCGGCGACGACACCGCCTATTCGGCCATGAAGCTCGAGGAGCGGGCGGCGGGGCGGCTCCAGGTCGTGCACGTGCCGAAGACCATCGACAACGATCTCGACTTGCCGCCGCACGTGGACACCTTCGGCTTCCAGACGGCGCGCCACTATGGCGTAGAGATCGTCAAGAACCTGATGGTGGACGCCAAGACCACGTCGCGCTGGTATCTCGTCATCACCATGGGTCGTGGTGCCGGGCATCTCGCGGTGGGCATCGGCAAAGCCGCCGGCGCCACGCTCACGCTCATTCCGGAAGAGTTTCTGGAGCGGCCCATCCGGCTCAAATCGGTCGTGGACACGCTCGTCGGCGCGATCATCAAGCGGCTGTCCTATGGCCGGCTCGACGGCGTCGCCGTGGTGGCCGAGGGGCTGGCGCTCGGCATTGACCCCGCGGATCTCGCGGGCTTCGAAGAGGTGGAGCGGGATACGCATGGCAACGTCCGCATCGCCGAGGTGAACATCGGCGAGATCTTGAAGGCGGCGGTGCAGAAGCGCCTCAAGGAGTTCGAGCTGAAAACGACCATCGCGGTGAAGAACATCGGATACGAGCTGCGCTGCGCCGATCCGATCCCCATGGACATGGAGTACACGCGCGACCTCGGCTACTGCGCCGCCAAGTACGTATTGGGGGGCGGCAACGCGGCCGTCATTTCGCTGCAGGCGGGGCGATTCATCCCCATCCCCTTCGCGGCGATGATCGATCCCGTAACGGGCCGGGCGCGCACGCGGCGGGTGGACATCACGTCGACGCGCTACGCCATCGCGCGCCGCTACATGATCCGGCTGCGGCGCGACGACTTCGAGGACCCGCACGAGCTGGCCCGCTTTGCCGCGACCGCCCACGTGTCGGTGGAGGAGTTCCGCCGTCAGTTCGAGCGTCTGATCGAGGAGGAGCCGCCGCCGCTCGTGCTCGACTCGGTTGGGGAGCGGGATCCCGGGGCGCTCGCCTGATGGCGCCGGTCGTTCAGGTGCGCCGTCTGGCGCATCACGACGGGCTGCCGCTTCCCACGCAGCAGAGTGCGGGTGCGGCCGGGTATGACGTGTGCAGCGCCGAACCCGACCTGGTGCTCCAGCCGCTCGAGCGGCGGCTGATGCGTACGGGGCTCGCCCTCGCCCTCCCTCCCGGTTACGAAGCCCAAGTGCGGCCCCGCTCGGGGCTCGCGTTGAAGCACGGCCTTACCCTGCCGAACGCTCCCGCCACGATCGACGCGGACTACCGTGGCGAGTTGATGATCCCGCTGATCAACCTTGGCACCGCGCCGGTGGCAGTGACGCGCGGGATGCGGATCGCGCAACTCGTGTTTCAACGCGTGGAGCAAGTGGAGCTCGTGGAGGTGGCCGAGCTGCCAGTGAGCGAGCGGGGTGGGGGAGGGTTTGGGAGTACCGGGGTGTGACGGGTGTACGGCGTGGATTGCGCAGCCGTCTCGCGTCGTCCTGGCGTCTTAGGCTGCGAGGATGGCCGTTCGGAGACAAGAACATGCCGCTGATTCTCCTTGCCGCGATCGGCCTACTCGCTCCTGGCGGACTCTTTCTGTACTGGCTACTCAACGACTATTCATCGCTCTCAGCGGCTTTGTCGGACAGAATGGCTTTGGCCTTCTTGCTCGATCTACTGATGTCCACCTTCCTGCTTGCATATCTCTTCGCCAAGAGGCCTCTCGGTCCAGTTAAGTGGCCATGGTTTGTCGCTCTGTCGCTTCTGGGCACCTTGGCCTTCAGCATCCCCCTGTTTATCTGGCTCAATTGGCGCGGCGCCCCCGCACCAAGGCCCAGCTTCGCCGCGTGGTGGCGCGCCGTCTAACAAGCGCTTGAAGTTGACGGGGCCTGCTTTCAGAGGAAGCGTACGTTTGTGCGCCAGCCTGCCGATCCCGCCGCACGAAGCGCTTGCGCCCGCCGGCGCTCGCCCCGCAGCTTAAGCGCGATCCGTTAGGCCGCGAGCCATCAACTGATATAGGATGCACACGTCGAAGCGGGTTCTTGATGCAATCGGCAACACGCCCCTCGTAGAGCTCCGCCGCCTAGTGCCGTCGGGCTCCGCCCGCGTCGTCGCAAAGCTCGAGTCTGCCAACCCCACCGGGAGCATGAAGGATCGCGTGGCCCGGGCCATGGTCGAGTGTGCCGCTGCGGACGGGAGGCTGCTGCCGGGTGGGACGGTGGTCGAGTACACCGCAGGAACGACCGGGGTCTCCCTCGCCTTGATCTGCGCCGCGCAGGGCTACAAAGCGCACTTCGTGTTCTCGGATGCGTTCAGCGACGAGAAGCGATTCACCATGCGCGCCTACGGTGCGCAACTCACGGACGTCTTAAGCAACAACAGGAGCATCACCGAGCAGCTCATCAAGAACATGATCGCGACGGCCGCTGAGATCAAGTCGCCGGCCCGCGCACTGGTACTGCGATCAACTTAACAATCGCGATGGCGAGGCAGGCTATCATCCTCTGGGCGAAGAGATGTGGGAGCAGACCGGGGGGCGACTGGACGCGCTTGTTCAGGCCGTGGGCACCGCGCATTCTATCCACGGCACGGCGCACACGTTGCGACGTCACAATCCTAATCTGCACGTCACGGCAGTGGAGCCGGCGGAATCGGCGGTGCTCTCAGGGAAGCCTCCTGGCTCGCACAAGATAGAGGGGATCGGAATTGGCTTTATCCCGCCGCTCTGGCGGCGAGATGAGGTGACTGAAATCGTCACGGTGTCCACCGAGGACGCCAAGGCGATGGCGCGGCGGCTCGCGCGCGACGAAGCCATTTTCGCCGGGACTTCGACTGGTGCCAACATTGTCGCGGCGCTGCAGGTGGCAAAGCGGCTCGGTGAGGGCGCGACCGTGGCCACGATCATCGTCGATTCGGGGCTGCGCTATGTCAGCACCGACGTGTTTCGAACCTGAAACCCGCGCCTGAAGCTGACGGCGCCCGTCGTCTGTGGTAGATTTCATTTGTGATCATTGCAGCTCGGCCCCCCGACACTCCGTGATAACTCGCCGCATCTGCGCATTTGCAATCCTTGCGCTCCTCCTGATTGCAGTCGGCAGTTTGGGTGCCCAGACGTCGTCTTGGCAACCATCCCCAGGACATAGGCAAATGCCGATATGGCCAGGGGCAGTCCCTGATGCGCGGCCGGCTTCGGACAGCGAATCGATAGCGACGGCGCCAAACCTAGTCGCCGGCAAGCCATGGGTGTACGTGCGCAAGGTTTCGCGACCCACGCTGACGGTCTATTCGCCACCGGGAAACAACACCGGCGCCGCGATCGTCGTGTTCCCCGGCGGCGGTTATCAGATTCTCGCGATCGATCTCGAAGGTACCGAAGTCT
>Ga0137385_10001606_pt1 | contig 19087 bp, 17 predicted proteins | sample SagtaG_FD_104921 | JGI IMG/M metagenome (GOLD analysis project Ga0137385, IMG submission 104921) | Vadose zone soil microbial communities from Sagehorn Ranch, Mendocino, California, USA - Sage2_R_80_16 metaG | ecosystem: Environmental > Terrestrial > Soil > Vadose zone | place: USA: California... | reverse complement strand
GCTGCATTCTCGCGATCAGGAATTAAGCGCCAGATCGCCCGGTTAGATCACGCCGTGATCATTCGCGACGCGTTGCCGGGCGAGCTTGACCAGGTCGGCGAGATCCGGGTGACCGCCTACCAGACTGGCGGCTTTATGTCACCGGAGTCTGGATACGCGCCAGTGCTGCGCGCCCTGGGTTCCGGCGGCGACGGCACGGTTCTGGTCGCGGTGGACAACGAGGACCTCAGCCGGATCCTCGGGACCGTCATGCTGCAGCCGTGGCCACATGCGGGCCAGGTCGTTGTCGGTCCCGGCGAGGCCGAGATCAGGGCCCTCGCGGTGGCACCGGAGGGACAGGGCCAGGGGACGGGCAGCGCGCTGCTCCAGGCCGCCATCGAGCGGGGCACACAGGATGGCGTCCGCTACCTCGTCCTGCTGACCCAGCCAGACATGCTGGCTGCGCAGCACATGTACCTGAGGGCGGGCTTTCACCGGCTGCCCGATCGCGACTGGTCACCGGCCCCCGGCCAGATGCTGCTGGCCTACGGAATGAGGCTGGCGGGCGACGCCGAGACCGGCCGGGTCTAGCCGACAGCCAGACCCGGCCATTGGCCGTCAGGAGTCCCGGCGCTGGTTCCCCGAGCCGGTTGATGCGGTGTCGGTCGCGGCGCCGCCCGGCTCCGACGGAGGATTCACCGCCGGCGCGGCGGACGCGCCAGGCACGCCATCCTGCTCGTCCTCGCGCGCGGCCCGGTTGACCTTGCGCAGGTGCTTGCTCATCGAGCGGAACAGCAGGGTCAGCACGATGGCCATGCCGAAGACGACGAGAAACCCGAGCGTGCCGGGCGCCACGGAGTTGCCAGACACCGCTGCCAGCGTCGTCACCGGCTCACCTGCCTCACGCTGTCCCTTATCCCGGCGAACAGGTCGTCTTCCGGCTTCTCAGTATCCACCACTGACCTGGCCAGGTGGAAATCCTCCGTCGGCCATGCCGCACGCTGCACATCCCGCGGGCAGGCGAACCAGCCGCCGTCGGGGTCGATCTGGGTGGCATGGGCGATCAGCGCCTGGTCACGGATGTCAAAGAAGTCAGCACAGGGCACCCGCGTGGTGATCTCAAGCTCCGGGTGGTCTACCCACTCCTCCAGTCGCCCCCCGTACGGCGACTCGAGGCCGCGCCGCAGCATCTCCTCGTGCAGGGCAGAGAACCGCGCCCGGTGGAACGTAGCGAAGTAGTAGAGCTTGAGCGGCTGCCAGGGCTCGCCGCAGCCCGGGTAGCGGTCCGGGTCCGCAGCTGCCTCGAACGCCTCAACGGTCACCTGGTGGCACTTGACGTGATCTGGATGCGGATAGCCCCCGTTCTCGTCGTAGCCGAGAATCACCTGCGGGCGGAACTCCCTGACGGCCTGCACCAGCGGCCGCGCCGCTACCTCGAGCGGCTCCAGGGCGAAGCATCCTTCAGGGAGCGGGGGCAGCGGGTCGCCCTCGGGCAGCCCGGAGTCGGTGAATCCGAGGAACTGCTGCCGCACGCCCAGGATCTCGCGCGCCCTGGCCATTTCCGCACGCCGGACGGCGGCGAGGTCGGCCCGGATCTCGGGCCGCTCCATCGCCTTGTTCAGGATGTCGCCGCGCTCGCCCCCGGTGAGCGTACAGACGAGAACGTCCACACCTTCCCTGACATAGCGGGCCATCGTCGCGGCGCCCTTGCTTGACTCGTCATCCGGATGCGCGTGCACGGCCATCAGCCGCAGCGGCGCGGTGCCCGGCTGGCCGAGGGCCGGGTGGGCGGGGCGAACAGCCTCGGTCTTTGGACCCGCGGGCGCTCCCGCAGGATCGGTGGTCACGGCAGGCAAGAGGATCCCCTTCGTGCATGATTGGCTGGACAAGCCCGGCACGACGTCACAGCTCTCCCCGGGCTCGAGCGTCTGCATTGTGGCGGCGCCGACAGGCCATTGTGCATCACAACAAGCCCACTCCGTGGAGGCATTCCCGGTGGTGCCGCGCCTGGGCTGGGCGGCGGGTGCCGGATTCGGGGCCATTGACACGCGCGACGTAGTTGCGGAGCCTTGTTAACCTCGAATGATTACCCCCAGGGCCCAGCCGGGGCCCGGCGGACGTCTGTTCCGCTTCCACGCTAGGAGTTCTCGTGACCGAAACCCGCGATGACAACGTCACCTGGCTGACCCAGGAGGCGTATGACCGGCTGAAGGCAGAGCTGGATTACCTCTCGGGGACTGGGCGCATCGAGATCGCCAAGAGAATCGAGGCCGCCCGGGATGAGGGCGACCTGCGCGAAAACGGCGGCTACCACGCTGCCAAGGAGGAGCAGGGTAAGCGGGAGGGCCGCATTCTCCAGCTCATGCACATCTTGGACAGCTCCCGGGTCGGCGAGCCCCCGCGCACCGACGGGGTCGTAGGCCCGGGCATGACCGTTACGATCCGCTTCGCAAGAGACGAGGATGAGGTCACCTTCCTGCTCGCCTCACGGGAGGAGAGCGGCTCACCGATCGACGTGTACTCGCCCAAGTCCCCGCTGGGCAGCGCGATCACCGGAAAGAAGGTCGGGGAGACGGCAACGTACACCCTCCCGAACGGGCGCAACACCACGGTTGAGATTCTCGAGGCGGTCCCGTACGGCGGAATGTAGGCCTAACCCGGATCGCGGTGGCTTTGACGTCAAAGCCACCGCGATCCTGCTTTGTTTCGCAGCGGAATTACGCGGCGAACTCGGGCTCGCTAGCCGGAGCCTCGGACGGGGGCGGCGGCACGCTGCTGCGCAGCGGCACCTCCTTGATGAACCAGGCGAGCACGAACACCGCGATGGCCGCGGGCGCCGCCCAGAAGAACACGCCCTGGATCGCGTGCGCGATGGCGTAGAACACGTCGCCCCGGACCGGGGCGGGCAGGTGGTTCACCGTGACCGGGTTGAGCTGGCCGCCCGCCGCGTTCAGGTGCCTACCGGGCAGTCGCGCGCTGAGCGTCTCGACCAGCCGCCTGGCGAAGATCGCGCCGAACAGCGCCACCCCGATCGAGCCGCCGATCTGCTGGAAGAACGTGCGCGAGCTGCTGGCCACGCCGATGTCGCGGGGCTCCACGCTGTTCTGCACGATCACCGAGGTGATCTGCATCAGGAAACCCATGCCGATGCCGAGCACCACGTAGTAGATGCCCGCGTGGAGAAGGCTGGTGCTCACGCCGAGGCCGGTCAGCAGGATCATGGCGACCGACATGATCGCGCCGCCGATGATCGGCATCGCTTTGTACCGGCCGGTGCGGGTCATCACGAGCCCGCCGATCAGCGACGTGGCGGTCACGCCGAGCATCATCGGGATCAGCATCAGCCCGCTGCCCACCGCGGACAGGTGCTGCACGGTCTGCTGGTAAAGCGGCAGGAACGTGAGCGCGCCCAGCATCGCCATGCCAAGCAGGAAGCTCATCCCGCTAGCCACCGAGAAGTTGCGGTTCTTGAACACGTGCAGCGGCAGCACCGGCTCTGCGGCCCGCGTCTCGATGAACAAGAACGCCACGGTCGAGATGACAGCCACCACGCCCAGGCCGATGATCTGCGCGGACCTCCAGGCGTACTGGGTGCCGCCCCAGGTGGTCAGCAGGACGATCGCAGTGGCCGCGATCGCGAGCGCTCCCGCGCCCAGGTAGTCGATCTTGTGCTGGATCTTCTTGTACGGCAGGTGCAACGTGGCCCAGAGGTAGATAAGCGCCGCGCCGCCGACCGGCATGTTGATGTAGAAAATCCAGCGCCAGGAGAGGCTGTCGGTGATGTAGCCGCCGACCAGCGGACCGGCGATCATGGCCAGCATCATCGAGGCCATCATGTAGCCCATGTACTGGCCCCGCTCCCGCGGCGAGACCATGTCGCCGATGGTCGCGATCACACCGACCATCAGGCCCCCCGCGCCAAGGCCCTGCAGCGCCCGGAACACGATCAGCTGGTCCATCGAATGCGACAGCCCGGACAGCGCAGATCCGATCAGGAATATGACGACCGCGGTCATCAGCCAGCGCTTGCAGCCGTAGAGGTCGCCGAGCTTGCCGTAGAGCGGCGTGGTAACCGTGGAGGCCAGCACGTAGGAGGTCACCACCCAGGACAGGTGCGTGACCCCGCCCAGATCGCCGACGATGCGCGGCAACGCGGTGGAGACGACCGTCTGGTCGAGCATGGCGAGGATCAGCGCAAGCAGCAGTCCCGGCAGCACGATCAGGATCTCGCGCTTTGGTCCGCTGGGCACCGCAGTCCCAGTTGCCCCTGTCGACTGGGCGTCTGCCATGCTCGGCTCCCTCCGAGGTCGTACACGCGGCCGGCGCTTCTCAACCTACTTGCCGACCGGCTAGCATTCACGGCAACAGCTAGGCTAAGCTGTTCACTAACCGGCCGTCAAGTTAGTTTGGCGGCAACACCTGGCTGGGACGCGAGGCGATGAATAAGCAGGTACGCGACGACGTGGTGGTGGCCGCTCAGACGGCACCCGCCGGGGCGGCGCCTGCGGATGCCGGGACCCTGCCGGCAGCGGCCCAGTCGCCATCGGCCCCATCGGCGGCGGCCCCGGACGCCGGTGAGCACGACGCGCGCCACCGCAGCGACACTAGGGCGCGCATCCAGCAAGTCGCCCTGGAACTGTTCGCCGAGCACGGATACGACAAGACCTCGCTGCGTGAGATCGCCGAGCGGCTCGACGTCACCAAGGCCGCCCTCTACTACCACTTCAAGTCGAAAGAGGACATCGTCACCAGCCTGGTCGAGGACTACTTCGGCCAGATCGACGCGCTGATCGCCTGGGCGAGCGCCCAACCGAGAACCGCTGAGACCCGCCACGAGATCATCAGCCGCTATGTGACGATCGTCGCCAACGGAAGCGACGTGTTCCGGATGCTGCATCAGAATCAGGCGGCGGTGAACACCCTGGCCTCGGCCAAGTCTCGGGGCGAGGTGTTCAGGGAACGGATGGGCGGCCTGGTCGATGCCCTCACCGAGCCCGGCGCCGGCCTGCGGGAGCGCATGCGCGCCGCCATGACGCTGGGCGGCGTGAGCGTGGGCTGGATGTTCTTCTCCGATGAGGTGAAGGACCGCAGCAAGCTGCGCGCTGCCATCCTCGAGATCGCCTCCGACCTGGCCCAGGCCAGCCCCCGGGACCAGCCGAGCTAAGACCGGCTGCACCGTCCCGCTGCCGATGCCACGGGCGGTGACGGCTCTACGACAACTGAACTGGACGGTCCGGGTTGGCGGCCGCGCGGACCAGGGGCAGGACCCGGTAGCTGACCGGCGCGGCCAGCGCGATCACCGTGGACGTCCGCACCACCCCGGGCACCTCGACGATCGCGTCGATGACGCGCTGCAGGTCGGCGTTGTCGCGGGCGACGACGCGGCAGAGCATGTCACCCGCGCCCGTGATCGTGTGCGCCTCCAGGACCTCCGCGATCAGCGCGAGCTTGGCTGCAACGGGGTCGTGACCGCCGGCCTGGCGGATCTCCAGCGTCACGAAGGCGGTGACCCCGTAACCGATCGCCGCGGGATCGACATCGGGCCCGTACCCGGTGATGACGCCGCGCGATTGCAGCCGGTCCAGCCGGGCCTGCACCGTGCCCCTGGCCACGCCGAGCCGCCGGGATGCCTCGAGCACGCCTACCCGCGGCTCGGCCGCGAGCAGCTCGACCAGCCGGGCATCAAGGTCGTCGATCACCGCGTGCCTCCTCCGTGCCGCGCCTCAGGCGGCATGATGCTCAGCTGTGCTGCTACGCAACCGTTAGCACTATACAAAGTGCATATCGATTTTAGCTTCAGTTGCACATCTTGAACTCCGGGTAAATGCTGCCGGTAGTCGATGGCGGAGGGGGCGTGTCATGGCAGCACAGATGCGGCAGGGACCATGGACCGCAGCGGACGAATTCCCCGTCACCGGGATGGACGCAGCGGTCTTTGCCGTGGGCAACGCACGGCAGGCCGCGCACTTCTATTCGACGGCGTTCGGAATGCGATGCGTGGCGTACCGCGGGCCGGAGACGGGCTCGAAGGACGAGGCCGCGTACGTGCTCGAGTCCGGGGCCGCGCGCTTCGTGTTCCGCGGGCCGGTGCGAGCCGGCACGGCGCTTGGCCGGCATGTCGCCGACCACGGCGACGGGGTGATCGACCTGGCCATCGGCGTGCCATCGGCCGAGGCCGCCTACGAGCATGCGATCGCCCACGGGGCCACCGGCCTGGACAAGCCTGAGGTCTTCGAAGACTCTCATGGCAAGGTCGTCCTGGCCGCGATCGCTGCCTACGGCGACACCAGGCACACGCTGGTCGAGCGAACCAACTACAGCGGGCCTTACCTGCCCGGCTACGTGGCCACCGGGCCACTCGCCGCCCCGCCCGCTGAGCCCTTCTTCACGCATATCGACCACTGCGTCGGCAACGTCGAGCTCGGCAAGATGGACGAGTGGGTCGGCTTCTACCGGCAGGTCATGGGCTTCACCAACATGAAGGAATTCGTCGGAGACGACATCGCCACCGAGTACTCGGCACTGATGAGCAAGGTCGTCGCGGACGGCTCCCGCAAGGTCAAGTTCCCGATCAACGAGCCAGCGGCCGGCAAGAAGAAGTCACAGATCGACGAGTACCTGGAGTTCTATGGCGGTCCGGGGGTCCAGCACATCGCGCTGGCGACCGATGACATCGTGGCCACAGTCCGCGGCATGCGGGCCGCCGGCCTGGATTTCCTGGACACCCCGGACAGCTACTACGAAACGCTCGGCGAATGGGTGGGCGATACCCGCGTTCCGCTCGACGAACTGCGCCAGCTCAGGATCCTCGCGGATCGCGACGAGGACGGTTACCTGCTGCAGATCTTCACCAAGCCGGTCCAGGACCGGCCCACGGTGTTCTTCGAGCTGATCGAGCGGCACGGTTCGCAGGGATTCGGCAAGGGCAACTTCAAGGCGCTGTTCGAGGCCATCGAGCGGGAGCAAGCGCGGCGCGGAAACCTGTAACGCCCCGGTAACCGGGCATCGCGGCCCCCCGGTACCACGCCGGGGCACCGGGCCACGGCGACGCCCGGTATTAGGGACAAGCAGCCTGCGCGGGCGCGAAACCCGGATGAAGGCTGAGACTAGGCACTGTCCTGCTAAGTAGGGCATCATGGCCCGCGTGACGCAGCCCCCGGACGAGCCAGGCCAGGGACGCCGGGACGCGGGCTCGCCCGGTGCATCGCAGTCCGGCGAGCAGGCAGCGCAGCCCTGGTATCAGGGAACGACAGACCCGCCGAATGGGCCAACGGCGCCCGATTCCGGCCCGCCAACGCAGCCGCTAACCCAGCCCGGCTACGAGATTCCGGCCCAGCCTGCCCACGAAACGCAAGCCAGGCCCGGCGATGGCACTCAGCCCCCGCCCGGCGGCAGCACGCCGCCGCAACCTGGCGAAGGCACCCAGCCCGCCGGCGGGCCCCAGCCCGGCTCCGGTACCCAGCCATTGCCTCGCGACTGGGCCCAGGCCCAGCCCAGCAACGGGACTCCGGGTCAGCCCGGGTACGGAACCCAGGCCGAGCCCGGGTACGGATCACAACCGGGGTACGGAACGCAAGCTCAGCCAGGATCGGGGACGCCGGGGCAGCCCGGGTACGGGACGGCGCAGCCCGGATACGGGACACAAGCCCAGCCCGGATACGGCGCTCCGCCCCAGACCGGATACGGGACGGCGCAACCCGGGTACGGCGCTCCGCCCCAGACCGGGTACGGCGCTCCGCCCCAGACCGGATACGGGACGGCGCAGCCCGGATACGGGACCCAGGCCGGCTACGGGTCGCCCGGGCCGCGGCCCTACGGATACGGCACGCCCTACCAGGCGTATCCCGGGACCGGTTATCAATACCAGTTCGGAAAGGACCCGAGCCTGGCTGAATGGTGGCAGCGGCTGCTGGCCCGGATCATCGACGCGGTGGTCGTAGGCGTGCTGGCCAGCCCGTTCTGGCTTCCCCCGTTCGCCACCTACGTGCGCCAGGTCCAGGCCGTGGAGAACCTGTATAACGGCAACATCAGCAGTCCGGCCGCGCATACCGCGATCTCCCTGGCCGGGAGCAAGCTGTTCGGCTCGCTGGTGCTGGCCGGGATCGCCGGCGCGCTGATCGCGATGGCCTACGACTGGCTGCAGCACGGCCTGTGGGGGCAGACGCTGGGCAAGCGCGCTGTCGGAACGATGGTGGTAACCGCCGACACCAGGTCGAAGATCAGCGGCGGGGCGGCGGGCGGCCGTGCCGCGGTGTACGCGCTTCCCTCCGCGATTCCCCTGATCGGCGGGCTCTTCGCAGCGGTCAATGAGCTGTGGCTGCTGTGGGACCCGCGGCGGCAGTGCCTGCATGACAAGGCCGCGCGGACCGTGGTCATCAAGGCCAGGAGCCCGGCCGGGCCGCCCTACAACCCGCAGGCCAGCTACACGGGCGTGCCAGCGGCCTGACCGCGGTCCGCCGCGTCAGACGGACAGCACGCCTCAGCTGAACAGCAGCTTGTAGCCGGACTCGCGGAGCTTGCCGATGACGCCGTCGCAGTGCCCCGGGCCCCTGGTCTCCACCTGCAGCAGCACCTCGACCTCGTCCACATGCAGGCCCGGCGTGACCCGCTCGTGCACCACGTCAAGGACGTTGGCGCCGAGGCCGGCCACTTCGCCGAGCAGCGTGGCCAGCGCGCCGGGACGGTCGGGCAGGCGGCAGCGGAAGGTCAGGTAGCGGCCGGCCGCGGCCAGGCCGTGCCGGAGCACCTTGGCGAGCAGCAGCGGGTCGATGTTGCCGCCGGACAGCACCGCTACCACCGGCGGCTCGAAGGCGCGGGGGTGCTCAAGCAGCGCGGCCACCCCGGCCGCCCCGGCGGGCTCCACCACCTGCTTGGACCGCTCCAGGCAGAGCAGCAGCGCCCGGGAAAGGCTCTCCTCGGACACGGTCACCACCCGGTGAGCATGCTCGGCCAGCACGGCGAAGGCCAGCTCACCCGGGCAGGCCACGGCGATGCCGTCGGCCATCGTCGGCCCGGACTTCACGGCCACCGGGTGGCCGGCGGCGAGCGACGCGGGGAACGCCGCCAGGGCCTCCGCCTGCACGCCGATCACCCGGATCGGCGGGCTGGCGCCCCTCGCGGCCAAGGCGATCCCCGCGGCCAGGCCGCCGCCGCCGACCGGGACCGCGATCGTGCGCACGCCGAGGCACTGCTCGATGATCTCCAGGCCGACGGTGCCCTGGCCGGCCACGACATCCGGGTGCTCGAAGGGATGGATGAAGACCAGGTCCTGCTCGGCCGCGAGTTCCCTGGCCCGGGTCAGGGTGTGCTCCACGGTGCTGCCGTGCAGGACGACCTCGGCCCCGTACGAACCCGTGGCCTCCACCTTGGGCAGCGGAGCGCCCTCGGGCATGACCACGGTCGCCTTGGTGCCGAGCAGAGCGGCCGCGAACGCCACCCCTTGGCCGTGATTGCCTGCGCTGGCGGCGATAACTCCGCGAGCTCGCTGTGCCTCGGGCAGCCTGGCGATGCGCAGGTAGGCTCCGCGGGCCTTGAACGATCCGGTGCGCTGCAGGTTCTCGCACTTCAGGTAGACCGGGCCGCCGATCTGCTCGGAGAGCACCCGCGAGTGCAGCATCGGTGTCTGCAGGACGACATCGTCGAGGACCTTACGGGCCGCGACCACGTCATCGGGACCCGGGAGCGGAGACGTCATGCAAGAAGTGTGGCACTGCTGCGGCGGCACGGGGATGGCTCAGTCGCCGGTCCAGTACCGTTCAGCAGCGAAGATGAGCGCCGCCGCGCCGACAAGCCCGGCGCTCTGGCCGAGTGCGGCGGGCACCACGCGGAGATTGCGCACGAACTTGAGCCTGGCGTGCGCGTGCAGCGCCTCCTCCAGCGGCTCGAACAGAATCGCGCCCGCCTGGGAAAGCCCGCCGCCGATCGACACCACCTCGAGGTCGCACAGATAGGTGGCCGAGGCGATGGCGATGCCCAGGGCCTGCCCCGCCCGGCGCATCGCGGCCAGGCCGACCGGGTGGCCATGCGCCCCGTCGTCGGCCAGGTCCTTGGCTGTGGCCTCCGGCTGCCCCTGGCGCCAGCCCTCGCCCTGGGCCCAGGCCACAAGCGCAGGGCCGCGGGCGATTGCCTCGAGGCAGCCGCGCCCGCCGCAGGCGCATACCGGCCCGTCCTCCGGGTCGACCACCACGTGCCCGATGTGACCGGCGTTGCCCGAGGCGCCCTCGATGACGCGCCCGTCCAGGATGAGCCCGCCGCCCACGCCGGTCGACACGACCATGCCGAGCACGTTGCTGCGGCCCCGGCCCGCGCCACGCCAGTGCTCGCCCGCCACCACGCAGATCGCATCGTTGTGCACCCGGACCGGGATCCCGCTGAACCGCTTTTGCAGCCGGGCGCGAAGCGGGAACGACCGCCACTGGCTGATATTGAGCGGCGAGACCACTCCGGCCGGCCATTCCATCGGGCCACCGCACCCGGCACCTACCCCGGCCAGCTCGGACGGCACCGTAATCCTGGCTGCTTCAAGAACCCGGCCGGTGAGCGCGTCAAGGGTGCGCCAGAGCTGCCCGGAATCCAGGGAGTGCGGGGTGGGCACCTGCGCCCAGGTGACCAGCCTGCCACCAGGTTCGACAACTGCCGCGGCCAGCTTGGTGCCGCCGATGTCGATGGCAAGCGCCGGGCGCCGACCGGCCAAACCCAGCCTCCCGAGATGCGGATCTGTCCAACATGCACATAGTGTCGAAGGGTGCAGCCAAAGAGCCAGCCCCAGTCGGCGACAGACAATTCAGCTTCCCCAGCGGCCCAGACTCTCGGTGAACTCCGCGCCAGCGGTCACGAGTTTGCCACGGTCAAGGAGGAAATCCGGCGGAACTTGCTGGCCCGGATGCGCGCGGGCGATGACGCCTTCCCCGGGATCATCGGCTTCGGCCAGACGGTCCTGCCGCACCTGGAGCGCGCGATCATCGCCGGGCATGACGTGATCCTGCTCGGCGAGCGCGGCCAGGGCAAGACGCGCCTGATCCGCACCCTCACCGGCCTGCTCGACGAGTGGACCCCGGCGGTCGCCGGGTGTGAGATCAATGACCATCCGTTCGCCCCGGTGTGCGCGCGATGCCGCCGTCTCACCGCGGAGCTTGGCGACGGCCTCCCGGTCGTCTGGCACCACCGCGACGACCGCTACGGCGAGAAGCTGGCCACCCCGGACACCAGCGTCGGCGACCTGATCGGCGACATCGACCCGGTCAAGGTCGCCGAGGGCAGGACGCTCGGCGACCCGGAGACGATCCACTTCGGCCTGGTGCCGCGGACCAACCGCGGCATCTTCTGCCTGAACGAGCTGCCCGACCTGGCCGAGCGGATCCAGGTGGCCCTGCTCAACGTGCTGGAGGAGCGCGACATCGGGGTCCGCGGGTACGCGCTGCGGCTGCCGCTTGACCTGGTCCTCGTGGCGAGCGCGAACCCCGAGGACTACACCAACCGGGGCCGGATCATCACGCCGCTCAAGGACAGGTTCGGGGCCGAGATCCGCACCCACTACCCGGCGTCGCTCGAGTCCGAGCTCGCGCTGATCCGCCAGGAGTCGCGGGTCGCCTGGGACGGCCAGGACCCCGGCTCGTTGCTGCCCGCGCACCTGGTGGAGGTGATCGCGCGGTTCACCCGGCTGGTGCGTGCCTCCCCCGCGGTGGACGCGCGATCCGGCGTGTCCGCCAGGTTCGCGATCGCGGCCGCCGAGGCGGTGACGGCCTCCGCGGTGCGGCGCGCGGCGATCAGCGGTGAGGCGCAGCCAGTGGCCCGGGTCTGCGACCTCCCGGCCATCGTGAGCACGCTGCGCGGCAAGGTCGAGTTCGAGGTCAGCGAGGAAGGGCGGGAGCAGGAGGTGCTCGATCACCTGCTGCGCCGGGCGATCGCCGAGACCTTCCGCGCCTCGCTGGGCAACGCCGACATGGGCGGCCTGCTCGCGAGGTTCACCGACGGCGGCAGCGTCGAGTCGGGCGACCTGGTTCCCGCGGGCGACCTGCTCCGCCGGGTCGGGGACGTCCCCGGCCTGGCCAAGATCATGGAGCGGCTCTCCATGGACGGCAGCGAGTCGTTCGGGCAGGCCGCGGCCGCGCTCGAGTTCGCCCTGGAGGGCCTGTACCTGATGCGGCGGCTGGCCAAGGACGTCGTTGACGGCGGCGCGGTCTACCGGACCTAGGGCCGTACCGGGATAGGGCTGTGCGAGACACCATGGGAGTTAGATCACGGTGAGCGGCTACCGATACGGCCAGTACCGAGATGGCCCCGACCCGCTCGAGCCGCCCTATGACGTGCGCGGCGCGGTGGACGAGCTCGGCGAGTCCGTGCTCGAAGGCTCGGATCCCGCCAGCGCGCTGCGGGAGCTGATGCGCAAGGGCATGTCGGGCCATCGCGGCCTGGGCGACCTGCTCCGCCGGGTGCGCGAGCGGCAGCGCGAGCTGCGCAGCAGCGGCCGCCTGGACGGCATCCTGGAACAGGCCAGGGCGCTGCTCGACACCGCGATCGGGCAGGAGCGGGCCGAGCTGTTCCCCGACCCGCACGACGAGGCCAGGCTGCGCGAGGCCGAGCTCGATGCGCTGCCGACCGACACCGCGCAGGCTATCCGGCGGCTGGCCGACTACGAGTGGCGTTCCCCGGCCGCCGGGGAGACGTTCGAGAAGCTCAAGGACCTGCTGCGGCGCGAGGTGCTCGACAGCCAGTTCCGCGGTATGCGGCAGACCCTGCAGCAGCCCGACCCGGAGGCCATGCAGCGGGTCAAGGACATGATGGCCGCGCTCAACGAGATGCTGGACGCCGACGCCAGGAACGCCCACACGCAACAGGACTTCGACGACTTCATGGCAGAGTACGGGGACCTGTTCCCTGACTCGCCGCGCAACCTCGAGGAGCTTGTCGACTCGCTGGTCCGGCGGATGGCCGCGGCGCAGCGGCTGCTCAGCTCGCTGACCGACGCCCAGCGCGACGAGCTGTCGGGGCTGATGTCGCAGACGCTTGAGGACGCCGGGCTGGCCGCGGAGATGGCCAGGCTGGCCGATGCGCTGCGGGCCCGCCGGCCTGACATGGACTTCGACGGATGGCCGGGCGAGCAGATGACCGGCCAGGATCCGCTCGGCCTGAGCGACGCGACCACCGCGCTCGCCGAGCTGGCCGACCTGACCGAGCTCGAGGATGCGCTGCGCCAGGACTACCCGGGCGCCAGGCTCGACGACATCGACGAGGAGGCGGTGCGCCGCGCGCTCGGCCGCCAGGCGGTCGACGACATGGAGGCGCTGCGCCAGATCGAGCGGGAACTGGAGCGGCAGGGCTACCTGCAGCGCAACGACGGCAAGCTGGAGCTGACCCCGAAGGCCGTGCGCAGGCTCGGCGAGACCGCCCTGCGCCACGTGTTCGCGGAGCTGCCCGAGGGCAGTCAGGGCGATCACGATCAGCACGATGCCGGGCAGGCCGGGGAGTACACGGGCAGCACCCGGCCGTGGACCTTCGGCGACGAGCAGGCAATCGACGCCGCGGCGACGGTGCGCAACGCGCTGCTGCACTCAGACCTCCGCTCAGGCCAGCACGGGGGCCTGCCCGAGGGACGCCGCAAGGTCCGACTCTCGGTCCGCGATTTCGAGGTCGGCGAGACCGAGCGGCGGACGGCGGCCGCGGTCTGCCTGCTCGTGGACCTGTCGTACTCGATGGCGCTGCGCGGCACGTGGGGAGTGGCCAAGCAGACCGCGCTGGCCCTGCACGCCCTGGTGCGCAGCAAGTACCCGCAGGATTCGATTCAGGTCATCGGTTTCTCGAACTATGCGCGCGAATTGCGCGAGACCGATCTCGCCGGGCTGGGCTGGGACAAGGTCCAGGGCACTAACCTGCACCACGCGCTGATACTGGCCGGCCGGTTCCTGGACCGCAGGCCGGAACACAACCCGGTCGTGCTGGTCGTGACCGACGGCGAGCCAACGGCGCACCTGCGCCGGGACGGAAGGTTCTGGTTCGACTGGCCGCCATCGCCTGAGACGCTGGAACTCACCCTGGCCGAGGTGGACAAGATGACCAGGCGCAAGGCGACCATGAACGTCTTCATGCTCGCCGAGGACGTGCGGCTCACCGCCTTTGTCGAGGAGGTGGCCAGGCGCAATGGCGGCCGGGTGCTCCGGGCCATGCCAGAGAACCTGGGCGAGTACGTGGTCAGGGACTTCATGCGCGCGCGCCGCGCCGGAACAGGCGGCCGCTGACACCTGAAGACCTGCCGGGCGTCACGGATCGGCAGATGTTTTGTCAAAATTTGCGGCAAAGACAGACCTAGCTGATGGCCGAGGGCGGTACGTAGTAACGTGCGGGCGTCAGCAAGTCAAAATCATGGCCGGCTGCACCCGCGGGGCGCGCGCAGCCGGTATCAAAGCACCGAGGAGAAGTCATGAGTTCTGCCGCTGGATCCAGCGGGCAGTCGTCAAACCGGACGACCGCCCTGATCCTTTTGGCGGTCGGGGTCGTCGTGTGCATCATCGGGATCGTGTTCATCTCCACGAACCACGATCTGCGCGCGACCGCATCGTTCATCGTGGGGGTGCTCGCTCTGGCCGGCGGCGGGTTCATGCTCGTCAGGAAGCCCAAGAACACGTAGGGCAAGGCCCGCCGGCTCTGGTACCCGCGCCGGGCGGAGCGCATTTGCGCGGTGCGGGTGGCCAGCACGGCGGAGCCGGTGCCAGCCGCGACGGCCGGCCGGAGGCTGGCCCGAGCGGATGGTACGCGGGGGAGTCTGGGGGGGTCGTCCCCCCGAGGCCAGCACCGCACCTTCTTAGGAGGAGCACGTGAGTTCCGCAAGCACCTCTGAGGCATCGTCCGGCCGGGGACCGCTGGTGATCATCCTGGCCATTATCGGGATCCTGGGCATCATCGCGGGGATTCTCTACCTGTCCGGCGCGGCGAACTCGCTGCATTTTATGGTGGGAAGCGTGCACAAAGGCCACCATGTGGTCCGGGCGACCGTCTCGCTCGTGGCCGGCGTGGCGTTCCTCATCGGCGCATTCATCGCCCGGTCGAGGCCGGCGCCGGGCAAGAGTTAGGCCCTAAGATCGGGCACATGTCTTTTACCGACCGGCTGGTGCTCTGGCTGCACATCGGTTTCGCGATCTTCACGATAGGCCCAGTCACCGTGGCGATCATGTCAACGCCCCGCTACATCAGGAAGCGCAATCTGGTCATCGTCCGGTACCTGTACCGGACCACCACCATTTTCGCGATTACCTCCCTGGGGGTGCTGATCTTCGGCCTGGTGCTGGCGAGCTTGAAGCACGACTTCAGCAAGCCGTGGCTGACGGTCTCCCTGACCCTGTTTGTCGTCGCGCTCGTGCTCATGCTGCTGATCATCCGTGACCAGCACCGGGCCATCAGCGCACTCGAGGACGCCAGGGCAACGGCCGTGGAAGCCGCCGCCGAAACCCAGGCTGCCCAGGCCCAGCAGGCCGCCGCCCAGCCCAGTGCGCCCAGCCAGGAAGCCGCGCCCGGCGCTGCGGAGGAGAGCGCCGAGCCTGCGCAGGTGGCGGCCGGCCCGCCCGTGACCGCGGGCACGCACCTCGGCCACGTGGAGCGGGGCCGGGTCGCCACCATGGGCGGCGTGGTCAGCCTGATCTGGCTGGTGATCCTGGTCCTGATGATCTGGAACAGCTGAGCCGCTAAGCCGATACCGGTCAGCCCGGGACGGGTCAGCCCAGCGCCGAACGGAGATCCTCAAGCAGGTCGTCGCAGGTCTCGATGCCCACGGACAGCCGCACCAGGTCGGCGGGCACCTCCAGCGCCGACCCGGCCGCCGACGCGTGCGTCATCCGGCCCGGGTGCTCGATCAGCGACTCCACCCCGCCGAGCGATTCCCCCAGCGTGAACAGGCGGGTCCGGCCGCAGATCGCCACTGCCTCGGCTTCCCCGCCGCGAGACCGGAACGACACGATCCCGCCGAATCCGCGCATCTGCTTCGCGGCCACCTCATGGCCCGGATGCGAACCCAGCCCGGGGTAGAACACCTGAGCCACCTTCGGGTGCGCCGCGAGCATGTCCGCCACCCGCTGCGCGTTCTGGCCATGCCGATCCATCCGCACGCCGAGGGTCCTGACCCCCCGGAGCGTCAGCCACGCGTCGAACGGGCCGCCTGCCCCACCCATTGCGTTCTGGCTGAAGGCGATTTGCTCGCCGAGGCTGCCGTCGGCGATTATCAGCGCGCCGCCCACCACGTCGGAATGCCCGCCAATGTACTTCGTGGTGGAATGCACCACCACGTCCGCGCCGAGCACCAGCGGCTGCTGCAGATACGGCGAGGCGAATGTGTTGTCCACCACGAGCAGCGCGCCATTCTCGCGCGCGATCTGCGCGAGCGCGGTGATATCGGCTATCGAAAGCAGCGGGTTGGTGGGTGATTCCACCCAGATGATCCGCGCGGGCTTTCCCTCCAGGGCATTCCGAACGGACTGCAGGTCCGACATCGGCACCGGAAGGTAACTCACGCCCCAGGGCCGCAAGATCTTGTCGAAGAGCCGGTAGGTCCCGCCGTAGGCGTCCCCGGGGATCAGCACCCGGTCGCCCGGCCTGCAGACGGTGCGCAGCAGGCAGTCCTCGGCGGCCATCCCGGACGCGAACGCGAACGCGCGGGTGCCGCCCTCGAGCGCGGCCAGGCACTCCTCCAGCGCACCCCTGGTCGGGTTCGCCGTCCTGGAGTACTCATAGCCCTCGATCCAGCGTCCCGGGCCGGCCACGCCGCTGCGCGGCTTGCCGCCGCCCCCCAAATTGCCGCCACGGAGCCCGCCCACGCCGTCCTGCTTGTACGTGGAGACCTGGTAGATCGGCGGCACCACGGCCCCCGTCACTGGATCGGGCTCCTGGCCAGCGTGGATCGCCAGGGTCTCGAATCCGTCAGTGCTCATTGGCTCGCCTCCGGCAAGACGCTCATCGCCCTCATCCGCCTTAATATCGCTGCTCAGCCCGCGCCTGCGGCTCAGCCCGAGCCCGCAGCCAGGTACGTCAGCACATCCTGCCGCGTGATCATTCCGGCCGGCTTGCCTTCGACCAGAACCACCGCGGCGCCCGCCTTCTGCATGGCCCGGACCGCGATGCTGACCGGCTCGCCGGAGCCCACCATCGGCAGCGGCGCGGACATGTGGCCGCGCACCGGGTCCTGCGGCCTGGCCCGGCTGGCGACCAGCGCGTCCAGCAGGTCGCGTTCCACGATCGAGCCGATCACCTCGGCCGCCATGACCGGCGGCTCCGCGCTCAGCACCGGGAGCTGCGACACGTCGTACTCGCGCAGGCTCTCGATCGCCGCGGCCACGCTCTCGTCCGGATGGGCGTGCACGAACGGCGGCAGGCCGCCCTGCTTGCTCTCCAGCACGTCGGCGACCCGCGGCTCGGCGGTCTCCGAGGACAGGAAGCCGTAGTCGGCCATCCATTCGTCGTTGAAGATCTTCGACAGGTAGCCGCGTCCGCCGTCGGGCAGCAGCACCACGATCACGTCGTCGGGCGCGGCGGTCTTGGCGACCCGCAGCGCGGCCACCACGGCCAGGCCGCAGGACCCGCCGGTCAGCAGCGCCTCCTCGCGCGCGAGCCGGCGGGTCATCCGGAACGACTCGGCGTCGCTGACCGCGATGATCTGATCGCAGATGTTCTTGTCATAGGTCTGCGGCCAGATGTCCTCACCGACCCCCTCGACCAGGTACGGGCGGCCGGTCCCGCCGGAGTACACCGAGCCCTCGGGGTCGGCGCCGATGACCTGCACCCGGCCGCCGGACACCTCCTTCAGGTACCGGCCCGTGCCCGAGATCGTGCCGCCGGTGCCGATCCCGGCCACGAAGTGCGTGACCTTGCCCTCGGTCTGCGCCCAGATCTCCGGGCCGGTGGTGTGGTAATGCGAGGCCGGGTTCTCCGCGTTGGCGTACTGGTTCGGCTTCCAGCCGCCCTGGGTCTCCCTGGCCAGCCGGTCCGACACCGAATAGTAGGAGTCCGGGTGGTCCGGGGAGACGGTGGTGGGGCAGACCACGACCTCCGCGCCATACGCGCGCAGCACGCTGATCTTGTCCTGGCCGACCTTGTCCGGGCAGACGAACAGGCACTTGTAGCCCTTCTCCTGGGCCACGATCGCCAGGGCGATGCCGGTGTTGCCGGACGTCGGCTCGACGATCGTGCCGCCGGGGCGCAGCTCGCCAGACGCTTCGGCCGCCTCTACCATGCGCAGCGCGATCCGGTCCTTCACCGAGCCGCCCGGGTTGAAGTACTCGACCTTGGCCAGCACCTGCGGTGCGCCGGCCTCCCCCGCCGCGGCTATACGCAGCCCGCGGGTCACCTTGCGCAGCCTGACCAGGGGGGTGTTGCCGAACAGCTCGATCAGCGACTCGTGTACCTGCATGTCAATCACCTTGCTCTTAGGGCACCGAACGTATCCCACTAGGCTCGGTGGTCAGGTCAGCAGGTGAAATAGGGCGAGGCGCGACATAAGCTACTGTCGAGTAAGCAACTAGTTTGGGGGATCGTCATGCCAGAGGCAGTCGTCGTCGCCACCGCCCGCTCGCCGATCGGCCGGGCCTTCAAGGGCTCGCTCACCAGTATCCGGGGCGATGACCTGACCGCTCAGATGATCACCGCGGCACTGGCCAAGGTGCCGCAGCTTGACCCCACCGACATCGGCGACCTCATCCTCGGCTGCGGGCTTCCCGGCGGTGAGCAGGGCTACAACATGGCCCGGGTGATCGCGGTCATGCTCGGCTACGACGGGCTGCCGGGCACCACCATCACCCGGTACTGCTCGTCCTCGCTGCAGAGCACCCGGATGGCGTTCCACGCGATCAAGGCCGGTGAGGGCGACTGTTTCATCTCCGCAGGCGTGGAGTGCGTGAGCCGCTTCGCCAAGGGCAGCAGCGACAGCTGGCCGGACACCAAGAACCCGGTCTTCGCCGCGGCGGAAGAGCGCAGCGAGGGCCTGGCCAAGGGCGGCGCGGAGGTGTGGCAAGACCCGCGCGCCGATGGCGAGATCCCCGACATCTACGTCGCGATGGGCCAGACCGCGGAGAACGTCGCGGCCCTGCGCGGCATTACCCGCCAGGAGCAGGACGAGTTCGGCGTCCGGTCG
>Ga0137385_10001597_pt1 | contig 19141 bp, 12 predicted proteins | sample SagtaG_FD_104921 | JGI IMG/M metagenome (GOLD analysis project Ga0137385, IMG submission 104921) | Vadose zone soil microbial communities from Sagehorn Ranch, Mendocino, California, USA - Sage2_R_80_16 metaG | ecosystem: Environmental > Terrestrial > Soil > Vadose zone | place: USA: California... | reverse complement strand
TGCATGTTGTGGCTGAACGCTTGAACGTGTGTATAAACAAGGTACAAGAGGGCGTGCCAGGTTCAGCAGATCAATGGGCATGATAGGCGCCCTAATTCCATGATTGGCACCCCAATCGCATGACGACCGCGCCCCCACCGCATGATGGCCGCGCCCCCACCGCATGATGGCCGCAAGGGCCATCACTACTATACACGGGCTTCACAGGCCGGGGCATACGTATATAGCCCCCACCGCATGATGGCCGCGCCCCCACCGCATGATGGCCGCAAGGGCCATCACTACTATACACGGGCTTCACAGGCCGGGGCATACGTATATAGTAGTGACGACCCTTGCGGTCGTCATCGGGTGGGGGCTCCCTTCTATAGACGATCGGTTATTCCCGACGTATCATTAGGAGAGGCAATGTCTTTTAGATATTTCTAGCTGATAGAGAAAAACGAACGCATGGGTATTCCCGAAGCACTTTGGTACTCTCCACCTGAGCAGCTGGCTTTAGGTGACGACGAGGTTCATGTATGGCTTGCTACCTTAGACCTTCCAGCCTCTCACATATACACGCTGGAACAGACACTTACTGATGATGAAAAAAAGCGAGTTCAAGAGTATCGCTTCCAAAAAGACCGCACACACTTTATAGCTGCTCGTGGCATACTCAGAGCCATATTAGGCCGCTATCTCACAAAAGCATCAGGTATGTTCCGTTTCCACTATAATGAGTATGGAAAGCCGTTTCTGGCTGAAGAAACTAATAATAGCCTATCTTTCAACCTAGCTCATTCACATGGAATGGCCATGTATGCTATCGCACGCAAGTGGGATGTTGGCATAGACCTTGAATATATTTCTAAGGATATCGCATGTGAGCAGATTGCTGCGCACTTCTTTTCACCATATGAGATAGGCATGCTGCGTGCCGTTCCTCCTGAGAGGCAATACGAGGCTTTCTTTAACTGTTGGACTCGTAAAGAGGCATATATTAAAGCAAGAGGCATGGGCTTATCGCTCTCTCTAAGCGATTTCGATGTTTCGTTGACACCAGGAACGCCAGCAGCCCTTCTCAATATTCGAGAAGGGGATCAACATGTTTCCGATTGGTCGCTACTTGATCTGTCTTTCAATACTGACTACGCTGCGGCACTTGCTGTAAAAGGGCCATCTTTTCGCCTTCAGCACTGGCGGTGGGTAAATTGACATAAGCGATAGCAAATTTTAAGAACAGGCATTCTTAAAATTTGCTATCGCTTATGGAGGCTACTTAATGACCAGGGATGTGGAAAACGTAGACGTTGGAGGTCATTGAACAGACATAGACTAACCCATTGGCGATGGTTGCCTGGGCATCAATCTTCCCAGTGTTGGGCAAGGGAATGATAATCTGAGGATGCCCATCGTGATTGTAGACATAGAGCTTGTTGTCTTCTGATGTTACAAAGATGAGCGTTTTGACGATGACTGTCGGTGAAGATTTTATCGCCGCACCGGTAGGCTTATTCCAATACAAATGATGAGTATTTTCGTTGAAAGCATAGAGGTTGTGATCTGCTGAAGTGATGTATACCACTCCTAGAGAAGTCGCCGGAGAGGCGGTAATAGCTCCACCTGTTGGGTAGCTCCAGTCTAATGCACCGGTAGTAGCATCAAGAGCATACAGAGAATGGTCTAGCGAACCGACAAAGACACGGCCAGTATCCACTGCTGGCGAGGATTCAACAGCTCCACCTGTTTTGTAGCTCCAGTCTTTTGCACCAGTAGCAGCATTGAAGGCATAGAGGCTGTTGTCATCTGAACCAATATAAAGGACGTTATTATAGGCCGCCGGTGAGGAATTGACGGCTCCACCCGTCGTATAGCTCCATATCAGTTTACCTGTAGTTGAATTCAACGCATACACTGTATGGTCGGACGAACCAATATAGAGTATGCCTTTGTAGATGAGTGGAGAGGAATTGATGGGGCCCGTGGTGGGATACGACCAGACAAGCGTACCATTCGTTTTGCCATCGAAAGCATAGACCTTGCTATCTTGTGAGCCAACATAGACATACGAGCCGGAGACAGCCGGTGTAGAAGTGATAGCTCCGCCTGTAGTAGCTGTCCACAGAAGAGCACCTTTGTTATTAGGATCGAAGGCATAGAGCGTATTGCCTGAACCGACATAGGCTGCATGAGCATCTACAGTTACTGCTGAGTGAACAGAGCCGCCGGTAGTGAAGCTCCAATCAGACGTCAAGTGTATAATGTTGTTGGTAGAAATGACATTTTCGTAGTTGTTGTAGTGAGAGTTTTGTGCGTCGAAGCCAAACGAAGGCCACGCAGTAGCTAGCAGGTAGATCGCCTGAGCACTCATGCCACTGGTCTGGCCTACCGCACTTATCGTGTGATTTCCTGGCAACGCGGTCTTGGGGATAGTTACCGAGGTAGTGAATGCACCAGTACTATCGGTCGTTGCCGTTCCCAGAGATGTAGCTGTATCGAATGTGAGTGAAACAGTTTCACTTACACCAAACTTCTTTCCTGCTACTTGTATCTTCACATTTGGCGAACCTGTCTTTGGCAAGAGAGTGATGACAGGACCTGCTGCATGCACTGCTAACTTAGCAGTGATGACAAAGGTAAGGCTAAGAGCCAAAAGTGTTACGAGAATAATCGTCGTATACACTTTGAAGCGTGAAAAGATATGCATGGAGAACCTCGCTTCTTAATAAGAGGAGCATGAGAGCATGTTCTATGCTCTACGCATGGCTCCCTATCTGTTACTTTGTGTGTTAACTGCATAGAGTTAGATATGCAGATGTATACTGTGTATAGTATCCAAGAAAACAAGAAATGACGTAAGTGTGAGTAAGTAAAGGTACAGTTGCGATTATGTGAAGAGGGTTAAGATTTCTCTCCTATACTTCCTGTAGCTTTTTAAGCTTACGTCGGGCCAAGCCCCCTTCATCGGTTGATGGTCCTTCTTTTTGCTGCTTCTCTATAAACAACTCATGCAGTACTCGTCCATCAAAAGTGTGGGGGAGTGGTAGATCCATGGCGTGCAGTACGGTTGGCACAAGATCATAAATCTCAGCATGCGGCGACTTAAAGCCTTGTTTGAAAGGACCTCCGTAGGCATAGAATACGCCATCTTTATGATGCGCCCCGAATGATTTGCCCAGGTCCTCCCACAAGTACTCATTCCCTAACTCCACGCGGAAGGTGACTCCCTCGCGAGGAAGCAGGAGCAGGTGTGGTTCACGAAGTACATGCGGACCCGTTCCGTAGACTTCATTAGTATAAAGAGCGTCAATCAGTGGCTGGCCATTCTTAGGGTTGATCTGGCGTTTCAAATCGTCACATAGTTCGGCTATCTGCTCTTCGGTGATACTAGGATGCAAGAAGATATCGGCAAAGCCACCGGGAAGTCCTGAAAGTGAAGGTACATAGGCTAAGGTCCTCTCCCAGTCAATATTTTCTAGTGTTGGCCGATTGAGTGCATTGGGGTCTACATTTGACATAGACCAGACCCCCGCCGATTTAAGTGTACGTTTGATCATTCTTCCTATTGGGCGTAGCCCTAGCTGTGATGCCAGTCTCCTGACTTGCACAGCACGATGAGCCCTATAACGATTGTGCTCAAATAATGTGTCATTAAAAATGAGAAGTCCTTTAGTATAGAGATATTCATTAATATCGAAGTATGTATCGTAACCACTAAAGCCATGGTCGGAGACGACGAAGAGACTATCCTCTGGTTCGAGCAAATCTAAAATCTGTCCCAGTGCATCGTCGAGCATACAAAAATATTCGTTCGTCCGCGGATGAAGTTTACTTACCTCTTCCCAGAATGGATGTTGTAGGCGATCGGCTCCGATGAAAGCAAGATAAGAGAAATCCCATGGCTTCTCTTTGAGCATGTACATAATGAGCTTAACGCGCTCTGCTGTCATACGCAAGACAGCATCGGTCAATGGTTCTACTTTGCTTGCCGCATTCAGGCGTTCACGAAAACTGGCTTCCAGATCGACTTGATAGTCCGGTACAACTTGGAAGATTTCGTCTTTGAAGGAGGAAGGATAGGTAAAATTGACCTGGGTGCTTGGAGTTGCATATCCACTAATCATAATACCGTTAACAGGCTCCACCGGATAGGTTGTGGGAATATTGATGACCAGTACCTTTTTTCTGTACTCGCTGAGAATGTTCCAAATGGCTTTACCGCTTTTACGTCGTGTGATGATATGTGTTTTACGGGTTGCATCATGAACCTGATATTTATCGTAGGTCCAGAAGTCGTAGACGCCATGCCCGGCAGGCTTTAAACCGGTCGAGAGTGAAGTCCAAGCCGGAGGTGTAAGAGGTGGATATTTTGACTCAAGTACCGCTTCGCAGCCTTGCATGCTCAACTTTTGAAAGTTGGGAAGTTTTCCCTGTTCTATTAATGGATGTAGAACCCGGAATGTGAGTCCATCAACACCAAAGATGATTGTACGCACAGGCCCTCTTCTGTTTTATTTTTAGTTCTACTGGGCACAAGCTTTGGAGTAGAATGTTCATAGCTGATACATATAAATCTATCGATTTAGCTCTTCTGCATGCCACGGCTAGATATAAGTGTACCTGTCATCTAGACGAGAAATGGCAATGCAGCAGTTGAGACTAGGTTGAAAAATCTACAGATTGGTAGTACTTTCTCAACAATGATGTAACTGTCATTAGTGCGTTTTCCTCTTTTCACAGACCTTTTCTCCAAGGGAGAAATAGTTCTAGGCAACCCTTTTTTTGCTGCGTCGAAACTTTTTACCCAACGTACTCAAGACAATTTCATCTTCAGGACTCATTTTGAACAAGAAAAGTAGTACAGCATAACTTGCTAGAAAAACCGGTATTAATCCCAATTCGAGAGGTACGATCGCGTGACCAACGGTAAATGTGTCATGGAGGTGAGCTTGGCTGAGCAGATAAAGCGATCCTCCTGTGAGTAGACTACTTATGAGACCAGCTCCTATGGGTTTAAGCGTATCCCAACGGTAGGGCTGCATTTTAAGCCTGAGATATACTTGCGTTAACCTCATGATATTATTCACACAGATAGCTAATCCCGTACTGACAGCTGTCCCCATCGCACCGAAGTGGGGCGTAAGTAAAATACCCAGCACTAAATTCACGATCACTGCCACAATCGAGTTAAGAAATGAAAATTTATTCTGCCCAGTCATCAGCAGCATTGAGCCAACAGCCCCCGTTCCTGCGCTGACCATACTTCCTGTAGAAAAGGCAATAGCTAAAGGCCATGCATCAATATAGCCTTGACCTGATAAACCCAGTAAATAAGGAGAGAAAAGCACGACCACAAGAAAGATGGGTAAGCTAAAAGTAATCGACCACTTGGTGACGATCTTAAACATTTCCTCCAGCTTTTGTTTTTCTCCTTTGCTATGTAACTCGGCAATAGTTGGGGAGAAGATAGTATTAAAGGTACTTAGAGGCATTGCAATAAAAGGACCGAATTTGATGGCCGCGCCATATTGACCAATCGCCACTTTCGACACTCCGAAGAAGGCGAGCAGCAGTGTATCTATGGAATCCAGCACAGTTTCAATGATGGTTGTCAGGAAGTTTAAAGTAGAAAAGACAAGCCATTCACGCAATTCATACTGTTCTGACTGTGCATCGGCTACTCGTGAATATTCGCGGAAGAGGAAATATAAGTAAAGCACCGTGGTAAGAACCGTGCTAATCAGCATGACCAACGCAACACCAGACACACCGCGCAGAAAACGTATTATGCCTAGCAAGAGCAGAATTTGTACTATAGGTTGCAAAACGCTGGTAACCAGGACGCGCCATTTGAAAGCTTTGAAACCACGCAGCCCACCAAACCACACCACCTGCATACATAATAAGGGAATCATCGGAGCCATCATTTGCAATAAAGGCGTAAGCTGGGTAAGCGTCTCCTTACTGCTCACAGTATGGCTTGGCCTGAGCGAGGACCAGAAAGTGACCAGGCTAGGAGTGAAAAATAACAAAAGGAATGCCCCTGCTAAACCTGCTATGCCCACTAGCACGGTGCAAAAGATCATTAAGCCTCGTAATGTGTTGCTTCGCTTTTTCCCCCGATAGATGGCTATGTAGCGCGTCATAGCGTCGTCCAAACCAAGGCTGAAGATGGCAGAAATCAAGGTGACGAGCGATAGTCCCAGTGTGTACAAGCCATAGAGTCCAGGGCCCAGGCTATACTGAATGAGGAACGTACTGCCATATTTCAGGACACTACCGATAGCATTCCCCATACCGACCATGCCCGCTGCACTTGCTGCCCCTGAAACCTCCGCTTTCATGCTCTTTGCTGACCTGTCTTGTTGGACTGAGGTATCTATGAGGATAGGCATATGTATTGTACTGGCTTTCTCGATGCCAGCATCACTATCGTTAGCTACATGACCTTTGAGTACATTGAGGCCGAAAATAGATGTATTCGTCCTGGATGTCGCAAGCTGTGCGGGGTCTCGTTGCTTTATAGCCAAAAGCGGAGCGGTTTCTTCTTTTTCTGAAACTGGCATGTGCAAGGTAATTGGCTCTATCTCTTCACAATCATCATCTTCATAATCATCAATAATAGGCATAAATCGGAATTGACGTTTATGCTGTGAAGAACGTTTATAAGCTGGTGCAGAATGGTCGCTCATCTATATAGACACTTTCAGGAAGGCGTGATAGCTGTTTGCTCTTTTTTTGTGTACATTTTTTCATACTATCAATAGCAAAGATATTTGTTGGAGGCTGTTAGCACTATGATACATGCACATATACCTATGTTTCCCCCTATCTCTATGGGAGTGGTATTTCCCATACTTTACCATAGTCTCTGTTGTTCTAAATCGGGGTATGCTGTTGTATTCTCGTGATGATTATGCTTTTCTCGTTAAGATTTCATAACCCCCCCTATCACAAAAGGGGATATATTGCGGTGGCTGATAAAGGATGGGTATAATACAAACGGTTACACTCTTGCCAGTGATGTTTGTTGCCAGTCAAGGGCGAAATGGTTCATTGCTCCCAGGTATTGCTTTGAATGCCTGAGTTCTAAGTACTTAGTTGAAAGGCAGTATAGTGCATGTCCAGCTTTGCTTCCCGCGTTGCCACGTTTGGTACAACTATTTTTACCGAAATTAATCTGTTAGCGCAGCAGTATAATGCGCTGAATCTGGGTCAAGGTAAGCCTGACTTTGATACGCCACCGGATGTGATTTTGCAATTAGTACAGGCGGCACAAGCGGGTAAGTTCAACCAGTATGCTCCCGGCCCAGGAACTATCTCTCTGCGTGAAGCGGTTGCTCGTCATGCCGAACGCTTCTATAACCTGGCTGTTGATCCGACGAATGGTGTTATTATCACCGCCGGAGCAACGGAGGGCATTTTCGCGGCTATCTTGGGACTCGTTGATCCTGGTGATGAAGTGATCGTGCTTGAACCATTTTATGACTCATATGTTCCCAATATTCTGATGGCGAACGCTGTGCCGGTTTATGTGCCGCTCTATCCACCAACGTGGACGTTTGATGCTGACGAGCTACGGGCGGCTTTCAGCAGAAAAACACGTGCTCTCATCATCAATACACCACAAAACCCCTGCGGGCGCGTGTTTACTCGTGAGGAATTAGGCGTGATTGCTGAGCTATGTATTGAGCATGATGTAACAGTCATTTCTGATGAAGTGTACGAGCACATGCTTTTTGGGAAGGCTCAACATATTCCTATAGCCACGCTTCCTGGCATGTTTGAACGCACTGTGACGATCAGCAGTGCTGGTAAGTTGTTCAGTGCCACAGGTTGGAAGATTGGCTGGGTATATGGGCCGCAGCATTTGATTGAAGGGGTAGCACGATCCCACCAATTCATTACCTTTGCCGTTCATCATCCCTCTCAGGAAGCGGTAGCCCACGCACTCGACTTGCCAGATACGTATTTTGAAGAATTTCGGGCTATGTATTCTGCAAAACGTCAGTTGATGATGGCGGCACTCGATAGTTGTGGGTTGAAATATGCTGCGCCGGAAGGGACGTATTTCATCATGACGGATTACTTAGATATTTTTGAAGGGACACCACTTGAGTTCACACGTTATCTAATAGAGGAGATCGGGGTGGCCTGTATACCGCCGGAGTCATTTTATAGTTCCCAGCACGCCCATATTGGGCATGGGTATGTACGCTTCGCCTTCTGCAAGAGCGATGATATGCTGAGACAGGCGCAGGAGCGGCTGCTCAAACTGCGAAAGTAGTCGGTGAGGCCACTTTAAACTTCAGTGAGCGGGCTATGGAGCGAATTTGTGGATCGGAACTCACGATACAGATCTTTTTCCCTAATTCTTGAGCGCGTTTTTGGAGGAGCCGCCAGGCAACGTGACTGCGCAGGAGTGTCTGTGGTGGAATGACCAGAGCAATCCTACAAGCTGGTGTGTGTGTCAGGCGCTCACGCACGGATGTAACATTTTCTTCCGGGCTGATATAGAGAACCTGCTCATATGCATCCTCGTTCTGATTTTTGGTCATTGCATCTTTCTTTACTGCCATGATTATGTTACTTTGCGCTCTTTCTAGCTCTCTTTGGAGATGAGGACTGCCCACCTACCTCCTTTGAGAACAAATACGTCTCCCTGATCTTATTTCTTCTTGCGTTTCGCAAAAGCGGTTGGATGCAACAGGGCCGCGTTGAACCCAGAGAGGCCATGTGGTCGTGTAGATAGAGACTGGTTTATAATCATCATATATATTGTATCACAACATTGGGAGAGAAGAGATGACAATTGCGGTACAACCCTTCGGACGGTCTGGACATATGAGTACACGCACGATTTTCGGTGGGGCCTCTCTTAGTAGAGTCACACAGGAAGAGGCGGATCGTGTACTAGATGTATTACTACAGTATGGGATCAACCATATTGATGTAGCAGCGAGCTATGGTGATGCTGAGTTGCGTATTGCTCCCTGGCTAAAACGCTATCGCTCACAATTTTATTTGGCGACGAAAACTGATGCCCGTAGAGCGCAGGAAGCAAAAGAGGACCTGCATCACTCTCTGGAACGCATGGGCGTTGAGTACGTGGATTTGTGGCAAATGCACAATCTCGTCGATCCCATCGAATGGGATACGGCACTCAGTCCCGGGGGTGTCATTGAGGCTGCTGTTGAAGCGAAAGCGCAAGGTTTAATTCGGGCCGTGGGGGTCACAGGTCACGGTCTACAAATAGCTGCTACACATCGGCGCAGCCTGGAACGCTTCGACTTTGATACAGTACTCTTGCCCTATAACTATATCACTATGCAGAGTTCCTACTACGCTGAAAATTTCAATGCTCTGCTCGCGACCTGCCAGCAGCGCAACGTTGCCGTGCAGACGATCAAATCGGTGGCTTACAAACCCTGGATGGGCCAGCCGCACACGCGTGCTACATGGTATAAACCATTGGAAGAGCAGCAGGATATCGATATGGCCGTGCATTGGGTACTTCAGCAACCCTCTATTTTCCTGATCACGTCAGGCGATATTCATCTCCTCCCCAAAGTCCTCGACGCGGCCAACCGCTTCCAGGCAGAGACCGTTCCCACAGATGAGGAGATGCAGACGATGGTGGCGCGATTGGGTATGGAGCCACTCTTTGTGTAGCCTATACTGATGAGCCTACTCGCACGCTGTGGCAGGAGTACGCCTTATCCTTTCGCGGCGAAAGACCCTTGCTTCTACACATGGGGAGGATGTCAACCTGCGTGACGGAAGCCAGCTTCGGACATGGTCAGGGGCTGGCCTTCCCCCAGCATGCCTGTATCGACCACCTCGGCGACAACTACCGTGGAGTCGCCTGCTTCCACCGAGTGCTGTACTTCGCAAGCTACCCATGCCAGGCCATTATGGAGAATGGGACAACCATTTGCTCCAATATCGAAACCAATACCGACCAGCTTATCAGGGTGTTGCACTGCCGACTTGCCTAATGCACCGGCCAGTTCACGATCTCCAGAACGTAGCACATTGACCGTAAATTTGCGACTCTGCAGCACCATAGGCAAGGTCTTGGAGTCGTTCTCGATAGACACGGCCAGCAAAGGAGGATCAAACGATACCTGCGTCAGCCAGTTAACCGTGCAAATATTGACTTCTCCCTCATTTGCACTCGAAAGTGCATAGAGGCCATAGGTGAAAGTACGTAATACCTGCTTTTTTAATTTGGGATCCATAATATACCTCTGCTGTTTCAACCCTCACCCGACTTGAGAGGCGGGTGCAGCTTGTGCCGCCAGCGACCAATAGGAAGACTGATGAGCTTCAACCCACCCCCGACCCTCACAGCTGGGTGCAACATGGCCAGCACTTGTGAACAGTATACCACCACAAATGGTTTCAACCCACCCCCGACTTCAAGCCGGGTGCAACATCTGCAATCGTGCAATACAGCTTTGGGGAGTGGTTTCAACCCACCCTCGACTTCACAGCCGGATGCAACAACTTCGATAACCACTACAGTTGCACTTTTCCCGAGAAAAAGTCCCCCCCATCCTGACCGGAAGCTGAGTAGCTTAGACGGTGGTCAGGCGAGCGTGAATGGTGGTGGCCATTTCCTCAAGATGAGCGAGAGTCAGATGACTGGTTAAGCCCAGATAGAGATTGCAAGAGCGGCCACGAAGAGAGCGATAGGCACTCCAAGCCTGGACTCGTTGCCCCTGGCGAGTTTTGCGAGTGGTCGAAAAGTGTCCATTGGCTCCATGGAACGTGAAAGCGGTCAAGCAAGAGAGCCAGTCAAACCACTCGGGCGAATCAGGGATGAGGGAAAGGATGCCCTGGGTGGGACAAATGGCCAAGTCGTTGCCGTCGGCTCCATATTCGATCAGAGGAAGAGCACGGCAACGAGAGCGAGCTCTCCAACAGCATCGTCGCAATTCCATAAGAGCATGGGAGGCCCGTTTCAATCGCTCAAGCGCGACAATTGCCTCTCCAACAGTGCTTACCGTTGTGGCATAAGCGGTAGAAGTTGTGTTTCAATCGCTCAAGCGCGACAATTGCCTCTCCAACACGGGCCTCTATCCTCTCCCTGATATACTTCTCTGTTGTTTCAATCGCTCAAGCGCGACAATTGCCTCTCCAACAATGCTAGGGCTTCAGCGGGTACACGTTTATTAGCAGGTTTCAATCGCTCAAGCGCGACAATTGCCTCTCCAACGATGGTACTGCAAGCATTTGCCATTCTTGACGGCGAGTTTCAATCGCTCAAGCGCGACAATTGCCTCTCCAACGGCGATCCCCTTGCATAGGATTGCCAGACTGATAGGTTTCAATCGCTCAAGCGCGACAATTGCCTCTCCAACGAAGAAACGGTCTCTATTCGCCTGAAAGAAGAGATGGTTTCAATCGCTCAAGCGCGACAATTGCCTCTCCAACGCAATAGGCCGGTTCTTCAACGACCATGCAAATAAGTTTCAATCGCTCAAGCGCGACAATTGCCTCTCCAACCAACTGGATGGGCGAAGCTCTCTTTGGGGATCATATGTTTCAATCGCTCAAGCGCGACAATTGCCTCTCCAACACGTTGTCTCCTCTTAGTTTTAATTTTCTTAGCGTGTTGTTTCAATCGCTCAAGCGCGACAATTGCCTCTCCAACTCCTCTTTGGGGCACTTGCCGGTGCTATTGGTACAGGTTTCAATCGCTCAAGCGCGACAATTGCCTCTCCAACTCCCGACTTGCCAGCCCCACCTTTAGCTTTCCTCTGGTTTCAATCGCTCAAGCGCGACAATTGCCTCTCCAACCGGATTGTCGCTGCCTTTCCTACAGCGACTAGTTATGGTTTCAATCGCTCAAGCGCGACAATTGCCTCTCCAACGTCGGTATCATGGTACACGCGGATATGCCGTCCTTGCATGTTTCAATCGCTCAAGCGCGACAATTGCCTCTCCAACTTTATCATTCAGGCAGTCCCAACTCTTCCCTTGTCTGGAGTTTCAATCGCTCAAGCGCGACAATTGCCTCTCCAACCCAAGAAGGCAGTGGATTAGCCAGTGCAAGCAAACGAAGTTTCAATCGCTCAAGCGCGACAATTGCCTCTCCACACTACAGTTGCACTTCTTAAGCTGAACAAAAGCGCCCCAAAAAGCGGAGAAAAAAAGGCCTCATGCAATTTGCTCTGACATATGACACTCTGTATTGAAAGAGTCCTCAACAGAGTTTCGCATGAAAGAGAGAAGAACATGAAGCTTTCTGAGCATAACACATCGTCCTGGGTGGTGACGACCTTGGCGGACGTGATCGGTTGGCGCAATTCCCTGATCCGGTTGCACGCTCGTCTGGCCTCCTACTTTGCCCGACCACAGCCCTATGAGCGTATGTTGCGCTTTCTGCAAGCCGTGTTGAGTCAGGTGGAGCGCAAAAATGGGTGGCAAGTGGCCGAACAGGCACGCGAAGCGACTCCCTATGGCATGCAGCGCCTGCTCTCGGGGGCGGTCTGGGATGAGGATGGCGTGCGTGACGAGGTGCGTGCTTTTGCCCTTGAGCACTTGGGCACCACTCAAGCCATTATCGCCATCGACGAAACCAGCTTTCCCAAACGGGGAGACCACTCGGCGGGCGTCAAAAAGCAGTATTGCGGCACCACGGGCCGTCTGCAGAATTGTCAGGTCGGCGTGTTCCTCTCGTATATCACGGCCCTTGGGCATACCCTCATCGATCGCGAACTCTACCCCCCCCAGGACTGGACCGACGACCGGGCGCGCTGTCGGCAAGCCGGCATTCCTGACACCCTTGGCTTCCGCACCAAACCCGACCTGGCCATCCAGATGCTTGAGCGGCTCCATCAGGCGCAGGTTCCGCTCAATTGGGTGGTCGCCGACTCGGTCTATGGCGGTCACGTGGAACTGCGAACCTGGCTGGAAAGTCATCAGTATCCCTACGTCGGAGCGGGGGCTTGTGATGAACCGGTCGTGCTTGTCGTTCCCGATGGCGGCGTGCGACGGATGGAGGTGCGCGACGGGGCTGCACGGGTTCTGACGGACGCGGACTGGCACCGACTGGCCATGAGTGAGGGCAGCAAAGGTCCCAGGCTCTTTGATTGGGCATGTGTGCCGCTTCTGCACCGCGGAGGAGACGATGGATGGCATTCCTTGCTCATTCGCCGCACCATTGAGGCCACCCCGCAACTGGCGTACTATCTGGTCTTTGCTCCCCCACAAACCCCTCTGCAAGCCAAAGTCTGCGCTCTTGGGGGGCGTTGGAGAATTGAAGATGATTTTGAGAACGGCAAAGATCTGGGACTGGATCACTACGAAGTGCGCAGTTTCGTGGGATGGTACCGTCATATCACCTTGGTCATGCTCGCGCTGGCCTTTCTGGTTAGCATCTGTGTCCAAGATCGTGCGCTGACTGCGCCCCCCGCAGACGTGGGGACCCCAGCCCATACGGGTGGCACTCCCACCTGCAGTGGCTCGCTTGAGCATGGGGAGAGCGACAAGCATAAGAGCCATGCTCCCGCCCATCAGGCGGGAGAGCAGGCATTTCCTCGTGAGAAGGAGCCTGCTCACGAGAGCCACTCCCCTCCTGCTGATCTGTGGCCTTTGAGCGTTCCCGAAGTGCGTCATCTGCTGGCCCATCTCCTGTTTCCTCCACCTAGTAGCGTCAAGCTGGTTCTGGCGTGGTCGGCCTGGCGGCGCTGGCATCAGCGCTTGGCCAGCTTCTTCCACATCCAACGACGGTTGAAGGCTGGCTCAAGGCGTCGCGCCAGCTCAGCTTCTTTCTCGTAACGTGTCCCACTCTTCCCAGGGATGTCCCTGGGACAAGGGGGAGTTTCCCAGGATCTTCCCAGGGAAACGCTTTCCTCTGGTTTTGCTGTGTTCTTTCTCGAAAGGAGAACCGATCATGACTCTTCTGCCTTTGACTGACTGTTGCTTGTTCTTAGGCGTCGATCCCAAAACCCTGCGTCACTGGCTCCAATCGGCCCACCTGTCCTGGACGCTGCATCCGGGCGATGCCCGTCTCAAATGCCTGACCGTGTCCCAACTCCAGCACCTCGCCGACTTGCATGGCCGCCCCTTGCCCAATCCGCTTCCCCTTGCCACTCCGACGGCTTCCCCTGTGCAGCCGTCCTGCGCTCCCCTCTCCTCCAGCTCCACTGCTGAGGCTCCCAGCGACCTGCGGCACGTACTCACCCACCTGCAAACCCAGGTGAGCACCCTGCAAGAGCAGGTCACGCAACTGGCTCTGGCCCTGCTGCGCGAGCGCGAACAGCACGCTCAAGAACTCCTGAGTCATCGAGGAGCACCGCTGCCAGCCGCTGCTCCCCCCAGCGAGCCTGCTCCCCCTTCTCCTCCCCCTTCTTCCCCCAGACCCGTTCCCGAGGCTCCCTCAGCGCCCCCCTCTCGTTCTCGTTGCCGTGCTCTTCCTCTGATCGAATATGGAGCCGACGGCAACGACTTGGCCATTTGTCCTACCCAGGGCATCCTTTCCCTCGTCCCAGATTCGCCTGAGTGGTTTGACTGGCTCTCTTGCTTGACCGCTTTCACGTTCCATGGAGCCAATGGACACTTTTCGACCACGCGCAAAATTCGCCAGGGGCAACGAGTGCAGGCTTGGAGTGCCTATCGCTCTCTTGGTGGCCGCTCTTGCAATCTCTATCTGGGCTTAACCAGTCATCTGACTCTCGCTCATCTTGAGGAAATGGCCACCACCATTCACGCTCGCCTGACCTCCGTCTAAGCTGCTCAGCTTCCGGTCAGGATGGGCGAGCCATGCCTCTTGAAAAGTGCAACTGTAGTGAATCAACCTCAATCACTGGCTTTTAGTGTTTCAATCGCTCAAGCGCGACAATTGCCTCTCCAACTCAAAACCAGCAAACTTACCGGTGGTGGTATTAAACTTGTGTTTCAATCGCTCAAGCGCGACAATTGCCTCTCCAACGTGGCATCATCACAGAGACCGGGAGTCGTGGCACCATGTTTCAATCGCTCAAGCGCGACAATTGCCTCTCCAACCCGTTGAGATCGGCGTTTTCGGCCTTGGCCCCCATAGGTTTCAATCGCTCAAGCGCGACAATTGCCTCTCCAACCTAGAGCACTTCCCACTTTTTCAATTGCTCACGGGAGTTTCAATCGCTCAAGCGCGACAATTGCCTCTCCAACCATCATGTTCACCAACCTCATGTACCTGGCACGCGGGCGTTTCAATCGCTCAAGCGCGACAATTGCCTCTCCAACCTACTACCGAGTCATCCTCACTGACAGCCTTGCCGCCTCGGTTTCAATCGCTCAAGCGCGACAATTGCCTCTCCAACTCACCCCAACTTTCTCTCGGCAATAATACCTCTCCAAGTTTCAATCGCTCAAGCGCGACAATTGCCTCTCCAACTTTATTTGAGAATGCGGTGCTGGTTGGAACATCTACTAGGTTTCAATCGCTCAAGCGCGACAATTGCCTCTCCAACAAGTCCGCAGCGCTATGCATCGCCGACGTGAGAGCTGGTTTCAATCGCTCAAGCGCGACAATTGCCTCTCCAACTCAAAACATCATAGAGTTGCAACGCCGGGTTGTTGGGGTTTCAATCGCTCAAGCGCGACAATTGCCTCTCCAACGACCCCTTTTCGTTTATTACAACTATTGCATAGTCGAAGGTTTCAATCGCTCAAGCGCGACAATTGCCTCTCCAACGCAGCGCCACATCCCCGGCACAACGAAATCAGCTTTGAGTTTCAATCGCTCAAGCGCGACAATTGCCTCTCCAACCAATACTGAAGGCGCCAAGCACGTGACTAACGTCAATGTTTCAATCGCTCAAGCGCGACAATTGCCTCTCCAACGACGTTGCATGTGCATGGCACAGAGGCAAGGGAGACGTTTCAATCGCTCAAGCGCGACAATTGCCTCTCCAACTTGATTAAATCCAACCGTGGAGATAAGTTTCAGTGGATGTTTCAATCGCTCAAGCGCGACAATTGCCTCTCCAACACATCTATCTCATCACGGCTCTGCCAATAAGTCCAGGTTTCAATCGCTCAAGCGCGACAATTGCCTCTCCAACCCCTCACATACGCCTCGCGCAGTGAGTGAAATGCACGGAGTTTCAATCGCTCAAGCGCGACAATTGCCTCTCCAACCAACACAGAGATCGCCAACGCTATCCTCGACTCGATCCAGTTTCAATCGCTCAAGCGCGACAATTGCCTCTCCAACCGCGATCATCCAGAGCAGCGATCTTCATATCGCTCTCATGTTTCAATCGCTCAAGCGCGACAATTGCCTCTCCAACCTTATCAAGGGGATTGCAGGGTTTCTCTCAGGCATTGTGTTTCAATCGCTCAAGCGCGACAATTGCCTCTCCAACGCCGCAATTGCAGCGACGATTGCCACACGAGCACCGTTTCAATCGCTCAAGCGCGACAATTGCCTCTCCAACTCGGCATCGGTGATCGTTGGGGCGCTCCAGGAAAGGTTTCAATCGCTCAAGCGCGACAATTGCCTCTCCAACGTGGATAATTCGTATGGAGGCGGTGCATCTACAAGGTTTCAATCGCTCAAGCGCGACAATTGCCTCTCCAACAAGCAGTCCGGGGGGACTGTGTGAGTGGAATACTGGACAGTTTCAATCGCTCAAGCGCGACAATTGCCTCTCCAACCGTCACTCTGTAGCCCCGTATCCCCTGCTGCCCCATGTTTCAATCGCTCAAGCGCGACAATTGCCTCTCCAACGCATCGTATGACCGGGGAGATGGTCGAGTACTGGTCCTTGGTTTCAATCGCTCAAGCGCGACAATTGCCTCTCCAACTTGATGGGTAAATGTCACACATGAGTATACAAAAGAAAGGCGTTTCAATCGCTCAAGCGCGACAATTGCCTCTCCAACAGATAGGCAGCGACAACTCACCCGTGAACGAGATAGCGTTTCAATCGCTCAAGCGCGACAATTGCCTCTCCAACGTTCCGTCAGATGTCGGCCCCCATTCTCAAAGACGTGTTTCAATCGCTCAAGCGCGACAATTGCCTCTCCAACCTTTTGCTCCTTCGCTTTCGACTATAAAACTCTTTGGTTTCAATCGCTCAAGCGCGACAATTGCCTCTCCAACCGCGCCGTAAGGCAGGTATGCTACTTGCACAGCAAGGGTTTCAATCGCTCAAGCGCGACAATTGCCTCTCCAACGTTTTCATGAACCATGTGTCGGCAGGGAAGAGCCATGCGTTTCAATCGCTCAAGCGCGACAATTGCCTCTCCAACACACGGTCAACATCGAGGATCCTCGCCACTCGCGCCGGTTTCAATCGCTCAAGCGCGACAATTGCCTCTCCAACCCGCAGCCACCCCAGTCGCTCTTATCATAGTCGGTATGTTTCAATCGCTCAAGCGCGACAATTGCCTCTCCAACTCTCGGTGCCTTCGGTGAAGAGCTACGACTTGACGGGTTTCAATCGCTCAAGCGCGACAATTGCCTCTCCAACGCTCGAGCTGTCGAGATTATCAGTGCAAATAATGGAGTTTCAATCGCTCAAGCGCGACAATTGCCTCTCCAACGCGACGATCCCGATGTAATAATTGGTGGTTGTAGTGGTTTCAATCGCTCAAGCGCGACAATTGCCTCTCCAACGTCGCCTCAAACATATCGAGGTAGAGGCTAGGCAACCAGTTTCAATCGCTCAAGCGCGACAATTGCCTCTCCAACTGCTCAAAGTCAAATGGCTCACTGACCATCTTTTCAAGGTTTCAATCGCTCAAGCGCGACAATTGCCTCTCCAACGGGATTGTGCTTGAGGCGGTTAGCATAGAGGTAGGCATGTTTCAATCGCTCAAGCGCGACAATTGCCTCTCCAACTCAAGGGAAAGACTCATCCTGATTTACTCACAAAAAGTTTCAATCGCTCAAGCGCGACAATTGCCTCTCCAACTCAACTGGCTCGAGGCTAAGCATATCCGAACACATAGGTTTCAATCGCTCAAGCGCGACAATTGCCTCTCCAACTTGCCCATTCACCTGGTTCCCTTCCACCATCGCGTTCGGTTTCAATCGCTCAAGCGCGACAATTGCCTCTCCAACTTTCAGCAGGCTCGACTGGTACAAGAGCAGTGGAATGTTTCAATCGCTCAAGCGCGACAATTGCCTCTCCAACATGCCACGCGGCTTGTGGGAAGTCCGGCATCGGGTGTTTCAATCGCTCAAGCGCGACAATTGCCTCTCCAACTCCCCTGTATCCTTCGTGCTATCCTCCATCACGGCATAGAGTTTCAATCGCTCAAGCGCGACAATTGCCTCTCCAACCCAATCATCTCTTGCATTCCTACCAGTTCAATCGAGAGTTTCAATCGCTCAAGCGCGACAATTGCCTCTCCAACGGATACTATTTGGCATAATTCCTCCTTAGATTATCTGTTTCAATCGCTCAAGCGCGACAATTGCCTCTCCAACTCACTGCACTGCATAGCACACACCCTTATCTGAAATAGTTTCAATCGCTCAAGCGCGACAATTGCCTCTCCAACCCTGCACGTGTGGCAGGAACACATGGTACCAACGCAGTTTCAATCGCTCAAGCGCGACAATTGCCTCTCCAACCAGCAGCTCTCGCTCGCGTGGTGACTTTTATTCAACAGTTTCAATCGCTCAAGCGCGACAATTGCCTCTCCAACATAGCCGTTCTGACTGCGATATAAGCCGGAGCCAGGATCGGTTTCAATCGCTCAAGCGCGACAATTGCCTCTCCAACTACGAGCTTCACGGATACTGGCCTGCCACAGGCCGCGTTTCAATCGCTCAAGCGCGACAATTGCCTCTCCAACACAATAAGAATATATAAGTAGAACTGTTCTCGACTAAGGGTTTCAATCGCTCAAGCGCGACAATTGCCTCTCCAACAATAGTCTGGCAAGCTGGATTGTCAGCACTCCTTCGAGGTTTCAATCGCTCAAGCGCGACAATTGCCTCTCCAACGAAATCTTACAATTGCTCGCAGCAAACCCACAACTCGAGTTTCAATCGCTCAAGCGCGACAATTGCCTCTCCAACTTCAAGAGATCAAGTCTCTATCGTGATAAGTGGGAGAGGTTTCAATCGCTCAAGCGCGACAATTGCCTCTCCAACACCGATAGGTTAAGCCGGTACAAGCCGAACGCTCTCGGGTTCAATCGCTCAAGC
>Ga0137385_10001594_pt1 | contig 19147 bp, 11 predicted proteins | sample SagtaG_FD_104921 | JGI IMG/M metagenome (GOLD analysis project Ga0137385, IMG submission 104921) | Vadose zone soil microbial communities from Sagehorn Ranch, Mendocino, California, USA - Sage2_R_80_16 metaG | ecosystem: Environmental > Terrestrial > Soil > Vadose zone | place: USA: California... | reverse complement strand
GGTGTGCACGCCGGCGCCGAAGCGGGTGACATGCACCCGCGGCGGAGGGTCCATCGCCTGGAACATCGGGATGATGACCTCACGGTAGACCTCAGGGCTGTGGTCGCGGCTGTCCTTCGAGATGACGAAGAGAAAGGGCGGCACGGGCTTCACGCCGGGCCCGGACAGCGGGCGCGTGTAGCCGAGGTAATGCGCGACGAGGTTTTGGGTCTCCTCGGGTTTCATCTTGAGCCTTGCGGCTGCGGCACGGGCCGCCTGCTCAAGCGCGCCGACGATGTTGTGCGTGATCATGTACTCGGCCTTGAACTGCGGCCGCTTCCTGGCGACGTCCCACGCGTCGAGGATTTCCTCCATCAGCCAAGGCAGCCGCATGAGCGCTTGCGGCCCTTCCTGGCCGAGCGCCTCCGAGCCGCGGTAGCGGGCGAGGTCGCGCCAGGTGCGGATGTAGAGGTCGTTGAACGGGTCCTGCCACGCGGCGGCCTCCTTGGCGATGCGGTCGAACCCTTCGATCTTACCGACGAAGCCCCCCCATTTGTGCTTGCGCTCGTTGATGGTGCCGAAGGTGGAATTCTCGATCGCGATCACGCCGGCGATGTTGGCGACGCGCTGCGAGAGCATCGACACATAGGGCCCGCCGGTGGAATGTCCATGCACGTAGATCGAGAACTCGTCGACCGGGAGGTGGCGGCGGCAGGCCTCCTTCATGCCTTCCTCGAAGGCGACCGGCCATGACGACATGCGGTCGTAGAAGCGGGTGCCGGGCTTCGCGCGCGCGGAAGTGCGGGTCCCGTACTTCATGCGCTTCGACGTGTCCTTGACCAGCTCGTACTGGTCGGGGGTGACATATTCGCCCTTGAGCCAGATCGGCGTGCGCACGCTGCCGTCGGGGCGGACGGTGTCGCCTGGCCAGTCGCGGCTCGGATCGTCGAGATAGAGCCGGCCGGGAAAGGTCATGGTCGCGACCTTGCAGGCGAATTTGTCCGCGAACAGGCGCGCGAATTTCTCCATCGACTTGAAGTCTCCCGCCCCGCCGTGCAGGAGGAAGATGCCGACCTTCTTGCCGTCGGCGCCGCGCGCGATCTTCGCCGCGGGCTGCGGCTCGTAGACGCGAGCCCCGATGTCCCAATCGAGCCCGAGCGCGGAGAGGCGGAAGATGTCCTCGCTCTCCTCGACCTCGCCCGCCGCCATCGCGAGCACGGCGTCGGACGTCGCGACTACCTCATCACGCGACCAGGTGGCGGGGGGCTGCCATTGCTGAACACTCTGTTGCGTCAATAGGGACACTTGATGCCTCCACGCCGCATCTTCGATGACAGCTCGTATCACACCAGGAAATATCCCTCCTGGATCGCGCGCACGTAGAATTCCGCCACCGGCGGCGCGATGCCGAGCGGCAGCCCGGGCTCGGACTTGTGATAGGTATGCACGCCCGCGCCCCAGCGGGTGACGCGCACCTTGGGCGCCGGGTCGAGCTTGGCGAACATCGGCAGCACGACCTCCTGGTAGACTTCGGGGCTGTGGTCGCGGCTGTCCTTGGCGATGCAGAACAGCACCGGCGGCACCGGCTTGGCGCCAGGGCCGGTCTGCGGATAGGGGAAGCCGAGATAATGCTTCACCAGCGCCTCGGTGTCGGCGCCCGACATCTTGAGGCGGCCGGCGGCGGTGCGGGCAGCGGCTTCGAGCGAGCCGCGGATATTGTGGGTGATGACGTATTCGGCCTTGAACTGCGGGCGCGCCTTGGTCTTGTCCCACCAGTCCAGAATCTCCTCCATCAGCCAAGGCAGCCGCATCAGCGCCTGCGGGCCTTCCTGTCCTAGCGCCTCGGGGCCGGCATAGCGCGCGCGGTCGCGCCAGGTGCGGATGTAGAGCTCGTTGAACGGGTCGGTGCGCGGCTCGCGCTTCCTGCTCACGCGCTCGAAGCCCGCGACCTTGCCGAGCGCGCCCGACCAGTTGTGCTGCTCCTCCTGGATGAAACCGAAGGGCGAATTCTCGACCGCGATCATGCCCGCCACGTTCTCCACCCGCTGCGAAATCATGAACACCATCGGCCCGCCGGTCGAATGGCCGGTGAGATAGATCGAGTAGTCGGCGGCCGGGAAATGCCGGCGCATGGCGTCCTTCATGCCGGCCTCGAAGGCGGCCGGCCAGGCCGCCATGCGGTCGTGGAAGATCGTGCCCGGCTTTGCGCGCGCCACGGTGCGGGTGCCATAGCGAAGCCGCATCGAGGTATCGCGGATCACCTCGTACTGGTCCGCGGTGATGTGCTCGCCCCGGAGCCAGATCGGCGTGCGCACGGTGCCGTCCGGATGGATCGTGTCGCCCGGCCAGTCGCGGCTCGGATCGTCGAGATAGAGCCGGCCGGGAAACGTCATCGCCACCGCCTTGCAGCCGAATTTCTTGGCAAAGAGCTCCGCCATCGGCGCCATCGACTTGTAGTCGCCGGACCCGCCATGGAGGAGGAAGACGCCGATCTTCTTGCCGTCAGCGCCGCGGCTCACTTGCGCGCTGTCGGCGGGCTCGTAGACCATGACGCCCAGGTCCCAGTCGAGCCCGAGCGCATGGATGCGGAAAATGTCTTCCGTCTCGCGCCATGGCAGGTCGGGCTTGGCGAGAACGGCGTCCGAGCGCGCTATCACCTCCTCGCGCGCGATACTTGCGGGCGGCTGCCAGCTGGCGAGCTTCGGGGCGACGTTCATGGGCGCGGTTCCTTCAGCACGTCATCACTCCTCCGGCAGCACGAGGCAGGCATCGGCCCTGGCTCGCAGGGTGACTGCTCGCCCCGGCGTGAGGTCCGCCTCGCGGGGGAGCAGACACTGGATGTCGACCTCGCCGCAGCGTAGCTCAGCCTCGACCGCAACGCCCGCGAAAACCGCAAATGTCAGGCGGGCCTCGAACACGTTGAGCGGCGTTCCCGCGCTGTCCGCGGGCACCTGGCTCGACAGATCCTCGGGACGAATGCTTACTCGCACCTTGACGCCGTCGCGCAGCGCCAGGCTCGGGTCGATTCCGATGACGCGGCCGAGCGCCGTCGTCACCGCGACCCGCCCGCTCTGCGCATCCCGCTCCTCAACGATGCCGGCGATCAGGTTGGTGGTCCCGAGGAATTGCGCGGTGAAAACGTGGCGCGGATAGCGGTAGATGTCGATCGGCCGGCCGCGCTCGATGATGCGGCCGTCGCGCATGACGATGATCCAGTCGGAAATGGCGAGCGCCTCGGCCTGGTCGTGGGTGACATAGACCGAGGTGAGGCCGCTCTCACGCTGGATGCGGCGAAGCTCGTTGCGCATCTCGGCGCGCAGCCTGGCGTCGAGATTGCTCAGCGGCTCGTCGAAGAGCAGCGCCTGCGGGCGTCCGACCATCGCGCGCGCGATGGCGACGCGCTGCTGCTGTCCGCCCGAGAGCCTTGGCGCCGGCCGGTCGGCAAGCGCCGCGAGCTGCACGGTCGTGAGCGCCTCGAGCGCGAGCTTGTGGCGCTCGCTCCTGCTCAGGCGCCTGCCCTCGAGCGCATAGGCGACATTTTCCAAGACCGTCATGTGCGGCCAGATCGCGTAGGACTGGAACACCATGCCGAGATTGCGCCGCTGCGCCGGCACGAACACCCCGGCGCCGACGTCCACCATGGTGCGGTCGCCAATGCGGATGCGCCCGCCGTCCGCCCGTTCGAGCCCGGCGATGCAGCGCAACGTGGTGGTCTTGCCGCATCCCGAAGGGCCGAGCAGGGTCACCATCTCGCCGGCGGCGACCTCGAAGTCGATGCCGGCGACCGCCGAAACCGTTTCGGTCTTGGCGGCAAATGTCTTGCTTAGCCCCTCGATCCGGATCATGGCGCGCCCGACTAGACTTGCTCCTCGACCCCGAACCGCCGGCTGATCGACCAGGCGAGCGAGGCGAGCGCGATCAGCAGCATGAACATCAGCACGCCGAAGGCGCTCAAGAGCAGGAACGATCCCTCCTCCCAGAGATCGTAGATGACGACGGCGGCGGTCCGGTTCTGCGAGCGCGCCAGCATCAGCGCGATGGTGAGCTCGCGATAGGCATGCACCATAACCCAGAACCAGGCGGCGAGCAGGCCCGGCTTGAGCAGCGGCAGGATCACCTTGAAGAAATTGCGCCACCAGGGGACGCCGGCGACCTGCGCCGCCTCGTCGAGCTCGCTGTGGATCTGCATCATCGAGGCCGACACGAAGCGCAGCGCAACCGGCATGTATTTCGTGAGATAGGCAAGGCCGATGATCGTCAGCGTGCCGATCAGCGGAAGCGGCACCAGGAGGTAGAACCAGAAGAAGGTCGCGCCCAGGACGACGCTCGGGATCGCGATCGGCGCGAAGGCGAGGAGGTCGAGGATGTGGCGGCCCCTGATCGACGTCTTCTGTACGAAATAGCTGATCAGCGCGACGACGAGGACGACCGCGAAGGCGACCGTCGGGCCGAGGATCGTGCTGTTGATCATCGGTCCCACGGTCTTGCTGTTGTGGAACAGCGTCCAGTAGTTCGCGAGCGACATGCTGTCGAAGGCCGCAACGCTCGGCGCCTGGTAGAAGGGCAGCAGCGAGGCGTAAAGCATCATCAGGAACGGCACGCCGGTGATCAGGAAGACGAGGAAGAGCGCGAGCGCGCAGGTGAGATAGCGCCACCGCCCGAGATCGATGCGGCGCGGCCGAAAATCCTTGCCGGTGATGGTCTGGTAGCGCTCGCCATGACGGATGAGGCGGAAGTAGAAGAACAACAGCGCGATCGCGACCCCGAGCAGCGCGATCGAATAGGTGCTGGCGAGGCCCCAGTCGATCGGCGTGCGCGCGGTGTCGTAGAAGATTTCGGTGGTGTAGACGCGCAGTCCGGCGCGGCCGCCCATGAGCAACGGCACCTCGAAAGTCTCGATCGTGGTCACGAACAGGAGCAGCAGCGCCGCGCCGACCGCGGGCAGCGCGAGCGGCAACGAAATCCGCCGCAGCGTGCGCCAGTTGCCCGCGCCGGTCATGGTCGAGGCTTCCTCCAGCCGCGGGTCCATGGCCTGGAAGGCGGCCGCGAGCAGGAGGTAGATCAGCGGCACCATTTCCAGCGCCTGCACCCAGACCATGCCCCAGAAGCTGTAGATGTTGACGACATTGCGCAGGCCGGTGAGATCGAGCACCACCTGGTTGACGAGGCCGATATTCGGGCTCGCGATAAGGATCCACGAAATGGTGATGAGGACGCCTGGGATGACGATGCGGCCGACCAGCAGGATTCCGACGAGCCTCGCGAGCGGCGTATTGGTGCGCCCGACCACCCAGGCGACGAAAGCTCCCATGACGAAAGCGAGGAGCGTCGAGGCGAGCGCGAAGGCGAGCGTGTTCCAGCTCGTGCGCCAGAACGAGGCGCTGCCGAAGGCGCGGAGGTAGTTGGCGAGGGTGAAGGAGAAGCTGAGAAAATCCGCTTCGCCAGGGCGCACGACCTTGAGGCTGGTCCAGATGATCATCACGAAGGGGATGATCACCTGATAGGCGAGGAGGACGATCAGCAGCGCGAGCGCCGCCCCCCGCCACCCGAATTGGAATCTGCTTTCCGGGGCGCGCAAGGCCGCGGGCGCTGTGGAAGCAACGTCACTCACCGCGCCGTCCTCGAAGTGTGCAGAGACGCATCAGCGCAGCCAGCCGCGGCGCTGGCCCTCAATGCCGCTTGGCAACGTACTTGTTCCAGTGGCCGAGCAGCCGCTTGATGACATCGGGGGGCGCGTCGTTATAGGTGATGATCTTCATGCTGTCGGGCAGATAGGGGTGTTTGAGCGCGACCGGGCCGCGCAGCAGCCCGGCGACGAATTTCTGGCTGTCCTCGGTCAGCGTCCAGTCGGTCCACAGCGCGGCGGCGTAGGGATGCTGCGCGTTCTTGTTGATCGCGGCGACGCCGGCGAAGCCGAGCGCCGGCGCCGAATAGACGATCGCGTATGGCGCCGAAGGGTTTTTCCGCTGCAGGTAGATGCCGTGATAGAGGTAGTTGTCGCCTTGCAGCATGTGGTCGCCGGCGAGCATCAGCTCGATGCGCTGGGTGTGGCCGCGCTGGATGATGGGATCGTTGTCGCCGATGCATTTGAGCAATGTCTCGGTCGCCTGTTCGCCCAGCATGGCATAGAGACCGGAGAGATAGCGGTCCTCGGCCGGATCGAACGAGACGCTGCCCTTGAAGAAGGGATTGCACAGGTCGTTCCACCCGGTCGGGACCTTGTCCTTCGGCACCAGGCGCGAATTGTACGAAATGCCGTGCTCGCTCCAGTACCAGGGCGTCCACCGCCCCTCACCGTCGATGAAGCTCCGGTAGGGCGGCAGCACCGCCTCGATCGCCTTGGTGGGCATGCGCGCGAGCATGTTCTTGGCCGTCAGCGTCGCCAGATCGGGCAGCCCGACATTGATGAGGTCGGTGAAATGCCGGCCTGCGGTCTCTTCGGCATAGAGCCGCTCGGCCGCATCCTGCGATCCGATATCGCCCTCGAGCTCGACCGTGAGGAAGCGATAGCGCTTCCTGAACAGCGCGACGTGATCGGTGCTGAGATTGCCGCGCATGGTGTGGACGAGGACGAGCTTGCCCTCCTTGCGGGCGCCCTCTTCGAGCCGCTTCTGCCGCTCGGCGGCGGGGAGCTTGGCGAGATCGGCGTAGATTCTCTCGACCGCGGAGGCTTGGGCGACGGCGGCCGGCGGATGCAGCAGCAGGGCGGCGAGGATCGCAAGAGCGGACATCGCGGGCGGTTTCATCGGCACTCACCGTTGCTCGTGGACGCAGATGCTGCTTCGGGCCCTATCAAGGCTAAAGTTTAGTGGCGCCGCCGACATCCGGCAAGATAGAGGAAATGACCATAGCAAGGCCTTCATCCACGCGGTGATTGCGGTTTGATGTGGAAACCGAAGCTGCTTGCTTGCTGTGTAGACTGGGAGTAATTCATTGAATGAGCCTAGCAAAGCCCTAGGGAAGGACGTCGAATGAAACGACTCCTACTAGCTGTGCTCCTCGCGGTCCTCCTCGCCTGCGGATATTATTTTCGGAGTTACTTTTTCGAGCCGGCAATAGAGACCAGAGCGGCACGGCCTCCGGTGGCCCAGCCCGTAGTGGCCGACCTCGCCGTCGAGATGTCGGCGCCGATCGAGGTTAGCGCGATCGGGACGGTTCAGCCAATCGCAACGGTGATCATCAAGTCTCGGGTTGATGGAGAGATTGCCAAGGTCCATTTCGAGGAAGGCCAGGAAGTCAAGGAGGGGGATCTTCTTTTTACTCTCGATAATCGCGCGTACCAGGCGCAGCTCGCGCAGAGCGAGGCCAATCTCAGGCGCGACCGGGCGCAGCTCCAGCGCGCTCAGGCGGAAGTCAAGCGCCAGACCGAGCTGGCCAGCCGTGGAGTCGCGTCGGCGCAAAAGCTTGAAGATGTCCAAACCAGCGTGGCGGTCCTTCAGGCGGCAATCGATGCCGATGAAGCGGCGATTGAAAACGCGCGCGTCAATCTGAACTACACGGCCATTCGGGCGCCCATCAGCGGCAGGACAGGCTCGGTCAACCTTAAGCGAGGCAATTTGGTCAAGTCGAACGACACCACGCAGCAAGCAGTACCGTTGGTTACGATTACCCAGCTCCGGCCCATCTATGTGACGTTCACGGTTCCCGAAGGGCACCTCGCCGATATTCGCACGGCTACGACATCAGCACAGCTGCTCGAAGTGATTGCGACGGTCCCCAACGAGCGGCAAACCCCCGTCACCGGGACGCTCACATTTATCGACAGTCAGGTTGATGTTGCAACTGGCACCATTACTCTCAAAGCGAAATTTGCGAACGAGGACACGCGGCTCTGGCCTGGTCAATTCGTCAACGTCACCTTGACAGTCGGAATGCAGGCGAACGCGGTTGTCGTGCCCAGCGCAGCGATCCAGATCGGGCAAAATGGTCCCTACGTGTTCGTCATCAAACCGGACTCGACTGTCGAGTTGCGGCTCGTCCGTGTTAACCGGACGGTGGACAACAAGGCCGTAATCGACGAAGGGGTCGCTCCCGGCGATCGTGTCGTCGTCGACGGTCAGCTTCGGCTTAATAACGGGACGCGGGTGACCGTTCAGCGACCTGACGGGGCAACGCCCCCGAGAGCACAGCCAACGCCGCTCGCGGAGCGCTAGCCATGACGCTCCCCGCCCTGTGCATCCAGCGCCCGGTCATGACGACCTCATTGACCTTGGCGATCATCCTCGTCGGTCTGATCGGCTACGTCTTCCTGCCGGTGGCGGCGCTGCCGAAAGTGGACTTCCCGACCATCTCCGTATCAACGAGCTTGCCCGGGGCCAGCCCCTCCACCATGGCCGCCGCGATCGCATCGCCGCTCGAACGGGAGTTTGGGGCCATTGCCGGCGTCGATTCGATCACATCGGTGAGCGGGCTCGGCGTCGGCCGGATCACGGTGCAGTTCAACCTCAACCGGAATATCGACGCCGCGGCGCAGGACATCCAGGCGGCGATCGCGAGTGCCTCGCGCAAGCTGCCGGCCGAAATGACGACGCCGCCCTCATACCGCAAGGTGAACCCAAGCGATACGCCGGTTCTGCTCCTGACGCTGAAATCGGCGACCCTGCCGCTTCCCACCATAAATGAATATGTCGAGATCAACATCGGGCAACGTGTGTCGACCCTGCCCGGGGTCGCGCAGGTCTTTACTTACGGCTCGCAGAAATACGCGGTCCGGGTTCAGGTCGATCCCGACTTGCTTGCGATCCGCGGCATCGGGCTTGACGAGGTTCAAAAAGCGCTCGCCGCTGCCAGCTCGAACACTCCGGTCGGATCGCTCAACGGACCGCAAAGGGCGGCGACGTTGCAGGCCGACACCGAGCTGACAAAGGCCGCCGCCTATGCCCCGCTGATCATCGCCTATCGCAATGGCGCGCCGGTGCGCCTCGGCGAGGTTGCCCGTACCGTCGATAGCGTCCTGAACGACAAGGGGGCAAATTGGTTCAACGGAACACGTGCGATGTCGGTGCCGGTCCTTCGGCAAGCGGACGCCAACACCGTCGAGGTCGCGAATCGCATCAAGGCATTGCTCCCGGCTTTTCGTGCCGAGCTTCCGGAGGCCATCGACATCGCCGTGCGTAATGACTTTTCGGTGGCGATTCAGGCGGCGGTCTCCGACATGCAGCGCACGTTGGTCCTCGCGGTGATCCTGGTCGTGCTGGTCATCTTCCTGTTCGTTCGGCGGCTGTCGGCAACGATCATTCCGGCGCTCGCCTTGCCGGTTTCCATCGTCGGCACGTTTGCCGCGATGTATGTCGCCGGTTACAGCCTCGACAATGTTTCGCTCATGGCGCTCACGCTCGCGGTCGGTTTTGTGGTCGACGATGCGGTCGTCATGCTCGAGAACATCGTCCGCCACGTCGAGGGCGGGATGCACCCGTTCGAGGCGGCCCTCAAGGGTTCGCGCGAGATCACCTTCACCATCGTATCGATGACCATCTCATTGGTGGCGGTGTTCATCCCCGTGTTCTTCATGGGGGGCGTCATCGGGCGCGTCTTCAACGAGTTTGCCGTGGTCATCGGCCTGGCGATTCTGGTATCCGGATTCGTTTCATTGACCCTGACGCCGATGCTGTGCAGCCGTTTTTTGCGCGCGCCCGCTCATGCCGCCGAAACCGGAGCAGTCCTGCGCTTTCTGGAGCGCGGATACACGGCCATGCTGCGAGGTTACGAATGGTCGCTTGAGTTGATCCTGCGTCATCCGCGATTTACCCTCGGCGTGACGGTGCTGACGATCGCGCTCACCGGATATCTCTATTACGTCATTCCCAAAGGCCTCTTCCCGATCGAAGACACCGGTTACATCACCGTGGGGACCGAGACGGCGGAGGACACGTCGTTTGCCGGGATGGTGGAGAAGCAGCTCAAGGTCGATGCCATCATTCGGGCCAACCCCTATGTCGCGTCCTACAACAACGAGGTCGGATTGGCGGGGCCCAGAATGGGAGTGAACGGCGGCGCATTTTACATTCAGCTCAAGCCGCGCAACCAGCGACCGCCCGTTACCGAGGTGATTCAGGATCTGCGCCGTCAGGTTGCCGCGGTGGCGGGTATCAACGTGTTTTTCCAGCCGGTCCAGAACCTCAATATCGGCGTTCGATCGAGCAGGAGCCTTTACCAGTACACGCTCCAGTCCGGTAATCTCGACGAGCTTTACCGCTTTGCGCCGCTGGTCGAGGCGCAGATGCGCCGGCTTCCTGTCCTGCAGGACGTGGGTTCGGATTTGCAGATCAAGAGCCCCCAGGCGATCGTCAACGTCGACCGTCAGAAGGCGGCAGCGCTTGGTCTCACGGCAGAGCAGATCCGTACGACGCTGTATAATTCATTCGGATCGCGGCAGGTGGCGACGATCTATACGCCCAGCAATGATTACGCGGTGATCCTGGAACTCGCCCCATCGTTCCAAGAGAATGTAGACGCCCTGTCGAAGGTATTCGTTCGATCCGCGGCTGGCCAGCTTGTGCCGCTCGGCACCGTCGCCACCGTGACGCAGGCAGCCGGCCCCTTGACGGTGAACCATCAGGGGCAGCTTCCGGCGGTCACGATTTCATTCAATCTTGCGCCCGGGGTGGCGCTCGGCGAAGCGATCGATCAAATCCAGGACATGGAGAGGCGCTTGTCGCTCCCAGCGACGATCACGCCGGGTTTCTCGGGTACGGCACAGGTCTTCCAGCAGTCGTTGCGGGGCCAGGGTTGGTTGCTGCTCGCGACCGTCGTCGTCATCTATCTCGTGCTGAGCATTCTTTACGAGAGCTTCATCCACCCGATCACGATTCTTTCGGGACTGCCGGCAGCCGGTGTCGGCGCGCTCCTGACACTGATGCTTTTCAAGATGGACCTCAGCGTCATTGCGATCATCGGCGTGATCATGCTGATCGGCATCGTCAAGAAAAACGCGATCATGATGGTCGATTTCGCGATCGATGCTCAGCGAAATCACGGCGAGCCGCCGGAACGGGCGATCCGCCAGGCCTGCCTGTTGCGCTTCCGCCCTATCATGATGACGACGGTGGCGGCGATCATGGGAGGTCTGCCGATCGCGCTTGGACTCGGTGCGGGGGCCGAGCTGCGCCAGCCGTTGGGCATCGCCGTCGTCGGCGGACTCCTGACCTCGCAACTCCTCACGCTTTACATCACGCCAGTCATTTATTTGTCCCTTGAGAACGTTCGCAACAGTGTCTTGAAGCGCGGAGGTCGCGCCCTTCGGCCTGTTGCGAACGAGCCGGCAGAATAATTTCTATTTTCTCTCTTTCCCCGCGCGCTGACATCTTCCGGCCGGCAACGGCGCTCAATCCAGCGGCCGATAAGGTTCCGCCGGCAGGTTCGACGACGACAGCAGATAATCCGCGACCTCGCGGCGGAGCGGGATCCAGACCTCGTCCTGATATTGCTTCACGTGGCGGATCATCTGCTCGAAGGCGATGGCGATGTTCGGCCGTCCGCCGAGCTCGGCATGCACGATCACGTCCATTGCCCCTGCGCGCCCGCGCAAGGCCTCCTGATGGATGAAATCGAACGCGGTCTTGAATCCCTCGAAATAGGTGGTGGCGTTGCCTTGCCCGCCCGACCAGGCCCGCCAGTCGTTGGCATAGTTGAGCTTGGGGATGACGGCGATGCGCTTGCCGTCGACCTCGGCGACGTAGGGCACGTCGTCGTCGAAGGCGTCGCCGAACCAGCGATAGCCCTCCTCGGCCAGGATGCCGAGGGTTTCGGCCGTGTGCAGATTGCCCGGCCCGGCCCAGCCCACCGGCCGCGCGCCGACGCAGTCCGAGATCACCCGCGTGCACGCGCGTACCTCCTCGCGCTGCTCATCGGGCGTAAGGTCGGTCATGTCGTGATCGTTGGTCATGCCATGGCTCGCGATCTCGTGCCCGGCCTGGTGCAGCACCTTGATCGTGTCCGGCCATTTCTCGACCGCAAGCCCGTTGGCGCCGATCGTGGCGCGGATCTGGTTGCGGTCGAAAATGTCCATCAGCCGCCAGATGCCGACCGCGCCGCCATAATTGGCATGCGACAGCGAGGCGATATTCACCTCGATGTGCGGGCTCTTCTTGAAACGCCCGCTCTTGCGGAAGGCTTCATAGGCGACCCGGAAGGTGCAGCAGACGAGCTTTCCGTCCGGCCATTGCAATCGGGGTTCCGGCCACTGAACGCCGCGGTGCATCGATCGCTCCTTTGCTCCGTGCAAGATTTATCACAAGGCCGTGGCCAAGGACGACGGCTGCTCGTCGGCCTCCCACTGCGAAGGCCGTGCCGTTATTGCTCCGCGCGTGCCGCATGCTCATCCCCTCCCCCGCTTGCGGGGGAGGGCCAGGGAGGGAGCTCTCTCAGCTTGCTCGGAGTTTGCGGCGGCCCCCTCCCCAGCCCTCCCCCGCAAGCGGGGGAGGGAGGAGTTTGTGGCTTGCGGCGGAGTTCTTTGCGCGGCTGGCATCACAGCAGGCTGAGCTGCCGGTCTTCCGGCTTTCGGCGCGGTGTCGGCGGGTGCTGGTGCTTCACCAGCTCGCTCTCGATGTCGTTGAGGAAGGGCGAGGGATCGAGGCGGCGCAGGCGGCCGCGCCAGTGCCGCGCAAGGGCGCGGCTCAGGATCAGGAGGTCCTGCGCCCGCGTCATGCCGACGTAGAAGAGCCGCCGCTCTTCCGCGATTGCCACCTCGTCGGGCTCCTTCCAATGGAGCGGCAGCAGCCCGTCCTCGAGCCCAACGATGAACACCACCGGAAACTCGAGTCCCTTCGCGGCATGCAAGGTCAACAGCGACACCCGGTCGGCGCGCGGATCCCAGAAATCCGCTTCGCTCGCGAGCGCGACCGCGTCCAGGAAGCGCGTGCGATCATGCCTCGAGCTTTCGACGAGGACGGCGAGACGTTGCGCGGCGGTCCGGATCGCTGCGTCGTCGAAGCCGCTCCCTTCGCCGGCCAGACCTTCGGCCGCTGCCTGCAGCTCGACCGCGAGCGGCCGATCGCTCTCCCCGCCGTCGGCCTGGAGCTTCTGCAACAGCGCCGCAACCGCAGGCTCATTCGCGAGCGGCGCATGCGAACTCGTTTTGAACGGGATGCCGGAGCGTTCGAAGGCCTCGGCGAGTGGCGCCGACTGCGCCTCCGTCCGGTAGAGCACCGCGAAGTCGGCGAATGACAGGCTCCGGGTCGTTCGCCCCGTTGCCCGGCCGCTGTCGATCGAGAAGAAACTCGCGCCGCCGATCATCCGCTCGATCGCCTCGACCACCGTCTCCGCTTCGGCGCGTTCCGTGGCCGCGGTGCGGATGGCGATGCGTTCGTGCATGTCGCGGACGATTTCGGCGATCGGCCCGCCCTGCCTTGCAGCAATGACTTGCGACGCAGCGCTGACGATGGTGCCGCTGGAGCGGTAGTTGCGCGCGAGGCGGACGACCTTGGCGGCCGGATAGTCCTGCGCGAACCGGTCGAAGCACGAGGCATCGGCGCCGCGAAAGCCGTAGATCGCCTGATCGGGGTCGCCGATGACGCAGAGGTTGCCGCCGGGTGGTGCGATCAGCGTGAGCAGCCGATATTGCTGCGCATCGACATCCTGGAATTCATCGACCGAGATCGAAGGGAATCGGCTGCGGTAGAGCGCGGCGAGGCCGGGCTCCGTCGTCAGGGCGCGGAGCGCGAACGCGATGAGATCGTCGAAGTCGATCCAATTGCGCCGCGCGAGCGCCTCCCCGTAGGCCGACATGGCTTGCGCGACCTCGGCGCTCGCCGGCGCCAGCGTGCGCTTGGCCCTGGAAATGGCACGCAACAAGCTCGCGGCCTTGTGGTCCGTCAGATCGAGCGTCTGCGCGAGCAGGGCGTGCCGTTGCGCCTCGCTCGCGACCCGAAAGCCGCGATGGAGGCCGACAGTATTGCCGTGCTCGCGCAGGATTGCGAGCGCGAGGGAATGAAAGGTGTGAATCGCAACCTGATCCGAGCCGGCCGGCAGCAGGCGCGCGAGCCGCACCCTCATCTCGGCGGCGGCGCGGCGGGTGAAGGTGATGGCGAGGCAGGTTGCCGCGGAAACGCCGCGGTCGGCCGCGAGATGCGCGATCCGATGGGTCAGGGTCCGTGTCTTCCCCGACCCCGGGCCGGCGACGATTAGGAGCGGCCCCTCGATGGCCTCGGCGGCGCTGCGCTGGTCCTGGTCGAGCGCTGCGAGGATGCTGGAGCAGGCATGCGCGCTCTTCTTGTCCTCCCCCTGAAAGGGGGAGGACGGCGCCACGCAAGTCGCATGTTTGCGACTTGCGCCGCCTGAAGCGCCGAACTCGGGCAAGCCCGAGTTCGGGGGCGCCAGGTGGGGGTCAGTCTCGGTGCCCGTGGTCGAAGACGGACCCCCACCTGACCGCTTCGCGGTCGTCCTCCCCCTTTCAGGGGGAGGTTCAGCGTCATCGGCGGTCGCCTCCGTCGGGGCGATGGAGTCGGGCTTCGTTCGCTTCGCGGGCGGCGCGTCGAACAGGAAGGCGCCGGTGGTCAGCCGCCTGAGCTCGCTCTCCTCGAACAGGCGGATCACGCCATATTCGCCGTCGTAGCCGGCGTCGCAGAGCACCTTTCCGGCGCGCAGCCGCGCGATGGCTTCGCCGAGCAGCGAAGAATGCGCGCGTGCGATGTCCTCGATCGGGATCGATTGCAGGATCGACAGCTCCGGCCCGAGCGCGGCGATGGCGCGATTGTAGCTCTGCTCGACGGTCTTGCTGGCGGGGCCGCTCGCCGCGATTTCGGAAAGAATCTCGGGCAGCGGCACCAGGTTCGTGACCTCGCCGGCGGTCGCGGGCGGCGCCGCCTCGGCTTCGCTGCGGTCGGCGAGCACCTCGACCCGATGCTCGACGCCGATCGTCACCGGTTCGCCGCAGACCGGGCACCGACCTTGGTGAGCGAGCGTTTCCTTCGGGCTCAGCCGGACGCCGCATTTGCGGTGGCCGTCGAGGTGATACTTGCCTTCGTCCGGAAAGAACTCGACCGTGCCGAGATAGCCGCGGCCGGTTTCGAGCGCGTGCTTGAGGGCGAAGTAATCGAGGTCGCAGTCGAAGCTCGTCGCCTCGCGGGCGAGCTTGCCGGGCGAATGCGCATCGGAATTGGAGGTGAGCCGGTAGCGGTCGAGAAAGGACACCCGCCAGTTCATCGGCGGATCGGACGAGAGCCCGGTCTCGACCGCAAAAATGTGCTGGGCGAGGTCGCCATAGCAGTCCGCGATCGAGTCGAAGCCCGACTGCGATCCGAGCGCCGCGAACCATGGCGTCCAGATATGCGCCGGCACCAGATAGGCGTCGGGGCCGGAGTCGAGCGTGATCTCCAGGAGGTTGCGCGAGTCGAGCCCGAGGATCGGCCGCCCGTCGGAAGCGATATTGCCGATGCGCCCGAGCCGGTCGGAAAAGCGATCGACCGTGGCGAAGTCGGGGGCGTAGATGAGGTGGTGGATTTTCCGGGTGCGGTCGCTCTTCTTGTAGATCGTGGAGATTTCGACTTCGAGCAGGAACCGCACCGGCGATCGGCACGGCGCGGGCAGCGTCGCGGCGATGCCCTGTTCGATATCGTCGCGCAGGCGAAACAGACCGGGCTCGGCGGGAACGAGCTTCTCCTTGAGCTCGGCGCGCCATGCCGGATGGGTGAAATCGCCGGTGGCGACGACGCCGATGCCCTTGCGGCACGCCCAGTGGGCCAGATGCTCCAGGTCCAGATCCTGGCTGGTCGCCCGCGAATATTTCGAATGGACGTGCAGATCGGCGTGGAAGCGCATCGGATGCCACGCTGGTTCGTCGTCCGCGTCCCCGCTCGGTTCGGCGGGGACGCGACAACAGCGCGGAGGCGATTACGCCGTGATTCGCCTGGGGAGTGAAAGCGGCCCTGTGGAAACTCGAATGACGTGTGGACCGGCCGTGCCCGCTCAGGCGGCGGCAGAGGCTGGTCTCGGCGCGGTGTCGCGCCAGGCCGGCAGGGCGGAGATGCGGGCAAACCAATCCCGCAGCTGCGGATGGGACGGGAGCGGCAGCTCGGCCTCCTTGGCATAGAACAGCGGTGCCGCGACCGAGAAATCGGCCAGCGTCAGCCCCGTGCCGACCAGGTAGGGTTGCTTGGCGAGGTGGGCGTCGAGCACCCGCGCTTCGCGGTTGAAGGCTTCCGTCGCCTTCGCCACGACCGCGGCATCAGGCGCGCCCAGATTGAGGATCTTCTTGACGAGCCGTTCGAAGATCAGCGGCTGGCAGCCTTCCGCGCTCCAATGCGCGAGCTGCCAACTCTGCCAGCGCATGATGTCAGCGCGGATCTTTGCGTCCTTCGGCCAGAGCGGGTTGGGCTCGCGGTCGGCGAGGTACTGCATGATCGCGCACGACTCCCACAGAGTGAGATCGCCGTCGACCAGCACCGGGGTGCGGCCGGTGGGATTGAGCGCGAGGTGCTCCGGTGTGCGCGACTGTCCCTTGGTCAGATCGACGAGCTCCAATTCGAGCGGCAGCTCGAGATGGGCGGCGACGGCGCGGACCTTCCAGGTGTTCGGCGAGGGAGGGAATCCATAGAGCTTCATGGTCATCTCCTTGGGTCTGAGGTCGAAGGCATTCGATCAAAGATCCGGCAGCATCCGCTCCAGGCGATCGAGCGTTCCGTTCCAGCCGTGCTGGTGGCGATCGCGTGCGGCCTCATCGAAGAACTGCTCGTGCGTCAGCGTCAGCAAGGTCCCGCTGCCGTCGGGCTTGAGCTCGACCGTCACCAGCGACTCCCGTTCCGGCGTGCTCCGCCACGCCCAGGTGAACACCAGCTTCTCGTTTCGCACCACCTCGCGGAAGACGCCGCTCACGTCATGCTCCTCGCCGGCTGCCGATCGCATGACGATGTGGTAGCGCCCGCCGACGCGCGCGTCGCTCTCTGCCAGCAGCGGCTCGACCTCCCCGGGCCCGAACCAGCGCTTTAGCTTTTCCGGGTCCGTCCAGGCGCCGAAGACTTTGGCCGGCGGGACGTTGAACCGGCGCTTGATGGTGAGGCTCGGTTTGGTCGACGTGATGCTCGGGTTGGTGGACATGATTCCTCCTTGAGAAAGGCCGCGAGGCGATCGAGCCGCTCGGACCAGAAACGCTGGTACCGGTTCAACCAGCGGGTCGCCTCTTCCATCGGCGCCGCTGTCAGCCGGCACGCGACCGTGCGGCCGGTTTTCGTGCGCGCGATCAGCCCGGCCTCGGACAGCACGTCGAGATGCTTCATGATCGCCGGCAGCGACACCGCGAACGGCCGGGCAAGTTCGCTGACCGACAGGCTCGCTTCCTCGCCCAGCCGGGCGACGAGCGCCCGCCGCGTCGGGTCGGCGAGCGCGGCGAAGGTTGAGTCGAGCGGATCGGGCTGATAGTTAACCATGTAGTTAACTATTAGCCGTTCCCCCGCGTGGCGTCAAGACCCCCACAAATCGTGAAGCGGTCAGCGCCTTCGCTTGCCCGACCTGCCGAGCGCTTCCGCCTTCAACAGCTCCCAGATGCGGTCGTGCCCGTGTCCCGCCCGGTCTCGGCCCTGCGAGGCCTCCATGATGGCCGCCTCCTCGGGCGCGAGATAATTGATCGGCCCGCCAAGCATCTTTGCCTGCAGCAGCAGCTTGGCATTGGCTTCGGTGTAGACCGCGCGATAGACCGCGACCCGCACGCTCGGGCCGACGACCACATCGCCATGCCCGCGCAGCAGCACGACCGCATTCTTGCCCAGCTTCTCGGCGAGCGCCTGGCCGAGCGACCTGTTGGAGATCAGGAGATTGGTCCAGCCCGCGACCGCGCGGGTGTCGAACAGCGGCACCTCCGGATAGAAGAAGGCCGCCCGAATCGGCTTCAGCGGGACCTGCGTGACGGTGAATGGAACGACAGTCGGCGAATGGCTGTGCACGACCGAGTTCACGTCCTCGCGCGCCTTGTAGATTTCGGAATGGATGAAACGTTCCGAATAGATCGGCCGGCCGTCGTCCCGGATCGGCTCGCCGTCGCGCCCGAATTCCATGATGTCGGCGGCGGTCACCAGGCCCGGCGCCCGCGCCCGCGACAGCAGAAACCGGTCCGGGTCGCGCGGATCACGGGCGCTGATGTGGCCATAGCCGTCGACGACATTCTGGTCGTAAAGAATCCGGTTGCCCACCACCAGATCGTCGATCACCGCCCCGAGCTCGGCGCTCGCTCGAGCCTTGCCGGCGGCGGCATGCTTCATTGCCTTGGCCATCGCGCATTTTTCTTCGTGAGTCGGGGTATCGTGTCAACGTCCGATCCGCCTCACGCGCGGTAGCGCCCGCTGAAGCGCTCGCGATCGCCAAAGCAGGGGCCGAGCGCTGGCCATTTGCGGCTGCTGGAAGCTCTCGCGCAGCGTACCAGCGACTGTTATGCTGTAGTTCTACAACTGTGCTGATGGGGCGACATGATCAAACTTCCCCGCCGTCGATTTCTGCATCTAGCAGCGGCTGCTGTCGCTCTCCCGGCCGTAGCGCGCATCGCAAGAGCGCAAACCTATCCGTCGCGGCCGGTGCGCCTGCTTGTCGGCTTTCCCCCGGGGGGACCAAGCGACATCATGGCGCGCTTGATCGGCCAGTTTCTGTCGGAGCGGCTGAGCCAACCGTTCGTTATCGAGAATCGCGCCGGCGCGAGCGGCAATATCGGTACCGAGGCGGTCGTGAATGCGCCGCCGGACGGCTTGACGCTTCTCCTCGCCACTTCTCCGCACGCGATCAACGCGGCGCTCTATGAAAAGCTCAATTTCAACTTCATTCGCGACATCGCACCGGTCGCCGGCATCGCCCGGGTGCCCAATGTCATGGAGGTGAACCTGTCGGTCCCGGCCAAGACCGTTCCTGAGTTCATCGCCCATGCCAAGGCCAGTCCGGGCAGGATCAACATGGCGTCGGGCGGGAACGGGACCACGCAGCATCTTTACGGCGAACTGTTCAAGATGATGACCGGCGTCGACATGCTCCACGTCCCCTACCGCGGCGAGGCGCCGGCGCTGACGGACCTGCTTGGCGGGCAGGTGCAGGTCATGTTCGGTATTATGCCCTCGTCGATCGAGCACCTCAGGACCGGCAGGCTGCGCCCGCTGGCGGTGACCAGCGCGACCCGCTCGAAGGCGCTGCCGGAGATCCCGACCATCGGCGATTTCGTAGCTGGCTACGAGGCAAGCACCTGGTTCGGCATCGGCGC
>Ga0137385_10001592_pt1 | contig 19156 bp, 19 predicted proteins | sample SagtaG_FD_104921 | JGI IMG/M metagenome (GOLD analysis project Ga0137385, IMG submission 104921) | Vadose zone soil microbial communities from Sagehorn Ranch, Mendocino, California, USA - Sage2_R_80_16 metaG | ecosystem: Environmental > Terrestrial > Soil > Vadose zone | place: USA: California... | reverse complement strand
GGCGTGGACGCGGTCCTGCTGCTGCCGTTCACGCTGGAGTTCTCCCGGCTGGGCCCGGACGAGTTCGTGCAGGCGGTGCTGGCGGACCGGCTGCACGCGGCGAGGGTGGTGGTCGGGGAGAACTTCAGGTTCGGCCACCGCGCGGCCGGCGACGTCGCGCTGCTTGCCGAGCTTGGCGACAAGTACGACTTCATCGCCGAGGGGGTGCCGCTGCTGGCCGACGCATGCGAAACGATCTCCTCATCCGGGATCCGGGCGCAGCTCGCGGCCGGCGACGTGGCCGGCGCGGCCAGGGACCTGGGCCGGCCGCACCGGGTGGAGGGCGTGGTCGTGCGCGGGCAGCGGCGCGGCCGTGAGCTCGGCTTCCCCACCGCGAACCTGGAGACGCTGCCGCACACCGCCATCCCCGCCGACGGCATCTACGCGGGCTGGCTCACCAGCCTGGACGCCGGCGGCGAGGAGCGGGAGCGCTGGCCGGCCGCGATCTCGGTTGGCACCAACCCCACCTTCGACGGGCGGGAACGCACCGTCGAGGCCTATGCGCTGGACCGCGACGACCTGGACCTGTACGGCATGCATGTCGCGGTGGACTTCGCGGCCAGGCTCCGCGGCATGGTCAGGTTCGACTCCGTCGCTGACCTCATCGATCAGATGCGCCGCGACGTTGACGCCGCCCGTGCGGTGACGGCGCCCGGGTACGAAGATCGCGGCCTGACCGGTCTCGGAGCGTGATATCTTGAAGTGCGCCGGTGTGTCACCGGTGGGGCCTGCTGTGCCCTCAGGCGGCGGCCCGCGGGATCCGCGTAGCGTAAGCTCTCGCCGAACCCGTGCCCGAAACGGCGGCGACCGCCCGGACGGGCAGCATACTGACCAGTTCCAGCAAGCCAGTACAAGCAAGGGAGCAACGTGCCGCTCGAGACCACCGTGAAGAAGGAGATCATCGCCGGGCACGCGACCAGTGAGGGTGACACCGGCTCGCCGGAGGTCCAGGTCGCGCTGCTGACCCGGCGGATCCAGGAGCTTACCGAGCACCTGAAGGTGCACAAGCACGATCACCACAGCCGCCGCGGGCTGCTGCTGCTCGTCGGCCGGCGCAGGCGGCTGCTGCAGTACCTGTCCAGGAAGGACATCGCCCGCTACCGCGCGCTCATCGAAAAGCTCGGCCTGCGCAGGTAGGTTGGGCTAAGCCGCCCGCCAGGACAGGCCCGGCAGGCGGACAACTGAATACCAACGAAGAGAAAGAACGACGTCCCGCGGCCCCGGCCCCAGGAGCGCTCATGGCGCCCAAAGAGCCGGTCCTCGGTAGTGGTTCTCGGGCCGTGAATGGACGCGCGGGCAGCGCAGTCCACCCGGGCCGGGGGCTTCGATCGAAGACCGGCCGGCAGTCGGCCCGGCCCAACGGCCGGGCCGTGCTCCACCGGTGGCGGGCTGACGCGGGACCTCAGTCAAGGAGGTCTCACCCATGGCTAATCCCCAGGAGGGTGTGTATACCGCCGAAGTCGTTATCGACAACGGCTCATTCGGCGTTCATAAGATCCGGTTCGAGACCGGCAGGCTGGCCCGTCTCGCCGCAGGTTCCGCCGTCGTGTATCTCGACGACGAGACCATGGTGCTGTCCGCGACCACCGCGTCCAAGCACCCCAAGGAAGGGCTCGACTTCTTCCCGCTCACGGTCGACGTCGAGGAGCGCATGTACGCGGCGGGCCGGATTCCCGGCTCGTTCTTCCGCAGGGAGGGCCGCCCGTCCGAGGACGCGATCCTCACCTGCCGCCTGATCGACCGGCCGCTGCGGCCGACGTTCAGGCACGGGCTGCGCAACGAGGTCCAGATCGTCGAGACGATCATGGCCCTGAACCCCGAGCATCTCTACGACGTGGTCGCGATCAACGCGGCCTCGCTGTCCACGCAGCTGGCTGGCCTGCCGTTCTCCGGGCCGATCGGCGGCGTCCGGGTCGCCCTGATCAAGGATCAGTGGGTCGGCTTCCCGACGCACCCGCAGCTGGAGGAGGCCACCTTCGACATGGTGGTGGCCGGCCGGGTGCTCGACGACGGTGACGTGGCGATCATGATGGTGGAGGCGGAGTCCACCCCGCATACCCTGCGCCTGCTCGCCGATGAGAGCAGCGGGGCGGTCGGGCCCACCGAGGACATCGTGGCCGCCGGGCTGGAGGCGGCCAAGCCGTTCATCAAGGCCCTCTGCGAGGGGCAGCGGCAGGTGGCGGAGCACGCCGCCAAGGAAGTCGCCGAGTACCCCGTCTTCGGCGACTACCAGCAGGACGTCTACGACGCGCTGGCCAGCGAGGTCTCCGACGACCTGGCCAAGGCGCTCACGATCGTCGGCAAGCAGGACCGGGAGGCCGAGACCGACCGGGTCAAGGCCCTGGCCGCCGAGCGGCTCGGCGGTCAGTTCGAGGGCCGCGAGAAGGAAATCAGCGGAGCGTTCCGCGCGCTGACCAAGAAGCTGGTCCGGGAGCGGATCATCCGGGACGGCGTGCGCATCGACGGCCGCGGCCTGGCTGACATCCGGCAGCTGTCCGCCGAGGCGGGCGTGCTGCCCCGGGTGCACGGCTCGGCGCTTTTCGAACGCGGCGAGACCCAGGTCCTGGGCGTCACCACGCTGAACATGCTCCGGATGGAGCAGATGATCGACACGCTCAACCCGGAGCGCACCAAGCGCTACATGCACAACTACAACATGCCCCCGTACTCCACTGGCGAGACCGGCCGGGTCGGCTCGCCGAAGCGGCGCGAGATCGGGCACGGCGCGCTGGCCGAGCGGGCGCTGATCCCGGTGCTGCCGACCCGCGAGGAGTTCCCCTACGCGATCCGGCAGGTCTCTGAGGCGATCGGCTCCAACGGTTCCACCTCGATGGGCTCGGTCTGCGCGTCCTCGATGTCGCTGCTTGATGCGGGCGTGCCGCTGAAGGACATGGTGGCCGGCATCGCGATGGGCCTGATCCACGAGGGCGGTGAGTACGTCACGCTGACCGACATCCTCGGCGCCGAGGATGCGTTCGGTGACATGGACTTCAAGGTCGCGGGCACCAAGGACGTGATCACCGCGCTGCAGCTGGACACCAAGCTGGACGGCATCCCCGCCTCGGTCCTCGCGGCTGCGCTGAAGCAGGCGCGCGGGGCGCGGCTGACCATCCTCGGCGTGATGCGCGAGGCCATCGACGCTCCCGCCGAGATGAGCCCGTACGCGCCGCGGATCATCACGGTGAAGGTCCCGGTGGACAAGATCGGCGAGGTGATCGGCCCGAAGGGCAAGATGATCAACTCGATCCAGGAGGACACCGGCGCCGAGATCACCATCGAGGACGACGGCACCATCTACATCGGCGCCACCGACGGCCCGTCGGCCGAGGCCGCGAGGGCGGCGATCAACGCGATCGCCAACCCGCACATCCCTGAGATCGGGGAGCGGTTCCTCGGCACGGTGGTGAAGACGACCACGTTCGGCGCGTTCGTTTCGCTGCTGCCCGGCCGGGACGGGCTGCTGCATATCACCCAGATCCGCAAGCTGCACGGCGGCGCCCGGATCGAGAACGTGGACGACGTGATCGCTGTGGGCGACAAGATCCAGGTCGAGATCCGCGAGGTGGACGACCGCGGCAAGCTGTCGCTGATCCCCGTCGAGGTCGTGGAGCGGGAGGCCGCCGGCGAGGACCTCGGCGGGGGCGACCACCGCCCGCGCCAGGGCGGTGACCGTGGCGGCGACAGGTACCGCGACCGGGACCGGGGCGGCGACCGGGACCGAGATCGCGGCGACCGGGACCGGGGCGAGCATCACCGCACCCGGGAGCGCAACCGCGGCCCGCGCAACTCATGACCGTCGGCTCGCGCCGGCTGGCCGGCGGCGATTCGCACGTTACCCGCACCGTGCTGCCGGGCGGGCTGCGCGTGATCACCGAGTCGCTGCCCGCGGTACGGTCGGCGGCGTTCGGGATCTGGGCCGGCGTCGGCTCGCGGGACGAGGACCGTGCCCACGCCGGTGCCACCCACTACCTGGAGCACCTGCTCTTCAAGGGCACCACCCGGCGCAGCGCGCTGGACATCTCGGCGGCGATGGACGCGGTCGGCGGCGAGCTGAACGCGTTCACGGCCAAGGAGTACACCTGCTACTACGCGCGGGTGCTCGACGCCGACCTGCCCCTCGCGATCGACGTGCTGGCCGACATGGTGACCAGCTCGCTGATTGAGCCCAAGGACGTCGACGCCGAGCGCGGCGTGATCCTCGAAGAGATCGCCATGAACGAGGACGACCCCTCGGACACGGTGCACGAGGCCTTCGCGGCCCAGCTGTTCGGCGACACCCCGCTGGGCCGGCCCATCCTCGGCAGCGTCGACTCGATCAACTCGATAGCGCGCGCCGAGATCGCCGAGCATTATGCGGCGCGATACAAGCCGCAGAACCTCGTGGTGGCCGCCGCGGGCAGCCTGGACCACGCCGAGGTGGTCAAGCTGACGAGAGCTGCGTTCGGCCCGTTCCTGACCGGGGAGGCGGACCCGGAGCCCCCGCGCCTGCCCGGGCAGGCCGCCAGCCCGGGCGAGGCGGGCACCGGCGTGCGGCTGGTGTCGCGCGGCATCGAGCAGGCGAACCTGGTCCTGGGCTGCGGCGGGCTGTCGCGGACCGACGACAGGAGGTTCGCGCTCGGCGTGCTGAACGCCGCGCTCGGCGGCGGCATGTCGTCGCGGCTGTTCCAGGAAGTGCGGGAGAAGCGCGGCCTGGCGTACTCGGTCTACAGCTTCAGCTCCCAGCACGCCGACACCGGCATCTGGGGCGTCTACGCGGGCTGCCTGCCGGCCAAGGCCGACGAGGTGCTGTCGATCTGCCGGGATGAGATCGCCAAGGTGATCTCCGGCGGGCTGACCAACGACGAGCTGGACCGGGGCAAGGGCCAGCTGCGCGGCTCGATCGTGCTCGGTCTGGAGGACCCGTCGTCCCGGATGAGCCGGCTCGGCAAGTCCGAGCTCGTCTACCCGCGGCTTGAGCCGGTCGAGGAGATCCTGACGTCGATCGAGGCCGTCACCCACGAGCACGTGCTCGAGGCCGCCGCCACCGTGCTCGCGCAGCCCAAGGCGCTCGCCGTGGTGGGGCCGTTTGACGACGCCGGAGCCTTCACCGCGGCGCTCGGGTGACCGCGACGCCGCCCGGATGGACACCCGCCCGACCCAGGGGGTGACACGGGTCCTCAGGCTGTAGCTGCGTTGTAGAGCAGGACGTGACCGCGGCGGTTGAGGAAGAACGTCTCAGCCTCGGCCGCGGGACCTGAGGGCAGGCCGGAGACGATCACCCACGTGTCCATGGCCACGCGGCTGCCGCAGCTGACGGCCACGACGCCGGCCGGGCCTGGTGGGCCATGGGCCCTGTGGTAGGAGCGCAGCGGCCCGGAATAGATGACGGGCACCTGTGCGGCCTGGACAATGACGGCGCCCGATTTGGCGAGCCGCGGCCAGAAGGCCCGGTCGCTGAGGCGCAGGCTGATGGTGAGGATCTGCTTGCTGGTGAGGCCCGGCGCCGGGCCGGGCCTGGCCACCCGCGAAACTGCGGGGCCTGCCCCCTGCACCGCCGACGCCGCCTGGACCTGGGCCAGCTTGGTCAGGACCGCCCGCGGGGCGGAGGCCTTGCCGGGGCCGAACGCCTGCAGCCCGGCCGGGTCGGGGCACAGCGCAGTAATGCCTCTCGCCGCCCGCGCCTTGACGGCGGCCGGATAGATGGCCGCGGCGAAGCCCACCGCCCCCACCGCGGGAGTGCGGAACGAGCCCACGACCGGCAGGGCGCCTGGCCCGGGGGATCCCCCCGGGGACAAGCGGCCGAGCAGCACCACGGGTATCACCGCCGCCGTGGTGACGAAGGCAGCCACCGCCGCGCCGACGCTGGCGGCGGTCACCCGCTGGCGCCGCGCGGCCCGGCGCACCCTCGCCTGAGCGTCAGGCCATGCGGGCAGCGCCCACCGGGAATCGTGCAGCAGGTCCCGCACCCGGTCCTCACTGATCATGGGTCCCGGCCTCCAGGAACCAGCTCCGGCTGCAGCAGCGGCCGCAGCGCCTCCTGCACCAGGTCCTCGGCTGTCTTCGGGTCGCCGGTGAGCACGTGGCCGAACCGCAGCAGCCCAGGCAGAGCTGCGGCGACAAATTCGCCGAAGCTGTCCCTGGGCAGATCTGCAGCGGGCACCTGTCCTCCACTCACCAACACTCCCGAAGCGGGTCAAAGGTTGCATGCCGCGCGCAGGTTGCTTGGCAGCGGCAGTGAAGGGGGTAGGGGAGGTGGGTGGGGGGTAGGGTCTTCGCAAGGTCTGGCCTGTTTCTCGGGGCGATCGCGCTGGGCCGCCGGCGGGCGCCCGCGGGTACCGCAACCGCTAGCAGAGGAGCACGATGATCAAGGTCGGTGTGCTCGGCGCCAAAGGGCGCATGGGGTCGGAGGTGTGCCAGGCGGTCGACACCGCCGACGGCATGGAACTGGCCGCCGCGGTCGATGTCGGCGACGCGCGTGACCCGCTGGCCGACTGCGATGTGATCGTGGACTTCACCCATCCGGCCGCGGTCATGGACAACCTGCAGTGGTGCCTGTCCCGCGGCCGGAACGTCGTCGTCGGGACCTCCGGGTTCGACGAGGCCAGGCTGGCCGCGGTGACCGTCTGGCTCGGCGCATCGCCATCGGCCCGCGCGCTGATCGTGCCAAACTTCTCCGTCGGCGCCGTGCTGATGATGCGTTTCGCGGAGCAGGCGGCGCGCTTCTTCGAGTCGGCCGAGGTCATCGAGTTGCACCACGCGGCCAAGGCCGACGCGCCGTCCGGCACCGCCTCGCGGACCGCGTCCCTGATCAGCGCGGCGCGGGCCGCTGCGGACCTCGGGCCGTCCCCGGACGCGACGGTCTCCGAGGTGACCGGGGCCAGGGGTGCGGTCCTGGACGGGATACGGGTGCACTCGGTCCGGCTGGCCGGGCTGGTGGCACACCAGGAGGTGCTGCTCGGCGGGCACGGCGAGATCCTGACCATCCGGCATGACTCGCTGGACCGGGCATCGTTCATGCCGGGGGTGCTGCTGGCCGTGCGCGGCGTCGCGTCGCTGCCGCCGGGCCTGACTGTCGGGCTCGAGAGCATGCTCGGCCTGGACTGAGCGGGGGCTCCGGGGGGTCGCCCCCCGGGCCAGCACTGAGAGGGGGCAAGCGATGAGGGCCGTCCTGAACGTAATCTGGCTGGTGCTGTGCGGGCTGTGGATGGCGATCGCCTACGCCGTGGCCGGGGTGATCTGTTTCATCTTGATCATCACGTTCCCGTTCGGCATCGCGTCATTCCGGATCGCGAACTACGTTCTCTGGCCGTTCGGCCGGACGATCGAGCCGCGGCGCAACGCCGGGGTCGGATCCCTGATCGGCAACATCATCTGGATCATCCTGTTCGGCTGGTGGCTGGCGGTCGGGCATCTGGTGACCGGTGTGGCGTTGTGCCTGACGATCATCGGCATCCCGCTCGGCCTGGCCAGTTTCAAGATCATCCCAATCACGCTGTTCCCGCTCGGGGTCGAGATCGTCCCCACCGACCAGGAATTCTCCAGCTTCTCCTCAGCCGGGCGCCGGGCCGCCTGACCCGGGCGCCGGGCCGGTCGAGGACGGCGCAGCATGGTGCTCTGAGCCGGCCCGGGGTGAGGGTGAACTCGACGGGCGTGGAGTTGCCCGCGGCGGGTGCCGGTGGGCGCGGCATCGCAGGCGGCGTACCGTCATGCCTGAGCATCGCCGGTGGCGGGGTTATCAGCCAGGGCGAGGATGCAGCGATGACGGCCAAGGAGGGTCACGCGGTGGCGGGAAGCCGGAGACCGGGACTCAGGCAGCGGGTCGAGTCAGCCGCGGACGTTGAGTTAAGGGATTCAAAATCGGCCTCGCCGGTGGATGTGTTCAGCGGGATCGGGTGGCTGCCCTGGGGCCTGGTCGACCGCTGGCGTCAGGGGCGGGTAGACAGCCTCGAGCAGGTGATGAACGTCGGCCAGGACAAGCTGGCGGCCGCGCTGGGGTATCTGCGCGCCTGGGCCGAGGCGGGCGGGCTGGTGCCGAGCGAGGTCGGCTACCTGGCGGCCACCCGCGACCGGCGGCAGCTCAGGTTCACCGCAGGCGGGGATGCGGCGCTGGAGGCGGCCTGCCGGACGCACTGGATCTCGCCCCAGCTGTCCGAGGCGAAGCGGAGCCGGCTGGCCGAGCGGGAGAGCCGGGCGCCGGACCTGCTCGTCATCGAGCCGCTCAGCGAGTTCGTCTGCACGGGCTGCGGCGACACAGGACCGTACCTGATCATGGAGGGTCCCGGGCCGCTGTGCCTGACCTGCGCCGACCTGGACCACCTGACGTTCCTCCCCGCAGGTAACGCGGCGCTGTCACGCCGCGCGAAGTCCGGGAGCGTTCTCGCGGCCGTGGTCGTGCGGTTCAGCCGGTCCCGGAAACGGTATGAGCGGCAGGGGATCCTGGTCGAGGAAGCGGCCCTGGAGCAGGCGGAGCAGCAGTGCCTGGCCGATGCTGACGCGCGGGCGCGGCGCAGGGAACGCGACGCGCTGCGCCGGGCCGATCAGGACCTCGAGTTCCAGGCCAGGTTCGGCGACCAGATCACGCGGCTGTACCCCGGCTGCCCGGCCGGCCGGGCGCAGGCGATCGCCAGCCACGCGGCAGCGCGAGGGAGCGGCCGGGTGGGCCGGTCCGCCGCGGCCCGCGCGCTGGATCCCGAAGCGATCAGGCGGGCCGTGATCGCCTCGATCCGGCACGAGGACACCGGCTATGACGAGCTGCTGATGGCCGGGGAGCTCAGGGATCTGGCCAGGGAGCGCGTCCGCCCCGCCATCGACAAGATCCTGAACGCATGGCAAGCGGGCCAGTGATCCACTCCGGGCGCATCAGCCGCGGGAGCGCCGTTCGCCCGGGTACCGCCGATGGCGTACCGTCGCTGTATGTGCCGGAGCATCAAGACCCTGCGTGAGCCCTACACCAAAGATGTGACCGAGGAGGACGTGCGCGCGGCCGCGCTGCAGTACGTCAGGAAGGTGAGCGGCTTCCGGAGCCCGGCCCGGCATAACGCCGAGGCCTTTGACCGAGCCGTGGACGCGGTGGCCGGGGCCACGCTCGCCCTGCTGGACAAGCTGGAGGTGCGCACTGCGGCCGCGTCCTAGGCCGCCGTGCGCCGGGCCCGCCCACCCCCCGGCGGGTTACCCGCCGAAGCTCACCGCGGTCGTGTTGGCGCCGCTGACCACGACGGCCACTCGCTCGTCCGGCTCGGGAACGTACCGGCCGGATAGCAGGGCGGCCAGCGCCGCGCATCCGCCGGGCTCGCCCACCACCCGGAGCTTGTCCCACAGCGCCTGCTGAGCCTGGAGGATCGCCTCGTCGCTGACCAGCACCACGGAGTGCGCCCGCGCCGAGACCACGGAGAAGGTCAGCTCGCCCACCCGCCGCGGCGCCAGCGAGTCCACGGCCACGCTGCCCGTGGCCGCGTCAACCGGCCGTCCCGCGGCCAGCGCCTCGGTCATCGTCGGGGCGCCCTCTGGCTCCACGCCGACAACCCGTATCCCGCCATCGCACGCGGTCGCGATCCCGGACAGCAGGCCGCCCCCGCCGATGCCGGCCAGCACGGTGGTGATGTCCGGGGCCTGCCGCAGGAGTTCCAGGCCCAGCGTCCCGGCGCCGAGCACCGTCTCGGCCTGGTTGAACGCGTGCACCGGCATCGCCCCGGACGAAGCCACCCACTGCTGGCTGACCGCCAGCGCGTCGGAGTAGGTCGCGCCCTCGACGACCAGGTCGGCACCATAGCCCCGGATCCGGCTGATCTTCGCCGCGGAGGAGACCTCGGGAACGAAGATCCGCGCAGGCACGCCCAGAACGCCGGCGGCGTAAGCCACCGCGGCGCCGTGGTTGCCGCCCGAGGCGGCCGCTACCCCGGCGGCGGGCACGTCGCGCAGCAGCATGTTGGCGAACGCGCCGCGCGCCTTGAACGACCCCGAGTGCTGCAGTTGCTCCAGCTTGAGGGTCAGCGGGCCGGCGGGCAGCCCGAAGTCGGCCCGGTCCAGGCTGACCACCGGAGTGCAGCGCAGGTACGGCTGGATGCGGGCCGCTACGGCCGCCACCTCCGCGCGGGTGAGCACGTCGGCCGCTGGCGTCGTGGCCCGGGTCACCGGTCGCCCCCGGGCCCTCGTTCGTTCATTTCCATCACGTCCATAGTCATATAGCTAATCATCTATGAGGCCGGTGGGACCAGGGGTTAGCGGCGCTGCTAGCGCCGCAGGCCGGCCTTCACCGGGGCGGGCGCGGAGGCCTCGGCAGACGCGGAGGCCCTGGCGGGAGAGGAGGGAGGGGCGGCAGCGGGGGAACGGGCGGCGGGGCGGGGAAGTCATCCGACCGGGCGCGGGTCAGGTCCGGCCGCCAGTGGCGCAGGTGATCAATGAGACCGCTGCCCTCGTGCGCCAGCCCGGCTCGTTCCTCCGCCTGGTCCGCGGACTCTTGGGCTCGGAACGCAGCTTCCTGCGCCCTGATCTCCGCCGCGGAGACGCCCGCCGCCTCGGCCTCGCGGGCGTACTGCTCCTCGGGAGTCATCCCGGTGACGACCGGATCCTCTGCTCCCGCCGGTTCGGCCGCGACCGCCCGACGGGCCACGCTGTACGGCTCGCCGGTCTCCGCCATGCGCTGGCGGGCGGCGGTCTTCTGGGCTTTGTCCCTAGTCATGATCGTTTCTTCCCGGCGAGTCTGCCCGCCAAGGCGCATGACCTGACTGGACTGGACGATACCCGCGAGTCGCAGACCCTTGTCCTCGTCGCCACCGCCGGCGCGGGCCGGCCGACAGCTCGGAAGCGGGCAGGCGGTGCGCTGCCACTGAGATATATCGTAACATCGCCCGGTCCAGGGAGCGCTACTGTGGCTGCGTGGTTTCGACCGGCCAGCTCGCCGCCTTCGCTGTCGCGTCCTTCATCCTGATCGTCATCCCCGGCCCCGGCGTCCTGTTCGTGATCGGGCGGGCCCTGGCCCACGGCCGCCGCACCGCGCTGGCCTCGGTGGCCGGCCATGCGGCAGGAAACGGCGTGGTGGCGGTCTGCGTGGCGCTGGGCGTCGGGACCGTGGTGGAACGCTCGGCGACCGTGTTCACCGTGGTCAAGCTGGCGGGTGCCGCCTACCTGATCTGGCTTGGCATCCAGGCGTTCCGCAAGCGCGGCGAGCTGGCCGGCGTGCTCGCCGGGCCGGCCGCGCCTCGCAGCACCATGCGCGCGGCCTGGGAGGGCTTTGCCGTCGGCGTCACGAACCCGAAGGCCGTGATCCTGTTCGCCGCGGTGCTGCCGCAGTTCGTGGACCGGCCTGCCGGGCATGTGCCGGCCCAGATGCTGGTGCTGAGCGCGATGTCTATCGTGATCGGCCTGGGCTCGGACAGCTGCTGGGGGCTGGCCGCGAGCACCGTGCGGTCCTGGTTCGCCAGCTCCCCGCGCCGGCTCGGGCTGGTCGGCGGCGCGGGCGGGCTCGCGATGATCGGGCTGGGCGTCACCCTCGCCGTGACCGGCCGCAAGGACTGATTCGCCGCTAGCGATGCCAGCCGCTCGGGAGGGGAGCCTGTTACGGCGCCAATGGCTCGGCCGTGGCCCGGGCGCCCAGCGCGTCGAGGAAGCGGAGGGTTGCTGACACCGTCTCGCAGCGCCACAGGATGAGGGTGCGGTCAAAGCCCGTGGCCGCGGCAAGGCGGTCGTGCAGGGCACGGGCGACGGGGATCAGCTGCTCCCGCTGCGCGCTGAGCAGCGGCTGGGGATTTGCCCGGCTGCGGGCGAGCAGCGCGAGCTTTACGAGCAGTTCTGATCGCACGTCCCGGTTGTGGCTGGCGGGCCTGTTGAGCCACGCCGCTGCCTTGTCCCGCCCGGGCCGCGTAGCGTCGACCAGCGAGCGAACGGGGCCGTGGCTCGATGGCTGCTGCTCCGTGGTCCGCACCAGCCCGAGCTGCTCGAGCCGCTGTAGCGCCCGGTAGACGACCGGCTTGGGAACTCGCCATACCCGGCCCATGTCGCCCTCGTGGCTCAGAAGCGCGGCAAGCGCGAACCCGTGCCTTGGCTTCTCGCAGATCAGGCATAGCACTAGCCATTCGGCCAGCGACAACGACGAATCCTGCTCTGCGGACACGGCCCAAGGCTATTACTGCGGCGAGCGGGCCGCGTGCAGCGCCGGCTGTCGCGGGGCCCGGGGCTGCAGCCCGTGCTGGCGGCTGGCCCCGCGCTGCTTCCCTGTGGCAGCTGCCCCGGCACCCGGTCGCAAAGCGAGCATGACAGGAGCCAGCTCTCCTCTGTAGTCTCAGTGTGACTAGTTCAGGAAAGGGCGGTCATGTCCGCTGAGATGACCAGCCAGGCAGGAGAGTCCCGCCGCGCGGCACTGCGATCCGGGCGGGGGCTGTGTCCTGTCGCCGGGGTCCTGGACGACGGTACGGCCTGCTACGCGCCAGTCGGCGAGGTTGTCGTCGAGGGTTCGATGGTGATGTGTCATTTGTGCGGCCGGTCATTCCGCTCGGTCGCGGCTCACCTTGCCTCGCATGGCTGGACGAAGGAGCAGTACTGCCAGGCGTTCGGCCTGGAGCGCGGCCAGTCCCTGGAAGGACCGGAGACCCGCAAGCTCCGGGCGGCGGCGTTCACGGCGCGCCTGCTATTCGAGCCGGCTGTCCGACAGGGCAGCCAAGCCGGGCGCCAGCGGGCCCGCTCCGGAGACCTGACCCGGGATGCGGCGGCGGCGGCCCGCGGACGGCCGTTCCCGCAGCAGCGCCGCAGGAAGATCACGCTCGCTCGCGCGGCGATCCCGCCCGCAGGCACGGCGCAGGCCAGCAGGGACCGCGCCGACCGGCACCTCATGGCCGTGGCGGCCGGCATAGCGCGGCGGCACGGCTACCCTGACATCCGGGCCTTCGTCATCGCGCGGACCCAGGATGGCGCCAGTTTGGCGGCGATCAGCCGCGAAGCCGGGCTGCACAAGGACTCGCTTTCCCGCCACCTCGGCCGCATCGATCCTGCAGCGGCTGAAGCCGCCCGGCGGCGAGCTACGGAGCGGCCTGACATCCGCTGGCGTCCTGTGCTGGAGCGCCTCGGTTATCCCGACGTCGCCAGCTACCTGCGGGAACGCCACATCGAACAGCATCAGACAATGAACGCCATAGCAGCCGAGGCTGGCCTGTCCCACCCTGCCGTGTTGTCCGCCCTCCTCCGCCACGGCCTGGCCCCCGTCGCGCACGCCGCCAAGCGTCACGAGGCCTGGCAGCGCGCAGCGGGGGTCGCCGCCGACCTGGGCTACGCGACCATCGCTGCCTACATCGGCGACCGCAGATCCGGCGGCTGGACGTGGAAGGCAATCGCCGCCGAGTCCGGGCAGCCGGAGACCTGGCTGCGCCGGCACGCGGCAGGACCAGGACACCTCGCGCAGTTACCGCAGGAGGGCACCCGATGGCAAGGTTCCTTATCACTTACTACGCCGGCAACATGCCCTCCGATCCCGTGTTCATCGCGGATGCCCGGCGTGCGTTCATGCGGTGGGCCGAGCAGGCCGGTCCGGCGCTTGCCGACGTAGGCGCCCCGGTCCGGTCTGCGACGACCATCACCGGAGATGGCGCCCGCGACGGAGTGGCCGGAGAGCCCCTCATGGGCTGGTCCGTGCTCGAGGCCGCGGATAGCGACGCGGCCGTCCGGCTTGTGCGGGATCATCCGTTTATCAGCCGGGGCGGCGTGGTGCAGATCTGCGAGCCCATCTGAGCCTGAGCCGGCCTTTGTGACGGCCGCGCCGCCAGTCAGGCGGCACCGCGAGGCAGCTGATCCCGGAAAGCCTCCAGAACGGCCTTAAATCCGGCATCACGTGTCCCCGCCAAGTGCCGGCTTAGGCTGCCGCAGCTCGGGCCTGCGAGTCGGCGAGCATCACAAGCGTCGCCGTTCTCCGGTGTGCGGGCTTGCGCGTGGTCAACTGGGAGCCCGGAGCCGAGGCGAGGCGGGGTGCTCGACAAGGAGTTGGCCGGTCACAGCATCGAGCCCGGCCAGCTGGCCTGCCTGCCCGGCTTGGACCCGCCGCCTTGCGGCGAGCACATCGCAATGCCGTAACCGCGCAGAGGCGGCCGTGGCGTCGGTAAGGCCCGAAACGTGTCCCTGCCCGCGCCTAGCAGGCGAGGGCTATCAGGGCAAAGACTTCTGCGCCAGTGAACACACAGATGCGTCCCTTAGGGCGTTCTAACTGGCGCGAACGCGTCACCTATTGGAGTTTGCAGCCGCATCTGCGTTACAGTCGCAGGATGCCGACGTTCCGGATCAAGGAGGCCGCGAACCTGCTGGGGATCAGCGATGACACCTTGCGCCGCTGGGCGGATGCGGGCCGAATCGCAACGACCAGTGATACTTCCGGGCGGCTGGCTGTGGAGGGAACGGCCCTGGCTAGGCTCGCGCAGGAGCTGGCCCAGTCGGCCGGCCACGGCGAGGGCGAGGCGGTGGTGGCTCATTCGGTCCGGAACAGGTTCACCGGACTGGTCAGCCGTGTTGTCCGCGACACGGTGATGGCTCAGGTGGAAATCGAGGCCGGGCCGCACAGGTTCGTCTCGCTGCTCAGTCGCGAGGCCGCGGACGAACTCGCCCTCGAGCCAGGAATGCTCGCGGTTGCCGCCGTCAAGGCCACCAATGTCTCCGTCGAGATCCTAAAGATCAGCTGACCTCAGCCTACGAAGCTCAACCTAGGAGTCATAATGCGCCGTTCCGCCGTTATCGCAGCTGGGCTGGCGGCAGTCGCCGTGGCCGGCTGCTCCAGCAGTGGCTCAGGGAGCTCGTCCCCCAGCGCGAGTAGTTCCGCGGCCTCGCCGACCGGGACAATAACCGTCTTTGCCGCGTCATCGCTGATGGGGACCTTTACCCAGCTCGGACAGCAGTTCGATGCCGCCCATCCGGGGGACACGGTGAAGTTCAGCTTCGGGCCGAGTTCCGGCCTGGCCACCCAGATCACCAGCGGCGCCCCGGCTGACGTGTTCGCCTCGGCGTCGCCGAAGAACATGGATGCGGTTGTCACGGCGGGCGACGCGGCCAGCCCACAGGATTTTGCCAAGAACACCATGGAAGTCGCGGTACCCCCGAAGAACCCTGCGAACGTGACATCGCTTACCGACCTGGCAAAGTCGTCAGTCAAGGTGGCGTTGTGCCAGCCGCAGGTGCCGTGCGGGAAGGTGGCGGCAGAGGTGTTCAAGAACGCCGGGCTCAAGGTCAAGCCGGTCACGCTTCAGCCGGACGTGAAGTCGGTGCTGTCCCAGGTCGAGCTGGGCAGCGTGGACGCGGGCGTGGTGTACGTGACCGATGTGATGGCGGCCGGCGCCAAGGTCAAGGGCGTCACGATCCCGGCCAGCGACAACGCCTCGACGCTCTACCCGATCGCTACCATCAGCAACAGCAAGCACAAGTCCAACGCTCAGGCTTTTGTCGCCTACGTGTTGTCACCTGCGGGCCAGCAGGTGCTCACGGCCGCGGGTTTCGAGAAGCCCTGACCCTAGTTCCGGAGCCGCCATGGTGACCTTCCCCGCGCCGTCGCACCTGACTGCCCGGGAACGAGCCAGGCGGACCGCGCGGGGCGGTGCTTCGCGGTCAGTGCCGGCGCCTTTGCTGGTGCCGGCACTGATCGCGGTGGGTTTCCTGGTGCTGCCCCTGGCCGGGCTGCTGATCCGCGCCCCCTGGAGCCGTCTCGGAGCGGCCCTCAGCGGATCCGATGCAACCCAGGCCCTCGTTCTCTCGCTGTGGACCGCTTCCGCGAGCACCGCGATTTCCCTGGTCATCGGGGTGCCGCTGGCGTGGGTGCTGGCCCGGAGCAGTTTTCCGGGTCAGCGGCTTCTCCGCGCGCTGGTGACCTTGCCGCTGGTGCTTCCGCCGGTGGTCGGCGGGGTCGCGTTGCTGCTGGCGTTCGGGCGGACCGGGTTTCTCGGCCGCTATCTGGACTCCTGGTTCGGGCTGACGATCCCCTTCACTCCCATTGCCGTGGTGATGGCCGAGACCTTCGTGGCCATGCCTTTCCTGATCATCACCGTCGAGGGAGCGCTACGGTCAGCAGATCAGGGTTTTGAGGAGGCAGCGGCCACGCTGGGCGCGAAGCGGATGACCGTGTTCCGCCGGGTCACGGTGCCCCTCATCGCCCCTTCCCTGGGGGCGGGCGCCGTGTTGTGCTGGGCGCGGGCGCTGGGCGAGTTCGGGGCGACGATCACCTTTGCCGGCAGCTTCCCCGGCCAGACCGAGACCATGCCCATTGCGGTGTACTACGCGCTGGAGACTGACCCGGACGCTGCGATCGCGTTGAGCCTGGTCCTCCTGTTTGTCTCGGTCGTCGTGCTGGTCTCCCTTCGCGACCGCTGGCTGCGCCGTGGCCCAGTCCCGTGACGCATGAGGGAACTGACGGCCTTGTCGTCGATGCCGAGGTCAGGCGGGGTGATTTTATGCTCACGGTCAGCCTCACCGCAGCATCCGGTCAGGTCGTCGGCGTGATAGGGCCGAACGGAGCCGGGAAATCTACTCTGCTCAGCGCGGTAGCCGGGCTGACCCCGGTCTCCGCCGGGCGCATCAGGCTCGCCGGGCAGGTCCTGGATGACGCGAGCACCGGGGCTTTTGTCCAGACCGCGGGACGGCCGGTCGGTTTCGTGTTCCAGAACTACCGGCTCTTCCCGCACCTGACCGTCGCCGACAATGTGGCGTTCTCCCCGCGTGCCCGTGGCATGGGAAGGCAGGCCGCCCAGTCGGCCGCCGGCCACTGGCTGGGCCGGCTCGGACTGACCGACCTGGCCGACCGTAAGCCCGCGCAGCTGTCGGGCGGGCAGGCGCAACGGGTCGCACTGGCCCGTGCCCTGGCCGGGCAGCCCGCGCTGTTGCTGCTGGACGAACCGCTGTCAGCTCTCGACGCCGGCACCCGTCTTGACGTGCAGGCAGAACTCAAGCGCCACCTGGCAGAGTTCGCCGGGCCGTGCCTGCTGGTCACCCATGATCCGCTCGAAGCGCTCGTCCTGGCTGACCGGCTCCTGGTCCTCGAGGAGGGACGCATCGTCCAGGAAGGCACGCCCGCGCACGTTGCCCGCCGGCCCGGCACGGAGTACGTCGCCAGGCTCGTCGGCTTGAACCTGTACGCCGGTCACGCCGACGCCGCGACGGTGGCGCTCAGGGGAGGCGGGGCATTCGTCATCCCCGACCGGGGCCAGCACGGCGACGTGCTCGTCGCGGTCCGCCCGTCCGCGGTGGTCGTCAGCAGCCAGCGGCCCGTGGCCGGCAGTGCCCGTAACGCGTGGCCCGCCCGCATCGCCGGCCTGACGCTGCTGGCCGACCGCGTCCGGCTCGACCTCGACGGGCAGCCACCCGCCCTGGTGGACGTAACCCCGGCAGCCGTCGCAGAACTGTCGCTGGCGCCAGGCACCGAGGTATGGCTCACCGTCAAAGCCACCGACCTTGAGGTCTACCCGCACGCCCAGAGGCAGACCTCCTGAGCCGATCCGCGCCAAAGCCCTACGGCACCGTCGCAGTTGAGGTCGGGCGAGCGGCCCGATCCTGCTGACCAGCGACCTGCCACAGCCGCCCCAGCCGGGGCGGTCGCGGCGGCAGTGTTGCGGCACGGCAGCGGGCGCCGTGCTGAAACCGTGGCGGCGCGGGGCCGAGTTCGTTACCTTTGCGGTAGTCCTAGCGAGACTACTGCTGGAGGCCGCAGTGCTGTTCCGACGGCTCGGGGTGCTGGCTGCCGTGCTGGCGGCCTTGTCGGTGCCGGTCCCGGCGCCGGTACGTTTCCGGGGTGTACGACCTGGTCGTGGGCCAAGGGCGCGCCCACGAGCTGATCTGAAGACGCGATCTTGGAGTGAACCATGACATTCCTGGAGGAGGCGGCCTGGCGGGGCCGGGTGTACTCCGGCGGCTGGGTGGCTCCTGCCGGCGGTGACGCCGCGGTAACCGAGCCGGCGACGGGTGCCGAGCTCGGCCGGACAGGGATCGCCGCCGCATCCGACATGGCTAGCGCCGCTCAGCGGGCGGCCGCGGCGCAGCCGGCGTGGGCCGCCCTGGCGCACACGGAGCGGTCGGCGGTCTTGCGCCGGGCCGCCGATATCTGGCTGGCCAATGCCGCCGAAATCGAGCGGTGGAGCATCCGCGAAGGCGGGAAGGTGCCACCCGCCGCCCAGTTCGAGACCCACGTCGCGACCGGGGAAATCTACGAGGCCGCCACTCTGCCGTCACGGCCCTACGGCGAGCTGATCCCCAGCGAACAGCCCCGGCTCAGCTTCGCCGAGCGGGTCCCCGCCGGGGTCGTCGGCGTGATCGCGCCGTTCAACTTTCCGCAGATCCTGGCCATCCGCTCGGTGGCGCCTGCACTCGCCCTGGGCAACGCGGTGGTCCTCAAGCCTGACCCCGCCCAGACTGCCGCGCGGATGCGCGCCATCGCCGCCGCCCTGACCGCCGCCGGACTGGACGCCCGCGTGCACGACACGCGCGGCGTGCTGGACATCACCGCGAGCCTGCACCGCCCTGTCCACAAGGACATCGACGTCACCGTCGACGAAGATCACTATGTGGAGATCCGCTACTGGAACAACCCGGACGCCACACCCGCCCAGGTCACCGCCGTCATCACCCGCGCCCTGACCGCGATCACCAGGCCGTCATGACCGTTCCCGGTTGACCCCCCGCGCAGCGCGAAGGCCCAGCCCCAGTCGCCAAACCAGTCCGGGCCCTCGCCGTGCCTCCCGCACAAAGAGGACCAGGCCAATATGCCCGCACAACACTCAGATCGCAGCAGCATGCCAGGGCCGGAGGCTTTCCCGGCCGCTGCCAGTTCCTGGCCGGGCTCGCCGGCACCGCGGCCGGCGCGAGCGGCCTGCTGGCCGCGTGCGGCAGCGGCCGGCCGGCCCGCACGGCCGGGGCGAGCCGTCCCCGGCGCTATGGCGGGAACCTGAAGGCCGGCCTGACCGGCGGCCGGGACGCTCGTTGCTGCCGCCTTAGTGCTCGGCGTCCCGTGCGCTCTGGTCGTTCTGATCCCGGGATCCGGGCCGTGCGGAGAAACACCGAAGGGAACATCGTCGGCCCGCCGCTGAAACACCGTTAGCAGCGTTGCCTGCTGGCGCGAGCGTCACCGTGCGGCGGTGTCGCGCTGCGTGGCCGGGAGCTGGGCTGACCACTCGATGATCAGGCGTCGCTG
>Ga0137385_10001586_pt1 | contig 19197 bp, 19 predicted proteins | sample SagtaG_FD_104921 | JGI IMG/M metagenome (GOLD analysis project Ga0137385, IMG submission 104921) | Vadose zone soil microbial communities from Sagehorn Ranch, Mendocino, California, USA - Sage2_R_80_16 metaG | ecosystem: Environmental > Terrestrial > Soil > Vadose zone | place: USA: California... | reverse complement strand
CCTTCCTGAGGTATTGGGACACCTCATTCTCTATCATCCCAACATACGCACGCATATTGTCCGTGGAGAGGCCAACTTTTATGAACTTTTTCTGTTCCATGAGCTTCTCGTTTGGGCAATCATAGACAACGTCCTTCCCAAAGACGGGAGTAGTCAAGTGCTACAAAATAGGATTAGATCCACTGACGCATTGATATTGTTGTCGCAAAGCGTACATACTGTATATGCGTCCTCGGCAGATAGATTAGCCACTTTCCCACCAAGGATGAAGTTGTTCCCAGCCGATCCCAGTGCCACTGTCATTTTACGACCGAGTAAAACGAACGTGAAAACATCGCCATACTCAAATCCAAGTCAGTGGTGCCATCAGCGTTGGCGCGTCACCGAGCTCACCTTTTTCCGACAAGACTCAAAGAACGCAATAGGATCATTCCCGTAGCCTGGTGCGGAACCCACAAACGGTATGACGTGGAAGACTTCCGGGGGTAGCAACGGGTTTTTAGGCAAGACCTACGCGGCATGACGGGAATACACCTAAGCAAGGAACCTCTGAGACGCACCAGTTGACGAAGTACGTTGAGCACGATGGCGATGACTGGGATGTTGATGAACGCGAGGAGAACGACACGCGGCGTAGAGTCTGGGAGGTACTGGTGTACCTCAGCGAGGTAGCCAGACCAGGCGTCGTGTGCTGGAAGCACAGTGGAGTTGAAACCGAACCCCATTGTACTAGCCGTGACAGAGAAAGAGCGTTGTGGGAGAAAATAGAAACAGCACACGAGGGAATAAATAGTCCTAACTATAGTTGTCGAACCATAGTTGTCGAACCATAAAAATCGTAAATCTAGAGCTCGTGACCGCGTGACCCATGAAAAGGATAATCTAATATTTACGTATGTTATGTTTTTAAAACCTGTAGATGATAGGGCTGCGCCGTGTATGTTGTTTGTGTTCTTGAGTCTCCAGGTCATAACCCAAAGTACCGTGGCTACAAGCTTCCGATCTCGTAACGTTCAATCCTGTGCTAGGAGACTTCTACCGTGTACTGCTCCCTTGAACTCACCCTGCGCTCTTCCCGGTGCCGTGCACAAAGTCATCTGAGTCAATAGGTCTGAAGCAGTTCTTTTCATTAAACCTAGATGTCCCAGTCCATGTGTGCCTCCGGAAATGTATGACGCTGCGACGCTTCCCTGTAATTGTGCCGTTCCACCACTTCACCGCTGAAAGGCACTCTAGGTCCCGTCCTGTCTACTTCAGATCCCCAACCTGGCCCATGTTAGTTGGGAGACGACCCTCATCCCTGTGGTGTACAGAACACTTATAGTCTCCTGACCAGAGTTGCACAGCAGTGCTCCGAAGTTTTGCGCGCGCGGATCGCGCTCTCAGGCTTGCACGCCTGGTGCGGTATTGCCATATTGCGGCATTGCTGCACATTCTATTAGTTACCCGGTTTCCCTCCTAAACAGGAGGTCATGCAGAACCGAAGCCTATGCAATGTCCGTCATGGACCTTGAGCTTGAGCAGCCGCCACTTCCCTCATACCGTGGGAGTTGCCCCCTCTCCCGAACGCCACATCAAGTCTTCGCTCTTTCTTCATTTTGTCTAGCGCATCCTCCCCACAGCCCCCGAAGAGTCTTCTCCCCCGTACTTGATCTGACAATTCCTCATGGGTTGTGCTTGTTCACCATCTCTGCAGAGCCTCCAATATTGGGTTGTTGTAGTGTTGCTGTGACTCTGCATTGGGGAGCATACGGGCCGAGAATGTGTGTGCTTTCTTCGCGACCCAACCCACTTTCATGTATCGCTGCAGTACAATATAGCCGCATGTAATCCAGTAGGGTTCTCCAAAAAGGCATGCAGGTCCAGTCTCGTCGCTGCCTCGATTAAGTCGACTTTGTACCTGAAGGTTTGGCTGGGAGTCGCATATTACCATGTATCACAATCAATGGTGTGTTCATGACGACTTGGAGCGGTGCGCGACCTTGGTGAACGCATGAAGAATTGAATTTGCAACGCCCGCCCCCCACGCCAAAGAATACAGAAAATAAATGACGAAGGCAGTGATAGTTGCCACGAGTAGCTGACTTTCGAAAATCTGTACACGAGGTGACCTCGAAAGGCCTCAATGTTATAAAAACGTATGCGTACATAACCTCTGACCAGCGGGATGATTTGGTACCGATACACTATCAATCCATATTCCCCCCCTGTCTCAGACCCGTCGCCTTGCTATATTCCCAACCTATTTTACGGGGTACCGGGACTCAAGGCGTGCGCGTATACCTTTGCGCCTCCAGCGCTATGTGTCCCCTCTCCAAAGTAGTTCTGCTGTGAAGATCCGAAGGAACTGTGTCGTAGCTCCCTTGGCCGGTCCTTGACAGCAGTTTCCTTGAATGGTGGGCTGTCGGAAAAGGGGTAATCGACAAGTCCACGGTATATGCGGGATGCGCCAAGCGACATAACGATCACTGAGTCACGAGAAGATAAAGTTAATGAAGCGTACGAAATGTCCGAATAGTGGATCGACTCACACCCGACAGCCAGGAACATCTGTGTCGACGCAGACGATTAGGTTCGTAAAATTCCCCTTATCGGAGTCAACGGACGTACCAGATTCATAGGATCTGCCGAGGCAGGCCCTCGCTGAGTAAGCGATCATGGCATGAGGTAGAGTATCACAAACCGTTCAAGTCCAAAACAATGAAGACCTGCAGGTCAACTCAGAACGTCAGTGACAAGCTGAAGCGCATGTTGAACATTAAAACACACTGCAGGGGGTACCTCTGCGAGAGCGACGACAAGAACCCACGCTAAACCCTACTCCGCGTCAGTTGATAAAACATAATGGGAAGGAAGGGGGCGAAAATAGGTCTACCTGCGCATACATGAGCTGAAAGATGCCGCCACCCTGAAGGGTTCCTTTCCAGCGCAACAGACCAACGAGCATTAGAGTGAGGAAGAGGAGGTCTATAGCAAGTGTAGAGAAAATGCTGATATTGCTGTGAAATGTATCCTGAATCACACACTCGCTTCCAGTCCAATGCCCGCGAGACTTGACCGTGCCTGGGAACATGTTCGAGAAGACCCAAGGCGATATGAACTGAGAAATAGACGCACTATAAACGTAGATGATGATGTTGGCGAGCCAGGAAGTAAAGACAACTGCGAAGATGATTTTGTTGTTCTCCCAGAGCGCGGTGCTAAGAGCACTTATTCAAACAGGTGAAACGACGCCGGCGAGCAATCACTCACACGCGCAGAGCAATGAGCGCCGAGGCGAACATGAGTGTCAAGTACGCAAATATCTGCATGCTAGTTAGAACAAAAATGAGATCATTGGGACAGCGGGCGTCTTACGAAGGTCATGATGACCAATCCCTGAACGACAACTCGGCACACAAACAGCGTAGGAGATGGGGGAGAGGGGTACTTACCTGACAGTTAATCTCATGGGACGTGTCAAATCCGAGGAACTGGAGAGTAACGAGGGACAGGGAGGACCAACGACATCCCAGGTAAAGCTGAAGGCTTAAAATCGGTCACCAAACCTTATTATTAAGCCGAAGAGGAACGCACTGGGGACGTCCAAGTTAGCTTGCGCTTTCCAGTTAAGATTGAGTACTCGAAGTCAAGATTCAAGACAAACTCCCAACTGGTGCGAGATGAGAACCACAGGAATACAGAACCGAAGGAGAATGAGACGGCCTACATGTACACGCCGCCCAGGACGTGAATAAGCTTAATGAGAACAACTGCAACGCAATTAGTAAAAATCAATGGAACTCTCCCCTGATTCCAATGAGAACAAACTATAATTCGCGATAACCTGGGCGGGGTTGTGCCAGTCGACGGTCATGGTACGGGACGAGCTGTCGGCGTTGCAGTGACGAGTTGACAGAGGTTGGAAACTTGGTAGAGAAAGGAAGAGATCGTGATTTATGTGGTCGCATCTAGCACAGGTCTAATCGACTATATTTAACAACAGAGAGGTCGTTAGAGAGTGCTGTCCAATAGTACAGTGAGGAGACAACAATCCATTACACATTGTTCCGTGATAAGCCAACAGTCACCACAAGCGCCCGTTGGTAGTACGTCGAGGGGGGCCTGGCTACACAGCCCCGGAAGGGTCTCTCGCAATGGATACGGCACAGTGATAACGGGAACTTGTAGCTCCTATGGCACCTACACGATTGAGATGGTGAGTATATTGAAGTTGCCAGTATTCTGCTGATTTTTCACTGTGGTGTAAATGTTCAGAGAAAAGAAGCAAAGCTTGTGATCGACATCATGTGATCAATTCTATTGGTATCATCATCATGCCCACACACACTATGATAGTATCTGAGCGGCCGTGATCTAGTGATAGTGCGCATGAGCTTGAATTGCGACTAGCTTAAGAGCTTGACCTGGCACTGTTGACTTATAAACGAAAAGCTATGCACATAGAAACTGGGTCGTTCGTAAGACAAACTTGGAAGTTGGAAGAATGCCGTGTCAGGACCCGCCGACCTGGCCCATGGGCAACGATTTCATTTCTAGGTGTTGCTGTAATATTAACCTCGACAAGCGCTTCAGCGTTACTCGGTCTGCAGAATCTAGTTTATGCCATTCCCTGGAGAAGACACGAACTAGGTGTGCAGGTCGTTTGGTCTCTCTTTGAGTCGGCTCGGAAGGACGCCTTTCCTTGCAGCTCGGGAAAGACACATAGTTCGGAGGAGTGCAGTCGCGGTGGTATGGTTGTCGTGACCAAGGTTGTGGCATTCTTCCGAGTCAGTACAACCAGTCCGGTGTACATAATGCTGAAAATGAATGCAGGACCACCCACACTGGCATCGATATACCCGACGGCTCACACCGGTAATCCTGCGACTAATTGCAGTGACTCCTCCCACCGGCAGTACGATTAGTTGCATCCGAGATGTTGATATCGGCACCTACTACCTGGCTGAGAGATATCGATACCCCATGACAGGACGTGACTGCCAGCGAGCGCATCTCCCAGTAACGACCGTACGTGACGAAGAGGCAAAGTGGCCAAAGTGGCGCATCCCAAGAGGCTGATGATAAATCTCCATCTAGCACTCTATAGTACTCTATATTCAAGAATTAGTTGCTGAAATAAAAGTGCTCTCTAAAAAGTACAATACCGGGCACGTTAGTAACTTAATACTATTGTTACCCAACCTCTGCAAAAAACCACTAAACATTTTCTGTAGCTTCAACAACACATCGTAGCTATTTCATTTTTCACATAGTGATAGAAACATGTATCTCCCACCAAAACCATATTTTTACTCATTTATTTCTAAACCCATTAAACATGGAGCAGTTGCACCCACCTCTGCAAATTTTGGTCACACTCCATCACACCAGTGGCAGCATTCGGCAGGTGGGGAAGTCGCCTGATGTGGAACATGAGTCATCATTTTTGCAGTCTCGCGGGGTTTGTCACCTCTCCATGGTCTTTGGTGAGTTTCTTGTCTACAACTCGATCGCCTCCGTTTATTGACGCCAAAATTTGCAGAGTTGTTGTGGTATTGTATCCTAACATCGCAGTAAGGCGAGGTCCAGTAGGAGTGTTCGGGATCGTTGGGATCTGGGGGTGTGGGCACACTTTCTTGACCACCCCATTGCCTTTGTGGATTTTTCATGATCATAATTTCACTCTGATCCTCGTTCTATTGTGTGATCTTACATCTATACATGCTAGAGAACATAGTGTATTTTTTTTTAGAAGAAAGGGTGCAGGGAAAGTGCTGATCTACTACGATCTTTCGGAATTTGCAGATGTGTGAACATTTGCAGAGGTGTGGTGAGCATAGTACCGTTAAGTACCGTGACTGTCGCGGCTTCGCTTCACGGGATGCGTTGTCAGCACGATCTTGTCTGCTCTCCGCTCCGCTGGGCCGATGTCCTGCTTGGCCGCACCACGGCCGCACCTTCGAGCACCACGAACAACCCAAGCTTCGCTATGTGGACCCCTTTCACCCAAAGTCCGCGAAAAATGTCTTTACGTGCGCGTGTGGTCTCCCGTTCGGTCAAACCCTCGATAGGGTCGTACATCCCAACCTTTCGGTTGCTCTCCGTCACCACTTAACGAAAGCCAACGCCCACCACCTGTTGTGCGATTGCTCGACCCATTTCCACCTCTGCTCCCTTACACCAATGTACTCAAATGCACTCTGCATCTCCCTGGCGCTGAACAGCGGTTGCTTGTGTAACAGCGCGTGTATAATTTTCCAGTGAGTGACGAGGTCCCCATAGCGGCGCCAGAAATCTCGTAAGAGCCTTTGGCTCGTATTTTATATTCTTAGGTATTTTTTAAAACCTATACTTATGCTAGGGCTGCGCCGTGTATGTTCTCATGATCCAGGGCACTGTGGCTGCGAGCTTCCGCGTGCAAGCATTCTCGTAACGTTCAATCCTGTGCCAGGCACTTTTACCGCGTACTGCTCCCTTGAACTCACCCTGCGCTCTGCCCGGTGCCGTGCAAAAAGTCATCTGAGTCAATAGCTGAGGTTTGAAGCAGTTCTTTTCATTGAATCTGGATGTCCCCGTCCCTGTGTGCCTCCGAAAATGTATAGCGCTGCGACGCTTCCTTGCAATGGTGCCGCTCCACCACTTCACTGCTGAAAGGCTCTCTAGGTCATGTCCTGTCTACTAATTCAGATCCCCAACCCGGCCCATGTGACTTGGGAGACGACCCTCATCCCTTTGGTATACAGAATACTGATTGTCGCCTGACCAGAGTTGCATAGCACTGCTCCGAAGTTTTTGCGGGCGCCAATCGCGCTCTCAGGCTTGCACGCCTGGCGCGGTATTGCCATATTGCGGCATTGCTGCACATTCTATTTGTTACCCGGCTTCCCTCCTAAATCGGTGGTCACACAGCGCCGAAGCCTATGCAATGTCCGTTATGGACCTTGAGCGGCGGCCACTTCCCTCATACCGTGGGAGTTTCCCCCTCTCTCGAACACTACATCGAGTCTTCGCTCTCTCTTCATTTTGTCTAGCGCATCCTCCCCACAGCCCCCGACGAGCCTGCTTCTCCCCCGCACTTGATCTGACAATTCCTCATGGGTTGTGCTTGTTCACCATCTCTGCATAGCCTCCGATGATGGCCTGCTGTGACTCTGCGTTGGGGAGCATACGGGCCGAGAATGTGTGTGCTTGCTTAGCCATAGTAGCGACCCATCGCGACCCATCCCACTGTCATGTATATCGCTGCAACGCAATGTGACTGCATGTAGTGCAGTAGGATTCTCCAAAAAGGCATGCGGATCCAGTCTCATCGCTGCCCCGATCAAGTCGACTCTGTACCCGAAGGTTTGGTTGTGTCGCACATCCCCATGGGTACAATTGGTGTGTTCATGACGTCTTGGAACGGTGCGCATGAAGAGTTGAACTACTCGTGTTTGCAACGCCCGTCCCTCACGCCAAAGAATCTAGAAAATAAATGACGAAGGCAGCGATAGTTGCCTCGAGCGGCTGACCTTCGAAAATCCGTACAAGAAGAGGCCTCGAAAGGCCTCAAATGCTACAAAAAGGTATGCATACATAACCTCCCCTGCAGGTTTATTTGATACCGATACATTATCAAGCCATATTGCCCCCGCCCCCCGCCTTAGACGACGGCAGTTTCCTTGAATGGTGGGCTGTTGGAAAAGGGGTAATCGACAAGTCCACGGTATATGCGGGGTGCGCCAAGCGACATAATGACCACTGAGCCACGAGAGGATAAAGTTAATGAAGTGTACGAAATGTCCGAACAGTGGACCGACTCACACCCGAGAGCCTGGAACATCTGGGTCGATGCAGACGATTAGGTTCGTGGCTTTCCCCTTATCGAAGTCAACGGACATACCATATTCATAGGGTCTGAGGCGGGCCCTCGCTGAGCAAGCAGTCATGGCATAAGAAAAAGTATTACACACCGTTCAAGTTCAAAGCAATGAAGACCTGCAGGTCAACTCAGAACGTCAGTGACAGGCAGTAAACCCATCTTGAAGATTAAGACACACTGCAGGGGGTACCTCTGCGAGAGCGACGACAAGAACCCACGCTAAACCCTACAGTCCGCATCAATTGATCAAAACGTGATGGGAAGGAAGGGGGCGAAAAAAGATCTACCTGCGCATATATGAGCTGAAAGATGCTGCCACCCTGAAGGGTTCCTTTCCAGCGCAACAGACCAACGAGCATTAGAGTGAGGAAGAGGAGGTCTATAGCAAATGTGGAGAAAACGCTGATATTGGTGTGAACTGTATCCTGAATCACACACTCGCTTCCAGTCCAAAACCCGCGAGACCTGACCGTGCCTGAGAACGCGTTCGAGATGACCCAAGGCGATACGAAGCGAGAAATAGACGCACTATAAACGTAGATGATGATGTTGACGAGCCAGGAAGTAAAGACAACTGCGATGATGATCTTGTTATGCTCCCAGAGCGCGGTGCTAAGAGAACTTTTTCAGACAGGTGAAACGACGCCAAGGAAGCGAGCAATCACTCACACGCGCAGAGCAATGAGCGCTGATGCGAAGATGAGTGTCAAGTACGCAAATGTCTACATGCTAGTCAGAACAAAAATAAGGTCGTTGGAACAGCGGGCGTCTTACGAAGATCATGATGACCACTACCTGAATGACAATTCGATCTTCACTTTCTATACAAACGGCGTAGGAGTTGGGGAGAGAGGTACTTACCTGACAGTCAATCTTGTGGGACGTGTCGAATCCGAGGAACTGAACAATAATGAGGGACAGGGAGGACCAACGACATCCCAAGTAAAGCTGAAGGCTTAAAATTGGTCACCAAGCCTTCTTATTAAGCCGAAGAGGAACGCACTGGGGACGTCCAAGTTAGCTTGCGCTTTCCCGTTAAGATTGAGTACTCGAAGTCAAGATTCAAGACAAACTCCCAACTGGTGCGAGATGAGAACACAGGAATACAGAACCGAAAGAGAATGAGACGGCCTACATGTACACGCCGCCCAGGACGTGAATAAGCTTAACGAGAATAACTGCAACGCAATTAGTAAAAACCAATGAAACTCTCCTCTGAATCCAATGAGAACGAACTAAAATCCGCGATAACCTGGGCGGGGTTGTGCCAGTTGACGGTCATGATACGTGACGGCGAGCTGTCGGCGTTGTAGTGACGAGTTGACGGAGGTTGGAAACTCGGTAGAGAAGGGAAGATATTTATGTGGTCGCATCGAGTACAGGTCTAATCGACTATATTCAACAACAGAGAGGTTCTTAGACAGCGCTGTTCATCAGTGAGGAGACAATAATTCATCACGCATTGTTCCGTGATAAACCAAAAGCCGCCACAAGCGCCCGCTGGCAGAACGTCGAAGGAGGCATGGCTACACAGCACTGGAAAGGTCTCTTGCAATGGATACGGCACAGGGACACCGGGGACTTGTAGCTTCTATAGCACCTACACGATTGAGACGGTGAGTATATTGAAGTTACCACTACTCTGCTGAATGGCAGTGCTGATCCAAATGCTCTGAGAAAAGAAGCAGAGCTTGTGATCATGATGCCCCACGCACTATGATGGCATCCGAGCGGCCGTGATCTAGTGATTGTGGCACTGGAACGACCTTGACTTGCGACTAGCTTAAGAGCTAACCTGGTACTGTTGACTGATAAACAAAAAGCCGCGCACAGAGAAGCTGGATTGTCCCAAGACAAAGCCTTGAACTTGGAAGAATGTCGTGTCAGGGCCCGGCCTATAGGCAACGATTTCATTTCTAGATGTTGCCGTACGAACAGGATTAACCTCGACAAGCGCTTCAGCGTTACTCGGTCTGCAGAATCAAGTTTATGCCATCCCCTGGAGAAGACACGAGCTACTAGATGTACAGGTCGTTCGGTCTCTCTTTGAGTCGGATCGGAAGGACGCCCTTCCTTGCAGCTCAGGTGGAAAAACACATAGTTCGGAGGAGTGCAGTCGCAGTGATGTGGTTGTCAAGACCAAGGTCGTGGCATTCTTCCGGGTCGGTACAACCAGTCCGGTGTACATAATGCCTGAAATGAATGCAGAATCACCTCAGCTCACACCGGTAATCCTACGAGGTGACTCCGACCACCAGCAGTACGATTGGTTGCAAATGCATCCGAGATGTCGATATCATTAGTTGCTGAAAATAAAAGTGCTCTCCAAGCACTGTAAAGTACAGTTGCACTATACTAGGCACGTAGTAGTATTACTGTCGCGGCTTCAGTCTGAGCACGGGGTGCGTTGTCAGCACAATCTTGTCTATGTTCACAGCGACCTCTGCTCCGATTTCCTGCTCGGCCACACCTTCCAGCATCCCGAACAACCCAAGCTTCGCTATGTGGACCTCTTGCACCCAAAGTCCACGAAAGATATCTTGCCGTGCGCGTGTGGTCGCCCGTCCGGTCAAACTCTCGATAGGGTCGTACACCCCAACCTTTCGGTTGCTCTCCATCCACCGCTTAACGAAAGCCAACGCCCACCACCTGTTGTGCGCTTGCTCGACCCATTTCCATCTCTGCTCCCTTGCACCAATGTACTCAAATGTGCTCTGCATCTCCCTGGCGCTGAACAGCGGCTGCTTGTGTAACAGCGCGTGTTTAAGTTGCCAGTGAGTGACGAGGTCCCCGTAGCGGCGCAATGGCGATGTCGCTCTGGTGTACCCTTCCCCTTCTGCAATGCCTAACGTCCAATGTTCCGCCGGCTCCAGAGTATACCGGCCTGAGGTGGGTTGTAATCCCTTGCGTCGTACCTCAAAAAAGTCCACCCAACCGGTCCTATCCCGCAACTTAAGCAGGTCCGCAAGAACAGCGTCACACCCCACGGGTGCAGCCAAGGACCTCCGCGCCAGTGGAATGCCATGGTCACGTCCAAATATCGACGCAACACGATTCGCTACTTGTGCGGCTTCGGCGACGATCTGACGCGACCCTAAATTGACTTGTTCTCGTACCCCGTAGTAAATTTTTGGATCACCACAGAACAATCCCGGTTGTATGGAGTCGACCGCGCCAACGGGGAGCATTTTTGGCGAGACGGTCAATTCGAGGGATCCTAGCCCATAGTAGAAGGAGGGCATGCTCAGTCGATTCGCTACCATGCGCTTGCAGAATAGATCAAGTAGTTGGAGGTTCTCCACGTCTGCGGGTGGGAGGCCCAAGGGTGTGGAATCCGGTTTTTTGGGTCGACCAAAAGGATATACCGCGTCTTGAGAGTGGAATGACATTGCGGCGTCAACGTCATCGTACTTCAATACCCGGACGTTGTGAACAATACCCGCACGGACCTTGTAGTCGACGATACAACCAGTTGAGTCGACCTTGGCGCTGAAAGTCATTACATTTTCGGCCTCGCCATTTACTGTAGAGCGGCCTAAACTGAGTTTGTCGCCCACTAGCGACTCCGGGAGCATAGATTGCGAGCCGTGATAGAAATAATGGGTGTGTACCATATCGCGAGCGCGACGAACAAGTGGATGTGTCGGTGGCAAGATGGCGGTGGGGTCTGCGACGTGAACGTGAACCCAAAGGCAGGAAGGGTCGGACGCATCCCGCTCGACGGATATGCCATCGTCAAGCTCTTGAGCCCCATGATCATCAATCGTATAGACAGGTAGTTGCCCAAAGTCATGACGGATGGATTCCACAGGATCAATGGGGTAGAAGTCGTCAAGGCCGAGAGAGGTGGCAGTTGTACCCGACTTGGCAACCCTGGCCCTTGCGGGAGGTTCTGGGTCCGGGAGAGTTATGAGACCCGGTTGAGCTTCTATGAGCGACGCAACATCTTGCCACGGAGCAAGCACGCCCATGTCCACAAGGAACAGGCGTACTTGTGCTGAATCGACGTCGCCATCATACAGCCCCACGGCCTTTATCATATGGCAGACAAGGGGAGTGTAGGGATCGGTCTGGGCAGAGCGTATGTTGACGAGGGAGTCGAGCAAAAAGCGGATGAATAATTGGTCGTCCTCAGTGAAGGCAAGATCTGCTGCGGGGTAAAAGGACGGGGCCTGATTCTTCGGGTTCGTGGGCACCTTCCGCAATTCGGCGATGATTGACTTGGCCCGCATCGCAAATTGTCCGACACAAGGACTGATCGTGTGCATCAAATGCGAAACTCGGTTGAAACGTTCGACCTGGGCACGAGGTCTCACATAAAATATTTGAGTTGACAAGAAGTTGTGGTTGTCCATGACGAACACTTGAGATTGCTTCATCAAGTGAGAATACACGGTGTGCAAAACGAGATTTCGGTCCCGATGCTGCACGTTGAGAAGCTTCGCCGCTTCCGTGACAGTGACAGAGGCCCATGCCTCCTCGTCGGCAGCGCTAGCCCGCGGGTACACATTTTTGAAGAGTGCAGCATACCCGTTGAAGAGATCTTCGGCGGCTTTGTTGAAGGCGCGCACCTTCTCTGCGACGGTCACACGCGCCATGAGCTCTTTGGAGTTGGCCGGTTTGTCTTCGATGCCACAACGTTTGATGTGGAAGGTATCGACGAAATTCGGAACAACGTAGAGGATATCGTAGGCGACATGGATTATAATGCGCCCATCTGCCATGAGCGTTTGGACTGCGTTCCGTCCCCCGTCAGTGACCTCTCGAAGTATGACGCCAAGGAAGGGGTGATTCCCCCTGGTAAGAGCGTGTTATTCGTAACTCCTCACGATACTTTGGGATGAGCTTACCAACGAATTTCTACCAACGCGCCTGGCCCGATACCTGAGGGTAGCTCGGACGTGCCCTCCTCCAGGTCTCCCGTCATAGGACGGACAACATCTTGAAAACGCTGCTCTGGGGCCAGAGGCAGACGCTGCTCCTCAAGGATAGAGTTAACAAGTCTCAGTTCAGTTGCGCGATGTGTTCTTGCGGGAACAAATCCGGCTCTGCGGGACGTGGCAGTTTTCACGAATTTCAGCGCTGTATCCTTCCACGCCTGCTTGGAAGGTTTAGTAGCATTTATCGGGACTGATGACGACTGGGACCGAAAACGTCGTGGTACGATGGATGGTGAGTGTGAATAAGTTATGAAAGAGGGTGTGAGCCCTCCAACGCGTGCGCGATGCATCCGCTGGACCGCTGGCAAGTGTACAGAGCGGGCCGCTCGCGAACACACTTTTGGCGGCTAGTCACACGGTTTACGGAAACAAATTCCCAACTAACCTAGCCCGGCGCCAAGTGACCACTCGGAAATTGTGGCTCGCAACCTTGGTCTACTGAGTGGGAGAAATTGGTCGAGTCGAGCAATAAAAAAAAGTAGTCGAGTCTCCGAACGCACCTGTCGGCCGCGACGAGCAAATAAAAATATTTTTGTGTATTTATCACGGTACATGAGTAAGCATGAAATTTGTAAGCGGTGTGGTTGCGTTAGTCACAAATAGTATCGAGATCTTCAGCGATCTTGGGCTCACCGTTCCTGCATACCCGAAAAGGTATTCGCGCGCATACATTATCTTCATTGTATCCTGCTTGTTTGCAGGTGGTTGCCCAGAGCAACGTAGATTTATTTACACATAAGATATGAGACAGTGAGCAGCGCTACATTAGGTACTACAAAAGCGGATACAGTGCAAGGAACGTGTGGGGACTTCGTGGTCGCGCAACTTCAACAACGACCAAGCGGGAATGAATGTGAAAGGCTTCGATAATCATACTTCCTCTGAGAGATCGAGGTAGGACGACACGGGGCGGTGTGGAAGAGGTGAATCAAGTCGGTTTGGAGGTATGGAACGAACGGCGGCACCAACGGCTGGGGGAGGCGGGACAGGGAGATGTGGTGCTGCCGGCAACGTAATGACGGCAGTTGGATGGGGCAGGTTGAGTGGGGTTCTCAGGCACAACCCCCAGAACTTTGAGCTGGACGTCGATACCTTCGAAGACAGAGTCGTTGGAGGTCACTGGCAGTCGATACACGGACGCGGAAGGTGACGCCTTGTGTTCCATCGTCGTCTTGGATCCGCGGCGGCTTCCTAATGGGAAGAAACTATCTTTGAAAGAGAAGAGGGCCCCTATACCCTTCTTGATACCCGGTCCGAAGCGAGGGTCAAACGAACGCGGGGAAGTGCTCGTACTCCTTGTGCCGAAGTTGCCAAGGCGTAGCCGGCTTCTGGCGAACGAATATGCAAGGCGATAGTGCTCGCGCGCCTTCTCCGCAAATCCAAAGAATGCGAAGAACAGGAAGGCACAAGGGATAACTGTCCACCTACTGGCTTCGATTCCTGTTTGATGCATTAAATCGGCCCGCCATACAATAGAGGGGAACTGGGCAACGCGAGAATAGTCGAAGTGGGTATCCTCCCAGCTGATCCACCGTTGAACGGGAACGACGTGGATGTTGACATACAAAATGAAGAGAGAGATGGGCAGGGTGAAAAGTAGTTGGGTACTGGACAGCGCTATCAGGCGCATGTATTGGCTGTGGTTGACATTTTTGTTTGAGCCTTGTATTTCTTTGAGCTGTTGAGAGTTTTTCCAAAATAGACGTATTGTGAGGACACAGTATATGGCAGTAATAATGCTTATGACGAGGGGCCAGGTGTGCACCAAAGGAAAGGCGATGGTAACATTGTAAGTGCTTGGAAAGCACCCTATCTCCTCGAAAATGTTAAAGCGATGTCCTTCGACAATAAGTTGCAACACCATCTGGATTAGCGGGATCCCGAGACCAATCGCGAGGTCGATGAAGAGAGCCCGACGTTTCTCGGCTCTCATCATAAGAGCAGCAGTCCTCGACACTATCTTGAACAAACGGTGGTTTATCACGAGTAACGCCGCCGGTATTCCGACATTGAGGCCGACTATAAAGCGAGTGGAGATGTCACACCAGACAGGTGCAACGTTCTTCATCGAGCTGTTCCAGACGACCGAGTTGATAAAGAAATTCAAGCAGCCCAGGCCAGCCCAGACTATGTACAAGGAGGTGCCAACGTTCCAAGCCTCCAGATGCCAATATAACGGAATGGCGCAGAGTAGAAAACCAATGAATGAAAATGCAGAGTATGTTTGATTTGGATATGCCATGGAGAAGTACTAGGAGGGGAAAGAAAGGAGCGGCGTGGTGTCGAGGGCTGGGTGGATCGTACGGTCGAAAGGACTGAGCGATATACGAGAGAAGATATCATTGTGGAAACGTTGTCTGCTGAAAAAGGAGGTTCCTTTGTGGACGTTGTGTGGTTAGGGAGAGTTGAGTTGAGAGCTGAAAGCCTTTGTAATTGTCTTGTACTGTACTTTGTCTTCGATGCTTGACACTTTCCCGTCCATTGATAACGTCCCAGTGACCCTGGCCGAGCCAGTCGAGCCCGACAACGAAAAAAAAAAAAGCCCGCTTTTTTTTGGCGGGGCGGTCGGGCGCGACATTGCTGCGGTCAGATGCGACCAACTGCACCGAACGGTCACGTTACAAATAAAAAATGCCAGGTCCGACAATCCGTGCGCCGGACGGGCTCTTAGATTACACGGTCCACTTGCCCTACGTTTCGTGCAAAACTGACTATGTTTAAACGCGTGGATAGACGGCGCAAGCGCAAGGAGGAAGAAGAAGAGCTCGGGCTCGACGAGGATGAGAGGGAAGTCTTAGGACTAAACAACACGGACTCATCCGAGTCGGAATCCGACTCTGATTCATCCTCGTCTGCTCAGGCTCCGAGCGGACGTAGTACACACTCGAAGAACAAGCGGAAGCGGAAGACTTCACTAGGCTCACATGACGAGAGCGACGATGATGAGGATAGTCAACCTACTTCAGGCGACGAAGCGGTCGATGGCGAGGACATTGTTGCCGACCACCTTCTCTCGATTGCTTCTGCGCTTAAAGAGCCCATTCAACTCATCCGCACGCATCCCGAAGCATGGGTCTGCGTCTTCTGCCCGAATAAAATCTTGAAGCATGGGGCTATGGTAAAAGTTCACGAAGCTTCACAAGCACGTAAACTACGAACGTGGTGTGGTCATCGTTCTCATCATGCCTCATAGGTTCACCGACAACGCTTAAAACGCATGCAAGAGCTCTCCATGGATTTCAGTCCAGATGAGAGCATCCGAACGCTACTCAGGTCAGCAAGTGAAAGACAACCCAAAGTAGACGGAGGCACTTTGTCACGCAGGGCGGAGCAAAGGGTCCGTCGGTCTGGTGTTATATGCAATATCTCTTTTACTAAGTCTTACGCGGATTCAACAGAAGGCCAAACAAGCGAAATTGAAGGAGAGGCGTCAGAGGATCAAGGAGAAGAAGGCGACCGCCAAGGCGAAGAAAGCTGCCAAGGAAGCCGGAACGGAGGTCATGCCACGACCCGCCGATACTGACGAAACGCGACCTTCAAAGTACTTCAAGGCGAACTCAGGGAGGGTCACTACGAGAATCACAAGTCGGCCCAGCGCTTCTCCTCAAGCGGAAGTGAGGAAGCGTACGAAGGCAACTCAGAGGAGCAAGAAACAGCCACAGACGAACGATGGTGCTATGTCCGCCTAGATTTACATTCGATTCCATGCTAGCACGCGATCTGCGTTCTGGGCGATTCAACGGAGATGGTTCTTGCTTGAATTTGTGGCGCAACAAGGGCAAAGAGTGGCGGTCGCACGTCCGTTGCTGGGTAGGATTGAAATGTCCGCAGTCGTCTACAGGCGTCGACAGTTTTGGACAAGATTGCCATGCCTCCTCGCATAGCTAGCCTGACTCCCGTGCATCGTAGATGCCTTAGTACGGAATCGTACGAGCGTCTATCTTACCAGGTTGAGCAGCCGACAACATCCCAGGCTTCCTGGATCATACGCACGCCCTGTCGACGACGCACTAAATGACTCAGATAGATGTCTAGCTACTAGTCGTGTGTTCCCTCCCGATAGTCGATAAAAGTCGATCGGAGCATCGGACTCAACAAGAATGCGCGGTCGCATACCCTGGAATGATCTCCAGGGCGGCGAGAAAGCTAGAGACCAAAGTTGGCTCTGTGCTATTGTAAATATCGTGTCGCGCATTGGTCCATGTTCTGATAGCCCTACTCTAAGAAACAAAAAAAACCCTTAAATGGGAATAAATAGTGCTCCAAACGGTCACTTGAGAATCAAGCGGACTGCAGAAGGCGTGCCGTTGCATCAAGGACCTTGATAAGCGTGAGTAGCAGTAACGGTATTAGAGTGCGCAGTAGAATTACCTGATGAATATCGGGTCGCTCCTGTGGGTTAGCTTTGAGCATAGCGTCAATAAGCGTCTTCAGTCCTTGTGAATAGTTTGACGCAGGATGTTTGTACTGCGCATTGAGCACAGCCATAGCTATTGAACCACCTTGTTCCGTTGTCTGCGTGTTCTCGAAAGGGGAGTGGAGGTATGCAAGGGCGAACAGAACGCAGCCCAAAGACTGCGCAATGCGAATTAAGTGAGCGGAAGAAAGTAGTGAGGCGGATGATATACCCAAATGTCAACTTTCTCGTCGAGAGTTGTTCCTGTTTTGACATCGAATAGCTCGGGAGCGCGGTATGCCATCGTACTATGTTCGGCGGCGATGTCTTGTTGTAACAAAGCCTGCGAGCGATTTTCAATCGGTATCCGTGCTTTCACGCAGCTGCCGAAATCCATTAGAATCGGTGTGACGCCATCGTCTGCGATCATGATATTCCTACGTGCACCGTGACTACTGAGTCGACCAGGAGAAGCGCAGAGATGCTCACCCTGGCTTTAAATCACGATGCGCGTAAGGAACGAGTTCGCCTGAACCGTTTTGGACAGTATCTTGGTCACCGTCGAAGATGACATCACCATCGTCAATGCCCTGCCTTGAAACGAGCGGCACACTCGCAGAGTCGAGCACGCGAGGCCCGGGTCCGTACGAATACCCGCCATCAGCATCCCCCTCCGGGTGCGGAAACATATCGTTCTCATCATGGCCGTCGTCGCTCCCTGGACTTGGCGGAGGTTTTCTCGACGTAGACGAGTTGAGAGATGGTTTTGCGGAGCGATAGGTGTGCATGGCGCGTACGGCTTCGCAAGTGCCTTTCAAGAGGCGCAAAAGATGGCGCTCGGTAAAGCGTTCGCCGGTTTGAGTGTACGTATTTATCGCATCCTGCAAGTTTCCGCGCTATACCGAGAGTCAGAACGATGCGGGGAAGCCGAGCGAGAAGGCGGGAAAGCGAGCCTTGTAGAGTGGAAGGAAGAGATAAACGACTTTCCCTTCGCCGTCAGAATCTTGGAGCACTGCCGAATCCTGCAGTAGGGTCAACCTGCATACGCATTGACAAAAACCCAACACACATATAATCGGATAATGTTGGGGTGCCTAAATATACGGTCATATAGCTGGCGCGTGTGAACAAGAGACTGAACACGTACTTGAACCTCCGGTATGCAGCTACTTCGCGCATAACTACTTCAACTCCCTCAGTGCCAGTTGGGCACCGAATCTTTTTCAAAGCGAACTCTTTCTGATGCATGTATCCTACGTCAGCAACCGTAATAGTACGTGAATAAACCGACTGTGCGCGCACCCCACTCGTCTCATCCTGTGCGAGGTAGACGAAAGAAAATCCGCCTTCTCCTAGGACCTTCTCTATCTTGACTGAGATTCACGTAAGGTTCAACCTTATGATAATGGGTGATAGAGTACGCACACATCCGGCCATTGATTTTGAGCTTAGTTTCTTGCTGGCACAGGCAACCGGAGATGACGGAAAGTAGGTCTTTTGCGTGATACTTGAAATTCTCGAACGCGTGATGAAGCGGAGAGGATTCCATGTCGAAATTTGTCTGTATTTGCTAGACAATGAGTGAGAGTGACTTTGTCGTTGTCGTGGTAGGGTCCGGGAGTTGAGCGTCGTTGAGCGTTGAACGAGCCAGCGCACCGGCATAGATGCTATGCACACCGGATCGCTTAGCCGCTTCATCACAACTCTTGTCTACGTTCTCGACGCTCAGCTCTACCCATCCCAGGCCTTCGTTTGCTCAGCCATCCAATATTAGTGATTCTTTGGGCCTGCCCCTGGACTGTGCTTGGTGACCCAACTCAGAGATTATGGGATGTGTTTATCCAGATCGGGTACTGTGTAATCAAGGTAGATGACGGCCACGCGCTATCATTATACACTATGAACGCGATTTTGGATGATTTTCATCCAAATTGGTACTGATTTTGGCAAATCAGCCTAGCGTAGTCATGTTAATAGCTGATCCTAAATTTCCAATTAGGAGACCAGTTAGGAAACTT